>Ga0194120_10003019_pt1 | contig 28154 bp, 28 predicted proteins | sample TA2MahCa65mmetaG_FD_148642 | JGI IMG/M metagenome (GOLD analysis project Ga0194120, IMG submission 148642) | Freshwater microbial communities from Lake Tanganyika, Tanzania - TA2015019 Mahale Deep Cast 65m | ecosystem: Environmental > Aquatic > Freshwater > Lake | place: Tanzania: Lake... | reverse complement strand
TGAGGGTGATCTTCTCGCTCGCATCGGCCGGCAGCGCGCCCTGGAACGTCACCTTGCCGCTGATCGTGCCGCCGCCGGACACCGCCTTTTCCGTGTAGGCCGCCAGTGCCCCAGTGGACACAAACACAACCGCCAGTACTGCCCCGAAAACCGCCTTCCTGCTCGAATCCCGCATTTCGCCTCCTGTTGTCGAGCGCATGATCTGCATCAAGCGTGCCAATCGCTACCGTGCCGTCGCATGATCTGAAACTGCATTTGCATCAAGGGGTTCGGCGAGAACCGGGAAATCCCCGGAAAATCCCCCCCGGCTATTTGGAACGATCCGTTTCATCCCGGCGATCGGCCGGTTGATTTCGTTCCGCCTGACCGAGCGCCGATTCCAGCTCGTTGATGTCGAGCGGCTTGGCGAGGCAGGCGAGCGCGCCGCCCTGCACGGCGCGCTGGCTCGTTTCGCGATCGTGATACGCCGTGACGACGATCACTGCGGCGCCGGGGAACTCGCGCCGCAGGTCCGGCAGCCCTTCCAGGCCGCTGCGCCCCGGCATGCGCACGTCAAGGATGATCAGGTCCGGCGCGTCTGCCCGTGCCGCGGCGAGTCCTTCCTCCAGCGTGTGCCCGGCGCGCACCTCGTAGCCCAGCGCGCCGAGGTGCAGCCCGAGCGTGCGGCACGCCGCCGCGTCGTCGTCCACGATGAGGATGCGGCGCATCGCCGCGCTTCGCGCCTAGGCCGCGGCCGGCTGCGGTGCGCCAAACGCCGCCGGCTCGGGTGCGCTCGCTCGCTTGCCAAGCGCGGCGGCGATCCGCGCGGCACAGGCGCGGCCATCCACGAGACGATCGCGCACCGCGACCCCGCCGCGGTAATTGGCCGAAAGATGCAGGCCCGCCAGGCACGCAAGCCGGGCGTCCAACGCCGCGAGCCGCGCCGCGTATGCGCCGTGGTAGAGCGGCAGCGCCCGCCGGTGGCGCTGTACCCGCACGAGTTCGGGCTCACCTCGCACGCTCATCAGCGAGGCGAGCGCCGCTTGCGTGCCCAAGGCGATGCACGCGTCGTTCTGTTCGAGCGCCGCCGGGTTGCGCGCGCCGCCGACGTAGGACGTGAGCAGCGCCTTGCCCTCGGGCGCGCGCCCCGGAAAGAGCGCGCTCATCCACAGGGTGCCGTTCATCGGCAGGTGAGCGTGCCGCGAAGCGAGGAACCCCGAGCCGTCGAGCGGATGCCCGATCGCTCCGCGCCCGAAACCCATGTGCACCACGGCGAGCGGCGCGTACTCGATACCCGCAAGGAGCGCGCCGATCTCGCCGTCCAGTGGCGCAAGCAGCGCCGCCGCGGCGTAAGCCGGAGCACTCAGCACGACATGTCGCGCGCGCACGGTGCGTTCCCCCTGCGCGCTCTCACCGGTGACCCGCCAGCCTCCCGCCGAAGGCTCGATCCAGGTCGCCGCCTGCCCCGTGAGCACGCGAAGTCCCGGTGCGGTCGCGAGCGCCCGCACCAGCGCGCCCATGCCACCATGGAACGAGAACGTCTCGGCCGGCATTGCCGTGCGGCGCCCGGCGAGCTTGTGCACGAGCACGCCGATGCCGATACTGCCAAAGCGGCGCTCGAGCGCGGTGAGCCGAGGCAGCGTCGTCCAGGCGTTGGCCCGATCGGGGTCCGCGGCGAGCGACCCGGCGACGAAAGGCTCGAAGGCCTTTTCGAGCCATTCGTGGCCCAGGCGGCGGGCGACGAATTCGCTCACCGTTTCGTCCGCGTTGCCGCCACGCCTGACGAAGGGTTCCAGGAGCAGCCGCAGGCGCGCGCGCAGGCTCCAGATTGGCGAGCCGAGGATCCCGGGCAGCGCCATCGGCATCCCGACCAATCGCCCCTGCTCGACCAGGTATCGATGCTTCGCCTGCGCCGAGCGAGGCTGCTTCAGCCGCTCCAGGCCGCTGGCGGCCAGCAACTCGACCACCTCGGGTCGGAAGTTCATCAGCACCGCGGCCGCTCGCTCGCAGAGGAAGCCCCCGACCGGGTCGGTGCGGATCTTCCCCCCGGCGCGGCCGGATGACTCCCAAAGCTCGACCTCGACGCCGCTCCGACGCAGCCACCACGCCACGGACAAGCCGGAGACGCCGCCACCGATCACGAGAACATCCAGGTCCTGGGCGTTTCCGGAACGCGCTAGCGGGGCTGCATGGTGGCGCACAATCATCACGCACGGCAACAAGCGTGCCAATGCCACAAGTTACGGCGATGGGAGGGTCATTTTCAGAAAAACAAATCAAATAAAGGACTTGATCCGTTTCCGGATTTGTGGGATATGAACATTTCATGCAGTCCGATCAATTCCTTCGCCAAGGCAACGAAACGATTCGTTCCATGCCGGCTATCGGAAAGGGCCGGCATTGATCGGCGATATTCCGGCCGCCGGACCTGCGACGCGGCGCGAAGTGCCGCGCCTGACGGTGCGCTACTTCCTCATTTCCTGCCTCGCACTGGCGGCGGTCGCGATCGCGCATTTCGAGGTCAATCTCCACGTCGAGCGAAGCGCCCGCGAAGCCGCGGAGCAACTGAACGTGGAGCTGGGTCGGGCCGCCATCGCGCGAACGCTCGTAGGCGTGACGGGTGACTTGATGTACCTCGCTCGGCTCGGCGAGCGTAGCAAGCTCTTCGATCCGAATCCCTCCGCGCGGGGCGCTCGGGATTCGCTGGCCGAGGGTTTTCGCATTTTCGCCGAGGAGAAACGCCTCTTCGACCAGGTGCGCTTCCTCGACCTGGAGGGCCGCGAGATCGTGCGCGTCAACTTCGCCGCCGGTTTGGCGTCGGCGGTGCCCGACAAGGACCTGCAGGACAAGGCCGAACGCTACTACGTTCGGGAAAGCCTGCTCCTGGACCCGGGGGCGGCGTACGTCTCGCCGCTCGACCTCAACGTCGAGCACGGTCGCGTCGAGGAGCCGCTCAAGCCGATGCTGCGCTTCGCGACGCCGGTCGCCGGCCCCGACGGCAGTCGCAGCGGCATCCTGGTGCTCAATTACCTCGGCGAGACGCTGCTGCAGGCGTTCCGCAGCGCGGCGTCGAACATCGGCGACCACGTCACTCTGCTCGACGGCAACGGCTACTGGCTGAGCAGCCCCAGCCGGGAGGACGAATGGGGCTTCATGCTGCCGCACGGCCGCGGCTTCGCCGCCGCGCATCCCGGACCCTGGGCGCGCATCGCCGCGCAGCCCTCGGGCAGTTTCCGCGACGGCGACGCTGTGTACACCTTCGCGACGATCGATCCGGCGGTGGCCGCGCGCGGCGCGACCGCCAGCGCGGGTGCCGGTCCCGCGCCCTGGAAGGTGGTTTCCCGCCTCTCGCCCAAGGTACTCGCTGCGGCCCCCGTGGATTTCCTGCGGCGCTACGCCTGGCTGTACGCCATCCTGCTCGCGCTGGAGGGCGCGAGCGCCTTTGCGCTCGCGCGCATGACCGCGCGCCGGCGGCTCGCCGACGCACAGGCGGCATTCGCGCAGCGCTTCCGCGAGATCCTGGAAAACGTCTCGCTGCTCGCCGTCGGTCTGGACGAGGCCGGACGGGTGGTGTTCGCCAACGACGCGCTCGCGCGTCTCACGGGCCGCGGCCGCGAAGCGCTCGCGGCCTGCAACTGGTTCGAGGACCTCGTAGCCGAATCGCACCGGGAAAGCGCGCGCGAGCTTTTCCGCCGCACCCTCCTCACGCGGGAATCGCTGCCGCCCTGCGAGATCGCGCTGCGGACCGAGGGAAACGCGCGGCGGCTGGTTGCCTGGCACACGGCTCGGCTCTCGGATGACGCGGGCCGGGTGATCGGCGTGACCTGCATCGGCGAGGACGTCACCGAGGCGCGGCGGGCGGAGCAGGACCTGCGCAAGGTCCTGCGCGCGGTGGAACAGAGCCCGAGCACCGTGATGATCACCGATATCGCCGGCCGAATCGACTATGTCAATCCGAAATTCACCCAGCTCACCGGTTATTCCCTGGACGAGGTGCGCGGAAAGAACCCGCGCATCCTGAAGTCCGGCGAGACGGGCGAGGACGAGTATCGGGAGCTGTGGAGCGCGATCACCTCGGGGGGCGAGTGGCGGGGCGTGTTCCACAACCGCAAGAAGAACGGCGAGCTCTACTGGGAGGCGGCGTGCATCTCGCCGATCCGGGGACCCGCGGGCCAGATCACGCACCTGCTCGCCGTGAAAGAGGACATCACGGAGCGCAGACAGCTCGAGGAGGAGGTCGAGCGGCGCAAGCGCGAGGCAGCGCGCAACCAGGCACTCGCCGAGGTCGGCCGGATGGCCAACATGGTGGCGCACGACCTGAGGAATCCCCTCTCGAGCGTCAAGATGACGCTGCAGATCCTCGGCCGCCGCCTGGCCGATCGCCAGGGCGCGGAGGAGCGCGAGCTGCGCGAGATCGCGCTGCAGCAGGTGCGCTACATGGAGGAGATCCTCTCGGACATGCTGAGCTACTCGCGCCCCGACTCGCTCGAACCGGAGTGGCTCGCCATCGACCGCGTGCTCGAGACGGCCATCCTGGTGGCGGAGAAGCACCTCGCCGAGGCCGGTGCGCGGGTCACGGCTCGCTACCGGGCCGGCCTGCCGACGCTCTACGGTGACGCGGCGAAACTGCGCCAGGCCTTCGTCAACGTGCTGGCCAACGCTGCGCAGGCTACGGAGGGAATCGAAGGGCGCGAGCCGCTCGTCGAGGTCGCGACCGAGCTCGAGCTGCGCGAGGACGGCCCGTGGATCCGCGTCGAGATCCGCGATAACGGCCGCGGGCTGGAGCGCGGACAGGAGCAAGCCGTCTTCGAGCCCTTTTACACGACGCGGGCACGCGGCACCGGCCTGGGGCTGGCCATCGTGCGCCGCATGGTCGAGCTGCACGGCGGCGCGGTGCGACTCGAGCGCGCCGGCCAGCAGGGCACCTGCGCGATCATCGAGCTGCCCGCGCGCGCGGCGCCGGGGCACGGCGAAGCCCCGACGCCCGCCGCGGCGCCTGCCGAGCTGAGCGTCGGGCCATGAGCCGGATCCTCCTCATCGACGACGACAAAGCGATTTGCCGCACTTTGGAGATGCATTTCGGGGCGCAGGGGCACGAGGTGCGCGCCGCGCACGACCTGGAGGCCGGCGTCGTGCTGCTCGGCCAGTGGCGGCCGCAGCTGCTCGTGCTCGACGTGCGCCTGCCCGGCAAGAGCGGGCTGGAAGGGCTGCCGGAGGTGAAGCGGCTCGCGCCCGGGGTGCCGGTGCTCGTCGTCACGGCGTTCCACGACATGGCCACCACCGTCGCGACGATGAGCGGGGGCGCCGACGACTACATCACCAAGCCGATCGACGTGGACGAGCTCGACAGCATCGTCGCGCGGCTGCTCGCGCGGCCCGAGGGCAAGGCCTGGCATGCAGAGCGCGGCGCGGCCGAGGCGCGCGCCGGGGATCGCGTTCTCGTCGGCCGCAGCCGCGCGATGCGGGAAGTGTTCAAGACCATCGGGCGCGTGGCGCGCACGGATACCACGGTGCTCATCTCGGGCGAGAGCGGAACCGGCAAGGAACTCGTCGCGCGCGCGATCCATCATGCCGCGAAGGGTCCGACGGCGCCGTTTGTCGCGGTGAGCTGCGCCGCGCTCGTCGAGACGCTGATCGAGTCCGACCTTTTCGGCCACGAGCGCGGCGCCTTCACCGGCGCGGTCAACCGCCAGGTCGGCAAGTTCGCCCTCGCCGACCAGGGTACCCTGTTCCTCGACGAGGTGGGGGAGCTGTCCGCCGGCGTGCAGGCCAAGCTCCTGCGCGTGCTGCAGGAGCGCGAGTACAGCCCGATCGGCTCCCGCGAGCTGCATCACACGAGCGCGCGCGTCATCGCCGCGACCAACGTGGACCTCGCCAAGGCGGTCGAGCGCGGGCGTTTTCGCGAGGACCTCTACTATCGGCTCACGGTGGTTTCGATCCGGCTGCCGGCGCTGCGCGAACGCATCGAGGATTTCGACGACCTGGTGCCCGCCCTGCTCGCGCGCATCCACGACCGGATCCACCGTGGCGCCAAAGGCGTCGCCAGGGACGTGATGGACGCGTTCCGCGCCTACCACTGGCCGGGCAACGTGCGCGAGCTGGAGAATGCGCTCACCAAGGCAGCCGTGATGTGCCCTCGCGATACGCTGTCGATGGAGTACGTCCAAGACATCGTGCGCGGGTCGCCGCAGGCGCCGCCCCCCTCGAACCGGCCACCCGCGCAGCGCAGCTTGCGGGAAGTGGAACGCGAGCACGTGGCGCGCGTGCTCAGCGCGACCGGATGGCACCGCAGCCGGGCGTGCGAGATTCTCGGCGTATCGCGCCCGCGGCTCAGGCGCCTGATCCGGGAATACGCGCTTGTGCCGCCGAATATCGCGCGCGGGGCCGCACCTAAAGGACCGATCCTTCCTGAGCCGTAAGTGACTGAACTTCCGCACGCTTCCAGCAAGAGCAAATCTCACCGGCTTTGCGTCGCCCCCATGATGGACTGGACCGATTTCATAGAGCGCGATTGAGGCCTGGTACACCGTGGTGCACGTCTCCACCCCGTGCAGATCCATGTACGTCACCGCGATGAAGGGAATCCGCTCCTCGAAGTTCGCGCGCAGCTGCGCCTGGAGATCGTGCTCAGCGGCTTTTTTCGCCGCCATGGTCACCATCCGAGTTGTTTCGCAGCCAGGTCCTTCATGATCTCCTCGGCCCCGCCACCGATCTGCAGGACTTTTGCCTCGCGGTAGATGCGCTCGGCGCGGCTGCCGCGGATGAAGCCCGCGCCACCGAGCGTCTGCACCGCCTCGTCGGCGCAGAATTGCATCGCGCGCGTAGCGAAGTTCTTCGCCATGCAGAGCTGCGCGATCCACCGCGGATCGCGCGGCGCCTCGGTCAGCTTCCAGCCCGTGTCGTACACCAGCGCACGCGCCGCATGGATGCGGGTCTGCATCTCGATGAGCTTGTGGCGTATCGCCTGGCGCGTGATTAGCGGCGCGCCGAAGGTGACGCGCGCGCGCGCCCAGGCGAGCGCGTCCTCGAGGCACGCCTGCGCAAAACCGACCGCACCTGCGGCGATGCTAAGTCGCTCGGCGTTGAAATTCAGCATCATGGCGCGGAAGCCCGCATTTTCTTCGCCGATCAGGTTGACGGCAGGCACCCGGACGTTGTCGAAATGCAGCGACGCGGTGTCGGAGCACCACCAACCCATCTTCTTGAGCAGTGCGCGGGTAAAGCCGGGCCGGTCGCGTTCGATCAGCAGAAGCGAAATCCCTGCGGCGCCCGGCCCTCCGGTGCGCACCGCGACGGTATAGAAATCGGCGCGCATGCCCGAGGTGATGAAGGTCTTCTCGCCGTTTACGATGTATTCATCCACCTGTCTTCTCGCGGACGTCCTCAGACTCGCGACATCCGACCCCCCGCCCGGCTCGGTGATCGCGAGCGCGCTGATTTTGTCGCCTGCGAGCACGACCGGCAGAACCCGGCGCTTGAGTTCTTCGCTGCCGACCGCCGCGATCGGCGGGCAGCCGATCTGGTGCGAGAACAGGCTCGCGTGCACGCCGCCCGAGCCTGCGTGCGCGATTTCCTCGGCGAGCACAACGTGCATCAGCAGGTCGGCCGGGACACCGCCGTACTCCTCCGGAAAGCCAGGTGCGAACAGCCCAGCCTGCGCGGCCTTGCAGTACATCCCGCGCGGAAACTCTCCCGCCTCGTCCCACGCGGCGGCGTGCGGCGCGATCTCGCGCGCGACGAACCGGCGCATCGTCTCGCGGAACGTCTCGTGCTCTTCGGTCAGCGCCGGGTGCGCTTTCATGCCGATTCCTTACTCGCGCAGAACTCTCGTGTATGTGGCGAGATCGAAATAGTCGCGCCATACCTTGATTTTTCCATCCTGCATTTCAAAAACACCGCAGCACGGCAGCGCGACCGCCTTCGCGCCGATCATCGTGCGGTCCAGGCGCTCCGCAATCACGACATCGCCTTGCGAGACAATATTCAGAATATCCCATTGCGTCGACGACCAGTCCTTCAGGAAGCCGCCGATGAATCGCTCGATGTTCCCGCGCCCGGTCACCGGCCCGGCCGGCATATTGTGGTAGGTGCCGTCGGCGGTGAAATACCCGGCCAGCTCCACGGGATCGAGGCGCGACCATGCATCAATGAAATCCCGAACGACTTCCTCGTTGCCCGTCATGTTGCCTCCATCGTGAGGCGCCCCGATTCGCGCGGCTACCGGTAGGTCATGAAATCGGTCAACTTCGTCCACTTGCCGTTCTGCACGCGCGCCATGAAAACTTGGCGCGTGGCCAGATGATCGTCCGCGGAGAACGAGAGCGGCGCCGTGCCGAACATGTTGCGATGGTTCCTGATTCGCTCGAGGCCGGCGACCATGCTGTCGGCGCTGAGATCGCGGCCCGCGTTCTTCAACCCGAGCGCGACGGTCTGCATCACGATGTAGCCGACCACGGCCTGCACGTTGGCCGGCTTGCCGAACCTGGCTTCGTAGCTCTTCATCCATGCCGCGACTTCCGCACTCGCCGTCGCCGCGTCCGGGATCGGCGTCTGGCCCGAGCCGTAGAGCCCCTCGACCACCTGCTTGCCGAGCATCGGCACCTCGGGCGCGTAGGCCGCCTGGCTGATCAGGAAATCGACGTCCCAGCCCGCCTGCCGCGCGGCCCCCATCGCGCCGACCGTCTCGCGGATGATCGTGCCGAGGACGACGAGGTCGACGCCGTCGCTTTTCAGCCTCGCGATCTGGCTCGAGAAATCGGTCGCGCCGCGCTTGTAGCTCGTGGTCGAGACGAGCGGCAGGTTCATCGCCGCGAGCTGGTCCTTCACCCCCTTCAGGATGTTGGCGCCGAACTCGTCGTCCTGATACAGGATGCCGACCTTCTTCTTGCCGTGCGTCTGCACCAGGTATTTCACGCCGGTGCGGATGTCATCGTAATACGGCGAGAACAACGCGAACTTCAGCCTGTGGAACGGATCGAAGAACAGCTCCGCCGGCGTGATCGGAAACAGGTGCGGCAGTCCGGCCTTGAGCACCAGCGGCATGGTCGCAGCGGCCGTCGGCGAACCCATCGCGGCGACCATGGCGAAGATGCGGTCCTGGGCGAGCATTTTCTGCGTCACCAGCACGGCCTTCTTCGGGTCGTAGCCGCTGTCCTCGATGATCAGCCGGACCTTGCGGCCGTGGATTCCGCCGGCCGCATTGATCTCCTCGACCGCCATCTCCATGCCGTTCTTGATCGGCAGCCCCCAGGAATTGATCGGGCCGCTCAGGTCGAGGTGCGAGCCGAGCACCACCTCGGTATCCGTGACCCCCTGCACCTGCGCCGCCGCGCCCGGAGCGTTGAGGGAAATCGCCGCGGCCGCCAGCAGGCCGGTTACCCATTTGTTCGTTTTCATGCTCGTCTCTCCTCTGTCAAAGGCCTCGGCGCACCATGCGCCGAAATCCAGTTCATTGCTCCGCGTACATCGACTCGATCAGCGCCTTGTATTTTTCGTTCACCAGCTTGCGTTTGAGCTTCATCGTCGGCGTGAGCTCTTCGTCCTCCGGCGTGAGCTGCACGTCGATCAGCCTGAAGCGCTTTATTTGCTCCACGCGCGCGAAGGCGCCATTGACCCGGTCCACTTCGCTCTGGACAAGGCCGACGACCTCGCGCGCGCGGCACAGGCTCGCGAAGTCGGTGAACGGAATGCGATGGTCCTGCGCGTACTTCGCCGCGTTTTCCTGATCGAGCATGATCAGTGCGACCAGGTATTTCCGCCGGTCGCCGATCACCACCGCGTCGGAGATGTAGGGGCTGAACTTGAGCTGGTTCTCGATCTCCGACGGCGTGACGTTCTTGCCGCCCGCCGTGATGATGATGTCCTTGAGGCGGTCGGTGACGCGCAGGTATCCGTCCGCGTCCAGCGCGCCGACGTCGCCGGTGTGCAGCCAGCCCTCGGCGTCGAGCGCGTCGCCCGTTTTCCCGGGCATGCCGAAGTAGCCCGCGAAGACGTGCCCACCGCGCACCATGATCTCGCCGCCGGGACCGAGCTTCACCTCGGTTCCAGGCAGCGCCTTGCCCACGGTGCCGACGCGCACGGCGCCGGGAGGAGGGAGCGTGGCGACGCCGGTGGTCTCGGTCATGCCGTAGGCCTCCCGCATCTCCACGCCGAGCGCCCAATACCAGCCGATGAGGTCCGGCGAGATGGGTGCCGCTCCCGTGACGACATAGCGCGCCCGGTGAATCCCGATGAGCTGCTTTGCGCGATTCAGGACGAGCGCGTCGGCGAGCAGGAACAGCGCCTTCAGCCGCCGCGGCACCGCGCATCCGGCAAGGCGCCGCTCGGCGACGCGCCGCCCGATCCCGATCGCCCAGTAATACAGCGAACGCTGCAACCAGCTCGCGTCGTCCACCGCCATGGCGACCCGCGAGTAGAACTTCTCCCAGAGCCGCGGTACCGCGAAGAACACCGTGGGCGCCACCTCGCGAACGTTCTCCGGCATCGTTTCCGGGCTCTCGGCGAAGCTGATCACGCCGCCGTGGAAAATCGGATAGAACACCGTCAGCAGGCGCTCCGCGATGTGGCAGAGCGGCAGAAACGAGAGCTGTTCGTCCTGCGGCCCGATCGACTGCACGTCCCGCAGACAAGCGACCTGGAACACGGCGTTGCGGTGCGTGAGGATCGCGCCCTTCGGCGCTCCGGTCGTGCCGGAGGTGTAGATGAGGACCGCCGGATCGTCGGGTGCAACCGCCGAGATCGCTTCCTCCCAGCGCGCGGGTTGCCGGCGCCGATAGGCTTCGCCCAGCGCCAGAAGATCGGTGAACTTCAGTACCATGGGGTCGCCGAAGCGGCGCAGCCCCTCGTCGTCGAAAACGACGACTTTCTCCAAACTGGGTGCGCGATCGCGCGCCGCGAGGAACTTGTCGAGTTGTTCGGCGTCGTCGACGAAAAGAAAGCGCGCGCCGCTGTCGTTGACCACGTAGGCGAGCTGCTCCGGAGAGTCGGTGGGATAGATGCCCACCGACACGCCGCCGGCGCACAGTACGCCTAGATCGGCGTACAGCCACTCGGCGTGATTCTCGCCGATGATGCACGCGCGCTCGCCGCGGCGCAGGCCGAGCGCACACAGGCCCAATCCGGCGGCACGCGCGCGGTCTCCGTATTGCCGCCAGGAGATGTCGCGCCACAGGCCGAGTTTCTTTTCACGCAACGCCGGTCGTTCGCCCCGAAGTCCGGCCGCGCGCCAGAACGCCGCGGCCAGCGTCAGGCCCGGCGCCGGTTCGACGCGGAGCTCCTGCCGGTCGGCGTCCATGCTCACCGCCATCGTTTCTTGCGCCGCCAGCGGCGCTCGCCGCGCACCCCCTTGTCGCGGATGCCGAGATACGATTCGCGCACGTCGTCGTTCGCCGCGAGCCGCTCGCTCGACTCGTCCAGGACGATGCGTCCGAGTTCCAGCACGTAGCCGCGATCGGCGATGGAAAGCGCCTGGCGCGCGTTCTGCTCGACCAGCAGGATGCTCACGCCCGACTCCCGGTTGATGCGCCGGAGGAGCGCCAGAATTTCCTTGACCAGCACCGGCGCGAGTCCCAGGGAAGGCTCGTCCAGCATCAGCACGCGGGGCCGCGACATGAGGGCGCGCGCGATCGCGAGCATCTGCTGTTCTCCTCCCGAGAGCACCGCCGCGTGCTGGTCGCGGCGCTCGCGCAGCGACGGAAAATACCCGTACATGCGATCCACATCGGCCTCAATGGCCGCACGGTCGCGACGCACGAACGCGCCGGCGATCAGGTTCTCGCGCACGCTGAGCAGCGGAAACACCTCCCGGCCCTCCGGCACGTGCGCGAGGCCCTGCCGTACCAGCCGATCCGGGCTCGAATCCGCGATGTCGCGTCCGCGGAACTTCACCGAACCCTGGTCGGGATCGAGCGCGCCGCACAGGATCCTCAGCAGTGTCGTCTTGCCTGCGCCATTGGCGCCGAGGACCGCGACCACTTCGGCTTCCCGCAGAACGAGGCCGACACCGCGCAGCGCCTGCACCGGCCCGTAGCGGGCCTCGACGTTGTGCGCCTCGATGAGGACCGTCATCTCACTCCCCCAGGTAGGCGCGAACGACTTCCGGATGGACCTGCACGGATTCCACGTCTCCCTCGGCGATGATGCGGCCGTAGTTGAGGGCCAGCACCCGATCGGACACCTCGCGCACCAGCGCCATGTCGTGCTCGATCATGAGGACCGTGATCCCGAGCTCCTGCGTGATGTCCTCGATCCAGAACGACATCTCCTCGGTCTCTTCCGCGTTCAGCCCCGAGGAAGGCTCGTCGAGCAACAGCAGTTTCGGTCCGCTCGCGAGCGCCCGCCCAAGCTCGACCACCTTGCGCACGCCGTAGGGAAGGCTTGCGGTGCGCATGTCGCGGTAATGCTGGAGTTCGAGGAAATCAATCACCTCCTCGACCTTCTCGCGGTGCGCGCGTTCCTCGGCCCTGACCGACGGCGTGAACAGCAGCTCGAAGGGCAGCCGGGTGCGGAAGCGCACGTGGCGCCCGAGCAGGAGGTTCTCCAGCACGGTCGCATTCTCGAACAACTCGACGTTCTGGAAGGTGCGCGCGATCCCTCTCGCCGCAACTTCGTGCGGGGCGATCGCGGTGATGTCCCGTTCCTCGAACGCGATCCGCCCCTGGTTGGCATCGTAGAAGCGGCTGATGAGGTTGAAGATCGAGGTCTTGCCGGCGCCGTTCGGTCCGATGAGGGTGAAGACCTCCTGCGGCTCGACCCGGAAACTCACGTTTTCCACGGCGCGCACCCCGCCGAAATGCAGCGACAGGTTGTCGATGGCGAGCAGGCTCATTGCAGCCGCTCCGTCCTGGCATAGGTCTTCTGGCGGCGGAAGGTCGCCCTGCGGTAGAAGGGAAACACTTCGAGGTAGTACCGCACCTTGACCCAACGTCCGTACAGTCCTTGCGGTTCGTAGAGCATGAACAGCAGCAGCAGCAGTCCGAACACGCCCGCGTCCACGGCCGCCTGGCCGCTGCCGGAAATGCCGAGGACGCCTTTCGCCAACAGGATCGCCTGCGGCAGCGCGACGATGAATGCCGCGCCGAATACCGCCCCGTGCAGCGAGCCCAGGCCGCCCACCACGACCATCACCAGCAGTTCGACCGAAACCATGATGGTGAACTGCTCCGGGCTGATGAAGGCGATCTTGTGCGCATACAGGGCGCCCGCGAGCCCCGTCAATCCGGCGCTCAGCCCGAAGGCGGCAGTTTTGTACCAGGCGAGATGCACGCCGAGGCTCTGCGCGGCGATCGTGCTGTCGCGCAGGGCGACCAGAGCGCGCCCGGTCTTGGTGCGCAGCAGGTTGCGCACGGCGAGCAGCGTCGCCACAAGCACGCCGAGAGCAAGATAGTAGAACTTCCACTCGGCGTCGAAGCTCAGCGGACCGATGGCGGGCGGTTCCACCGTGATCCCGAAATTGCCGCGAGTGACTGATTCCCAGCGCGCCAGGATCTCTTCGACGATGAACGCAAAAGCGAGCGTCGCGACCGCGAGGTAGATGCCGGTAAGCCGCAGCGCCGGTATCCCGACGGCCAACCCGAGCGCGGCGGCGACGGCCGCTGCCGCCGGCAGCGATAGCGCGAAGGGAAGGCCGTGCGCCTGCAGAATCGCCTCGGTGTAGGCGCCGGCGGCGAGGAACGCCGCGTGGCCGAGCGACACTTGGCCGGCGTAGCCGGTGAGCAGCATCAGACCGGCGCCCGCCACCGCATAGACGCAGACGAACGTGACCTGCGACAGATAATAGGTGTTGAGCGCCAGCGGTGCGAGAAGCGCCGCGATCGCGAGCATGCCGTACCAGAACGCGATGCCGCCGTGCGCGAACAGCCGCATGTCCTGGTCGTAGGTCGTCTTCCTCACGACATGCATGGCTCAGACCTTTTTCCGCAAACCTTCGCCGAACAACCCCTGGGGCCGGATCGCCAGAACGAGCAACAGCACGACATACGCGGCCACGTCCTTGAAACCTTCGGGCAGATAGAAACCGGCCAGCGACTCGACCACGCCGATGATCAGGCCGCCCGCGATCGCGCCCGGAATGCTGCCGAAGCCGCCGAGCACCGCGGCTGGAAACGCCTTCAGTCCGATGAAACCCATGTTGGCGTGCACCAACACGATCGGCGCAAGCAAAATCCCCGCCACCGCGGCGACCGCCGCGCTCAGGCCCCAGACAAGCGAGCAGATCGTCTTCACCGGAATACCGACGTAATAGGCGGCGAGCTGGTTCTGCGAGGCCGCCTGGATGGCGATACCGATCCGGGTGTAACGGAAAAAAAGAAACAGAACGGCGACCAGCGCCCCGGTCGTCGCCATGATGGCGAGCTGATCGTGGCTCGCCACGAGCGGCCCGATGGTGGCCACCTTGCCGGTGAACGGCGTGGAAAACACGTGGGTATCCACACCCCAGGCCGGCACCAGGCTCGCGCCGCTGCGCGCGACGAATCCCATGCCGAGCGTGACCATGATGATTGCGAACACGGGCTGGCCGACGATCGGACGCACAATGATGCGGTCCAGCAGGCCGCCGATCCCCGCCATGCAAACGACCGCAAGCGGCAGGCCAAGCCAGAACGGCAGGCCGAAAAGCGAAATAAACGTGTAGCCGAGGAATGCGCCGAGCATCATCAATTCCCCTTGCGCGAAATTCACGACCTCGGTCGCCTTGTAGATGAGGACGAATCCGAGCGCGATCAGCGCGTAGATGCACCCGAGCGCGGCGCCACTCAACACCTGTTGAGAAAACTCGACGAACGCGCGCATGCGCCGGGTCTGCTCGGTTAAGTCGCGGAGGGGACCACCACGACCCGCACCACGCCTTCACGCTTGCTGGCGAGATGCTCGAGCGCGGCGTTCGCTTCCGCGAGCGGGTAGCGCGCGCTCACGGACGCCGACAGATCGAGCCGCCCGGCGGCGACGAGCGCGAGAAGATCCTCGATGTCAGCACGGTCCATGCCGAAGGAACCGAGCACGCTCTGCTCGCGGCCGACGAAGGCGGCAAGCGGCGGCAGCGCCGGCCGCCCCATGCCGACACCGACGCCGACCGCGCGCCCCGCCTTGTCGAGCGAGCGGATCGCCGCCTCCACGGTTTCGGGCAGCCCGACGAACTCGAGCGCGAGATCGACGCCGCGCCCGAATGCGGACCGGATCGCCTTCGCCGGATCGCCCTGCCGCATGTCGATCGCGACATCGGCGCCCAGAGCGTGCACACGCGCAAGCGCCCTTTCATGCACGTCCACCGCAGCAATCCGCGCCGCGCCCATCAGGCGCGCGAGCATTACCGCGTGCGTGCCAAGTCCGCCGCAACCGAATACCGCGACCGTTTCGCCAGCGCGCAAGCCACCGCGGCTTCTGAGCGCGTGAAACGGGGTGGCGACGCCGTCGGTGACGATCGCGCCGATCTCGAAGGGGACCGCATCGGGCAAGCGGATGGCCGAGCGTTCCGGCGCCGCCACGTACTCGGCGAGCGCGCCGTCGCGCGCCATGCCGTAGACCTTGGAGCGATCGCAGAGCGAATGCCGGCCCTGCAAACAGAAGCGGCAAGCACCGCAGTACGCCGCGGGAAACAACACCACCCGGTCGCCCTCCCGCACGCTCTTCGCATCGCGCCCGGCGGCCGCCACCACGCCCGCCGCCTCGTGACCGAGCGTGATCGGCGTTCGCTCGACCGGGATGTCGCCCGCCACCGCGAGATGCAGATCGGTGCCGCACAGACCGCAGGCCTCGACCTTGACGAGAATTTCGTCGGACGCCGGTTGCGGCACGGGAAGCTCTTCGAGCCGCAGCGGTTCTCCCGGTTTCACGAGCCGCGCCGCCATCATGGTCTTCATCGGCCCCCTCCTTTGGCAACGAAGATCCCGGCCATCGCGTCGGCCAGGGCCTTGAACATCGCCGCCAGTTCCCGGTCGGTCGGGTGCGGTGTTGCGCCGAGGTTGACGCGCGCGTCGCGTAGCGCCATGACGCCGAAAAACGCGCCCCAGAGCAGGTCCGCCGCGATCCGCCCATCCCTGAGGCCGGTCGTTTGTTCGAGCAATCGCGCAAGGCGCGCGTAGTTCTCCCCCGAGCGGCGCGCGATGTCCGCGCGCACCTCCGCAGCCACGGCCGCCGTCGCGGTCGGCTGCGCGAGATACGCCGACAGCAGGAAATACTCGGGATGCTCCTTGCGCACGTCGCCGAAGTAATTCCACAACCGCGCCAGCTTGCCGGCCGGAGGCAGCGCTAGCTTCTCGAGCCGTTCGAGCCCCCTCGCCCAGTAGTCGATGCCCTCGAAGAGCAGCGAAACCAGAATCTCCTCCTTGCTTCCGAAATAGAAGAACAAAGTCGCTTCGGACAGCTCGCAGCGCTCGGCGATAGCCTTGGTGGTCGTGCCGGCAAAGCCGCGCTCGAGCAGCAGCGTGCGCGCCGCTTCCAGCAGCGCGGCGCGCCGCCCCTCGCGTTCCCGTTCCCTTCTCTCCGCAATGCCCATCGCCTCAGATCCCCAGGTGGCGCGCGATCGTCTCGCGCTGGATTTCGCTCGTACCTTCGCCCAGTTCGATCACCTTGCAATCGCGGTAAAACCGCTGCGCCGGGCTCTCGCGCATGTAGCCTTGCGCGCCGCACAGGTGCAGGGTGCGCTCGCAGGCCCAGGTGCAGGTCTCGCTCGCGAAGAGCTTAGCCATCGAAGCTTCGCGATCGAACGGCTGTCCGGCGTCGATCAAGCGCGCGGCGTGCAGCGTGAACTGCCAGGCGGCTTCCAGCTTTGTCGCCATCTCGGCAAGGGTGAAGCGCACGAACTGCTGCTTAGCGATCGGACCACCGAATTGCACCCGCTCGCGGGCGTAAGCCGTCGCCGTACCGAGCGCCGCGCGGCCCAGACCGACGCCGAAGGCTGCACTCGCCACGCGCCCGAGCGTCAATACCTTCATCGCCTGCACGAATCCCCGGTTCTCCTCGCCGAGCAGGTTCGCTGCCGGAACGCGGCAACCATCGAACACGATCTCGGCCATTTCGGAGGCGCCCATGCCGAGTTTCTTCAGTGGCTTGCCGACGCTCACGCCGTGTCGATCGCGCTCCACAATAAACAGGGACAATCCCTTCACGCCCTGCTCGGGTGCGGTCGAGGCGACCACCACCATCGTGTCGGCAAAGGTCGAGTTGGTGATATAGAGCTTCGCGCCGTCGAGCACGTAGTCGTCGCCGTCGCGCCGCGCGCGCGTGCGCACGGTGGATACGTCCGCGCCCGCCCCCGCCTCGGCGTAGGCCCAGCAAAGGACCTGCGCGCCGCGCATCGCGCCGGGCAGCAGCCGGCGCCTCTGCTCTTCGCTGCCGAGATGCAGCACCGCCGACGCCGCGAGCGCGGTGTGCACGTAAAGACCCAGCGCGATCGCCGCCGAGCCCTGCGCGAGCTCCGAACAGAGCAGCGCGTAATGCACCGCCCCTCCGCCCGAACCGCCGCAGTGCTCCGGGAACCCGGTGCCGAGCCAGCCCAGCTCGCCGAAGCGGCGCAGCAACTCGCGCGGGTAGCGCTCCTCCAGGTCCCAGCGCGTCGCCTGCGGCGCGATCTCGCGCTCCACGAACGCGCGAACGCTGTCGCGGAACTGCCGCTCGTCGACGGAGAGCAGCGCGTCGCTCACTGCGGCGACCCGGCGAAGCGCGGCTTGCGGCGTTCGACGAAAGCCGCGACCCCTTCCTTGTGGTCGGCGCTTTGCAGACACTGCACCTGCACGAAAATCTCGTAGTCGAACTCCGCGGCCATGTCCCGGTCCACCGAGCGCCGGAGCGCGCGCTTGGTGGCCGTGAGCGCGGCAGCGGGCCCGGCGGCGAGCTGCGCCGCGAGCGCGCGCACCGCGTCATCCAGCTCGTTTTCGGGCACGACGCGGCTCACGAGCCGGCTGCGCTCGGCTTCCCCGGCATCGACGAAGCGCCCGGTCATCATCATGTCGGTCGCAAGGCCCATCCCGACCAGACGAGGCAGGAAATAGCCGGCCGACATGTCGCAGCCGGCCAGGGCCAGCTTGATGAACGGCGCGCAAAAGCGCGCCTTGACATCGGCAATGCGGAAATCACAGGCCAGCGCCAGGCCGAGCCCACCGCCCACAACGTCGCCCTGCAAGCGCGCGATGACAGGCTTGTCGAGCGCTGCGATGCGCCGGATCGGGTCGAGATAGCGGTCCACGATCCGCTCCCACTCTTCGGGCGTGCGCTCGACCATCTGGCCGACATCGGCCCCGGCGCAGAACGAGCGTCCGGAGCCGGTGAGCACGACGACCCGCGTCGCCTGGTCGGCTGCCGCCGCGTCGAGCGCCGCGATCAGCGCCTCCAGCATCTCCAGGTCGATCGCGTTCAGCCGCTCGGGGCGGTTGAGCGTCAGGGTGCGTACTCCGTGCTGCACGACAGTGAGAAGTTTCTCGGTCATGACTTCCTCGGCCTTAATGCATAGACAAAAGATCCCTCGAGGACGCAGTTCCCGCCCGCGTCCGCCACCGCGACCTTGACGCTCGCCTCGGCGCGGCGCTCGCGTTCGAACGCCGCACGCGCCGGCGCTGCCTCCTGCGGCGCGAGGGACGCCGTCGCGGTCAGGTCGCTTTCAGCGCGGCGCGCAAAGCGCACCGTCGCCTCCTTGAGCAGCACGATCCCGCCCAACTCCTCGACCAGGCGGTGCGCGGCGATGCCCGCCGCGGCTTCGGCGAGCGTGAAGAGCGCGCCCGCGTGCGTGGTACCGATGTAATTGGTGATGAGCTTTGTGAACGCCATGCGCACCTGCACCGGTTTGCCGGCCTCGGCGGATGCACGCAGCCCAAGCGGGGCGGAAAAGGGGATCGCCGCAAGCAGCGAGTCGAGATCTGCGGCCTTCATGCCAGCTTGAAGGCGCGCACCGCGTTGTCGCGCACGACCTTGCGGAAAACCTCCTCGGAGAGCCCCAGCGCCTCCAGTTCGGTCAGGGTACGGTCGAAGCCGAGTAGCGGATAGTCGGTGGCCCAGATCACCTTGTCGCGGCCCCAGCCGCTCGCGAATTCGACGAACGACGCCGGCCAGTGCTTTGGCCCGCGCGCCGAAGTTTCGACGTACACGTTCGGATGCTTCCAGGCGAGCGTCATCATCTCGTCGTGCCAGGGCTGACCGAGGTGACAACCGATGATGGTGAGATCGGGAAACGCGAGCGCCACTTCGTCGAGGTAGATCGGTCGGCCGCACTCCGAGGGCAGCAGCGGCCCGGTATGCCCGATCTGGATGCAGACCGGCACCCCGAGTTCGCTGCACTTGATGTACACCGGCCAGTAATGCTTATCGTTGGGCGATAGTCCTGTCATGCCATCGCCGTACATGTACGGCTCAAGCCGGATCGCCACCATGCCGAGCTCCTTCACCTGCCGCTCGACCTCGCGCACGATCTCCATCGGCCTCTTGAGCACGTTCACCGTGCCGGCACCAACGAAGCGGTCTGGATAGCGGCGCACGAACGCCGCGACCTGGTCGTTGGTCACCACCGCCACGTCCTTGTGGTAGAAGGCCGAGAGCACCACGCGGTCAACTCCCGCTGCGTCCATCTCGGCGATCATCGACTCGATCGCCTGGCCCTTCACCATGATGTCGGGGCTGCGGTATTTGCGGAAGATGTGGTGGAATTCCTCCGGCCAGAGTTTGGCCCCCTCCGGGCTGATGTAGGACGCCCACGCGTCGATGGCGATGCGTTTCCGGCTCATGGTTCGCTCCTCCCTGTAAGCTTCAGAATGACACGGGCCGCGCCGGGACTTGCCGGCTCGAAGCCGATCTCGCGCGCGATGCGGACCGCTTTCTCGACGATCTCGCCGTTACCCTGCGCCAGGCGCCCCGGCGAGACGTAAAGGTTGTCTTCCAGCCCGACGCGTACATGCCCGCCCATCGCGAGAACGGCGCCCAGCATGCGGAAGTGGTTGCGAGCACCGATCGCCGAGACCAGCCACACCGCATCCGGCGGGATCCCGTCCACCATGTGCACGAGATTGCGCACCGTCGCTTCGGTGACCTCGCCGGGAATGCCCATGACGAAGTTCACCAGCAGCGGCTCGGCCAGAACGCCGCGCGCCCTGAGATCGCGCAGGTTGTTGAGCATCCCGGCGTGGTAGACCTCGAGTTCGGGACGCGTGCCGTGGTCGCGGAAGATCCGCGCCACCCGCTCCAACTCGGCGTGCGAGGCGAACAACGGCACGAAGCGATCGTTGACCCACTTTGCAGCCGCCGGGTCGTAGCGGCCGAGCAGACTGCCACCGCCGACGCTGAACGAAGCGATTTCGGGCCGCAACTCGGGCACCACCTTCAGCCTATCTTCGAGCGGCAGCCCAGCGACCGCGCCGCCGGTGGTGAGATTGAGGATGGCATCGCAGCCCGCCGCGCGCAGCCCTTCTACGATGCGCCGGAATACCGCGACGTCGCCCGTCGCCCGCCCGGCCGCGTCACGCGCATGCAGATGCAGGATCGCCGCGCCCGCGCGCCAGGCCGCCAGGCCCTGCGCGATGATCTCGTCGGGCTGCTCGGGTAGCGCCGGATTCGCCGCTTTACCCTGCTGCGCGCCGGTCAGCGCGCAGGTGACCATCACGCGCTCCATGTCACTCTGCCTTGAAGCGCGCGCGGCGCTTGGCGAGGAAGGCGCCCATGCCCTCCTTCTGGTCGCGCGTCAGCCAGTTAAGCACCACCGTGTTGATCGAGAAGTCGATCGCCGACTCCAGATCGGTGGTCATCCACTTGTGAATGATCTCTTTTTGCGTGGCGAGCGCCGGCTGGCTTTTCTCCGCAAGCTTCGCGCACAGCGCCTTCGCCTCGGCAGCGAGGCGTCCGGCCGGCACCACTGACTGCAGCAGCCCGCGGCGCTCGGCCTTCGCCGCGTCCCAGAATTCGCCCAGATAAGCCATCTCGCGCGCACCCTGGATGCCGATCGCCATCGGCAGGATCGCCGCCTCGACGATCGCCGGGATGCCGCGATGGATGTTCGGCAACCCGAAACGCGAGCGCTTGGTGGCGATCATGAAGTCGCAGGAGACCGCGAGTTCCAGCCCGGCGCCGAGGCACAGTCCGTCGATCGCCGCCACGATGGGCTTCTCGGTGGTGCGTAATGCAAGAAACGTGCGGTGCAACTCGCGGCCGACCTCGCGCGTGCCGAAGCCATCGAGATCCTTCACGTAGGCGACGTCGATCCCCGCGCAAAACGCCCTCGGGGACGCGGAATCGATCAGGATCGCCCGCACGCGCCGGTCGGCCGCAGCCTCGCCGAGCGCAGCGCGAATCTCGCGCAACATCTCGCCGTTGATCGCGTTGAGCACCTTGGGCCGGTTGAGCGTGATGCGCAGTACGGACTTCTCGATTCGGCTACGAATAGTGCGAACAGCCATCACTCATCTCCCTTGAAAGCGCGGCGCGCGTTTTTCGGCGAAGGCGCGCAATCCCTCCTGCACGTCCTCGGTCTGGCGCAGTGGCTCGGCGTAGAACTGTTCGATACGCAGGCCGTCCTCGAGGGAGACATCCAGTCCCCGGTACATCGCCGCACGCGCCGCCTGCACCGCGAGCGGAGCATTGGCGGCGATGCGCCGCGCGAGCGCGAGCGCTTCGGCGAGCAGCGCCTCGCGCGGCACGACGCGGCTCACCAGTCCGAGCGCAAGCGCCCGCTGTGTCTCGATCGGCTCGCCGATCATGATCATCTCGGCGGCGATGCCAAGCGGGATCGCGCGCGGCAGCCGCTGTGTGCCGCCAGCACCCGGAATCAATCCCCGGCGCACCTCCGGAAGGCCGAACGTGGCGTGTTCGGCGGCGATCCGCACATCACAGGCGAGCGCAAGTTCCAGCCCGCCGGCAAGGCAATGCCCGTTGATTGCTGCGATCACCGGTTTGCCGGTATCGAGATTGCGCGTGATACCGCCCAGCCCCGGCTCGCGCTCGCCGCGCTCGCGCCGCTCGATCGGCGTCATCGAGCGATACCAGCCGCCGATCTCCTTCAGATCCGCGCCGGCGCAGAAGGACACGTCGCCCGCGCCGGTGAGGATCGCCACGCGCAGCACCGGATCGTCGCGGAACGCGATCCAGGTCTCGACCAGTGCCTGTCGCATCGCCTGGTTAAGCGCGTTGCGCGCCTCGGGCCGGTCAAGTGTGACGGTAAGAATGTTTTCGCTGCGCTCGGTGCGAATGCTCATCGTCCCTCCCCGGTGACAGGTTCAAACCCGTCGATGTCGAGGATGCTTGCACGGCGGGATGAGGCGAAGCGCACCCTCACCCGCTGGCCGATGCGGCAGCCGGCGGGTGCGGCAACTAGCCGGTGCAGAAACGCCGTGTCGGCGCCGTCGAGGCGCACCAGCGCGTAGCTTCCGGCGTCAGGCGTTTGCGTCCAGGCGATTACGCTTCCTCCCGGACCTACCTCGACCTCGGCGAGATCGTCGCCGCCGCAGGCCGGGCACAACGTGCGCAACGGTACCGCCACGCGCGCGCACGTTTCGCAGCGCGAGGCGACGATGCGCATCCCGTCGCGCAGGGCGACGAGAAACCTGCTGCCGGCCCGGCCCGCGGCGTATTTGAACGGAATGCGGATCGCTCCCTCGAGGATCACCGCAGGACCTCGAAATGCACGATGTCGTCCATCGCCCCGCGCGGTTCCGGTCGCCACACCGCGCGTACGCGCAACCCGATCGCGAGCCGCGCCGGGTCGGATTCGGCGAGGTAGTGGTTGATCGTGGTATCGGCGCCGTCGAGCCGGATCAGCCCCATGCCATAGGGCGCCTCGCGTATGCTCCCGGTGCGCGCGTCGAGCATCGGCACCTGCAACACGGTCCATGCCTCGAGCCGGCCCTCGTCAGCCACGGACACCCACTCGGAGAGCGGCGCGTGGCAATTGCCGCAGATCGGCCGCGGCGGCAGATAGCTCCGCCGGCAGACGCCGCAGCGCAACGCCTCTATGCGCCGTTCACGCAGACCGTCGCAGAAGCGCTCCATCGCCGCCCCCGAGGCGTAACGCCAGGTAGCGGCCATTTCGATCGGCACCAGAATCGCTTCGTTCATGGCTGTGCGCCCAGCACCACAACGTCCGCCCAGGCATAGACGCCGTAGCCGGTCACGAGGGCGGTACGCACACCCTCGACCTGACGCTCGCCGCCGCGGCCGTGGATCTGCAGGGCGGCCTCGGCGACGCGGATCACGCCGGAAGCGCCGACGGGGTTGCTCGAGAGCACGCCGCCCGAAGGGTTGACCGGGAGCTCGCCGTCCATCGCCGTAACGCCGTCTTCGATCAGGCGTCCTGCCTCGCCCTCCCGGCAAAAGCCCAGTGCCTCGTACCAGGCGAGTTCGGCATACGACACCGGTTCGTAGATTTCCGCCACATCGAAGTCATGCAGCGGATCGCGGATGCCGGCCCTCTCATAGACGCCGCGCGCGGCATCGCGCAGCGTGCGCATGGTGACGAGGCGCCGGTCGATATCGCCGATGTAGGGCTGCTCGTGACGCGTCGCCGATGCCTTGACCCATGCCGGGCGCGGGCACAGGCGGCGCGCGGGTTTCTCCGCGGCGATGACGATGGCGCACGCGCCGTCGGACTGCGGACACATATCGAGCAGGCGGATCGGATGCGCCAGCGGCCGCGAAGCGAGCACCTCATCGACCGTGAGCGCCGGCATCTTGAGGTGCGCGTGCGGATTGCGCGCCGCGTTGCGGCGCGCCTTGACCGCCACCATCGCCGCCTGCCGTTCGGTCACGCCTCGCTCGGCCATGTACTGCGAAATCGACAGTGCGAAGTTGCCGAGCGCGCCCGCGGCGACCGCACGATCCCAGAACGGATCGGTCAGCGCCATTCCGGTTTGCGTCTGACCCTCGGAGTGCTTTTCCAGGCCGACCACCAGCACCACGTCGAATAGCCCCGAGGCCACCTGATGAAATCCCGAGATGCAGGCACTCGTGCCGGAGGTGCCGCCGGTCGCGACCTTGAGGCACGGCTTGCCCGCAGCGAACGCCGCCTCGCCGAGCCACAGCTCAGGCAGCGCGCGGCCCTCGAACAGTTCCATGTTCGAAATCAGCACGGCGTCGATCTGCTGTGGGCGCAAACCGGCGTCGGCGATCGCGGCCTTGGCGGCCTCGCGCACCAACTCCGGTTGCGATGCATCGCTGCGGTTGCTCGCGTAATCCGTCTGACCGGTACCGATGATGGCGACGTGTCGCATCAGTCCGCCGCCTCCAGCAGCGCGACAGCCTGTCCCTGCCCCGCCGGACCCCACGTTCCATGCGCCAGCGCTTGGTGGTAGCGGGCGTTGCCGCGCAAGCCACGCACGGCAGCAATCAAACGCGCAAGCCCGGCGACGACCGGCGCCGTGCCAGCGAACAGTCCGCCGCCGGGCGAGATCGCGGTCTCGTCGCCGATTGCGCACGCTTGCCGAAACAGCTCTTCCTCGTGCGGGTAAAGGCAGGATGGCTCGGCAAGATCGATTATCGCTTCCTCGCTTGCGATGCCCGCGTCGGCGCGCGCGCGCCGCAGCGCCCGGCCAAGGCCCTCCCAACGCGTCAGGTCGCGATCTCCCATCGCATGCGCCTCAAGGTCATGGCCCATGCCGACCAGCCGTACGCTTCTGCGCCCCGCAGCCGGCGGGCGGACACTCAGCACCACGGCCGCAGCGCCATCGCCGAGGGGCGCGCACATGCCCTCATGCAGCGGCGCGGCAAGCACCGGCGAAGCGAGCACCGCTTCGGCCGAGATCGCCGCCGCGAGAGCGCCGGGCACGGCGCTCGCGCGCCTGCGCGCCGCCAACTGTGCCCAGCGGCGTTGGGCGCCGCCGTCGGCGCCGGCCATCGCGCTCGCCTGCAGCCCCGCGCAGATCAGGAAATCGACGTCGAGCGGCTGCAGATGAATCGGATCCATCGCCCAGCGGGTGAGCGAACGGTAATCGCTCATCGACGCCTTGCCGTGCGCGGCGACCAGCACCGTCTGATACGCTTCGGAGCGCAACTCGCACGCCGCATGGATCGCCGCGGCGAGCCCGTCCGCGGCGATGCGCGTCTCGGATTTCATCACCGCGCCCACCACCTCTGTCACCGCGATGTTGGACGCAGTCAGGCCATCGAAAAGATCGACCGAGGCCGTCACCACCGCATCGATTTCGCCATGCCCCATGGCGGCATCGGCAAGCGCCATGCCGACCGCCTCAAGTACCATTTCCGGAATCGAGCGCGGGTCCTCTGCAACCGGACCCACTTCGCCGACCCCGACAATGAAGATTGGCCGGCGATCGCCGTTGGGCGCTTTCAATTCGCTCATCCCTGCGGATCGAAACCCGATGTGCGGGCGATGATTTCGCGCATCATCTCGCTCGTGCCGGCGCCGATCGTGAAGGCGAGCGAATCGCGGTACAGGCGCGCCATCAGGCACTCCTCCATGTAGCCCATGCCGCCGTGGATCTGCGCGCAGTGGTGCGCGACGCCGATCGCCGACTCGGTGGCGAACAGCTTCGCCATCGAGATCTGCGCATTGCACGGCTCGCCGCGCACGTGCAGGTCGAGTACGCGGTAGGTGAGTGCTTCGGCCGCTTCGACCGTGGTCGCCACGTCGGCCAAGCGGTGGCGCCAGGTCTGAAAACCGAGCAGTGGCTGGCCGAACGCCTTGCGCACATGCCCGTAGCGAACCGCCTCCTCGAGCATCAGGCGCATCTGCGCGGTGGCAAGCAGCGCCAGCACCAGCCGTTCGCCCTCGAATCCTTGCATGATCAACTTGAAACCGCCGTTCTCCTCGCCGACCAAGTGGCGGGCCGGAACGCGGCAGCCTTGGAAGGCGATTTCCCCGGTGTCGGACGCGTGCGTCCCGAGCTTGCGTAATCGTCGGCCGCGCGAGAATCCGGTTGCGTCGGTCGGCACCACGATGAGCGAAATCCCGCCCCGCCCCGGGCTGCCGGTGCGCACCGCAGTGGTGACGAAGTCAGCGATCGTGCCATTGCTGATGAAGGTCTTGGCGCCGTCGATGACCCAGTCGCCGCCGTCGCGCACCGCGCGCGTTCGAATCGCCGCAACGTCGCTGCCGGCGTCGGGCTCGGTCACGCCGAGCGCGCCGATGCGCTCACCGGCCGCCGCCGGGCGGACGAATTGCGCCTTTAGTTCCTCCGAGCCGGCGCGATCGATCACTTTGGTGGCGAACTCGGCGTGCGCCAAGATGCTCACCGGGACGCCGATCGAGCCGCAACGCGCCAGTTCCTGCACCAGTACGGCGGTGTACCAGAAGTCGCGCCCACTGCCGCCGGAGTTCTCTGAAAGCCTCACGCCAAGATAACCAAGTTCCCCGAGCCTGCGAAACAATTCGCGCGGGAGTTCGCCCGCTGCCTCCCAGGCGAGAACATTGGGCGCGATCTCGTGCGTAACGAACGTGCGCAACGCTTGGCGGAAGATCTCGTGTTCCTCGACAAATCCCGACGCCACGGCGACCACCCCCCCGGGAATGTTCGCCGACGACGCCCCAACTCCGCCGGCGCTGTTTCAAATTGCCACCGATTTTATGGAGGATTACTGGATTGTCAAGTGATACTCAGCGTGCGAGGGGTAATGCGCGCGAAACTAAGCGAATGACGAGGCAGGTCGCCGCCTTACCGGTTACCTCTGGGCTCTCGCTCGGATGGGGTCAACCAATTGCTTGGGCGCTGCTCGCACGCGCGTGACCGACAGCACAGGAGCCATCTGGGTACACTGCAGTACATCTGGACGGGAAGAAACCGCCGGAAATGGGGAGAAATGGTGAGAAACGAACCGTTTTTTTCTCAAATCTAGGTGACCGATATCTTGCTAAACCAAGGACAACTGATGGACTGGACCGAGTTCATATAGCTAAAGCGCCTGCTGGTACACCGTAGTACACCCCGGCCCGAACCTGCGAATCGATAGTTCTTAGCCAGCCCAAGGCGGGTATGCGGCTGATATGTCCAGTTGGTGGTAGCAGGCTGTCAGAAATATGTGTATAATTCTGACAACCCGGAGATTCAGATGGAAGTTCTCACCGAAACGATTTTGAGGCTCGCCCGGGAACTGCCCGAGGGCGGCTCCCTGTCCGCCAAGGCGCTCCTGCATCTGGGGAGCCGTGCCGCGGTGGATCAGGCGCTGTCTCGCCTGGTCCGGCGCGGAAGGCTGATGCGCGCCGGTCGCGGCGTCTACGTGCGTCCAATCGAAGGGAAATACGGCACGCGTCCGCCGAGCGCGGCGATGCTCGTGCGCACGATGGGACAGCAACGGGGCGAGACGGTGACCATCCACGGGGCGGCAGCCGCGAACGCACTGGGGCTGACAACTCAGGTCCCGGTGCGCGAGATCTACCTGACATCCGGACGGAGCCGCCGGCTCAAGCTCGGCGCCCAGGTGGTGGAGATGCGCCACGCCCCGTCCTGGCAACTGCTGATGCCGGAGCGACCGGCCGGGCACGCGCTCCGAGCGCTCGCCTGGCTTGGCCCCAAGCACGCCGCCGAGGCGCTGCGGACGCTCGGGCGGAAGCTCTCGAAGGTCGAGCTGCGCGAAATCACCGCCGCCCGCAGTCGCCTTCCCACGTGGATGGCGCAAGAGGTGAGCGCACTCGCCCGCAATGCCTGACGCGTTCCTTCGCCTGCCTGCCGCCGACCGCCGCGAGGTGCTGGCGGTGGCGGCGGCTGCGTCAGGCCGTCCCGTGCATCTCCTCGAAAAGGACACCTGGGTCGTCTGGACGTTGGAGGTCCTCTTCAACGCGCCGTTCGCCGGGCAGCTCGTGTTCAAGGGCGGCACATCGCTCTCGAAGGCATACCGGATCATCCGGCGCTTCTCCGAGGATATCGACATCACCTACGACATTCGCGCCATCGTGCCGGACCTTGTCGGGGACTCCCCGGAAGCGCTGCCGCCGAGCCGGAGCCAGGAAAAACGCTGGACCCGCGCGATCCGATCACGGCTATCCGATTGGGTCAATGGAAGCGTGCTGCCGCTGGTCGAGGCGGCCCTTGCCTCGCAGCGTCTGACCGCCCGGCCGCGAGCCGATGGGGACAAGATCATCATCGACTACGAGCCATTGGCCACGGGATCCGGCTACGTAAGCCCTGCGTGTTGATGGTCACCCAGAATTGACCCACTTGAGGGGGTAGTTTTCATCCAAATCTGACCCACGTGATTGACTTGCCCGCTCGAAGAACGAGCAGGAGAACGAGGAGTGATCAACGTGGGGATGTTGG
>Ga0194120_10003017_pt1 | contig 28161 bp, 18 predicted proteins | sample TA2MahCa65mmetaG_FD_148642 | JGI IMG/M metagenome (GOLD analysis project Ga0194120, IMG submission 148642) | Freshwater microbial communities from Lake Tanganyika, Tanzania - TA2015019 Mahale Deep Cast 65m | ecosystem: Environmental > Aquatic > Freshwater > Lake | place: Tanzania: Lake... | reverse complement strand
TTTAGTAGACAAGACAATCTATCCACGGAGCGTCCTGTGACCAAGGGCGCTGTTCAAGTCCCCTTCGGCTACGCCTTCGGGGACTTGAACAGCCATCACACTGTCAACAGATCGCTAAGATAGTACACTTCATTCATAATTCTACATTCCGCATTCCCCCTATGCCTGACTCCCGCAATATCCTTTGGATCGACGACGAAATCGACCTGCTCGGCGCGCATCTCATCTACCTGCGCGACCGGGGCTACGAAATCACGCCGGTGACGAACGGCCCGGACGCCCTGGCGCTGGCAGAAGGGCGCGCCTTCGACCTCGCGCTGGTCGATGAGATGATGCCCGGGATGAGTGGGCTTGAAGTGATCGGCGAACTGAAGCGGATAAAGCCGACGCTGCCGGTCGTGATGGTGACCAAAAACGAAGCCGAGGAACTGATGGAACAAGCCATCGGGCGGCAGGTCGAAGCGTTTCTCACCAAGCCGGTCAATCCGTCGCAGATACTATCGGTCCTAAAGGGCGTTCTCGACCGACGCCAAATCGCGACTTCGGAACTGGTCAAGCGCTGGGCCGGCGAGTTTGCCGGACTCTCCGATCTGGTCGATAGGGCTAAGGCAGCGGACGACTGGATCGCCGTGCATCAGCGCATCGCCCGGTGGGAACTCGACCTCGACGAATCGGGCGAAGCCAGCTTGCGCGAAATGCTCGGCGATATTCGTAGTGCCGCCGATAGACGCTTCGGCAAGTGGGTTGAGGCGCACTACCCGGACTGGATCGCGGCGCATCCCGGCGAGCGGCCGGTCCTCTCGATGGACGTCGTTGACCGGCACCTGGTGCCGGTAGTTCGCCAGGCTGCGAGTGGGGACGCAGGGCCGGTGCTCTTCCTGGTCGTCGATTGCCTCCGGTTCGATCACTACCTCGCGCTCGAGCCGCTCCTGGCTGAGTTCTTCGACATCCGCCTCGAATCCTGCCTCGCGATTCTCCCGACGGCTACGCCCTACGCTCGCAACGCCCTCTTCAGTGGCTTCACACCTGCCGAACTCGAGCGCGTCCATACTGACCTCTGGGCGCGCGGCGACGAAGACGAGTCGTCCTCCAACCGCCACGAGCGAGCCTTTCTTGCCCAACTCCTGATGCGTCGGGGACTCGACCTGAAACCGGAGGCGAAATATGTGAAGGTGCTCGAAGCCGAGGAGGCAACCGACTTTGAGAGGCGGCTGGGCGAATACCTCGCCGCGCCGCTCACCTCGATGGTCTATAACTTCGTCGATATCCTCGTCCATACCCGGCAGTCGGTTGAGGTCATAAAGGAGATGATCCCTGACGAAGCGGCGTTCCGGTCGGTGGCGAGGGCCTGGTTCGGGCACTCGTCGCTCTACCGGATACTGAAAGCCTACGGCGAAAAGGGGGGGACGGTCGTCCTGACCAGCGACCACGGCGCTATCCGGGTGCGCCGGGCAGTGCAGGTGATTGGCGACCGGACGACCTCGACAAGCCTTCGATACAAGCATGGTCGCAACCTGAAGGTCGATCCGAAGCAATCTATTGTGATAAAAGACCCTCCGAAGTGGGGCTTGCCGCAGCGCGGTATCAACACCGAATACATCCTCAGCCGGGAGGACCAGTTCTTCTTATATCCGACGAACTTCCATCACTACTTTGGTCTCTATCGGGACAGTTTTCAGCACGGCGGGGTGTCGCTCGAGGAAATGGTGCTGCCGGTGGCGATCTTGAAAGGGAAGGGGAAGTGAAGGTGGAATGCAGAATGTAGAATGATGATTGTAGATTGCAGAATGACGAGTGAAGTCCTGAAGATCATTCTTCCGCATCTGCAAGGTATGACCAGCAGCAGGATTTTATTCAGATAACTTCACATGCGATTTCAAGTTGGCTGCCGATTCCCCTGGGTTGCCCAAATCCTAACTTCATTCTTCATCGTCTCCCCGCGCTTGACAATCGGACTCTCAATGGTTATTATATCTGTCGGTTTAATAACCGCCCGGTTAACTTATGCTTGCTCTTCGGGACGATCTCAGTCTTCTCTTCAACGCCCTTGCCGACCCAACCCGCCGCGCCATCATCGAGCGGCTGATTAGCGGCGAAGCGACCGTGCTTGAGATAGCCAGACCCTTCACCATCACCTTGCCAGCCGTCTCGAAGCACCTCAAGGTGCTTGAAGCCGCCGGCATCATCGAGCGCGACCGGCGGGCGCAAACCCGCCCCTGCCGCATCAAGCCCGACCGCCTGAAGGAAGTGGCGGACTACCTCGACCGTTACCGGCAACTCTGGGAGGAACGCTTTGACCGGCTCGATGCGCTGCTCGCCGAAATGCAGGCTTCGACCCAACAAATCATCAATCCTAAGGATATCCGATGAGTCAAAATATACCTACCACCTTTCGGGTCGTCTCCGACACCGAAATCGCAATGGAACGCCATATCCCCGCGCCGCCGGGACTCGTCTGGCGCGCCCTTACCGAGAGTGACTTGATCCCGCACTGGTGGGGTCCGGCAGTTCTCACCACCACGGTCCTTGAACTCGACGTCCGGCCCGGCGGCAAGTGGAAGTTCCTCCAAAAAGAATCCAACGGCACCGAACACCTCATGCACGGGGAGTTCCTGGGCTTCGAGCCCCTTGCAAAACTCGAGATGACGTTCGAGTATGACGGAGCGCCCGGTGCTATCATCAATGACACCTACACCTTGGAGCGCGACGGCAGCGGCACGCGGATCAAAGCCTGGTCGCGCTTCCCGTCGAAGAAAGCCCTCGACGACATGATGAATGCCGATATGGAGGCGGGTGCCGTCGAGTCGTGGGAACGGCTTGCGATCTTGACGACGCGCATCCAGAAAGATACCGGCCTCGAGGTGATCCACGAGCTGAACACCCTCGTCCTGAAGCGAATCTTCAACGCGCCGCCGAAAGTCGTCTGGCGATGCTGGTCCGAGCCGGAACTGGCCTGCAGGTGGTGGGGGCCGAGGCTCTATACCTGCCCGGTGGCTAAGATCGACTTCCGGGTCGGCGGGCGGTATCTGCTTGCGATGCGCGGTCCGACGCCGGACGGCTCGGTCGCCGACATCTGGTCGACCGGCACCTACCTCGAGATCGAACCTAACCGCCGGATCGTCGCCACCGACTCATTCGGCGACACCGAAGGAAACATCGTCCCCTCGACCGACTATGGGATGGAAGGAATGCCGCTCGAAATGCAGGTTGAGATCATCCTCGAAGACCTCGGCGGGCGAACGATGATGACGCTGCGGCATGAGAGAATGCCCGATCAGTACCGTGAACTGACCGGCGCGGGCTGGTCCGAGTCCTTTGACAAACTCGACGCGTTGGTCGTCGAACTGGCAGCGTAGAGCATCTTGCGCCAAGCAACAGGCTGCCGGAGTCGAATGCACCGAAGCCCGGGGAGACGATGTAAGCCGACTGCGTGTGGCCAATCCGCAGCACGCGGATTGTGCCCGAAAAGTCGATGGCAGTAAGCCGCTAAAGGCAGTTCAGCCGCCTAAATTCGTCAGTCATTTTCTGCACATGGAATACTTACTCCCCGCGTCCATTGACCGCTGATTACCTTCGCCACGAGCAGACCCTTTGGCAAGCCGGTCATCGCCGGATCGCAGGGGTGGATGAGGTCGGTCGGGGACCGCTCGCCGGGCCGGTCGTCGCCGCAGCCGTGATCCTGCCCCCGCCGGGTGATCCTTCGTTTGACTTGATACACCGGGACGACTTCACCGCGCTGGTGATCGACTCGAAGCAACTCGCCGCTCCCGCCCGCCGCCGCGCCGCCCAACTCATCCTCAAAGCCGCCGTCGCTACGTCCGTTGCTGCCGTCTCGTCCCGTGTCATCGACCGAATCGGCATCGGCAAGGCTGTGCTCAAGGCAATGGAACATGCCGTCCGGCGCCTGCCCGTCCCACCCGACTTTGCCCTCATCGATGGCAACCGCTTGCCCGTTCTCTCCTGTCCAGCCAGGACGCTCATTGGCGGCGATGCGGCGTCACACAGCATTGCTGCCGCTTCGATCCTCGCCAAAGTTACCCGCGACCGCCTGATGGAGCGACTCGGCCGGTTCTATCCCGATTACACCTTCGAGCAGCACAAGGGATACGGCACCGCAGAGCACCGCCGTGCCATCGAACGTCACGGCCCGACACCACACCACCGGTTGTCGTTCGCACCGCTGGCGCATTCGATGCCGAAAAACCTCCGCGCCTCGGGCGACGAGGCGGAGGAAGCGGCCGCCAACCACTTGCTCGCGCAAGGCTACTCCGTCCTGACGCGGAACTACCGGACGAGACGCGGCGAGATCGACATCGTCGCGCGCGAGGGAGCGACGCTCATCTTCGTCGAGGTGAAGCGAGGCTCGCCGGGATCGCCGATCCCGCCGCTGCTGCGGGTAACGTTGCGCAAGCAAGCCCGGATAATTCGCGCCGCGACGGACTACCTGACGCAAACGGAGGCGAGCTTCGAATTCGTCCGCTTCGACGCAATGGGCTTGACACCGGTTCGGGGAGGTAAGTGGCAGGTCGAGCACCTTCGCGGCGCCTTCACCGCCGACGGGTGGGAAGAGGGTCTGTTCGGGTAGGCGGGCGTAAGCAAGCAAGCGGGATATATTAATATGTTAGAAAATAGTTGCCTTGGAGGGCGGACATTCCTGTCCGCCCTATATCAAGGTCTGCCTTTCTGCAAGGGTGGATAGGAATGTCCGACCTCCAGGAATAATCTGCCCCCTTTAATAACAAGATTGTAAGAATGACGATGATGAAACCGGTTGGGAACGGCAAACCCCCTTGCCTTCCTTGCCTTCTTACCCTATATTTGTTCACCCCATGACCGATTCGACGACACCGCCCCCCGATCTATCTCCATCGAGGCGTTTAAACCGCCGGCCGCCGTCGCTGGCGATCCCCCGCCTGGCGCGGTATCTGGCGTTTTTACAGCATCTTGACCCGGACGTTCGATTCGTCAGTTCGGAACGCATAAGCGCTGAACTTGGCATCAAAGCCACTCAAGTCCGGCAAGACTTCCATTACTTCGGCCAGTTCGGCCGCGCCGGACGCGGCTACAACCGCGACCTCCTGATCACCTCTCTCGAGGAGATTCTCGGCATCCATGAACTGCAGGCGATGATCATCATCGGCCTCGGGCACCTCGGGACCGCGCTCGCTAACTACCGCTATTTCAATCGGATGAACCTTCGGCTGATCGGTCTATTCGACAACAGCCCGAAACTGATCGGCCTCCGTTTCGGTGGTATCGAGGTAATGCCCCCTTCGGCCATCAAGGCCTTCGCCCGTCAGCATCAGGTTAGGATCGCCATCGTTACTGTCCCGCCCGAAGCGGCTTCTGTTACCGGCCAACTGCTCATCGAAGCCGGCATCCCCGGCATCTGGAACTTCACCCCGGTGCAGTTGAATGCCCCTTCCGGCTTCATCGTTCGCAACGAGCAGCCGACGCTGGGGCTGCTCGCGCTCACCTTCCAGTTGAAGGAGCGCTCGGATGAAAGCCACAAGAATCACCAGCCCCGCAAAGCCTATTCATTCGACTGACCTCTCGTTCGAATCGTCCTTATGAGCCTCCCTGCGTCGGTCGTTTTACTCTTCGCTCAACTGTTCGTTGCCCCTCCCAATTCGGGCGTCCGGATACTGGTGAACCAGGTCGGCTTTGCGCCACGGGACCTGAAGATCGCGGTCGTCGCGAGCGACCGGCTCCTCGCCGACCGGACCTTTCATCTTGCCGCCTATGACGGCTCGATCCTCCATACCGGCACTCTTACCCCCGACGAAGGCACCTACCTCGCGACGGCGCATCACTACCGTGCCGATTTTACGTCCTTTACGAGACCGGGCGATTACCGGCTGCTCGCCGGGGGCATGGAGTCCCACCGCTTCGCCATAGGTCCGCAGCCCGGTGCAGCGATACCCGATTCACTGCTTCGGTTTTTCCAAATTCAGCGCTGTGGCTATGTCCGCATTCCACCGCGGGAGCCCTGTCATCCCTACGATGCTACGGCGCTCCTCGGCGGAGAGGCAAAGCGTCCGCCGGACCTCACCGGCGGGTGGCACGATGCCGGCGACTATACCAAGTTCCTCCAGACCACCGCCGTCGCAACACACCGGCTCGCGGTCGCCTATTTGCTCAATCCATCGCGCTTTGGAATCTCGTCCGGCAAGCCGTCTTCCCATCTCATCGAGGAGTTGAAGTGGGGAGTCGAATGGCTCGGCAAGGCACACTTTAGGGAAGGCTGGATCGCCGTTCAGGTTCAGGACTCGACCGACCATTCGGTCGGCTGGCGTCTGCCGGAAAAGGATCCTTTGAGCCGCAACCGCCCGGTCTGGATCGATGACGACCCGGCGCATCTTGGGCTCTTCAGCGCAGCTATGGCGGCGGCATCGCAAGCGTTCAGCCGCTCCGGTGAAAGTCGTCTATCAGTGAAGGCATTGAAAGAGGCCGAGGCAGGCTGGCGCGAAGCCTGGAAGGCGTTGAGAGAAGGAAGAGTCATTGCGGACGATGCCGGTCGTAGATACCGCGATCCGCACCCGGAAGACAACCTGATGTTAGCGGCGGTCGAACTCCACTTCGCCACCGGGAAGGATCCATATCTTCAGGTTGCCGACTCGCTTTTTGCCGCCGTTCAGCCCGGCTACTGGGTCTCATGGGGCGATATGGCAGGGATCGCAGCCGCCCGGGCCAGCAGCATCAGCAGGCCAGCACAGGAGTTCGCCGAAAGGCTGCTTTCCCACTACGACTCCCTCGCCGCCAGAAACCCCTTCGCCTATCCGCTGGAGTCCTTCCCGTGGGGTTCAGCCGCATCCCAAACCGGCATCGCCAACTTTGCATTACTCTACGAACTTACTACGGGCGATGAGCGCGGCAAGTCGCTTGCCATCCGCCAGCGTGACTATCTCCTCGGCGCGAACCCGTTCGGAGTCTCGTTCGTTGCCGGATTTGGCACCGATTTCAGCCGTAGTTTCCACCATCAGGTCACCTACTTGAGCGGGATCAGCCTTCCGGGCGGCGTCGCTGAAGGTCCGATCGACAGCGCTGCCTTTGCATCATCCGGGATCGTCCTTGCTGCGTCTGACCGCTTTGCCCGTCTGCAGTCGAAATCTGCTGTCTATCACGACGACCGTAACGATTACCTGACGAACGAGCCGACTGTTTATCAAGCCGCTGAGACGCTGCTGCTCTTCACCGCTCTAAACCTGCCCCGCCCCTGAGTGAGGCGAATTATTAAGAGCCGGTGATGCCTGTCACACTTGACTACGTGCGTATTTCGTACTAAGGTATGTCCGTCGCGCGGCATTGCCGATCGACATCCACCTCTTCGCAAATCTCCGACAAGAGCAATAGATGACCGTTACCCCTCGGGTCCTCGTGGTTGACGACGATGAGGGCTTTCGGGATCTGATTTCGAGCGTCCTTATCAGTGATGGCTGCGACGTTCAGGCGGCTGAAAGCGGTCCGGTCGCGCTCGGTGTGATGCCGCTTTTTCAACCGCACATCGTCCTGCTCGATGTCATTATGCCCGAAATGAGCGGCCTTGAGACACTTCGGCAAATCCGAAAACTCGACTCTTCAGTAAAGGTCGTCATGGTGAGCGGCTGGCATGACCTCGGCGTAGTCAAGGAAGCAGTTGAATTGGGGGCTGCGGAGTTCCTCAACAAGCCGTTCGATGCCGGTCAGTTGAAGAGTTTTGTCCGCCGTGAGGTGGCTGAGATGACTGGATAAACGAAAGCCCGCCGCGCAAGCGACGGGCTCTTCCTGAACCACTCCTCATCACTCACTCCCGACCCGAAGGTTGTCGAAAAGCAACGCACCCGAGTCGCGCAGTCCATAAACCGCCACTCCGACAGTTGTCGCGCCGCTCCATTCCGGCGGCGTGCCGCTCCAGACGTTCTCCCCGCCGATTCCCGCCGACGCCGTTTGACCTGCCCGGCGCCATTCAAGCCGTAGATCGACGCCCGCTGAAAAGGGCCGCCAGCCCTCGGCCAGATAGGCTATTGCCCCATCGCGGCAACTAAGGACGTGGTAAGACTGCTGGAAATAGTTTACCCCCACCATCACGTAGTTTGCGCTGTCCCGGTACTCTGGCAGGAAGGCGGCACGCCCAAACTGCAGATCGGTCGGCTGAACCAGTATCGAGTAGGCTCCTTCCTCGAACCTCCCGTCGTCGAACTTGTAGGCAAAGGTTGAGTAATCGCTCCGACCGGTAATGCGGAGTTTGCCACCCAAGGAATCCCAAGCCAGCGAATGACCGCCCGGCATCGCCCCGAGTCCCGCAAGCATCCCGCCGAAGGTCCAGCCCTCCACCGACTCCCGCGATCCGAAGTCGTTGGCAAGATAGACGAGCGTATCGGCCATTACCGAGGCTTTGGCGCTGTCAGAGACGCTGTAGCGCTCGTCACTCACCGTCGCCACCAGCCAGACTTCACCAATACGGCTCGGCGCTACCCATCGGACTCCGAAGCGGTTGTTTTCAAGGTAGGTCCCCGCTGAGGATCGCCAGGCTATCGATAACTGCACCGCCGGGGTATCGAAGTCCACCGCTTCGCAGAATGCCTGCAAGGTGTCACCGCGCAGCAGGCGATCCCGCGACAATCGAAGCGCCGTAATCACCGGCGGATTGGGAAGCGCGCCCTGCGGCATCATAGTAACTTCCACCGATGCTGAAACCTCATGAAACAGGTCTTTGACACGGATTTCGATCACCGCAGTGCCTTCTTCATCCGATGTCCAGCGCACGCGCTTGGTTTGACTGGTGATCGAATCGAGAAACTCGCCGCGGCTGCGAAACCAGGCATATTCAAGCGAGTCGTTTTCGAGATCGACCACGGTAGCCGAGATCGTGACCGACGACCCCACTACGAGCGTATCGTCGGGGCTCACAACGAGACTCCGTATCTCCGGTGCGCGGTTCAAATTCGCCGGATCGATGCTCTCGACTTCGCAGCCTGCCGCAAGCATAAGCCAGGCAACCGACGCCAGACCGGGGCTGGAGCGGATGACGTGACGGTTCATTCCTCCGTCGGCTCCGCCGGTGGTTGATCCTCGTAATTTATCATATCTATGAAGAGGGTGAAGTTCTCGCCGGGTGACAGTTTCGGAACAGTGAACCGGCACCGGCCGCGATCGACGTCCCACTCAACATTGCGGGGATTTGCTCCAACCCGCTGCGCGGTTACATCGACGCGGTCGAACTGTCCCGGTATCCAGGCATCGAAGACGGCGTCTTCGAACTTCCAACGACCGACGTTGGAGAGGTCGATGCGCGCCCTAAGAGCGGTAATGAGCGTCGTCCGGACGCGGATAGACTGGGCCGCTGCAAACCGCTCGGCCAGGGTCTTAACCGACGCCCGATAGAAGCCGCTCGAATCCATCCGCATAGCCACCCGGCCAGGAAGATCGACAGCATTAAGTTCGACCAATGTTCCGGCATCCATGAGCGCAATGTGCACCCCCCCGGCATAGCGAATGCGCGCCAGATCGGCAAACGGCCCAAAGGTTGGCTGCAGTGCGCCGTTGCGTCCGGCTGCAAAACGCCACTCGTCCAGTGATAGCGCACTCTTGGCCATCAGCGCCACCGGCTGCTCACGCGATAGGAGCCACCAGCCGAAGGGCCGCATATCGCGGTAACGCGGCCCATAGAATCGAGGGTCGTCACAAGCCAGAAATACGCGCAGTTCGCTCTTCAGCGCACCCCTCAGGATCGCATCGGTTGGATGCCAGTTCGACGGATGGAGCACTTCCGGCCGCTTGCCGGTAAGTTGCTCAACCCGGCTCAGATTCTGCTCAGCCCAACGGTGAAAGCCCTTGGCGTCCATCTCATCGGTCGGCCCTCCGGAAGCAAACTTCAACCCCGTGCCTGTCGTCGGTAGATTGCCAAACCCAGTCCCACCTTGCAGCCGCCCCGGATCGATCATCAGATCGACGCTAACTCCATCGGCAGTGAGGCGATCCGTTACCTGCCGGATCTGCTCCGCCTCGCCATCGAGATCGACCACCACCGCGCCTCCGGCTCGATAACCCTCCGGCCAGACCTGCGGCGCAATGATCGGCTTACCCATCAGCCAGTCGAGGCTGTTGCTCGTCAGTTGCTTGAGGACGTCGAGGTTGTCCTTCTGCTCCTGCACCGCTCCGGGGGAAAAGGCCATCCAGACGAACCGCCCTTTTAGGTAGTTACCGTGCACCACAATAGCCTGCTTCATCGCCGCCGCTGTCGATCCCTGCTTCCAGTAAGGCGCGAACCGAAAGGCATCGACTGAGGTGCGGGACTCAATCACATCGAGGCAGACGTAACCGTCGTAGATAAAACAGTCGAGGTGCGTTCCGGGCGCAATCATCGCCGTAAGTGGACTTGTGCCGCGCAGAATGAACCCGCTCGATCCCGAGGGGTCGGAAACCGTCTCGCCGACAGTGCCGCCGACAACCTGCGACAAAAAGTCGAATCCAGCCCATTCGCCCGTCTCCCAACGGCACCCGGTGGACCAGCACATCAGCAGGTTTCCGCCCTGCGCCAAAAAGTCCTTCAGCGCCGTCCGCTCTTCACGCGATAGCAGCAGCGCAGACGGCAGCAACACCACGTCGAAATTGCCGGAGAGGTTAGTCAGAGCGCTCTCGTCGGCAAGTTCATAGGTGATCGCCCGAGTGAAGAGCAGGTCTTCCCAGTATTCGATCAAGACCGACTTCTTTTGGGTATAGGACCCAATGAAACGCCAAACCTCGATGTCCGCCACCGGCCGCCGGGTCATCTCCTTGGCATACCAAAGCGTATCGGCAAAGGGCCAGTCATCGCCACGCGATCTATAAGGCCAGGTTGTGTCGTGGATCGCGGTATCCGGGCGCAGAAATTCGGCCGTCCGGCGCGGTTCGATCAGCAGCACCTTGGGCGGACCGTAGATCGAAACGACCGCTTTCTTGAAGTTGAAAAAACTGATATTCCCGATGACCTGCTTCATGATCTGGAAATATCCCCAGAGTCCGAAAGCGACCATCAGGATGGAAAACGTAACAACTTGAAAAATAAAGAACCAGGTCTTTCGCGTCAGCAGTTTTACGCGCAAACGCCAATCGCCCGGATCCTTCGGTGCGTCGGGCGGCATCCCGTGAGGATCGGGAGCCACTATTCCCAATCCCCCGAATTGCCGGAGGCGGCATCGCGCTCCCGGCGGATTAGATCGAGCGACGTGCGGGACGGCACCTTACGACGGGAATCGGGTGCCGGTCCTTGAGGTAGGTCTGGAAAGAACGACTCCGGATGCCTGCGAGGAGGATAGATGGTCAAACCCGGTTCAAAAGGGAGAACGTCCTCAATCTCACCGTCGGCACCTGTCACTTCCCTTTGCGGCAGGGAAGCGTCCATCGGTAATTCCGGCGTCGGCTCCGGTCGGGGAAGGACATCTATACCATCCAGGAAGAACCGCGGCGCCGCCGGATTGATCGAGGAGGGAGGCACGGCTTTCGGGCTGGTCAACCCGATTTCCGTCGGAGTAACCTGCGACGATGGTGGCCAGCCGATCGGTGCCGGCTGAGTGAGTCGCTCATAATCGGACGCGCGATCGGTCGTTGCCACCTGACGTATCGGCGAATAGTCCTGCTCCTTCACCGGTTCATAACCGGTCGATGCCCTTGGAACATCGGGAATCCGAATATCCGCTGTCCGCCGTCGTGCAAAGATCAGGTAGTAGAAGACCCAGAGCATAAAGAGCCCGACCAATAGCAGTAATGCCTGCACTGAATAGAGCAGAAGGCTCTTCTTCTTTGCCGTCATCGGAGGCGCCTTACCGGCTTCAAGCGTCGCGGTGAAGACCGCCCCCGGTTCAAGGGACGGCACTTCGAGCAGGAACCTCCCGCCCCGGATGTCATAGAGGCAGTTGTGGGAGAGTTTGTCGGGCCGGATCGTCGAAGGGTCGATGCCAGCCGGCGGACTGACCGCCAGGGTGAACCGACCGGACGACATTGCCGAGCGGTTTTCCACGCCGTAAGCGAGCCGGTCCTGACCCTCTGGCCGGACAACTGGTAAATTCTCCCGCCGGTCGAGCCATCGGGCAACCTCACCCGCCGGTGCAATCCAGAGCGTCGGGTCGCGCGCCAGTGCGTCGAAAAGTCGCTCGAGCATCGCCCGACCGGCTCCGGTCGCTGCCTCCGCCGGATCGATCAGAAGTCTATAAAGCCCGCCGAGGGCTCTCATCTCCTGGACATCCGCCAACAGGGCGTCGGCTTTCCGGACTGGATCGGCGAGATTGAACTCCCTTTGCAAGTCTTCCGCGGTCAGATTCTCTATCGGTTGCCCGAGCAAAGTGCTGCCTTCGCTGCCGTCGCCGGTTACGGCGACTTCATAGGTCGCTTCGCGGACCTGCCGGAGCGCATCCGCTTGCGACCGACTCCCACCCCGATCATCGAAGTGAAACGTCGCCGGAAGATTATGCCGCTTAAGAAGTGGGATCAGCAATGGAACCGCAGCAAAGGCCTCCCCCACGACGCCCTCGAGAACCAGCGCTCCGGAACGTCCTCCCGGCCAGACGGCAACTTCGACTGCATCCCCGCCGAGCAGGTAGCGCAGGACATTCGTCGCGAGTTGCTCCCACTCCGCGTAATTTTCGCCGTCGTAATGGATGCCGAGCGGATTTAGTCCGAGCCAGACCAGCCTCGAGCCGTTCGGCAATTCGCGGTAGATAAGCGCTGTCTCACGCTCCCGTTCAGATGGAGGTCGAGGATGATAGACCCGGTCGTCCCAATACCCGGCTCCCAGCGCGCCAACGGGACGAACCTCCGGTGCAGTCTCGATCCGCTCCGTCAGGGTGACAAAGTGAGCCGTATCGTGAAGTGTCAGAGTTAGGCGATAAGCCGGCGGAAGCCCGGCTGTAAGCGGCGTTCCGGACCTAAGTTGCAGGACGACTACGGAACTTGTGAGACGGGCGCTAACCGCCGCCGAACCTCCCGTCAGCCGGTTGAGAAAGTCATAGTTGCGCCATGTGCCGTCCTTTCGCCTAAGTCCTACAGCGCCGACTGCGAGAAGACTACCGCCCCGATCCAGATGGTCTGCGATTGCGGCTAACTCCTCGTCGGCCAGACAGACAGCATCGATGAGCAGAATCAAATCGGCTTGCAACGATCCCTGAAGGCCTCGCTCCGACGAAACTGTGATATTGATATCGCCCAGACTTCGGTCGCGCAATGCCGCGAGCCAGACGCGAACCCAGGTGGCTGCTGCAGAGTCGGCTTCGGGAATGTCGAGGCTGTGCGCTGTTGCTCGCGGTTCGACGACCAGAACCCGGGCGGCAGGAAGTTGTTCGAGGAAGCCGGTGGTAAGAAGGATGCAGGTTCCGGCTGCGATTTGCGACCGGATACTAATGGTCATCGGGAAGTTACTTCCAATCCGAGCGGCCTCCGGAGCGGATCGATGACGGGCTGCTGCCCGGATCACCCGGTGTGAACCGGCGCAAGTGGCCGCGCGGCTCCTCCGATTCGTCGTCCTCGGCGGCATCGTCCGCGGATGCGCCCTCAAAGGTCTTCATGAAGACCGATTGCGCTGTGCTGAGCGACCGCCCGGCGCCGGTCGAAGCCTCCCGTTGAGGCGCTGCCGTTTCGTCCACCTGAGAAGGTGACGGAGGAGTCAAAGTTCCGGACGGCATTGCGGCAACCGGCTGCGGAGAAGTCAAGGCCGGAGGCGGGGAGGCCGGCGGTGCAGGTGTCTCGGCAGGCGGAGGCTGCATCACCGTCGGGAGCGCCACAGGTTGCGGATAGGCCGGTGCCGGATTATAACCCGGCATCATTGCCGGAGGCGTCATTACCGGATAAGGCATGGGCATAGCAATCGGGATGGGCGTGATGAGCTGCCGCTCCACTTCGCGCGGAGGCGCCGGCTGCGTTGAACCGACGTTGATCACCACCTGCCCCGATCCTCCAGCCACGCTTCCTCCGCCGCTCTTGGCGTGTTCTTCACGTTCAGCCTCTTCGCGCAGCCGGCGTTCCATCTCTTCGACGGAGACTGCCGGCGCCATGGAGGCAAGCCGGCGCTTTTCCTTGATGCGGAAAATCAGATACGAGGTGATAGCCACGATGAAGGTCGCGATCGTCGCGACCAGGATCACCGTCGATAGAATCGGAATAACGTTCATTTAAGTTTGCAAGTGAGCGAGTTAGCAAGTAAGCGAGTGTGCGAACTTCGGCCTTGTTCTTGGTTCAAGTTGGAACCGCCTGCCTTTATCAGGCTTACGAAGATAAAGAGCTTCGCCTTGAACGGGTTGACATTCTGCATTCTACATTCTTCATTCCTAAATCCTCCCCTGTCGTTCCAGTTTGCCCCAACTCATTTTGAAACCGATCAGTTCTTCGATCGTCGCGATCAATTTCGCCACGTCGATCATCTGAATGAAAAAGACGCGGTAAATGAAGGCGAGGGGGGCGAGCGACAGTTTCTCCTTTTCGATGGCGATGGCGTGAAGCGCGGCAATGGTGTCGAGCATCGTCAACTGGACCCACCAGAGGACGATCAGGTGCGACATCCCGAAGAGGAGCGCAACGAAGAGGAAGAGCGCCTGCGCCAGGACGTTCATGAGCGGCCAGAGAATGCCCTCGAAGATCATCTGCCACATCGTCACCATGACCCGCCATCCGGCTCCCGGTGTATAGAGAAACCGCTTGTGTTTGCGCATCGACTGCAGGATTCCGCGCGTCCAGCGATATCTCTGCTTCAAGAGATACATCCATTTTTCTGGCGCTTCGGTGTAACTGATCGCGTCCGGCTCGTATTCGATGCCGTAGCCGGTGGTGAGGATCTTCAGCGTCAGGTCGCAGTCTTCGGCGTAGGTGTCGCTGTCCCAGCCCCCCACTTCGTAAAGCACCGTCCGTCGGAAGAGCCCGATTGGGCCGGGAACGATGTTGACGGCGCGCAAATAGGCTTGCGCCCGGCGCACAAGATTCAAACCTTCAATATATTCCAGCGCTTGCAGCCGCGTCAATAGATTGGTGCGGTTGAAGACCTTCACATTGCCGGCAACGGCTCCAATAGTCGGATCTATGAAATATCGCATCCCGGTCCGAAGCGTATCGCGTGACAACTTGCTGTCACTGTCCATACAGACGATGACGTCCCCGGTGGCAACGCGCAAGCCGTGGTTGAGCGCAGCAGCCTTGCCAGCGTTGCGCTGGGTTAGGACTCGCACCCGGACGTTACCGCGACGCCCTTCCATGGTTCTTGCCCGGCGAAGCGTATCGTCGGTTGAGCCGTCGTCGATGACGATGATCTCGTAGTTCGGATAGTCGAGTTGCAGGAGCGAACGGATCGACTGCTCGATCACCTTCCCTTCATTGAACGCCGGCACCAGGATCGACGCTTTCATCTGCAGATAAGAGTCGTCGAACTGCGCCAGCCGTGCCTGACTATGCTGCAGGAACGAAAGAAAGATCAGCACCATATAACGAACGATCAGGACAACCAGAAAGAGCAGCAGTGCGACAATCGAGACGTTGACGATCACATTCGGCACCGACATATTCCCCGACAGGAGGAAGGTGTAGGTGAAGACCGTGATCGAGCCGTAGATCAGCAGCAGGATCACCATAATGAAGCCGTAGCCCCAGCCGCTAAAAGTCTTATGAGTCTGGGTGTGAGCGATTTCCTCCCAGTCATCATAGACCTCGTCCTCCTCTTCCTCGACTTTGGAAAAGGGGTTGACGGTGATTTGAACCGGCCCGATTCCGCCGCCGTCGGGATTCTGGCTTTCGCCAACGTTGACCACCACCAGCGGCGCCAGTTCCTTGTCCTCCTTGGCAGCCCAAGCCCATTCGCCGCGCCAGTTGCTCCCCCCCCGCTTTCGAGCCTTGGACGGGCGGTCCGGCGGCGGCTGCGGAGAAGCCTCTTCAGTCTCCCGTATCCAATTCCAATCGTCGTTCTTCATTCTATCTCAAGTCCCTGAGGTTTGCAAGCAGGGGCCGATCCAAAGGATCGTGCCCTTCTATCTTCAGCATTCTTAACTCTAAATTCTAAATTCAGAACGTCACCCCCGCCGCCAGCGTCAAGCCGCTGTAACGATAATAGCCGTCAACCCGCGTCGTCAGACTGTTCGAGTAGTTCAACTCGGCGACGACGTGCCCGCCGAAGCGGTAGAGCAGTTTCACAATGAGCGACCGCTGCGGACTGTTGCTCACCAGCACCTTGCCGAAACTGCCGGTTACATAGTAGTCGAGCCGCACCCCGGTTACCGCCAACTGCGCCAGTGCCCCGACCGCAGAGTAACTCGATGGAGCCCAATACTCGGTTGCGCCGCGTCCGGCTGCCACGCCTTCATAGCGCGCCCCGACGTTAAGCGATCGGCCGAAGCGGTAAAGGGCTTCGATGCGACTGTCGGAGCGGTTATTGCCATCGGAAATCGAGATGAACCCGGCTTCGCCGGTGAAGAACCACTTTTCGCTGAAGTTGTAGGTTCCAACGAGAGCCACCCGCTCGGTCTCCCACTCCCGCCGCAGGGTTTCGAGCGAATGCGTCGCGGCGAGGTCGTGGATCGCATCCTGGTGGGTATAGTAGAGCGTCGCGTCAAGCCCGATCAGATCGGGAACATCCTCGAAGTTGTGTCTTATCTCAGCCCGGAATGCCGGTGCATTCCTTTCGGCGAAGGTGTAGAATCGCATACCCAACGCCATCGAAGTTAAAGGGTCGTAGCGGTGCGAAACCGTCCCGTGCATAAACCAACTGCGCTCAAGGTAGTTATACTGCCCTGTCGGATCGGTCTGTTCGAAGACGATACTTCCCGAACCGGCGCGCAGTTGCGTCCGCAGCGAGAGATTGAGCGACGCGCTTATAAGCGACTCCCGCATCCGGAATCGTTCGCTGTCCCGCACCTGACGATTGGCGACGTCGCCGCCCCTGAGAAAAGTCCCGCTAAGTTCCCGCACCGCCTTGCGCGCCGGAGGGTTATCGGGATCGATAGTCAGGACCTTGCGATAGGTGTCGTAGGCCGAATAAGGATCGCCGCTCCAGCGATGCAGATTGGCGATGGCAAGTTGGCAGTCGAGCGATTTAGGCTGAATCCGCGCCGCGCGTTCATATTCCTGCAGCGCCTTCTCGTTCTCACCCGCCCAGGACCAGACCTCGGCCGACTTGAACCGATGATCGAAGTTCGAGGGATTCGCATCCGCCAGTTTCTGATATAGGTTTGCGGCTTCGCGGTAGTTCTTTTGCAAAGCGTAAAGATCGGCGAGCGCCCGAATCGTCTCCTCGTCGAGAGGCCGACGGTCATAGACGTAGCGATACTGCTCGATGGCTTCGTCGGTATGCCGGTGATCGACGTGCATCTGCGCGAGGCGCAGCCGTAGATCGAGGTTCTCCGGGTCAATATAGACCGAGTCCTTCTTCGCCTTCAGCGCTGCCGACTCATAGCGCTTGCGAGCCTCGAGAATATCCTTTTGCATCTGCAGGAGTTGCGGATCGCGGGGATAGTCCGCAAGCAGGATATTGACCTGATCCTCGGCTTCAAAGAAACGTCCGGCATCGTAGTAAAGTCCCGCCAGCCGCCGTCGCAGGAGCGGGTCGTCGGGATTGCGCTTCAACTGCCGTTCGAGGTTGCGGATCAGCGGATCGAGGTCGCGGTCGAGCAGTTCGAGCCCCTGTCGGGCGCGCAGGTTGGTCGAGTCGATCTTCAACGTCTCGAGATAGACCTCCCGGGCTTGCTCATAGCGACCCAACGACCGGAGGGCATCGGCGTAACTGATGCGCACCCGCGTATCGCGTGGGTTGGCGCGCATCTCCTTGTCCAGCAAGCCTTCGGCTTCGAGCAAGTCCTCTCCGCGCTTCATTAACGACTCGGCCAGCAGCAGCCGCGCCTCCCGGTTCGCCGCATCGAACGCCGCGATTGCCCGTAGTTCCGGGATTGCTTCCTCCTCGCGCCCGGTCCAGATAAGGATGCGAGCCCGCTCGAGGCGGACTCCATAGTCGAGCGGAAAGCGCTTGAGATACTTCTGGTAGAGATCGAGCGACTTGTCAAATTCCGGCATGGCGGCATAGTGGCGCGCCAGACCCAGTTGCGCCGACGAGTCGGCGGGGTTGCGGCTGTAGCGATCCTTCAATTGCGCAATCTGCTCGACCTGAAGTTGCTTCTTCTTACGGTTGATCTTAGCCGACAGATCGAGCGCCGTCGTATCCGACGGCTCGGCATGGAGGCGATGGCTCAGCACCGAGTCGGCTTCGTAAAGGCGCCCGCGCTCGAATAGAAACTTCGCCAATTCGACCGAAGCCGGGCTGGAGGGTGCGGCTTTGGCCGCAAGGGTCAGTTTTCGCTCCCGATAATAGGGAGCATTGGTGATGCGTTCGAGGTTCCGGCGCGTCTTGGCATCGCTCGGTCTGATGGCCAGCGCAGCCTGATAGTTGGCGACGGCGCTCTCTTCGTCGCCTTCCCAGAGATAGAGGTCGCCGATCATGGCCCGGGCGGAAGCATGCTTCGGATCGGCGTCGAGTATGATAATCAACTCCCGCTTGGCTCCGGCGAAGTCTTTGCGCCAGGCTAACTGCTGGGCTAACTCGAACCGCGCCCGGTGGTCGTTAGGCCGCGACTTCAGGTATAGGCGATACATTTCGATCGCTTTGGCCGGAGCCTTCTGTTCGAGTAGAAACCTTGCATATTCGAGCGTGGTCGCAGCGGGCTCTTCAGGGCGCCGGATACGCGACTCGTAGTCCTGCTCGATAATGGGCACCTGCTTCTGGCGGTAGTTGTCGGCTGCCGCCGAGAGTTGTGCGATGCGCGGATCGCCCGGTATCTTCGCCTTCAGGATGTCGATGTGAGGCAGGGCGAGATCGAGCCGGTTGATGCGGATTTGCAGGTTCGCCATCGCAATCCGGGCGTCGTGGTCTTCGGGATGCGCCTCGAGATATTCGCTATAGGTCGAAACCGCTTCGATCAGGACGCCGTTCTTCTCCAAGGTCTTCGCCTTTGTCAACAGGAGATCCGGCGCCGCGACGGCGAATGGCGTATAGCATAGGATGAGGAGGAGACAATAAACGAATAGCGAGAGACGAGAGCGCTTTAGACGAATGTCCCTGACCCCGCTCACTCGCTCACTCGCCCCCTCGCTCACTGGAGCGCTCGAGCACTCGAGCGCTCTCGCACCTTCACTCTTTCGCACTAACTTCACGCCGTCGCTTTGACGAAATTGCGGGTCACTTCGGTTACCGCGTGGAGCAGTTCGGCAGCGTTATTTCCGTCACCGGGATAGACCGCAATCGCCGTCATCACGTTGATGTTGCGCCCCAACTGCAGGCTCATCCGACGCTGCAATTCGCCCTTAAGTTCGTTCACCACCCGATTGGCAAAAGCCCGCGCTCCGGTCTGGTCGCTATGCTCGAGCAGCACCACAATCTTGTCCATATACCGGCAGGCACGGTCGTTGAGGCCGCGCAGCGAGAGCGAAACCGCACCGGCTACCATACGGACCAGTTCGAGGCCCTGCGGCAAATGCGGCGCCGCACCGAACTCCCCCATATAGATGATCTTGAATGAGACCAGCGCGAAGAGCGAGTCCTCGCGCTCGACACGATAAATCTGCCGCTGCAGGACGTCGCGGAACTCCGGGATGGAGAGGACGCCTGACGTCGCATCGCCGTTAGTGCTGAGCGATGCGCCGACTCCAAAGCCCTCCATATCCTCCGGAAGGTCGTGCGGACGTTTGACCACCTTCCGCTTTTCGATCAGTTGCTCCAACTTTCCGTATTGCTTAAGGCTCTTCTCGAAGGCGCCCAGCACTTCCTTGCCGACCAAAGGTTTGAAAAACAGCCCGTCGCCTCCGTTTTGCCGGATGACCTGAGCCGTGAGCCGGCTCGACCGGCCATCAGCAACGAAAAAGACCGGTAGTTTCGGATACTTCTCACGGATGCGCACCAGGAGACGCTTAAAGTTGACTCCGGGCTGACTGCCGTTGGCGATCAGCAGGTCGCAGTCGATGGTTCTTAGGTGCGCCAGCGTCTCATCCTCCGAGTCGAACCGGTTGATGAGGCTCTCCCGGTGGAAGATCTCCTCCAGTTCCTCGACCGATTCCTCTTCCGCGTCGAGCAGGAGAATGTTGAGCGGCAGTTCGGCCAGGGTCTGCGCGGTTGGCTGCGCATCTGACAGCAGTGCCAAATCGCCGTCGCCAAGGTCCTGCACAATGCCGGTCCCGTAGTCGAACCGGATCTTGAACGTCGTTGGAGGCGTGATCGGGTTGACCAGTTTGTGCACTTGAAAGACCGACTGCGTCCCTTCGCGCGATTTGATCTTGCCGATCGAGAACGAGCCGACGACCGAATCTTCAAGCAGTTGGGCAATCCGCATCGCCGTCGGCGACCCCGGCTCACCGATCACCACCATAGTCGTCGCATTGAAGGCGTCGATGGATGACATCAGGGAGTAAATGAAATTGATCAGGTGCGGTTCGCTTGAACGCGCCAACAGCGGGATCAAGGTGTCGAACACCAGTCGGCTGCACCGGTAGTAGTTGAGATACTCCTCAATCTCACCCAGGAGTTTGACGATAGTCGCATAGGAGGCTTGGCCGGTTACTATCTCGCGGGGATACTCCATCAGGATCAAGCGGTTGTCGAGCAAGTGGTCCGAGATCGGCAGCCCGCCATTCTCGGCCTTCAGAATGACATTCTCGATCTGCTCGCTGCAGATCATCAGCGCGTTTTCGCCCTCGGCTATGCCGGCGGTGAGAAACTGCAGAGCGACCGTCGAGCGTCCTGAGAGCGACGGTCCGCGCAGTAAGTAGGTGCGATTGCCGTAAAGGCCGCCGGTCGAGGCGTCGAAAAAGTCGAGGCCCGATGTGATGCGCGAATAAAGCATGGGAAACAGGAACGATAGACTTTTGGGTGTTGAACGAAATCAAGTAGATTGAACGGCTGTCCCCTCGCAAGGGCCGATCCAAAGTATCGTGCCTTGCCTCAATCTCTCCACCTTCCAACTGCCGGCAGCCTGTTCGTGCATCAAGTTAGACCCCGCCGTTTGAAGCATCCTCCAAAGAAACGTTTAAGAATCGTTTTATCCTCAAGTCGTCAGAAAAAGTCGTCAAATCCGAGTGAGTCATTATCCGCTCTGCATCCTGCACTCAGCATTCAGATTGAACTTACGCTCTGCCTTGATTATATTGAGGAGAGGTTGCCCCGCCCGTCGTTCATCGAATTCGTTCACGTTCTAACGTTCACTCGTGGCTAACAATACCCTGATCGCTCGATTTCTGGGCGGCGTCCGGATCAGCCGCGGCCGCGAACCGCTGTCCGGATTCGCTACCCAGAAGTCGCTCGGTCTCTTCTGCTATCTGCTCGACTCGCATCCCGATCCGGTGCCACGCGAGCGTCTCATGACCCTTTTCTGGGGTGAGTCGCCGGAGGATCAAGCGCGCTACAACCTTCGATTTGCGCTCTGGAACATCCGTAGGTCGGCGCGTCCCGACGACGAGGGTCCCGACCCGCTGCTAACGACCCGCACCCATTGCGGACTCGCGTCCGACTTGACCGTCGATATCGACAGCCGCGAGTTTGCCCGGATTGCGGCTGCGTCCGACTTCTCGGACGGCGTCGAGATCTATCGCAAAGCCCTCGACAACTACCGGGGCAATTTCCTCGATGGCTTCACCCTGCGCAATATGCCGGAATGGGAGGAATGGCTCGCGTTACGCCGCGAATCGCTGCACCAGTCGTTCCTCAACCTGTCCACCGGAGTCGGTGAATATCTTTTGACGACCGGCGATCCAACTGCCGCGGCAGAGACCTTCATTCGACTGCTCTCCTTTGACACTGCCAACGAAGCCGGGCACTCCGGCTTGATCCGCGCTTATGCCGATATGGGACGCACCCCGGCCGCGCTCCGGCAGTTCGACATCTATGCCGACGTCCTGAAGAAAAACTACGACGTCGCACCGCGCGCCGACCTAATAGCCCTTCGCAATGCCCTGCGCGACCGTACCTATGCACCGACCGCGCCTACGGCGCCTTCCAGCATCACCGCAGTAGAGCCTCACGATGAGTCCGACGCGGCTTCCGAGCCTGCTCCCAAGTCCATTCCCACACCTTCGCCGCTGCTGGACCGGACCGAGCGAGTTCCCTTCGTCGGTCGCAGCCGCGAACTGGCAGAACTCGACGAGATCGTCGCCGAGGTACGCGCCGGCCATGGAACCGCTCTCATTATCTCCGGCGAAATGGGCATCGGCAAGACCCGCCTTTTTGGAGAACTCCTTAAGCGGACGAGCGACTTTTTCATTGGAATCGGGGAGTCCCAGGAAATCGAGAGCCTCTCGCCCTTCGAGGGGCTGCTGCAGGTCTTCGAGTCGTTCGGGACTCATCCCCGACTGCCCGCTGCGCTTAAGAGTGAACTTTCGGAACTGACCGCCCTGCGCTTTTCAACCGGCGAGGAGGTTGGGCAGGGCGCCCGCGTTACCGATCGGCTGCGACGCTGGATCGTCAACCTGACCCAGATCAGCCCGACGCTGATCGCACTCGACGACCTCCATTGGGGCCACGACTCGCTCCTCTCGACATTTGCCACTCTGGCCCAGGAGTGCCGTCGGCGTCCGCTACTACTGGTCGGCATCTTTCGCACCTATGAAGTCCAGACCGAGTCGGCGCTCGGCAGTTCACTGGTATCGCTGGCTCGCACCGGCCGCCTACGCCGCATCGACCTAACGTCGCTCTCGGTCGATGAGACCTCGACTTTGCTGAGGCTCCTCGCCAGCGAGGAAGTCGCCCGCCTCCGTCCTGAGGAGATCGAGCGGCTCTGCAAGTTCTGCGAAGGCATTCCGCTCTATGCCATCGAACTGGCCGGCTTCCTGCAACAGGGGATGACCGACTTCATCAAGAGCCCGCGCATCGAAGGACTGCCTGAATTCGCCGTCGAAGGTGAACGCGGGCTCGTGCCGCCGCTGATGCTGAAGATCGCCGAACTGCGCTTGAAGGCACTCGACCCGGAGGCGCAGGAACTGGTCCGGACCGCTTCGCTCCTGATAGGTGAATTCAGTTTGAGACTGCTCGAACGCCTCGTCCCGCTCGAACAGGAACGGCTCGAAGACATCCTGGTAGATCTCGAACACCGTAACATTCTGCAGCACATTGAAAAGGCGCGGGGCCTCACCTTTCACTTCGGGCACCAGATGCTGCGGCTCGGCATCGCCGAGTTGATTCCGGCTATCGAGAAGCGCCGCATCTATGACCGGATTGCCGACAGGCTCACGACGCTGTCCGACGAAGCCCCCGCCGAGTCGCTCGCCTACTACCTCTACAATGCCGGTCGTCGGGCCGAGTCGGTGCCGCATCTGCTCGCCGGAGCGCGCCTCTGGTTCAAAGCAGGCGATGCCACAACCGGGACCTCCTACTCCCGCATTGCCTACAACACCGCGCTCGAACTCTTCGACGAATACCCCGAACTCCTGACCCCGGCTGTACAGGTGCACGTCGATCACCTTCAGCGGCAGGGCAACGTCAAGTTCGCGATAGACGTCCTCAACGCTGCTTATGAGAAGATTCAGCAGGGGAAGTTGATCCAGGGGCGTAGCGACATCCTGGCGAAGCGGGAGGAACTTAAGAAGTTGTTGGGGCGGGAGCCGGACCGCGTCAAACGCGATATGCCGCTCCTGGCGCTGGTGGCGACCCGGCGGGCATTGGCCGCGGTGAAACTGACCCAGGGCGATCCGCAAGCCGCCGAGTCGATCCTCGATCAGGCCGAGAAAATCCTCGACCTGCTCAACTCACCGCCGGCCATTCGCGAAACGGGGATGATCTTCCTTGTCCGCTCGCGGCTCCTGCTCTATCAGGGCAACCCGGGGGAAGCGGTCTGGATGGCCGAAAGCGCACTCGAACTGCTCAAACGATACGGCTCCGAGGGCGATGCCGAAGCCGCGACTGCCGCCCTCGAGGAAGCCCGCTCCCGCAAGAGCGTGTCGCAGTAGCGGGACGACGCTCGGCTCGTATCGGCGGGCAGATTATTTTTGGCTGGCTTGCAAAACCCCTTGAAATCTTCCTATTGCAGCCGTATTTTGTGAAAACCTTGCCTCGGGCTACGGCTCGGGCTACGGCTCGGGCTACGGCTCGGGCTTAAGAAGCCCGGGCACACTATCAATCCAAACTGAATGGAGAATGGTATGAGCCCGAGAACGAATCTGTCGCTGGCAGCGCTGGTTCTGCTGGCGGCCCTCACCCTCTTCGCCGCGCCGTCGGAGGCGTGGGCGGTAGTAAACTACACTGTCCATATTGAGCCAGACGGCGGTGACAATCCCGCCGTTGGCACATTAGTGTGGTTTCAATTCGGCGATGAGGATCCAATCTCGGCCGAAGTGGATCAATTCGGCGATGCCACTATTGAGCGTCCCGACTGGTTTGGCGGTAACTGGTCAGCGCTCATCGATGCGAGGCTTACCCCACTCAATCCCGCCAGTTATTCCCAGCAGCAAGGAGGCTCCAACAACACTATGAATTGGGTTGTTGAAGGCCAATAAGTCTCAATAGCGGGGGGCGGTTACTATCCGCCCCCCGCTTCCGCGCAATCGAATAGGAAGACATATGGGAAAGGCATTCCTTCTTAGCTGCCTGACAGGGGCGTTCATCGCATTCAAGCCTCCTGAATTGCATTGCCAACCACGTCTTGACTGGGTGCAGAGATTGGATCATCAAGTGCAACGTTCGGATCTGGTTTGGGATGTCTATCAACGCCAGAATGGTCGCATTTCGCTTTGCGGCAAGACGCAAGGACCCGGTGGCGGTGCCGCTAATGGGTGGGTCATCACTTTGGAATCAAACGGGCAACGCGTATGGAGTGTTGAAATCGGTGAGGATGGAATCAATGAGGAGTTTCATACCCTGATTGAACTTGATGGTGGTGACATTGCCACCGCAGGACAGCGGGCCAATCCGGGTAATGGAGCCACGCGGCCTATAGTTGTCCGATTGGACGGCAACAATGGCGGATTGATATGGTCGAATCAATATGAACCCTTAGACGTCAGTTTCTCCACCGCCCAAGGCATCATCGAAACCAAGGCAGGTCAACTGGCAGTTTGTGGCTGGGGTCGCAACGGACCCCAGGCAGGCAAACAGGCCTTCTTAATGCTTATTCGCGACGATGGGGAACTTATCTGGAGTCAGACTTTTGCAAATCATCGCCATTGTGAATTCCAGGCGATGCGGGAAGTCGAAGGTGGATTTTTGCTTGCAGGTTCCCAATCGGATGGGGAATGGGATGCCTGGCTCGTGCGCACCGATGAGGCAGGTGAAGTGGTGTGGGAACAAAATTACGGAGATGATCAGCATAATGAGTTTGGTCAGAATGTTATTAGTTGCCCTAATGGAGGCTGGGCGCTCGTTGGTACATCCAATGTCGGATCGATATATCGACCTTTGCTTCTTCGCACAGGCGCCAATGGTGATCCTGCGTGGAACCGTGTTTATGATATCGGCGAAGAGCGATGGTATGGAATGTGTATTCAAAGGGATGTCGATGAAGGTTTCATCTTTGTTGGATATAAACTTCCTCCATTGAATCAAGGGGGATACCCTTGGGCAACCGGCTGGGTTATCAAGACCGAACCCAACGGGAATGAAATGTGGCGTTCGACCCTTAGATTTGGGTTCGACCAAACACGATTCCAGTCTATAGTGCTGTCACCGCAAAATGAGGTTTTGATCGCAGGTGACGCCTATACTCAAGAAGATCAGGGAAGTGATTATTCGGGGTTACTGGTGAAGCTAAGGCCATCGCGGAGAGCTCCGCTAATGATCTTTACAGAACCCGATACCGGTAATGTGAACGTCTTGGTTAGTGATGAAGTTCGCTTTGCCGTCCATGCCATAGATTTGCAAGACGATGTCATATTCTACGAATGGCGGCGCGAAGACGAAGTCGTATCTCAGGACACTTTTGCAATGATTGACTTTCCTACGGCAGGTGACTTTCAGGTAACCTGTCAGGTCTCCGATGAGCAGCCCGGCGACCTTGCCCGCTGGCTGGTCCGCGTTCGTGATATACTAATCGCTTCCCACACCCCCGACACCCTATCCCTCACCGTCCAACGCAACAGCGAGATCAACTTCGCCCTCGACTCCGTCGCCTACATTGGGGACTTGGAGAATCTGCGCTATGAGTGGATGATTTACGACTCGACGGCGGTGAGATGGGAGGAAGTGGCAGGGGATGACCGGATTGGAATCCGGTCCTACGCGTTCGACCGGACGGGCGGGTATGCCCTGAAAGCCAGGGTCTTCGATCCGAACGTCGATCCGGTGCCGGCAGACTCCGTCCAGTGGGCGATTCAGGTGCGGGGCGTTATTCGGGCTTATGAGCCCAATACCCCCGAAATCTCCCTCGAGCCGCGGCTGGAAGCGACGTTCGAGTTAATTCCCTTCAATGCCAACAACGACTCGATTGAGTTCTGGTGGACACTGGACGAAGCGGATGATACTTTGTCCATTTTGTCCACATTGTCCATTTCGTTTGCTGACACCGGCAGATATGTCGTGAGTGGGTATGCGCGGGAGCAGGTCGGCGAGGAGGAGTGGGAGGAGGATGTGCAGAGGTGGGTGGTGAATGTGGGAATGCTGAGTGTGGATGATTTTGGGTTGGATTCCGGCTTTCGCCGGAATGATGATCCCCTCATGATCTCGATTGCTCCGAATCCGTTTAACGATCAGGCGATGGTGATGATCGATCTTGGAGGGCGGGCAGTCCTGCCCGCCCTAAGGGCGGACAAGAATGTCCGCCCTCCAAGGGCGCAAGTGGGGGGTCTCTTGCCCGTCCGGCTCGGCCTCTACGCGATAGACGGGAGGGAGGTCATCCGTCTTCACGACGGACCGCTATCCCCCGGGAGCCATACTTTCTCACTTTCACACTTTCAGACTTTCACACTTCCCTCCGGCATCTACTTCCTCCGCCTTCAGGCCGGCTCCCACTCCCGCACCGTCAAGTCTGTTCTTATGCGTTAGCCCTGAATGGTGGGATTCATCCTGCCCTGAGGGGCGGCTTTTAAGCCGCCCTCAAAAACAATACAATACCTCAAACCTAAAGTCCTGCCCCTCCTCACCCTGTTCCACCTTGCAGAGTCTGGTCTGCCCGCTTATATTGCGTAGATTGACCGGCGCGGGTCCGACGCGCCCCTATACCTCCCCGTTCGTTCAATAACAGCGGAGCCCACTTGAATATCGCCGTCCTGGTGAAACTGGTGCCCGACACCGAAGCGTCGCTGAAGATCGATCCGGGCCGCCCCCGAATCGCGGCACAGGACCTGAACTTCGTGCTTAATCCCTACGATGAGTTCGCTATCGAAGAAGCGCTCCGCCACCGCGAGTCGTCCGGTGGCAGCGTAACTCTCTACTCCCTCGGCGGCGATGAAGCCGTCAAGGCGATTCGCAACGGCATCGCAATGGGCGCCGATGAAGGCGTCCAGGTGCTGCCGACCGGAGGACTCGACATGCTCGGCACGGCTCGCGCCCTCGCCCAAGCGCTACGCGGCCGTGGACACGACCTGATCATCGCCGGCAAGCAAGCCGTCGATGACGACTGCGGCGCCATCGGGCCTATGGTCGCTGCCTTTCTCGGCCTGCCGCACGTCTCGACGGTGGTGCAACTTTCAATAGCCGATGGACGGCTTACCGCCGTCCGGGAGATCGAAGGCGGCAGTGAAGTCTGCGAGTGTTCGCTCCCGGCCCTGATAACCGCTCAGAAAGGCCTGAACGAGCCGCGCTACGCCTCCCTCAAGGGCATCATGCTCTCCAAGAAGAAGGAGATCCCGGTCGTCCCGGCCGCCGATTCGCCCGCCCGGGTCGATGTCGTCAACCTCACCTACCCTCAACCCCGACCGCCCGGCCGGGTGGTTGGCAAGGGCGTCGAGGCGGTGCCGGAACTGATCAAGTTGCTAAGAGAGGAGGCCAAGGTCCTGTGAACGTCCTTGTCTATGTCGAATCCCGTTGGGGAAGAGTGCGCGCCGCCGGGTTCGAAGCCCTCGCGACAGGTCGGAAACTTGCCACCGACACCGGCGGATCGCTGACCGCACTCCTTGTCGGTCCCGATGCCGGATCGCTGGCGAGCGGCCTCGACGGCTTCGGAATCGACCGCCTCCTTGCCGCAATGCAGCCTGAACTTTCCGGCTACAGCCCGGAGGGCTACGGCGCCGTAGTCGAAGCCGCTTCTAAAGCATCGGGCGCCGAGGTCATACTCT
>Ga0194120_10003015_pt1 | contig 28167 bp, 25 predicted proteins | sample TA2MahCa65mmetaG_FD_148642 | JGI IMG/M metagenome (GOLD analysis project Ga0194120, IMG submission 148642) | Freshwater microbial communities from Lake Tanganyika, Tanzania - TA2015019 Mahale Deep Cast 65m | ecosystem: Environmental > Aquatic > Freshwater > Lake | place: Tanzania: Lake... | reverse complement strand
CTCAATTACAGCAGAGCTGGCTGAATCTGAATCTGAATCTGAGTCTGAGTCTGAGTCTGAGTCTGAGTCTGAGTCTGAGTCTGAGTCTGAGTCTGAGTCTGAAGAAAATTCTAAGACATCGTTACCGGCAACAGCCGCAAGCATTGGCGATGCTACAGCAGAGACGCCCAAACCACATCGATCCAGCCCAATTAAACGCCTGAAACGCTGGATTAAACACTTAGGCAAACACTGAAAAGCGAAGACTTCTAGCACGCCTCTCGCTTCTGACTAAGTGCCGCTAAAAACCTCAAAGCCGGTCTGAACTTGCTCTCCTGTCACAGCGCTGTAACGCCCCTATGCTAAGAATACCGAATGAAAAAAGATAAATTAAAAAAACACAAACTTAAGTTGCGCCATCTTCTGCTTGAGGACTATCCGCAACTCGCCGAATTGATGGGTCAGGTCTACAACAATCTGGGTGGCGCCTGGAAAAGCGAGCAATATACTTCACAAATCAATCGCTTCCCCATGGGACAGATTGGTATTGAAGACAACGGGGTTTTAGTCGCTGCCTCCTTCAGCATGATTGTTGATTACAGCCAGTTTGGCGACCATCACACCTACTCACAAATTACCAGTGATGGCTATCTGAATCATCACAGCGATACCGGCGATACTTTGTATGGTGTTGATATTTTTGTACACCCTAAATTTCGTGGTCTGCGCTTAGGTAGACGTTTATACGACGCCCGTAAGGAATTGTGCCGTAACCTCAACTTAAAACGCTTCATCGCCGGTGGCCGTATTCCAGGCTATCACCGCTATGCTGAGAATCTGACACCGGTGCGCTATATCGAAGAGGTCAAAAAACACGAAATATATGACCCTGTTCTGTCCTTCCAGTTGGCAAATGGCTTTCATGTCCGCAAAGTATTGACGGGATATTTACCCGTCGATCAGGACTCACATGGCTATGCAACCCTATTGGAGTGGGTCAATCTCGATTATGTTGAAACCTCACCAGGCATAGGCAGTCCTAAAAACGTCATCCGATTAGGCGTTGTGCAATGGCAAATGCGTACCCTGAGTAGTGTCAGCGAATTATTAAATCACGCTGAGTTCTTTATCGATGCAGTTGCCGGCTATCACGCCGATTTCGTGCTATTTCCAGAATATATCAGCGCGCCCTTAATGGGTTTGTTTAACGATAAAAACCCCGCCGATGCCATTCGTATGCTGGCCGGATACAGCAGTGAAATCCGTAATGGTTTATTACAAATGGCCATGTCGTATAACATTAATATTATTGCCGGTTCTATGCCAGAATACAGCGCCCATGAGCTGTATAACGTCTCCTGGCTATTGCGCAGAGACGGTACATTTGAAGCCCAATACAAAATCCACATCACGCCAGATGAGGTCAGTTATTGGGGTGTCAAGGGTGGCGATGCGCTCAAGGTATTTGATACCGATTGCGGCAAAATTGCGGTATTGATTTGCTACGATTCAGAATTTCCAGAACTGGCCCGACTTGCCGCACTGGAAGGAGCTCAAATCATTTTTGTACCGTTTTGGACTGATACTAAAAATGCTTATCAACGGGTACGGTACTGCTCGCATGCCAGAGCTATAGAAAACGAATGCTTCGTCGCCATTACCGGCAGTGTCGGTAATCTGCCCGATGCTGAAAACATGGATATTCAATATGCTCAGGCAGCGATTTTTAGCCCGAGTGATTTTTCGTTTCCGCACGATGCTATTTTGGCCGAAGCAACACCTAACACCGAAATGACCTTGATTGCCGACGTCAATTTAGAATTATTACGACAAGTCCGAAGTCGGGGCGCCACCCGTAATTTAAGTAATCGGCGTCACGATCTTTATCGATTAGACTGGAACTCATGAAAACTTTGGAATTCTACACGCCCGTCAAAGCACATCGTCTGCTGAAAAAATTGCAGCAAGCGTTTGATTGTCAGCAGATCAGCAATGAATTCATTATTCATTCTTTTCAGGACAGCTTTGACTGGCGCTTATATCGTCATGATCTATCCGCAGAATTTGTCCGATCACAACGCCAATCTGTGTTTATTCTGCGAGATCTAAATGACAACACGATTGTCGCGCAAACCCCTTTACGGGAATTAACTCAGGTTGTTACTGAGTTTCATGACTCTGAAGCGGCGTCTATTCTCCGTAAAATTGTCGGTATCCGTGCCCTCCTGGAATTGAGTACGGTCGATTATGAATACTCGGTCATTGAGTTATATAACAAAAAACACGAAGTACTGGCACGCTTACATTTTTGCCAATACGATATTTTTAAAAATCATCTGCGCATCGAAGTGCTAAAAGATGAGAGTCGCAAACTGACCAACTTTCTCGCTTACTTAAACGAGGAAATTGAACTGATGCCGGCCAAACATCCCCTCTTACACTACGCCTTGAAATCGCAGGGTAGAAAACCCAAGGATTACACTGGCAAATTACGACTCGAATTAGACGGCGAACAGCGTGCCGATCAAGCCTGCCAGCAAATCTACAATGAATTACTGAACATCATCAAAGCCAATGAAAGCGGGATTATCCATAGAATCGACACTGAGTTTTTACATGATTTTCGGGTAGCTGTTCGACGCACGCAATGTGGATTAAAACAGATCGGCTCCGTCTTTCCAGAATCAGAACGCACACGTTTTCTAGACTTCTTTAACTGGCTCGGGGAAATCACGAATGAAAGCCGTGATCTTGATGTGCATTTGCTTAATTTTGAACATTACAAAACTTTATTAGATCCCGAAATCCGCAATGACCTAAATCCTCTGCATAATTTTTTACAGTTACGCCAAGAACAAGCGCATCGCCAGTTAATCGCCATTTTGAAATCCCCTGAGTATTTAACCGCCTTACATGACTGGGAAAAGTTTCTTAAACACGGCCCAGAAAAGACGGAAGCATATGGCAAAAAACTGATCAAGAATGTAGCAGACCAACGCATTAATAAAACTTTTGAACGCTGTCTGCAGCAAATGCTTCAGGTAACGGAAAGTCATGAAAGCCATCAGTTTCATGATTTGCGGAAAACCTGCAAAAAACTCCGTTACCTGTTAGAGTTCTTCCAAAGTCTTTACCCTGAAGACCGAACAGAAGCCCTAATCAATAACCTCAAGCACTGCCAAGATATTCTGGGTGAAGCTCAGGATAATCGGGTTTATTTAAGTCATCTAAAGCACTATCGTCTGGAAATGGAACAAGCTGGCGTTCATCAGAATACACTGCAGGCACTCGATTCTTTAGTTGATGTAATGCGTAAAAACGAAATGACGATCAATCAGCGGGTCAAACCTCTCTTAGAAAACTTTTATAATCAATATTCAGCACAACCCAGACTGACCATTACCTAATTCATTATGAAACCTGTTATTGCCAGTTTTTTCGGTCTAGCGATTGGCACTGCGTGCTACGCTGACAACCTCGAAAACCAAGCTAAATTCTGGTATCAAGCCGGCAGTGAGGCAATTGCTCGAACCCAAGCGATAAAACCCGTCCAACATAAAGCCAAAAATGTGATTCTGTTTGTCGGTGATGGCATGGGGATTTCCACGATTACCGCTGCACGCATCTTAGAAGGCCAGTCACAAGCCGCTCATCGCGGTGGCGAAGAACATAGTCTGAGTTTTGAACGCATGCCTTATCTGGCCTTATCCAAAACCTACAGTGTTAACCAGCAGACATCCGATTCTGCCCCGACTATGAGCGCCATAATCACGGGAGTAAAAACCAATGACCGCATGCTTTCGGTTGATGCTGGCACTCAGCATGGTGAACCCAATGCCGATGTACTGAAAAGTCATCGGGTTAAAACTCTGATCGAACAAGCGGAAGAACACGGTCTTGCTACAGGTATTGTCACGACCACCCGGATTACTCATGCTACGCCCGCTGCTTGTTACGCGCATAGCCCAGAACGGGACTGGGAGTCCGATGCGCAAATTCCTGCTAGCGCTCATGTAACCGACATTGCCAGCCAATTATTGGACTTCCCTTATGGTGACGGCTTAGAGGTCGCCCTGGGTGGAGGCAGAGCGATGTTTTTACCAAAAACCCAGGCCGATCCCGAAGAACCCGGACAGTATGGCCTGCGTAAAGACGGACAAGATTTGACCCAACGTTGGCTTAACCGTTTTCCCAACGCCGCCTATGTCTTCGACCGTCAAGGCTTTGACAGTATCGACAGTGCTAAGGTGGAGCATCTCTTGGGTTTGTTTGCCTCTTCACACATGGCTTATGAACACGATCGGGCAAAAGATCTGGGTGGAGAGCCCTCACTCAGCGAAATGACTGCGAAAGCAATTGAAGTGCTGCAAAAAAATCCCAAAGGATTCGTGTTGATGGTTGAAGCCGGACGTATTGACCACGCCCATCATGCAGGCAATGCATTTCGAGCCTTGCACGATACGATAGAACTCTCTAACGCTGTGCAGACCGCTCTCAATAAAACATCAGCAGAAGACACGCTTATGATCGTCACAGCTGATCACAGCCATACCTTCACGATTGCGGGCTATCCCCAACGCGGCAATCCCATACTCGGATTAGTTCAGGAAGCTGAACAGAGTAAAACTGCAACAGATCGTCACGGCCATTCTTATACGACTTTGTCCTACGCCAATGGCCCTGGACATCGGGAAACGGTCCAGGACGATGATGAACATCCAGCCATAAACACCGATGATCCAGAGTATTTACAAGCGGCTACTGTGCCTTTAGCCAGCGAAACACATGCCGGAGAAGATGTCGCCATTTTCGCCAATGGACCCCAGGCCCATTGGTTTCATGGCATACAAGAACAAAGCTACATCTATCAGGTCATGGCCAGGGCACTCGGATTTGAGCCTGGTCGCTAACAATAGCAATTACCAGTGTAAGGCTCTTAGTCTGGAAAACTTTTTATGCTGATGCGCCTGCATTCTGTCCATGACATTAATCAGCGCTGACAAAGCATCCACAATATAGGGCCCTTTGTTCAGCATGACACATTCGGCACGAACCGCCATCGCCGCATCAGTGAACTCAGGTCGGGAACGCGTCCCTTTTTTAGCAATTGACTCCAGCACCTGAGTGGCCCAAATCACGGGTACATGCGCGGCTTCACACAGCCATAACAACTCTTCCTGCACTTCGGCCAGACGAGCACTGCCTAATTCGACAGCCAAATCACCCCGGGCAATCATGATGCCCAAACTATGACGCCCCAAAGTCCCCAAGACAATATCAGGCAAATTTTTAACCGCACGATTCGTTTCGATTTTGGCGATGATAGGCAAATCCGTTGCACCCCGCTTAGCCAATTCTTGAATCAGATTGTCCATATCGGCTAAAGATTCCACAAATGAAAAACCGATCAGATCCGCGTTGATACAGGCAAAATCCAAATCATGTAAATCTTTTTCACTCAAACTCGGTAAACCCAGATCAGTTTCAGGAAAATTAATGCCTTTATCCGCTTTGATGTTAACCCCTTGACTGCGGGCACGCGTGACTCGCAATAAAGCGCCCTCTTCCACAATACTTTCAACCTCGGCACCCAATTTTCCATCATCGATCCAGACCGGATCACCTTCTTTTAAATGGCTAATGGCAGACTCTAAGGTGCAGCCAATCTGAGCGGGTTTGCAGACCTGTCCGGCTTGATTCAACTCTGCAGGTGCACCTGCCTGAGATAGCGTGGTGAGTAATAAGTGATCGCCCTGGTGGAGGATAATTTTCGCAGGCTGACCCTCAAAATCACCTAAATTAAATGCGGCCAACTGGTTATGGTCACAATCCAACAATTCCAGTGCAGTTCCGGCCGCCAAATAACAGCCTTCAGTACCCGACAATAACCACTGGTTCGCATCGAGGGACTGAACCAACTCGAATTCCCGGTGTTTACCACGCAAATCTTTGCAACGTATATGTTGCCCCAAAGCAAGTTGATCAAAAAACTCCGCCTGCAGCGGAACGATTAGAGGCTGGTCTGAGGCTTCTGAGTCCAGTGTCTCAACTGAGTGGCGGGCAATAATGAACTGCGCAGGTACCAAGCATTGGCCTCGCTCATCGCGTTTGACTTTTAGATGACGGATCGCAGGACCCAAGGCTACTTGACCGGTTCTGATTTTATGCCCAGCCAAATCCATCAAAATCCGACAACTTCTTCCCGTTTCAGCTTCAGCACGACGTATATTGCCAATCATCGCCTGCCAGACAGTATGATCATCGTGCGCGCAATTAATTCTGGCACACGTCATACCCTGTTCAAGCAGACGATTGATCAGCGCATAATCCCAAGCAGCATCAGTACCTAGCGTCACCATGACGTGCGCCTTACTTTTTTCGTAGTAGGGACCAAATAACTCAATGGTGTGCTGATCGAGAAGCTGGTGACCACGATTAAAGTCATACTCGCCAGAACTGGCGCTATCGCTGGCGGATAAATCCCCGGTAACACGGCTCAGCAAATTAATGACAGCGTCTAAGGTAGAAAGTACCGAAGCTTCCGCCCGTCCCAATGATGACAAGCCAACTTGGGCCAAACGTAATTGTAAATGCCGTAAATCCAGCTGTCTGAGAGCCAGATAATGTGCCAGATTTACAGCACTTTTAGTCAATACACCAGATCGATAATACGCAGTGTAAGGCGTCAGTCGTTTTTCAGCTTCTCCAACAACTGTTTCCTTTACCGCTCTAACATCAATCAACAGTTGCTTGAGCGTCTCCAGATGTGCATCATGATTTGCCTGAGGATATTGCATCTCTATTACCAGTAGTCAGAAACATAACCAGCATAGAGTCTATCGATGACAAATTGATGAATGACAATTTAATCGATTTCCGGTTCTTCGATTTGAGCACTCTTAACGATGGCAAGGTCAACAACCTGTTTGCTCAATTCTTCATTGGTCAATAAAATTTCCGTCATTGCGTCTAAAACGATACGCAATTTAAGACCGTTATACCGAGAATAATGTTTTAGCGCATTGTAGGTTTCAATATTTAAGGGAACTTTTTTACGTTCATCTTTATGTGCAGACATGTTTATTCCTTTACTTATAATAGTTACAGCGGGCCATTAATACCATATTGTTTAAATTTCTCGCTACCTTGTCACGACAAAAATTTTGCTGTTTTGTGTCACAAAACTTTCACATCAAACACTTAAAGTAAACGTGCTCGTGTTGAGAGACTTCTAGCACTTTTGCTTAATCCAGCCTAGGCTGGATTTTTTTTGTCACATTGATGTCATCTCTGATCGCTAAACTATCTTCATCAGATATCTGATAACTAGGAGCGGGTAATAATGCGCAAATTACCGACATGGACGTTCCCTTTCAGGCCGACTAGTCGATAGACCAGCGCCATTCATTGATCTCTGGCCAGTCGGTTCCGTTTTGATACGCATACTGACAACACGCTAACTGCCTTTCGCGCATCAATTGCTTAACGTGTGCACCTGCAACCGACAATGCCGGGATGCGATCAATAGCATCGATGACCAGACTGAATCGGTCTATTTCATTCTGAATAGCTAATTCCAGTGGGGTATTAATACTGCCTTTTTCTTTATAGCCCCGCACATGGAAATTGCTATGATTATGACGTCGGTAAGCCAATCTGTGAATTAACCAAGGATAGCCATGAAAGTTAAATAACACCGGCTTATCCAGCGTAAACAAACTATCAAAATCTCGATCACTTAATCCATGTGGGTGTTCAGTATTAGGAGCCAGTTTGTAGAGATCCACCACGTTAATGAAGCGTAGTTTTAATGCCGGAAAATGTTCACGCAGAATCTGTACTGCAGCCAAGGCTTCTTGAGTCGGGACATCACCCGCACAGGCCATCACCAGATCAGGCTCCTCGCCCTGATCGTTGCTAGCCCATTCCCAAATACCAATTCCCTTAATGCAATGTTTGCTGGCTGCATCCATAGCCAGATACTGTATGTGACTTTGCTTATCGGCCACTATGACATTGATATAGTCAGTACTTTTCAAACAATGATCGGCAACCGCTAACAGGCAATTGGCATCGGGTGGCAAATAAATCCTTGTCACCGCCGGACTCTTATTAACCACCACATCTAAAAACCCAGGATCCTGATGGGTAAAGCCATTATGATCCTGACGCCAGACAGTGGACGTAATCAATAGATTCAGCGATGCAATCGGCGCACGCCAATCAACCTCTTTTGACATGGCCAACCATTTTGCATGCTGATTAAACATAGAGTCAATGACATGCACAAAGGCTTCATAAGTGGAGAAAAACCCATGGCGCCCTGTCAGCAAATAGCCCTCCAGCCAGCCCTCAAGGGTATGCTCGGATAAAATCTCCATCACCCTGCCATCGGGGGAAAGTTCGCCTCCGTCAGCATCTTCTGGAAGAATATTCCCCATCCAAGTCTTCTTACTCGCTTGATAGACGTCATCCAGTTTATTAGAGCTGGTTTCATCCGGACCAAATACCCGAAAAATAGTGTCATTCTTCTCCATAATGTCACGCAAAAAACGACCCAAGGGACGAGTATTTTCATATTTTGCAACCGCGGGCTGCTTAACCTCAATCGCATATTCAGAAAGATCCGGTAAGCTGAGAGGCTTTCTTAATCGACCACCATTGGCATGCAAATTAGCACTCATCCGTTTGCGCCCCTGTGGCGCAAGTGCTTTGAGTTCCGCAATCAGTTGACCCTGTTGATCAAATAACTGCTCAGGCTGGTAACTGCGTAACCACTTTTCCAGTTGTGCCAAATGCTCAGGATTTTCGCGCACCCCCGCCAAAGGCACCTGATGCGCACGCCAGAAACCTTCAACTTTATGACCATCCACTGCATCTGGCCCGGTCCAACCCTTAGGTGATTTGAAAATAATCATGGGCCAGCGCGGGCGACTAGCCTGACCCGTACTGCGAGCATGTTGCTGGATTTCATGAATTTGCTGCCAACACGCTGACATGACTTCGGCCATGCGTGCGTGCATCTGCATAGGCTCTGCACCCTCAACCCAATATGGCTGCCAGCCATAACCCACCATCAAACTTTCCAATTCCTCTGCACTAATCCGTGATAACACGCTGGGATTATTAATTTTATAGCCATTGAGATGTAAAACCGGAAGTACAGCACCATCACGGATTGGATTCAAAAACTTGTTGGAATGCCATGAAGTTGCCAGTGCCGCCGTTTCGGCTTCACCATCACCTACCACCACAGTCACCAGCAAATCCGGATTATCGTAAGCAGCTCCAAAGGCATGAGAAATGCTGTACCCCAACTCACCACCTTCATGAATGGATCCTGGCAATTCCGGGGTACAGTGACTGCCAATGCCGCCGGGAAATGAAAACGCCTGACAAAAATGCTTTAAGCCCTCAAGATTCTCAGCTTTATCCGGATAAATTTCACTATACGTCCCTTCCAGGTACACAGGAGCCAGCACGCCGGGAGCACCATGGCCAGGCCCTGCCAAAAAAATGACATCCTGATCATAATGCCGAATCAATCGATTAAGATGAACATAGACAAAGCTCAAACCCGGACTTGCCCCCCAGTGTCCCAATAAACGCTGTTTAATATGCTCAGGCTTCAGCGGTTCGCGTAACAGCGGGTTATCGCGCAAATAAATCATGGCTGTAGCCAAATAGTTACACGCACGCCAATAGGCATTGATTTGCTCTAATTCTGACTGGGAAGGGGTATTTAGGGACATGACTTTCACATTTGAGAAGATAAAGTTTATAAACCGATAAGGTTTATCGTTAGACTAAATGAGCTCTGTGACATTTAGATGAATTTCCATGAAATCAGACAGGGATTTTAGCTTACGATGCCTATCACATTGATTAACAGTTCATTTTAAGTAACACCGATTAATTTCATCAATCTGTCAAAAACAGGTCATCAAACAGTCACATTTTTTCGTCACTATTCTGGCTATTTAAAATGCCAAGAGATGAAAATATGAAACCAATTCGCACCGATCATACACTTTGTACTCTGCTCGCGATGATGACAGCAACCCCCGTAGTTGCGGCACCCAGCGTCAAATCTGTTGAATTTTTTAGCATGAGTTCACCCTCGACGGTTGAACAAAAAGCAGCCATCTACACTAACGCCAAGATGCAATTCAATTATAAAGATGGCACCAGTAAAACCTATGATTTGCAATATCAACCGCTTGCCAATACCAATCAAGTAATAGGCAGTGGTTCAGTCGGTGGTATTTTAGACTCTTCTGACAAATATTTGAGCGATAAAGACGGTATCTTAAGTTCTGATGCGCCAGATGGAAGTTCTTTAATTAAGATTTCAGGAATCAAGGCATCCTCTTCGGCCAGTAATCCCTTAGCGTTGGTGACACAATTTGAATATCGCGAATTAGCTCCAAACGATGGAACAAGCACCGGCAGTTTTTGGAGTAAATTACCAGCGACTATGGGCTTGTTTAAATTAGATCAAAATAAAAAAACGGGTGCGCTTTCAGCCTTTGATTATGACCCGATTAGTTTTAGCAAAGTAAACGGTGGCTGGATCCATTGCGGATCGACACTTTCGGCCTGGAACACCCATTTAAGCTCAGAGGAATACGAACCTGACGCTAAAGTCAGAGAAGGTCTGAGTAAAGCAACTGACTCCATTTTTCAGAAATCCATAATCGAAGCGAGCGTTGTTAGCAATGAATAATTTGCCATGCAATAAAGCATTAACTTCTTGCGCCACCTGTTCAAAGTTTGGCGCATTTTCAAGCATGGCATTACTGATGCCGGTCATCTGTTCGATAAACAATGGAATTCGCATCTGCGGATGCACCAACTGACTCCATTCATGGACGCCAGTTTCATCCACCAAGATAATACCGATCTCAGTAATGCGATCTTTTGTGATTGAACCGCCAGTCGTTTCCAGGTCGACAAAAGCCAAACCTTGCATAACATTCCTAATATTATCTGCGCGTTGGCATGGCAGTATGCCCTGAATAGTTTGTAGCGTTGTGTTAAAAATTTGATGGCAAAATAGTACACAAACAAATTGTTAAGTTGCCGAAATGAGCTACTCCATACTTTATTACAACGGCACCCCCCTTCTCTGTTTATCGATACTTCCCGTTTTACTTATTGACGTTCAGCCTGTTCAACTTCCCACCCCTTCAACGCCAACAACACAGCCCTTGGCACCTGCCTAGCTCCAGAACCATAAGCGCTCACCGTTCTGGGCGTTAAACCTAACGCACTAGCCGCCTGCGACAAGCTCAATCCATGTCTAGCACGCCAACCGGCAAACTGCCTTGTCGCATCATTAGGCGCATTCTGTGCTTGAGCATCCAGCCATAAAGTATCCGCACCAATTTGAATATCCAGATCAGGCCATTCCACCGTCCAGCCCTCACCCTCTATAACAGCCGCCTTGGCAAACGCATTAGTATCACGCAACGGATTTAAGCCCGGAAACGCATCAAACGCATCCGCCAGCGACACTGTAAAAATACTCCCATCAATAAAAGTCAGCTTTAGCCGATAATCGGGCAAAGTCTCAACCGCTTGCAACCGTGGGCGCCTCATCGTTGCCATGCTTTCCACTCCTCAATTAATTCACTCTGATTGGCAATCAGCCAGTTTTTAACCTCGCGAAGCAAATCACGCGGCACTGAGCCACTGACTACTTCTAATGTCACTAAATCAAAAGTCGCATTCACCTCGCCACCCACTAAATGCACATGCATAGGTTCATGATCTTTTTCACGAATTTGTAGCCGGTATTTATTGCGAAAGCGTTGTTTAGTAGTCATGCTTTGATGATATAGAAAAAATATCTATACATCAACAATCAAATCGAAGCCGCCTTCGGGCGTTTTTGTTCCTGATGAAAACAAGTAAAGCAAAGATTTATTTTGCTTTGGGTGGAGGAATAGCCTATACATGGCGCTTCAATATGCTCATTTGAGCAGCGACCATTTAAAGGCCCATGCTGACAAATCGACAATGGACAGTGTAATCTGATTGAACTAGCCCATTTATTGGTTTTTTTAACGATATACACCTCAATCTGTGAGGTGTATTTTTGATAAAACAAAGCAGCGGAAATTGTTATCCCGAAAACGCATTTCTCAGGTTTTCGGGATTCTTTAAGATTTTAACTGCTTGATTTAATTGGTCGGAACGACAGGATTTGAACCTGCTACCCCTTGTCCCACAGAATGGTAAATTACAGTTTTTTACCATCCAGAGAAGTCCAAAAATGATAGTAATTATGCATACTAATCAGTATGTTATAAATTTTTTTGTCCAGAGCAATCCAATGTGATTTAATCGAATCCAATAAAATTGTTATCCCGAATGTTATCCCGAAAGTTATCCCGAGATACAGGACAAGTGAATCATGGCAATCAATCTAATCACCGACTTAGCTTATAGAAAACTCAAGCCCACAACCAAAGAACAACTTATTAAAGACGGGGCCGGTCTGTTTATACGAATTAGATCGATTGATGATGGAGGTGCCATTTCTTTTCGTCTTGCCTATCGCATAGATAAAAAACAACGATGGATAACCTTAAAGGCGAGTTCATTGCCAGATGCCAGACAGGAGCGCAATACCTACAAAGACATGGTTAAGAGAGGTATAGATCCGGCCAGCGAAGTAAAGTTGATCGCGGAACGAAATCGCGCAGCCCAGTTGATCGAACAAAAAGCGCTAGCCATGCAACAGGCTCAAATCAGCGTTAATTACTTATTTGAACGCTGGGTCAACACTGACTTACAAGATCGTAAAGATCTTGCAGAAATCAAACGAATGTTCAATAAAGACGTATTGCCAATTATTGGCGGCTTAGGTGTACCGGATGTAAGGAAAGGCCACATTACCGAAGTAACTGATAATATTAAGCAACGTGGCTCATCCAGCACAGCCCGTAATGTATTAAAGCTCGTTCGCCAATTATTTACGTTTGCAGTTAATAGAGACATTATCGAATTTTCACCCGCAGCAGCCTTAGGGGTATCAAAAACTACGACAAAAAACTCGGAACGTGACCGTGTATTATCTCAGGATGAAATTACACAGCTGTATTCAAAACTTCCGGATGCTCGCTTGATGGTTTCAACCGAATGCGCCATATCAATCATGCTATCTACATTGTGCCGAGTTGGTGAAATTAGCAAAGCGGAGTGGTCACATATTGACTTTATAAAGAAGACGTTTCTGATTCCGGCAGCCAACTCTAAGAATGGCAAAGCACACACTGTGTTTTTATCAAACTTTGCCTTAGCTCAATTTCAAAGATTGTCTTTAGTAAAAGTTCATCCGCAATGGTTGTTTCCAAATCGAACCGGAATGCATCATGTGTGCGAGAAAAGCATTAGTAAGATGATCAACGGGCGGCAAAATCCAAAAGTTTATAGCAATCGTAGTAAGGCCAATCACGCTTTAGTGTTACCTAATGGGAAATGGACCCCCCACGACCTGAGACGTAGCGGCGCTACCTTAATGGGAGATCTTGGCATCAACAGTGACGTTATTGGTAAATGTCTAAATCACACGAAAGAAAACAAGTTGGAACGTGTTTACCAGCATCAAAAATTATTGGATGAACAGGCATACGCGTGGAAAGTGCTCGGTGATCGTTTGGAATTATTAAGCTCTGACTATAAAAATGTGATTGCTCTAAGGAAGTCTGGTAAATGACAATTTCTTCTTTATAAACAAGGATAGACACCAGATGCAATTGAACGCCAACTTGCCCACGCACCCCGTGATCATGTCCGAGCAGCCTATAACCGTGCGCAATATTTAGAAGAAAAATGATGCAGGCTTGGGCGGATTATCTAGACAACCTGAAGGCTGGCGCTGCAGTGTTGCCATTCAAAAACCAGGCTGGGTAGAACATTTATTTTAACCACGCCCATTTACAGCCCTACCAATTCTTCTCCCAGCATACAAAACCAAACTATAAGATCAAAAATTCTCAAGTCAACGTAGAGTTGACCGCATAACCTACAAAGAAAAACAGCATATCAAGGTTTTCTCTTCATTCTACGGAGTTTTGCATTTCGTTTTTTGATTTCAGCCCAGGTAGCAGGATAGTCGACATCCATCACCTCAATTGGATCACAGCACGGAAATCTTCCGCGGACTGCGTTTTCAACCAGGTAAAGTGCTTTTCTAAATTCTTTATTGGTTGCGCTTTCAATCGATTTACGCTGCAGTGTATCGATACTGATTGCATACTGATTGGGGATGCTGGATTTTCTAACTCCACATGCCACCCCAAGCCTCCACTTCGCGATGCTAGGTTTCTGCGCTTTGACGTGCAGTAATTTTAGACAGGTAATCAATGTATCCTTCTTAATTTGGCTAGGTTGTATTGAATAACCATTCTTTTCTTCGATATGCATGCCTGATTCGAATAACTCAGCGAGGATATCTTCAAATTTGTGTTGAAGTTGATGCTTACTTTGATCAATTGGCATTATTAATGCCAAGCAGGGTGTTTCTACCTGTTCTAGTAATGAAACAAATTCTTCTCTGGAGCGAAATTTATCGGATTTTTTATTGGGTTGATCGAACAATGGGTTTTTTAAGTAGCACACACCCACTACTTCCGAAGGAGATTGTTTGGCAAACACCGTATGACCGAAGGATTTCCACCATCTGGCAACACTGTGAATTTCGTAAAGCCCCTTAATATCAAAGTCGTTATAAAATTTTTCCACCAACTCAAATTCAACCGGTAAGTAATTGAAATCATTGTCTTGATTACATTGATTTGAGTTGATTGCATGAACCCACCTCAAACTGGGACTGAGAAGTGCAAACTCCATCCACAAATGCTGCATCATAATCTGCGAGTCGTACTCCACCCCATTGTGTTTAAACAGATTCGATTCAGCTACCCAAGGTTCCCAATGAGATATTCTGCTGAATTTCGTACCCATCTTTAGTTGCGACATACCCATACCTTGTCTATTATGTTTTCCATTCTTATTAATTTTAACTGGTAATTTAGTTTTATAGTGAATATTTATTAATCACAATAATAACAACAAGTTAAAGTATTTATCAAGAAATATTAGTATATCAAAGCATTTAATAATGACGTTGATCTACTGTATTTTTATTTTTTATTGGGTTACTATAAAACTGCAATAGGCAAATTTTTTTAAAGATGGAGCTAACGTATGAAATTTGTAAACACTTAAATTCCAACCGGAGATACCTCATGTCCAAGCAGTTTATTAAATTGAAAGAAGTCATAAAAAAAACCGCATTAAGTCGATCAACGATTTACTTAATGATGAATAAAGGTGACTTCCCAAATCAATATCAAATTTCAGCAAGATCCGTAGTTTGGATAGAGGAAGAAGTGGACCAATGGATTGATAACAAAATTATCTTAAGGAATGCGGCCAACAGCTCCTCGTTTATAAAAAAATAATCATCCAAGCGATTGATGCGTGACCCATTCGGGCCACGCATTAGAGGTAAGAACAATAGTCTGCAAAACAGGGTGCAAAACTTTCCAGGATCCTATGGAAAAAGCGTTGAAAAGTTTCCATCCTGACCAGTCGTCACGTACTATAGCTGAGCTATTTGACGAAGAACAGCCGTTACTCATACAGATCAAGGCGATGTTCGATGGCTACGTAGAAACGATGCGACGCGTTTCCTCAATATGTTTAATCAACATTTATTGCAATCTTTACAGTGCAATGGGCCAATCAGGTGGTTTCGGTACGTATCATAGGAGTTTAAAAACCAATAACCCCTATACGTTATCTGAAAACTTACCAAGGCTGTTTGACACTCCAATATCCTCAATCACTCAGATACGGGGGTGACCTTACGCTATTTGGGCATTACCCAAGAAGCTATACTGAAAACCTATGACGAATTTGAACTGTGATTACAGTGATCGTCGTAGGAATAGCACCGAATTTACGGGAAAACTGGAACTTACTGGCGGTTGAACTGGTTCCAGTCTTATCTCGACTGATGGATTAAGAATTCAGATTGTTTTTAGCTAGTAGAGCTTTCAATCGTTCAATTTCTTCCAATGCTGCTTGTTTATCGGCTAACGCCTCTAACTTAGCCTGACGTTCTTCATCCAGCTCATGTTGAATAGTGAGTTGTTCGCGTAGGAAGTTCTGCCGTGCTTGATAGGCATGATAATCCCGTTCTTTATCCGAAAACTGGCGTAATGTACTCATGGCTTGCCTCATTTCTTCAGTCGTCATCCAATCGGGTAATCCCGCTTCGTCATTTAAGCGCTCCCCCTCTTTAAAAAATTGTAACCAGCGTTGTTGTTCGGTTTCGATTTGTTGGGCATTGAATTTTTCAAGCTCTAATAACCAAATACCGCAGTGGTTGTTTAGTGTTCTGCCTTTATCATCTTTGATTTTATAGGCATGAATGTAATCCGTATCGTTGGCGATTAAATTGTCAGCCAATAACCAGATTGAGTACGTTGGGCGTAGCACATGAAAGTGGTCACCGCTCTGGAGTTGTTGACTATAGATGTCAGCCCAGTTGTATAAAATCCGCTCGGGTAAATTAGCGTAGCTGACGAGCTGGATCTCAACCTGATAAATAGTGCCGGCGGTATCTTTGGCTTTTACATCAACGATACTAAGTTTATCTTCCAGAAACTCTTTTTCATTATAGGGATTCAGAATATCGACCGTGTTAATTGGCGCAGATAAATCCTGACCAATGATGGCATTTAAAAAATGCACAAGCAGATTGCGATTGTTTTCGGCGCCGAGTATGGCTTTAAAGACGCAGTCGATTTTCGGGTCGATTTGATGTTTCATATCTCATTGTATCAACTGCCTAAATAAAGACAATCCCACCCCGTTCGGCAGAAGCACACATCTACCGGCTCAGATGAAATCTGGACAATGTTTTCATACGGAATCCTATAAATGATAAGACCGCCCGAAGGCGATCTTATCGCCCAAAAGCGAAGCCAACTGAATAACACACCATAAGACGAGTTGTCAACGCATCATACCCAATCGACAAAAATATGCACACTTTGTTGGTGGCCAATGGCAATCAAGGCTTAGTTGATGCGACTGAGTCCATCCAGCAATAACATCCGAACAAATTCAGATTCCGATAAGTGGTAGCGCCTAGCGGTCATATCGATCTCATGCGCCAATGTAGGCGTCAATCGATAGGATCGCATGGTATTCAGCAGTTGGGTGGTTCTTGTTTTCATAGCAAATACTCCTTTGGTTAATAGAAGTATTTAGCTTCGATTTCATCTAACGTCCCAATTATCTCATCCAAAATACATGGCAGGAACGGAAACAACAAATTGTCATACACATTAGCTAAATACCAAGCAACTATTCATGAATAGTTGAGGAAACCGACCTGAAGACGAATTCGAGTCGGTTAATGAATTGCGTCGGGATCCATCCATATTGAGTGATGTTTCCCAATACGGCGCATTTAACGAGGACGTAACTGATATTTATTAAATCATAGCGACTTATTGAAACGTTAGATTGGATTGAAAATCTAAAAAATTAATGGTTTCTATTGAAATAAACATGTTGCGACCTCATATTGTTTTTGCAAAAACAAATTATAAGGAAATAATATGACTAAAATCCAAAATATTTTATACATTCCAACCAGTGGATTGTATTCAACATCCAGCAAACATGACACTAAAATCATCCAGTATGCTGTGCTCACTAACGTTAAAGGCCCTGCCAAGAATACGCAGACTGATTGGTCGATTTTAAAAACTTCTCTATACCAAGGGGCATCGACTATTACTATTCGTAAACATCTTCAGGCTATATTGCCTGCAAAAACGGATGGCAGTGGCAAAACCAAAAACAATATTCTCGAAAGAACCTGTTTAATGTTGGATTTTGACGATGTGCAAAGTATTGATCAAATTGCACAGGAATTAAAAGGCTATGTCTACATAGCATGGACTACGCATAGCCATCAGACCCCAGAGGTTAATTACAAGAACCGATACCGAATACTATTGCCATTTAATAGCCCCATATCCTCATCTCAATGGGACAGCGATATTAAGTTACGACTTGACCATTGGGTCGATCAACGATGGCCCGTTCAGAATAAAGTAGATAAATCGTGTTTAGAATTAGCACAGATCGGGTTTTCACCTGCAACAAATGGATCGTCTACTAATACGTGTCAACTCTGGGTCAATGATGGCTGGGGGACGGCGTTCTTGGATGTCAACACACTGCCGACCGTATCCACTTCAACACAACCAGCGAAACAATCCATACAAAAGAATATTCAGTCTTCACCACAGAAAGTTTCAAACCTGATTGATCCTGACACGTTGATTGATATTTTAAAGCGTAAAACAGAACTATACGACATTCATGCGAATAATTTTACTGGCCCTGGCGCCCAGTATACCCGCCTGTATATAGCAGCAGCCCTGAATTCACTTGGGGTAGGTTATTTAAATTTTAGGGATCTTGACGATGTCATGAAGAAACAAGACACGAATACGGATTCAAAGAAGATCTGGTTGGATGCGAAAAAGATAGGTAATTCACATGATGGAATCATAAATTCATTATTAACAGCCATTGAAAAAGTCGAATGTGGTCTACATGAACGAGTTGAGATTGAAAACACCCAGAACTGGGATAATGAACATACTGTCGATTATCTGGAAGCACAACATATTCCAAAGGGTCAGAAGGTATTACTTTGTGCAGATATGAATACCGGAAAAAACTATCACTGGAAAAATGTCCATGTACAGCCTTGGGAGCGCGTAGTTGTTTTTGTACCACTGCGTGCAATCGTTTCACAACAAGCGGGTACGAATCGGTTTTCAGATCCAAATAATCGAGTATTTACTTACGATCAATCAAGTAAACTGAAGGAAGAGATTCTAAAAAACCAGATAGATCCCACTAAAACTACCCTTGTATTTGACGAATGCCACAATTTTTTAATTTCAGATTATCGTGAAACGGCATTGGTCAATTTAATGTCAAGCATCCAGGAATATGAATGGAAACAAATTATATTTCAGTCAGCTACAATCAATAGCACTGATTTTGATGCGCATATTCAATTTGACAATAAAGTGAGAATTAAAAAGCTAAACGAACCTAAGCATTATTTTGAAGCCATAAGGATGGGTTCTAATAATTTCATTGACTATATTTGCGATTTTATCGTTCATAATCAGCATAGAACGTTAGTACTCTGGAACGATAGCAAAAAGTTAGGGAAGCTTCTGAAAAAAATGAAAAGGGAGGGAAAAACATGCGAAATTATCAATTCTAAAAATTGTAAAAATAAGCAGAAGGAGGCGTATCAGATGACACATGAGATTGACTACCTGATGACATCTGATGCGTTACTGGGCACGAGCTCAATTGTTGAAGGCATTAATATTCAAAATGAGGAAGAAGAGGTTTCGATAATTGTCGTCGGCCAAGAACACTGGCAACATATGAAACAAATATGTGGTCGCTTCAGAAAAGCCAAATTCACTTATACTTACAATATAAGTGAATTTAAGGAGGTTATTGATCAACCAATAGCGACAGTCATTCAAGAACAAATAGAAGAGGCTTCGAAGATTAAAAATCTATTTCTGCAATTGAATGATTTGAAACTGACTCACTTTGCGGATTTCTGCAACCTGCGTTTTAATCAAAATTCAAAATCATCTCATCTTGGATTATTTTTTGATCAGAAAACTCAGGAAGTGGTTCAACACGATTTCAATGAAACTTGGATTACTGCCAATGTTTACAGGCAATACATTACTCAATCACCAGAATATTTGATGGATTTTATGCTCCAGCAAAATTATCAACTGATGCCTGTTGCCAGACGATTTACACTAAATAACTTGGTTAAACCTCAGAAAAAAGTTTTTAAAACTTATAAAACATGCAAATCAAATGCTTTAACTAAAATGCGCACTTTACTCATCGAGAATAATTTGGACGCTATTTTTACGGGACTTAAAGCAAGAGGGTTGGAACTCACCTATGCACACATTCAAATGATTGATCCAGAAGATTTATGGACGGAGTATGGACCCGAGAAGCATGAGCAAGAACTATTGAAGTTGATAGAGTATCAATTGAGGATTGCCCCTAACAATAAAAAAGAACTGATCAAAACTGCCAAAAGTTGGATACTGGGTAACACTTCTATTGAAAAACTAGGCATGTATAGTGAATCATTTATAAACAATCATTTCAATTCATCACTGAGATTAGAATATAAAACGGGAAGAACCTTAACCAAGAGTGATCAATGTGATATTTTAAAAGAAATATTGAATAAACTGATAAATGAGGAAAAAACTAATACCAATCTATCAGACGAGCAGGCATTCAAACGAGTGATGAATTACGATAAATTCAAAAGATATGAAAGATCGATCATTTGGAAAGATAATGAAGTAAATATAAAATTACAAAAACCAAAATGTTTACTAGAAAAATTTTTGCCGACCACAAGCAAAAGTACTCGAATCAACGGGGTTAAACAACGAGTTCAAGTGGTTTTGTAATCGATGCTAATTGATTTGAAAAGTTCAGGATATATGGAACGAATCCCTTCATTACCGGAAGGGGGGATATAAACCCAAACCCCAACCATCAAATGGAACAAATCTGGTTTTTTTTATAATAACTCATTAACCGATTTGTTCCACCTATTACTTAGTGAATCATACCAATGAATCGCACGAATCCATGGCATTGATGTCAAAGATATTGCAGTCGATCACCAAATCAATGAAATCAGTTAATTACAAAACACATGAATACATCATCAAATGGAACAAATCTGGTTTTTTTTATAATAACTCATTAACCGATTTGTTCCACCTATTACTTAGTGAATCATACCAATGAATCGCACGAATCCATGGCATTGATGTCAAAGATATTGCAGTCGATCACCAAATCAATGAAATCAGTTAATTACAAAACACATGAATACATCATCAAATGGAACAAATCTGGTTTTTTTTATAATAATTCATTAACCGATTTGTTCCACCTATCACTCAGTGATTCATACCAATGAATCGCACGAATCCATGGCATCAATGGCATCAATGGTATTTTGCTGATTTAGCAATCATCAGCGGTTCCAGCGATTTGTTCCTAATCAGCAGGAGTTTTTGTGTATCAAATTCCAACCCGTTCACTCGACTGGTAAACAAAAAACGCAATCCATCTAGATGATTATTGGCTAAAATGACTATCATCATGGCCATGTTATCCGCTCATCAGGGCTGTTGAGATCAAATCATATCGATCCATTGCTACGATCCAATAGAACAACTCATGCCAACATTTTGGAGTGGATGAACTTCATATCAATCAGTTAATCAGATGGCGTTTACATCATAGAACAATAATAGTGTGTTCAAGACACTTACTGATTTGAACACATGGCATGATCCACCTAGTCCACTCAGTGAATATTGATTGATCGGCTACCTATGGCGTATACATCTGGGACAGATGCCCCTAAATCACACGGATTACTCGTTATGATCTGGCAAATATTTTGGGTATGATTACCAACGAATCATCTATAGATTCCTTTTTTCTTTAGTGGTTTAGATCTGATATCCATCATTCCCACTGACTTAAGTCATCCAAAATCACTACCCATTCATTAACATCTATCGACAAATCATCGATTGATCGCATGGTTAAACGCATTCGATGATTGGTATTTTCATTGGCAGATTCATGCATTAGGTAATCCAGTGATACGTCCTCTACGGGTAGACCAAAATACCTGATCAAATAGTGTGGATACAGGGAAAATAGGTCACCTGGTAATGCGCATGATCTAATCTAATCCAAACAAATCAAACAAATCAAATTGGATCTGATCCAATCAATATGCTATCCATGAACCATACATGGCTGAAACTGGTTCAGATCACTCATCCAGAAACCTGAAACCATTCGAAGATCGTCATCGATGAATAGTCATTTCCGATCGATGATGAGCTATTCGTTTTACCTCTATAGCCATTAACGGATGCAGCCCTTAATCTAGCCATGAGTAAACATCATCCATTTCATTGAATAATTGAGATTTTAAATGATGATAAGCGCATTCACCCTAGGATCGCTATGTCGATAACGCTAAAACCGCTTATATGGGATCTGGATGGCGTATAGCGGGTATTATCAGCAAGGGATAACGATACCTATTTCATCAGATAGGTATTGAGTTTGCAACCTGCTAAGCATTACCAACCCCATTAACCCATTACGGATATTCCGCTGGGTTAGCGTGCAGATCATAGTGGTCATCATCGCTACCATTGCCATTAACATCAAGCCATAGGGAACATTCATGTGGTAAACCGCAAGTGTTTTTCGAAATCAAAACCGCATGACTTCATGACAGATCCTAGATTCAATACCGAATCAGCGATTGAGATTAGCCGGGTATTGGTTCAAAAAAATCGGAATCGATCCGTATAAAATCAACCAATAGTAGCAGATCATTCGATCCATGCAGGAAATCAGTAAAAAAACCGGTGAGTTTCAAAATCAAACCCCCTCTAATTCGTCTTACAATCGTCGCTATTGAACGACAGACCTACCCAATACCTAGGCAAGGGTCGATGTCAAAAAAAAGGGGGTCAATTTGAATTTTTTATCTGGCAATTCTGCTGTCGATCAACGCTATGAATCAAGCCATTATTCATCCGGTTTATGAGGTTGCCATTCGTCAGATACCTGCCAGGCTTCAATCATCCAATCCATCAACTCATGCATGATCAGTTGACAAATCTTGTACATCAAAAACACAATCATGATCACAATGGCCCAAGATACCATCCACATCGAAATGCTCATAGCCTGAACGCCTGATAAAACCAACCAATACTGATTATTCCATGAATTGATCCAGTCGCCCGATGCTCCTTGGTAATAACACCACGTGTCAGAAACCGATGCCGGTCCACCCTTCTTTACCAGTACTAGGCTTTCGTTATACGGGAACATTTTTTTTGAAATCAGCCCATAGGAAATTCAGCCATCGAGATTGCCATCGTCGGGATGCCATTGAATCAACTAAAAAACACCCTCAAAAGCTTGGTGTGTATTGGGTCCTAGTCGAAAATATTTTACCTACCCTAAGGTTTATGTATGTACAATATCTGAATGAACATTGAATATGATTCAATAAAAAACCAAATCAACCAGCACAAACATGGCATTTCTTTAGAACAAGCCAGTTTGATTGAATGGGACACATTGTTGTCAATTCCAGATTCTCGAGAAGATTACGGTGAAAACCGATACATTGGTTACGCCATTATGAATAACAGACTCTATTGCGTCGTCTACACAGATCGGAACGATTCAAGACGCATTATCAGTCTACGCAAAGCCAATAGCCGCGAGGTAAAACTTTATGCAGAACACTCTTAAAACACGCTCCGGCAAAACATTGATCCTACCTTCTGAGCAGGAAAATTCCATCATAAATGCTGGTATATCGCTGGATTCCGACACTTTCGAGTTATCACCCGAACAATTCCAACAGTTACGTCCGGCCAAAATGGGACGACCGCCTTTGGAGAACCCTAAAGAACGCATCACAATTCGTTTATCGCCCGATGTCGTCAAAGCGTTCAGATCCACGGGCAATGGCTGGCAAACCCGAATTGATGCTGCCCTGAAAGATTGGATACAACAACATCCTGACATATTAGGCTGATGTAAAAATCCTTAACTTAATTGATTAGACGACTCAAGGAATGATGAGCAACCCCCTCTAATTCGTCTTACAATCGCCGCTATTGAACGACAGACCTACCCAATACCTAGGCAAGGGTCGATGTCAAAAAAACGGGGGTAAATTTGAATTTATTCGATGATGCCAATATGTGATGAATTCCGACTTCACTAGACACTCACCGATTAAAAATTATCAACCGCTCACCATAGACGCCTTGAATAAGAGTCGTGTTTCTCAGCGAAGTTTTATTCTTATGCTGATGGCCATGCAGAAAATAGCGGGGTTGCACGCGGTCAATATAATCGACAAATCCTGTAAAGCCTTGGTGTGTATCGGTATCGCGTTCATGGTAGCCAAAGGGTGAATTGTGAGCGATAAATATGTCTACCGATTCAAACTCGGCCATAGCCGATTCTACTTCAGTCTGCTCGTATAAATGAAAACCCTGCGATTTGTATTTCCAACTGCCTGAATAGCCACCAAAGCGAATCCCCATCAATTCGATGGTGTCGTTATGCAAATGAATGCAGGGGGCTGGAAAGGCTTCATTCACATCATGATTTCCACGAATCGCCAACACATATTCTGGCGCATAAACATCGATCGCTTTCTGAATAGTGGCATCATAAAGATCACCCAGACAAATCAGAAAATCCACTTCATGATCCAGTTCAAGTCGACCGATCGCATCATCAGCATCTGAAATAACCACCATATGGATGAGGTCTGGGATCGCTGCTGCATTAACCCTCGGCAGCGGAATGGGGGCATTATCGACTGCATGGATTAGATTGAAATGCCGAGCAATCGCAGAGGCTATTTTGTGGCCACCCCTAGCAGAAGGTTCAATCGGATTAGCGTAATCAGAGGCAACCGTACAAATCGTCCGCAAATCGAGTACGGGATACTTAAACTCATTGGCTACTCGAATAATGACATCATTGTAAAGTGCTATAGCCGTTTTAACCGATTGTTGCACGGCTGGTTCTGCAAAGTTTGCGTTGTAAATCGTACAGATCAGCAAAGGCAGAGAATACGTGGATAATTGCTGAATAAGTGAGCGGTAGTCCGATTCAAATACTTCTAACTTAGTCGCCAGAATACGCAATGCATCAGCGACCGTATCGACCCGATACTCCAACATGGATTTTGACGATAAAGCATCGTTCCCCCCAACACTCAAAACCAGATGCGTCGCATCATCCGGCAGAGCGCGGATCTGCAGAAAAATGGACTCAGTGATCGCCCCATCAATAGCCAGTGAGGTGATATGAACAGAATCGGCACATAAGTGCTGTAATTGCTGCCCAACATCGGGTGCACCATTGACATATCGGCCGTTATCAAAGATGGAATCGCCTAGCAAGATAAGGTGCGGCATAAAAAACTGAATCTGTTAGAAGGGTTACCCCATCTTACACATCTTCGCACCGCACCTAAAAGAAAAGCGTTTGATCATGGCCTATTTCGTCTAAGTCCATGCAAGGAATTGATGCATCAAAGCGCAATACCCAAGATACACGCACATGAAATCGCGGAAATCGTCATACAGCCCAGGAGATTACCCCGCATCCCCAATCGTTAACCCTTCGGTACTGACGGGTAATGCTGCTTTTAAAGCATTGGCGTATGCAATACGTGCACTCAGAAAACTGCATCGGTGGGATCTTAGATTGCACAGTATTAGCACGAGCGGAGTATGAAGAGTCAAGAACTCAACATTTTTTATAAATGTCAACCCTATAGATGGTCGTGTGAATTCTGGTTCCCGTAAAGAGATATCAGATTTTATGGAACGCGTTAATGATAACGTTAAACAAACATATGTTTTCTTAACGTTCAGCTTTCAAGCCAATTTTTCATCAGATCACCCTAAAACAACGTTAATTAACTAAGTCAAATAAGTCATGTTACAATACGTCAACAAATGGTACGTTAATTAACTAACTTATACCTTATATATAGGTGACGAATGAAGATTGGCTATGCAAGGGTCTCGACCAATGACCAAGATACACAATTACAGATTGATGCCCTCACCGCTATTGGCTGTGAAATCATCTACCAGGAAAAACAATCGGGTGGCAAACGCGACCGCCCCGAATTGCAACAATGTCTAAAATCATTGCGTGAAGATGATGTCCTGGTCGTTTGGAAACTCGACCGACTAGGAAGATCGTTGCAACATTTAATAGAAGTGGTGAATGAACTAGAACAGCGTAAGATTGGTTTTCAATCTTTGACTGAAAGCATCGATACCACCAGCACCACCGGCAAGTTGATCTTCCATATCTTTGCCAGTCTGGCTGAATTTGAGAAAGGCCTTATTCGTGACCGAGTAATGGCAGGTTTAGAAGCTGCAAAAAAACGCGGTAAGAAATTCGGGCGCCCTGATGCCCTAGATACCAAACAAAAAGAAATGGCAGTAGCCATGTTCAATGGTGGCGCACCGAAGATCGATATTGCCAAGCACTTTGGCGTGACCAGGCAGACGATTTATGCAATGTTGAAGGGGTATGAAGTGTAAAAGCCAGTATTGCACTCATTCCTGCACGACCTGATACCAATGCCTGGCACCAGTTTATTGTTGGCAAAGCTGATGTCTATATGCTGAAAGGTCGATTGAAGTTTAGCGCTAATGGCGGGGGTGAAGTTGCTCCATTTCCTTCTGCGATCATCGTCTGGAATGCTGATATCAGCATCAGAACAGGAATAAAACTTGCGTTTCCAGATGCCTGGCATATAGCGGCTTAAAGACGACAACCAAGAACTGATTGCTGGCGGCATAACTTAGGCCAATGAGCTTTATGGAAGTTAAACAGCGGATTGTTTAAAGCCTGCAATCGGCCAATACCTGCCAGTCGAGGTCATTTTCCAATTTCAAGTTTTAGGACATCCTGTGCCTAATTGGGTGTCCGGTTTGTGGCGAGCAAAATGAAATTTCACTGCCTATCCCAGGGCAAATCCCACCAGCATTTGCCAAGCCAATTAAAGGTATTGTTCGGTAGCAGCCAAATAGAATCGACTGCTACCTTTGTTAGCGCTAAATTTCAGTCTGCTCTGAAATCTCAAGAGCATCGTCAACTTCAATGCCGAGATAGCGTAAATGTGCAGCTGCACATTTCAGATATTATGCAAAGGCACCTATTATGCTCAAAAATATCCCCAAGTGTTTGATAGCAGGGAGATTTGATCGTAAGAACTCAACATAATAACCTGCCATGTATGGGAGGGCCTCGATTAAGAATTGGCAGGCTTGTCCCCGGGATTATAGCGAGTGCAACCATTCAAGTAATGTGTTGTTCTGCTTCCAGGAGGGGATTTGAGGAAGCGGTGAATTGTCAGCGACTTTTTCCAAGGCCTTGCGTTTCATCTCGAGGTTGGCGCGCGCATAAATCTGCGTGGTTTTTACATCAACATGGCCCAGGAAATCTCGGATGATCTCGAGCGAGATACCGCTCTGCAAAAGATGCATGCCTTTCGTATGTCGTAAGCTGTGTGGGCTTACAGGTTGGGTAAACCCTGGGTGCATCTTGCGCACCGGCTCTACGTATTTCTGGAGAATATAGCGGACACCCGACCGCGATAATCGTTCGCCTTGCTTGTTCTGGAATAGCGGTCGATCAAAATGCTCAGGGCGATTCAGACCTTGGTCGTTAAGATAATCGCGCAGAATTTCTTTCGTGGGGTCCATCAGCGGCACAGCTCGCATCTTGCGCCCCTTGCCCATGAGTCGGACCTGTGCAGGGGCATCCAAGCGGACATCGCCGACAGTAAGATCGACCAACTCCTGTACACGCGCCCCGGTATCGTAAAGCACACTGAGCAAAACAGCGTCTCGACGACCATTGAACGTATGCAGATCAGGCTGTGCGAGAATCTCGGCAAGATATTCCTTGGAGAGATAGCCAACGCAAGGATGTGAATGGCGTCGTAGTGGAATGACCAGGATCTGCTGACACTGCAGCAGACGGTCCGGCTTTTCCGACTGTACATAGCGGAAGAAAGCATGCAAAGCGGCCAGCCGATGGTTCTGCGTGGGAATCGAAGCGTGCCTTTCGGTGGCCAAGTAATCCAGGAATGCCTCGACCAGCGACACATCGATGTCGGCAAGGGTTAAGCGTTCCGGCGGCAGGCCTCGGGCATCTCGGCAAAATCTGAGCAGAAGAGTAAACACATCGCGGTAAGCCTTGATGGTATTGGGGCTCAGATTACGCAATCCGGCAAGGTAATGGGTGAGGAAATCCGTCACGAGTAAAGCGAAGTCGGTGGGCTTCATGATGTGATCCTCCGCGGAATAATATCGCCAAACTCGGCGTTAGCGCGTATTACGATTTCAGGGAACAGTTCGGCGGTCAGGTGCAAATAGAGTTGCGTTTCCTCCA
>Ga0194120_10003010_pt1 | contig 28186 bp, 28 predicted proteins | sample TA2MahCa65mmetaG_FD_148642 | JGI IMG/M metagenome (GOLD analysis project Ga0194120, IMG submission 148642) | Freshwater microbial communities from Lake Tanganyika, Tanzania - TA2015019 Mahale Deep Cast 65m | ecosystem: Environmental > Aquatic > Freshwater > Lake | place: Tanzania: Lake... | reverse complement strand
GAGAGCGGCCCCTGCTTCATGCGATCCAGCAGTGAGCCGCCGGGCATGTAGCGCATGACGATGAACGACTGCCCGTCGTGTTCGTCGAAGTCGTACACCGGCACAATGGCCGGGTGCTCCAGCGTGGCGATCACCCGCGCCTCGCGCCGGAAGCGGGCGCGGAATTCGTCGTTGTTGCTGAACTCGCGCTTGACCACTTTGACCACCACCTGCCGCTCGGTGTTCGGGTCGCGGGCCAAATACACATCGGCCATGCCCCCGCCGGGCAGGCCGCGCTCGATTTCGTAGCGTCCAATTTTTTGTGGTGACATCGGGTCTCCCCTGCCATTTCGCCGCCAACGGATTCTACGGCAGTATATTTCAGAACTGCGAAGTGGGCAATGCTATAATCCTCCTCACTCCTCATTCATCCTTCATCGTTCATCCTTCATCCTTCCCCATGCGCACCTTCGTCGCCCTCGACCTCGAAACCACCGGCCTCGACTCTGATCGTGACGCGATCCTCGAAATCGGCGCGGTGCGATTCAAAGGCAACCGCGTCGAGGGCGAGTATTCCACCCTCGTCAATCCGGGCCGCCCCATCTCACCCTTCATCACCCAACTCACCGGCATCACTGATTCGATGGTGGCCAACGCCCCGCCCCTTCGCCAAGCGCTGCCCGCGCTCGACGACTTCGTGGGCGACGCCATCATCGTCGGCCACAACATCAAATTCGATCTCGGCTTCCTTCGCAAGCAGCGGCTCTTCAAAGATCACGATCAACTCGACACCTACGATCTGGCCGCCGTGCTCATCCCCGCCGCCGGGCGCTACAGTCTCGGCGCGTTGGGCCACGCGCTCGGCGTCATTTTGCCCGCCACTCACCGCGCCCTCGACGACGCGAAAGTGACTCACGCCCTCTTCCGCAAACTGTTCGATCTCGCCCTCGCCCTGCCCCTCGATGTGCTGGCCGAGATCGTCCACATCGGCCAAGATATTTCGTGGGGCGGCGACATCTTCTTCGAAGATGCCCTCGCCGCGCGGAGCAAAGAAAAAATGAGCGGCCCGCTCAAAGTCTCGCGTGAGCGCGTGGCCGGCCCGCTCTTCGCCGACCGGGGCGAACCCCCCAAAGCCATCAAACCCGCCGATACCAAAAAGCCGCTCGACATCCCGGCCCTCGCCTCCCTCATCTCTCCGGCGGGCGCGTTCGCGTCGAAGTTCCCCTCGTTCGAGAATCGGCCTCAGCAAGTGCAGATGCTCGAGTCCGTCGCCAAAGCATTCAACGACGGACAGCACCTCATGGTGGAGGCCGGAACCGGAACGGGCAAATCCATCGCCTATCTTCTTCCGGCCATTCACTGGGCCGCGCAGAACAACGAGCGCATCGTCGTTTCCACCAACACCATCAACTTGCAGGATCAACTGATCAACAAAGACATCCCCGCGTTGCGCGACGTGCTCGGCTTCGACTTCCGCGCCGCCCTGCTCAAAGGCCGAAGCAACTACATTTGCCCGCGCCGATTCGAATCGATCCGCCACCGCGGCCCGCGCAACGCCGACGAAGTTCGCCTGCTCGCCAAGCTGCTCGTGTGGCTGCCCGACTCCGACTCCGGTGACGTGGCCGGGATCACTCTCTCCGGGCCGGGCGAACGCGGCGCGTGGACTCGCCTGAGCGCCGAGGACGAAGCCTGCACCAGCGAAACTTGCTCGGCGCGCATGGGCGGCATCTGTCCTTTCTATCGCGCCAAGCGAGCCGCCGAAGCCGCGCACGTGGTCATCGTCAATCACGCGCTGTTGTTGGCCGATGTGGCCTCCGGCAGTAAAGTGTTGCCCGAATACAAACGGCTGATCATTGACGAAGGCCATCATCTCGAATCGGCGACGACCGACGGGCTCAGCTACGAAGCCACTCAAGCCGATGTGGAGCGCGCGTTGAAAGAATTGGGCGGACTCAACGCCGGGCTGCTCGGCGAAACGCTCAAAGCCTGCCGCGACGCCGTCCCGCCCGAAGCCTACCCGCTTCTGCAAACCCAAACCGAGAAAACGTACAACGCCATCACCGCCGCTCTCGTTCATGTCGGGCACTTCTTTCAGATCGTGGGCGACTTTGTCCGCGCCCAACGCGACGCGGAGCGCGCGCGCGGCAACGACTACGCCTATCAACTGCGGCTCCTGCCCGGCATCCGCGCCCAATCCGATTGGCAAGAGGTGGAGTTGGCATGGGGCAATTTGGAGTCGGCCTCCAAGCCGGTGATCGATCACTTGGCGAAACTGGCCGGGGGCCTGAGCGATCTGTCCGAATACGAGATCGAGGATCGGGAGGAGCTGCAGGGCGCGTTGTTGTCGTCGGCCCGCCTGCTCGACGAATTCGTCACCCAAACGAACGCGCTGGTCTCCAAGCCCGATCCGAAAAGCATTTATTGGATCGAAGTCTCCGGCGACAAAGAGAATCTTTCACTGCACGCCGCGCCGCTCAACGTGGGGCCGCTCATCGAACAGCATGTTTGGAACGCGAAGGATTCGGTGATCCTCACCTCGGCCACCCTCACCACCGCGCATGAGTTCGATTACCTCAAACATCGCCTCAACGCCGACTCGGCGAGTGAACTGGCGGTGGGCTCGCCGTTCGATTACCAGCAATCCACTCTGCTGTACGTCGTCAACGACATCCCCGAACCGACCGACAAACACGGCCACCAGCGCGCGCTGGAGAACGGGCTGATCAATTTGTGCAAAGCCACGCGCGGGCGGGCCATGGCGCTGTTCACCTCGCACGCGCAGATGAAGCAGACAGCGCAGGCCATTCGCGGGCCGCTCGAGCGCGCGGGCGTCATCGTGTACGATCAGTCCGATGGATCGTCGCGCCATCAACTGCTCGAAAGTTTTCGCGGCGCGGAGCAAGCGGTGCTGTTGGGCACGCGCAGTTTTTGGGAGGGCGTGGATGTGCAGGGCGAGGCGCTGTCGGCGCTGGTCATCGTCAAACTGCCGTTCGACGTGCCGAGCGATCCGGTTGTGGCCGCGCGCAGTGAGACGTTCGAGAATCCGTTTTACGATTACTCGGTGCCCGAAGCCATCCTGCGATTCCGGCAGGGCTTTGGCCGCCTCATCCGCTCCAAGACCGATCGCGGCGTTGTCGCCATTTTTGATCGGCGGGTGATCAGCAAAGCCTATGGCCGCCAGTTTTTGGAGTCGCTTCCGCAGTGCACGCGCCGAGACGGCAAACTGGCCGACCTGCCCGCAATGGCGGCGAAGTGGATTGATGGAAAGTAAATTGACGCTGTTTCCCGATACGCATACAATGTGATTATGCGCTCGCCATTTCCGGGAATGGATCCGTATCTTGAGCATCCGTCTCTCTGGCCGGATGTTCACAATCGGCTGATCGCCGCCATTGCCGACTCGCTGTCCCCCGCTGTCGCGCCGAATTATTACGTGGCGCTGGAGCGCCGCGCCTATCTGCTCATGCCCAACGACCTCGAAGTGTTGGTGGGGCGGCCCGATCTCGCCGTGATGCAGCGGCATCCACCCGAACGGCTCAGCCCACTTCCGTTGGCCGAAGCCGGAGTGGTCGAAGTGGAAGTGCTCATTCACGACGAAGTCGGCGACAACTACCTCGAAGTGCGCGACGCGGTCACCAAACAAATCGTCACCGTGCTGGAACTGCTCTCACCGGCCAACAAACTTTTCGGGCAGGGGCGCAAAGATTACGAGGTCAAGCGTGAACACATTTTGCAGAGCCAAACGAACTTTGTGGAAATCGATCTGCTGAGGGCCGGGCCGCCGATGGCCACCAATCCCGCCGTCCCCGGCGACTACCGCATTCTCGTTTCGCGGGGCGCGCAGAGGCCGCGCGGGCATCTCTACCACTTCAACCTCCGCCAGCCCATCCCCTCCTTTACCCTGCCCCTCCTTCCCGGCGACACGGAGCCGAGCGTGGATGTCAACACCATCCTTCACGCGCTGTACGAGCGAGCGCGATTCGATCTTATCATCGACTACACCCAGCCGCCCGTTCCGCCGCTACGGGACGCCGACGCCGAGTGGGCGCGCGCCCTCATCGGCTCATAGAATCGACTGCATCGAGCGACGGCATATGATGAATACCGGCTTCAGCCCCAAAGGCGTCCTCACCATCGACATCGTCAACTTCTCGCTGATGAAGAATCAGGAACAGCTCGAAGCCATTCAATCGCTGATCCTCATGCTGCAGGGCGCCGTGCCCGAGTCCGAAAACACATCGGATCGGCGGGTGTGGAGCCCGGGGGGCGACGGCGGCTCGCTCACCTTCGAGGATTTGTTCGCCGCGCTGGAGACCGCCAAGACCATCGCCCGCCTCATCAACGATTTCAACGCCAGCCGCATGGGCAAGCCGCCGCTGGAACTGCGCATCGGCCTCCACTGCGGCACGGTGACGAAGCGCGAAGACTTCGACAAACGAGTCAACGTCTGGGGCGAAGGCATCAACATCTCGGCCCGCGTAGCCGGGCTGGCGAAGCCGGGGCAAATTTTGGCCACGCAAGAATTTTGCGAGCGCACCGATCTGCTCGCGGTGGGAGAGCCGCACGTGGCTTACATGGGCAAGTGGTGGGTGAAGCACGACAAGTTCCTGCCCATCTACAACCTTCACCTCGACGGCACGGGCATCCCGCCTTCCGAAGTGGACACGTGGTTCGAGCCGTTCGCCCATCCCCTCCGCCAAGCCATCGAAACCTACGAAGCGATGATGGAAGAGGAGCGGAAAGACGCGCGCAAAACTTTCCGCGTCGCCGTGCTGTGCAAGCGGCTCATGGATCTGAGCCCCGGCCACGCCCGCGCCAAGCAAGTGCTCGAATCGTTCTCGCTCATCCGCCACGCCAAAAGCTCCGGCGCATTGAACTTATACGATCCGTTCTTCTCGCCCATGTCGCCGCGCGCCATTCGCTACTTTTTCGAGAACGCCGTCTTCCAAGATTTCGGCGAGGGGGCGACGATTGTAGAAGAGGGCCAGCCCGCCGACTCGATGATGATGGTCGTCTCCGGAGAAGTCGTGCCCTACATTCACGGGAACACCATCCCGGCCACAGCGGAGGATCGATCCGAGTCACAGCCCGAACGAAAAGAGGTCGCCTTCCGCGAGGGAGCCATCGTCGGCGAGATGGGCCTCTTCACCGAAGGCCAGCGGCGCACGGCCACCCTCAAGGCGACCAAGAACGCCACCACCCTCACGCTCAAATACGAATACCTTCGGATGATGGCCGCCGACGCCACCTCGTCCACCACCTTCGCCACCGACGATTACACGCGGCGGGAGATTCGAGATCAGATTTGGGGACTGCACTGCAAACGCACCATTCAGAATCAAATCAACACTCACCCGCTCCTGCAAAAACTGCCGGGCGCGGCGCAGCTCACCCTCACCGATTACGGCGAATTCTTGCCCGCCAAACACGGTCAACGCATCGAGTTGTCCCCCAAAGATGCTCACGCCTTTTGGACGTTGGTGGTGTCGGGAAGCGTCACCGCGCACACGGCCAACGATAGAATCCTCACCTGCACTCCCGGCGATTGCCTCGGCCCCCTGCGCCTGATCGTCAAAGAGAATCCGTTCTCGAAGATCGAGGCCGCGCCCGGCGCGCAGATCGTGCGCTTCCCGTGGAGTCTCATCAAAGAGTTGATCAACGACGAAAACCCGCCGGAAGAATTCATCCACGCGGCCAAAGCGCTGGGCGAAAAGGATCAAGCCGCGCTGGGATGACCACGCCCTCAATTCGTTGACGAACTCGCCGACCACCCGTTATAATTCCCCCCGTAACCCGTGCGACGCCGCAGTGTGCGCGTCGCATTTTGTTGAAAGGAAACAGCCTCACCCATGATCGACGTAAACGACCTCCGCAAAGGCGTCACCTTTGAATACGACGGCAGTCTCTATAAAGTACTCGACTACTCGCACAACAAACCCGGACGGGGCAACGCCACCATCCGCACCAAAATCCGCAATCTGCGAACCGGTGCGCTCATCGAAAAGACTTTCCAGTCCGGCGACCGCGTGCAAGACATCCGCCTCGATCACCATCAAGCCCAATACCTCTACCACGACGGCGACCTGTTTTATTTCATGGACACCGAAACGTACGATCAACCCGCCATCAGCGAGTCTCTGCTCGGCGAGTCGGCGCAGTATCTCAAAGACGGCATGGAAGTGAAACTGACTTTTTACAACGGCGAAGCGATCGATGTGGAACTGCCCGTTACCGTTGACTTGAAAGTGGTGGAAGCCGAAGTGGCGGTGCGCGGCGACACGGCCAACGCGGTGAACAAATGGGTGACCACCGAAACCGGCCTGCGCGTGCAAGCCCCGCAGTTCGTCAAAGTGGACGATGTCATCCGCGTCAAAACCGAATCGGGCGAATACCTCACGAGAGTCTAACGATGAACGATGAATGCGGAACGATGAGACCGTTCATCCTTCTGCCTTCATCCTTCTTCCTTCCCCATGCGCACCCCCTACGGTGCCGAGTGCAAACACTATTACGCCGACTTCAACCGAGGCCGGAACACGCAAGAGTGCCGCCTGCCCCGAAGCGCCAGCGGCAAGTGGACTCCCGATTTGTGCAAAGCCTGCCCCATCCCGCGCATCCAGCTCGCCAACGCCTGCCCGCATCTGGTCCTCAATGGCAGAATTGAGCGAGGGTTTCTCGGCCTCACCCGCCGAATGAGCATGGCCGCAACGTGCAGTAAAGCCTCCGGCCCCGTGGCCGAACCGGCCATCGGCTGCGGCCACTGCCACGAAGACTCCCCCGCCCTCCAATTCTCTCTGGAATAGAAGCCACCACTTCGCCATTCATCCTTCATCCTTCACCGTTCATCCTTCTGCCTTTGCTTTATGCCCATCACCACCCTCCTCTTCGATCTCGACGACACCCTGCTGGGCAACGACATCCACAAATTCGTCCCGGCTTACCTGCGGCAGTTCTCGGCCCACGCCGCCGGGCTCGTCCCCCCGCAAACATTCATGGACAGCGTGCTGGCCGGCGCGCAGGCCATGCTCAAAAACGGCGACCCGCGCTGCACACTCGAAGAGGTCTTCGAAGACGTTTTTTACAGCCGCGTGAAAGCGCCGCGCAACGAACTGCGATCACTGATCGACTCGTACTACGAGCAGAGCTTCCCCGCGCTCCGAAGCGAAACTGCCCTCATCGCCGCCGCGCGCGAGATCATGCAGTGGGCGTTCGGCTCCGGCCTACGAGTCGCCATCGCCACCAACGCCATGTTCCCGCGCGCGGCCATCCTTCATCGCCTCGAATGGGCGGGCATCAGCGCCAGCGAGTTCCCCTATTCACTCGTCGCCGCGCTCGACTTCATGCACTTCGCCAAACCGCGCCCCGAATTTTTCGCCGAAGTGCTCACCCGCCTCGACTGCCGCCCCGAAGAGGCGCTGATGATCGGCAACGAGTGGCCCAACGACATTGCCCCCGCCGCGACGATGGGCATTCACACCTTTTGGATCGCGCCGGCCGGCTCGCCCCCGCCCCAAAACCACGCGCGCCCCATCGGCTCCGGCACGCTCGCCGATTTTCTCGGCTGGGCGCAGGAGTCGGGCAACATGAATTCGCTCAGCCCTCTGCCGGCCACCCCGCGCTCGGTTCGCGCGCAGCAAGCCGCCTCCACCGCCACCATCTTGGAAGTGGCGAAAAACGTCCCGCTCGAAAAGTGGAGTCGGCGCCCCGACGGGGATGAATGGTCGCTCACCGAAATCGCCTGTCATTTGCGCGATGTCGAAATCGAAGTGAACCTGCCGCGTCTGCAAAAAATTTTGGATGAGTCGAACCCGTTCATCTCGGCAGTGGAGAGCGACCCGTGGGCCGTGGCCCGCGATTACCGATCCCAATCGGGCCCGGCCGCGCTGGCCGCCTTTGCCGACGCGCGATGCGAGACGATTGCCCTGCTCGACCGCCTCTCGCCCGACGAATGGCAACGATCCGCGCGGCACGCCATCTTCGGCCCCACCCATTTGCGGGAACTCGTCGCCCTCACCAACGAGCACGACCGCGCGCACCTGAGGCAGATGAGGGAGTATTTACTTCTGGGCTATAATTCGGATGGCTGAGGCATCTCACATGGCTAAAGGTAGGGAACGCTATACAAGAGCCATGCTCGAAGACGCGGCCCGCAACAGCCGGAGCGTGGCGGAGGCCATGCGAAACCTGGCCATAAAGCCAGCGGGTGGCAGTCGCGCATATATTCGTCGGCGACTGAAAGAACTTGCAATCGACACATCACACTTTTTGGGAAGGAGATGGAATACCGGCGGAAAACAAACGGGCGGACCAGAGAAGAGATCAGCGGCACAAATATTGATTCTGCGCAACCCTACTTATCCGCCCGAGCGCACCCGGTTCTTGCGCAGGGCACTGATTGAGATCGGACGCAAGTATGTGTGCGCTGAGTGTGGAATGGATGCGATGTGGAATGGCCGCTCACTCGTTTTACAGATCGATCATATCAGCGGTGACCGGCATGATAACCGCGCAGAGAATTTGCGCTTTCTGTGCCCGAATTGCCATTCGCAAACTCCGAACTTTAGTCGACGCAAATGACGGGGAAGTGCTGGAAATGGCAGACAGAACGGACTTAGGATCCGTCGGGGCAACCCGTGAGGGTTCGAATCCCTCCTTCCCCACCTTGACAGCCTGCAACCCGGCTAATATAATGCCCGTCGTTGCCTGCCGCATCAGCGCAGGCTTTTTTACGCGCAACCCACGAGGAGTTTTCCATGCCCCCACATCCAAAACGCAAACACACCAAAGGCCGCCGCAACCGCCGCCGCTCGCACGATGCGCTCACTGCGCCGCAATTGATCGCCTGCTCCAACTGCGGCGAAATGTGCCGGCCCCACGTGGTGTGCCCCAACTGCGGCCGTTACGATGGCCGCGAAGTGGTCGCCAAAAAAGAGAAGCCCAAGAAAGAATAGCCCGCGCTCTCCTCAAAGGCCGTGACTTGTCACGGCCTTTTTGATTGCTTACCTCCTATGTTCAATCCAAAGACAACCGCTTTCGTTTTTCCCGGACAGGGCTCGCAATTCGTGGGCATGGGCAAGGCATTGGCCGACGCCTCGCCCACCGCCCGCGCGCTCTTCGCCGAAGCCGACGACCGATTGGGCATGAAACTCTCCGATCTGTGCTGGAGCGGCCCCGACTCTGATCTCAACGACACCATCAACACTCAACCGGCGCTCTACGTTTGCTCGATGGCCGGGCTCGCGGCGCTACGCGAAAAGATCGGAGACGTTCAACCCGCGTTCGTGGCCGGGCACTCGCTCGGCGAAATCACCGCCCTCGCCGCCGCTGGCGGACTCACCTTCGCCGATGGACTCGGACTCGTGCGCGAGCGCGGACGGTTGATGAAACGGGCGGGAGAACTTTCGCCCGGCGGCATGGCGGCCATCCTCAATTTGGATGCCGACGTGTTGGCCGACGTGTGCGCCGAAGCGTCGGCGGCCACCGGCAAGATCGCGCAAGTGGCGAACGACAACTGCCCCGGCCAAGTCGTGATCTCTGGCGACAACGCCGCCTTGGAAAAAGCAATGGAACTCGCCAAAGCCAAAGGCGCGAAGCGCGCGCTCAAACTGCCGGTGTCCATCGCCGCGCATTCGCCGCTCATGCAAACCATCGCGCCCGATTACGCAAAATACGTTGGCGGCCTGCCCATCGTTTCGCCTGCCATCCCCCTCATCGGCAACGCCACCGCCCAACCATTGAGCGATGTGAGCGCCATCCGCGCCGAGTTGATCGGCCAGCTGACCACGCGCGTGCGTTGGACTGAAACCATTCGGTATCTCGCCGCACAGGGCGTCACCACTTTCGTCGAACTCGGATCGAAGGATGTGCTCACTGGCCTGCTCAAACGCATCGCGCCCGAAGCCGCGGGGCGCGCAGTGGGCGATCCCGAAGCGGTTGCCGCAATAGGGGTATAATCACGCCGTCACACACACACTCACCGGAGCGAATCGTTCATGACTCTTCAAGGCAAAGTCGCCATCGTCACTGGCGCATCGCGCGGCATCGGCAAAGCCATCGCCTTCGAGTTGGGCAAGCGCGGCGCCAAGGTCGTCGTCAATTACGCCAAGAGCGCCGATGGCGCGAATGAAGCAGTGGAGGCGATCAAAGCCGCGAGCAGTGAGGCGGTTGCCGTGCAGGCCGATGTGACCGACGCTAAAGCCGCCGCCGCGCTGATCAAAGCCGCCACCGAAGCCTTTGGCCGGATCGACATTTTGGTGAACAACGCCGGCACCACCCGCGATCAAGTGATCATGATGATGCCCGAAGAGGATTGGGACACGGTGATCACCACCAACCTCAAGAGCGCCTTCAACTGCTCGAAAGCCGCCGTCAAAGTGATGATGCGCCAACGCTATGGCCGGATCATCAACATCACTTCGGTGTCCGGCGTGTTGGGCAACGCCGGCCAGACCAACTATTCGGCCTCCAAAGCCGGACTCATCGGCTTCACCCGATCCCTCGCCCGTGAAGTCGCGCCGCGCAATGTCACCGTGAACGCCGTCGCCCCCGGTTTCATCCCCACCGATCTCACCGCCACGATGCCGGAGACTCTCAAAGGCGAAACGGTCAAAATGATTCCGCTCAACCGCTGGGGAACGGTGGACGAAGTGGCCTATGCCGTCGCTTTCCTCGCTTCCGATGAGGCGGCCTACATCACCGGGCAGACTCTGAACGTGGACGGCGGGATGGCGATGAGCTAAAAGTTGGAGTTGGGAGTATAGCGGTATGAATACAGATGCGCCGGGAAAAATTGTTATCGCCCCCGAAGTGCTGATCACGATTGCCAAGTTGTCCACGCTGTCGGTGCCGGGCGTGGCGCGCATGGCCGCCGTGCCGGGCGGCATCGACCGTTACATCAAACGCGGTTACGCCGACGGCGTCCGCATTCAAGTGATCGAACATTCCATTCGGGCCGATCTGCACATCGTCGTCAAAGGCGACGTGAATGTTCACGCCGTGAGTCGGGCCGTGCAAGACGAGGTGAGCCGGGCAATGGCCGAGATGGTGGGCATGGAAGCCAAAGTCGTGAACGTGCACGTTGAAGATATCATCTTCACCGAATCCTAGCCGCTCTCGTTGTTCATCGTCTCACTGTTCATTGCTCATTGTTCAATAAAACATGAAAGCCCGCCGCAAGGCCCGCAGTGTTGCACTGCAAGTTCTTTACGAAACCGACTGCACTACCCATCCCGTCGAAGACGTGTTCCGCAATCGTTTGGACGACACGCCGCTCGATCCGGAGATCGAATTGTTTGCGCGCACCCTCGTCGCGGGAGTGATGCGCCGCGCTGGCGAACTCGACGCGCTCATCCAAAAGCACGCCCCCGAATGGCCGATGGATCAAATGGCTATCATCGACCGCAACATTCTGCGCATGGCGATTTGGGAATTTGCCATCGACCGCTCCACCCCGCTCAAAGTCGCCATCAACGAAGCCATCGAACTGGCAAAACTCTTCGGCAGTGATTCGGCGGCGCGGTTTGTCAACGGCGTGCTGGGCAGCCTCGCCGCCAAGCAAGATGAGCTGACCCGCGAACTGGCCCGCTAACGCATGGACAACTTCTTCGGCATCGGCACATGGGAACTCATGGTGATCGGGCTGATCGCCCTCGTCGTCCTCGGCCCGCGGCAAATGATCCTGCTCGCCCGCAAAGCCGGAGAATACATGCGCATGTTCCAAAAATTGTGGGCCGAAGCCTCGAGAACCATCGACAAAGAGATCAAAGCCATCGAAGAGGAGGCTGGCGGGCTCGGCAACATCGGCGAGGAGATTCAATCGCTGGAGAAAGAATTGAAATCGGCAGTCAACCTCAACATCCCAGCCAACGGAAACACGAAACCATCGGCGGCCACAGCCAACAGCATCCAACCGCCAACGAAGCCCGCGCCCGCCGCCCCTGTCCCGTCCCAACCCTCAGCCTCCGAACCGGCTGACGCGACTCACCCAATCACCGAACCACCCAACCACCTAACTACCGAACCACCCAACCGCCCGGCCACCCAACCACCCATCCCCACCCAACCCGAAACCCGTTACCCTGCGTGGACAGACAAACCTCAAAACTAACCGGCAAACGCGCCGCCCGCAACCCCGATAAGACCGCCTCTTTCCTCGAGCATATTGAAGAACTTGGCCTGCGTCTGCGCAATGCGGCCATTATTCTGCTCGTTGGCTCGGCCATCGGGCTGATCTTTGCCGAGCCCCTCCTGGCCTTCCTCATCGCCCCTTACGGCGACAGACTCAAAGTGCTCGGCCCCACCGAAGGCGTTTCCATCCTTATCCGAGTCGGCCTCACCATCGGCGCGGCCATCACCTCGCCCTTCATCATTTACCAAATCGTCGCCTTCATCGCCCCCGGTCTCAACTCCAACGAAAAGCGCCCGCTGTATTTCATCATCCCCGCCGCGCTCCTCCTGTTCATCATCGGCGCGGCGTTCGCCTGGTTCGTCATGATCCCCTCGGCGATCAACTTCCTCGCCACCTTTGGCCTTAACCTGTTCAGCGTCGAGTGGACCGCCGACAAATACATTCCCTTCGTGCTCTCGCTCACCCTGTGGGTCGGCGTCTCATTCGAGATGCCTCTGGTGTTCATGTTCCTCGGACGGCTGGGCATCGTCTCCCCGCGCCTGCTTCTGCGCGGTTGGCGCATCGCCTTCGTCGCCATCGCCGTCATCGCCGCCGCCATCACCCCCACCGTGGACCCCTTCAACATGATGCTGGTGATGGGGCCGCTCATCGGCCTCTACTTCCTCAGCATCGTGCTCACCGCCGTCGTTTATCGCAAGAAGCCAGAAAACTCGTGAGGCAGGTTGTCAACCTGCCCGAAAACACCAAGAGGAAAAATGCCCAAAACCCGAGTCCTGATCATGGGCGCCGCCGGGCGCGACTTCCACAACTTCAACACCTTTTACAAAAACAACGAACAAATTCAAGTGGTGGCCTTCACCGCCACTCAAATCCCCGACATCGCCGGGCGCGTGTACCCGCCCGAACTCGCCGGGTCCCTTTACCCCAACGGCATCCCCATCCACCCCGAAGACGATTTGCTCAAACTGATCCGCGAATTGAGCGTGGATGAAGTCGTCTTCAGTTACAGCGACGTCTCCCACACCTACGTGATGCATAAAGCCTCGCAAGTGCTCGCCGCCGGAGCCGATTACAAATTGCTCGGCACGCGGCACACGCAAGTCAAATCGGTCAAACCGGTCGTGTCGGTGTGCGCCGTGCGCACGGGCGCGGGCAAAAGCCAAACGTCGCGGCGCGTCGCCAGCATCCTGCGCTCGCTCGGCTTCAACATCGCCGCCATCCGTCACCCCATGCCCTACGGCAATCTTGTCGCCCAAAACGTCCAGCGCTTCGCCGAATACGACGACCTCGACGAATACAACTGCACCATCGAAGAGCGCGAAGAATACGAGCCGCACATCGAGCGCGGCGTCGTCGTGTTTGCCGGAGTCGATTACGAAAAGATTCTGCGCGAGGCCGAGAAAGAAGCCGACATCATTTTGTGGGACGGCGGCAACAACGACCTTCCCTTTTACGCCAGCAACTATCATATCGTCGTCGCCGACCCGCACCGCGCCGGGCACGAGTCGGCCTATCATCCCGGCGAGGCCAACGCGCGGCTGGCCGATGCCATTGTCATCAACAAAGTGGACACCGCCGACCCGAACGCCGTCCTCTCCGTCCGCGAAAACCTGCGCGCACTCAACCCCAACGCCGTCTTGGTGGAAGCCGCCTCGCCGATCTTCGTGGATGATCCCGACTCGATTCGCGGCAAGCGCGTGCTGGTGATCGAAGACGGCCCCACGCTCACTCACGGCGAAATGGCTTACGGCGCAGGCGTGGTGGCGGCCAAACGTTTCGGCGCAAAAGAAATCATCGACCCGCGCCCCTACGCAGTGGGCAGTATCATCGACACCTACAACAAATACCCCAGCACTGGCAACGTTCTTCCGGCGATGGGCTATGGGCAAAAGCAAACCGAAGAACTGCGGCAGACGATCAACAACACGCCCGCCGATGTAGTCATCGTCGCCACGCCCATCGATCTCACCCGGCTGATCAAAATCGACAAGCCGGCCCAGCGCGTGCGCTATGAACTGCAAGAGATCGGCCAGCCCACGTTGGCCGAATTGTTGGCCGCCAAGTTCGGAAAGAAATCTTGAGCCTTCAGCGATCAGCGGTCAGCGCTGCGCTAACCGCTGATCGCTGACTGCTGATCGTTTCTCATGCCCGGCAAATACTTCGACGATTTCAACATCGGCGACCGCTTCCGCCACTCGTTGGGCCGCACCGTCACCGAGTCCGACAACACCCTCTTCTGCGCGCTGACGCTGAACACTCAACCCCTGCACATCAACGAAGACTTCGCCTCGAAGACTCAGTTCGGGCAACGCATCGTCAACGGCCTCTACACCCTCAGCCTCGTCATCGGCATCACCGTGCCCGAACTCTCCGAAGGCACCATCGTCGCCAATCTTGGCTACGAGCGAGTCGTCCACCCCAACCCCGTCTTTCACGGCGACACGATCTACGTCGAAACCGAAGTGATCGAAAAACGCGAGTCGGCTTCCAAACCGGATCGCGGCATCGTGCGCTTGAAGCACACCGGGCGCAAGCCAGATGGCACAATCGTGTGCGAAGTCGAACGCACCACCCTCTTCCTCAAACGCCCAACCACCTAACCACCTAACCACCTAACCACCCATGCATTCCCGCCGCTGTCTGCTCTTCATGCCCGGCGATGACCGCCGCAAAATCGAAAAGGGCATCGCCGCCAAACCCGATTGCGTGATCATGGATTTGGAGGACGGCGTCGCCGCGAACCGCAAAGCCGAAGCCCAAGCCACGATTGTGGCGGCGCTGAATGAACTCGCCTTCAACGGAGTCGAAAAGATCGTCCGCCTCAATGCGCTGGACTCCGGCCTCGCCGAATCCGAACTCGAAGCCGTCATCCCGGCCCGGCCCGACGCGCTGCTCGCGCCGAAGATCGAGTCGCCCGAACAGATCGAGTGGCTGCGCCGCCGCCTCCCCGAAAGCCTGCCATTGCTGATCATGATCGAAACCGCGAAAGCGATTGTCAATCTCAAAGAGATCGCCTCTGCGCCGGGCCTCTCGGCGCTGATCTTCGGCGCGGAGGATTTCGTCGCCAGCGTGGGCGGCATTCGCACGCGGAGCAACCATGAAGTGCAATATGCGCGCAGTGCGGTTGCCATTCACGCCGCCGCCAACGGCCTGCAGGCGCTCGATCAGGTGTGCGTTGATTTCGGCGATGAAGCGGGGTTGCGCGCAGAGTCGCGCGCCGCGCTCGAAATGGGATACAGCGGGAAGACGGCCATTCACCCCAAGCAGATCATTCCCATCACCGAGACCTTCACCTCGTCGGCGGAGGAAGTGGATCGGGCGCGGAAGATCGTCGAGGCGTTTCGCCAGAGTCAATCGAACGGCGCCGGTGCGTTCGCTCTCGACGGCAAAATGGTGGATATGCCCATCGTCCGCGCGGCAGAGGCGGTGCTGGTTCGCGCCGGAGTCCGAAAATAAAACGACCCCTCATCGGGGTCGTTCGTTTTTACTCATCGAAGGAGCGGCGCTTGCGGCGCAAGCGGCGAATGGCCTTCTTTTTGTCCATCCGGCGCACTTCGCTTTTCGACACAAACCAGCGTTTGTTGCGGAGAACGGTCAGCAGCCCGCTTTTCACAACCTTCTTTTTGAAGCGCCTAAAGAGTTGCTCCTGCGTTTCGTTGGGGCGCAAATTCACAACAGTCATAGTTTTCACCTCCTCCGCTAGTGGTTTAGAGCGGCGGGATGATACCCCAACCCACGCATTCGGTCAACCTCCCAATTCGAAAAGCGTTTGGCCGCGCTGCACCACTTGTCCGGCGGCGATCAGCACTTTGGCTACCCGGCCCGCGTGGGGCGCCGCCACTTTGATCTCCATCTTCATCGCTTCGAGCAGGGCCAGCGTTTGCCCCTTCTCCACCGAGTCGCCTTCCTGCACCAGCACCGCCCTCACTTGGCCCGGCATCGCCGCCTCCAACGAGTCGCGGCCATGCCCGGCCCACGCCGACTGCCGTCTCGTGTTTGTTTGCCTTTCCCTCCCCGCCGCCGTTCCGCTCCCCACCATTCCAACCCCCACCCGGAATCCGTCCGCGCGCGTCCACGGATTTGCATCCTCCACCCTCCGACTTCCAACTTCCGACTTCTGACTTCCAACTTCTGACTCCTGCCCCCCCTCCTCCTCCCACTCGCTCAAATACTGCTCGATAAAATGCGTCGTCGTTTCGCCGCGCGCAAAAGCCGGGTGGTTGATCACGGCGCGCAAAAACGGAATGTTGGTGGTCAGGCCGCGCAGGGTGTATTCGGCCAGCGCCGCATCCATTTTGCGAATCGCTCCGGCGCGCGACTCGGCGTGAGCGATCACTTTGGCGATCATCGGGTCGTAGTGGATGGTCACTTCATCGCCGGTTGCCACGCCCGCATCCACGCGCACGCCGGGCCGCGCCGGTTCAACAGCCTGCTCCACCACGCCCACCGACGGTAGAAAATCGTTGGCGGGGTCTTCGGCATACACGCGGCACTCGATGGCGTGGCCGCGCTGAGTCACATCGCTCTGCCCGAACCACAACCGCTCGCCGGCCGCGATTCGGATCTGCGCCGCCGCCAAATCGATCCCGGTCACTGCTTCGGTGATCGCGTGCTCAACTTGCAGGCGCGTGTTCATCTCCAAAAAATAGAACGCGCCCGACTCGTCGGCGATGAACTCCACCGTTCCCGCGTTCACGTACCCCACGGCGCGGGCCGCAACCACCGCCGCCGCCGCCATCTGCTCGCGCAGAACCGGAGTCATAAACGGTGACGGCGCCTCTTCGACGATCTTTTGGTGCCGCCGTTGGATGGAGCACTCGCGCTCGAACAGATGGATCGTGTTCCCGAACGAATCGGCCAGCACTTGAAACTCGATGTGTCGCGGATTCTCGATGTACTTTTCGAGGAAGACGCTGTCATCGCCGAAGGCGTGAGCCGCCTCCCGGCGCGAGGCCGCCACTGCCTCGCTTAACTCCGCGCTCGACCGCGTGACTCGCATCCCTTTGCCGCCCCCGCCCGCCGAGGCCTTCACCAGCACCGGGTAGCCGAGCCTCTCAGCCGCATCCCTCACCCCTTCACCCGCGAAGGGGTGAGGGTGATAACCCGGAACGACGGGGACGCCCGCCTCTTGCATGATCGCTCGCGCTTCCGTTTTGCTCCCCATCTTTCGGATGGCATCGGGCGGCGGGCCGATAAAAACTATTCCGGCTTTCATCACTGCTTCGGCAAAGTCGGCATTCTCGGAGAGGAAGCCGTATCCGGGATGAATGGCGTCGGCGTTCGACTTCCGCGCCGCCTCGATGATGCGCTCGATGTTGAGATACGACTCGCGCGGGGGCGGCGGCCCGAGTCGCACCGCCTCATCAGCGAGACGTGTGTGCATGGCTTGCGCGTCGGCGTCGGAATACACGGCCACTGCGCGAATGCTCATCTCTTTACAGGCGCGAATGATGCGAGCGGCGATCTCGCCTCGATTGGCGATGAGGATTTTGCGGAAAGGCGGCATAGTGGTCGAGTATAACCGGAGGGTTGCGATGCCGGCAAGCAAGGATGACTCTCCGGCGTTTCAATGGCATTTGGTACTGGCGAGTCGGCCTGCCCCCGGAATACGTTGGGGCATCTTGGGCAGTCACAGGAGAGGAGATTCCCCATGCCACCTGTCGTTTACGCCGTGTCCGGCGGCGTCTCCAAATTTGCAAAAGCCCGCCCCGACAAAACGTTTCAGGCCATCGTCAAAGAAGCATACGATTACGCTATCCGCGACATCGGGCTGACTTTCGAGCAGTTCACCGAACTCGTGGATGGATCGGTCGCCTCCTATTTCTCCGATCACTTCCAGCGGCAGTTGATGTCGGGCATCATGGCGCAAGATTATCTCGGCTTGTGCCCCAAGCCGGGCCATCGAGTGGAAGGCGGCGGCGCAACCGGCGGACTCTGTTTTCAGGAAGCGTGGAAGTCGGTGGCCTCCGGCCACATGGATATTTGCGTGGCCTACGGCTTCGAGACGATGTCCCACGTGGAAACGTGGAAGGGCAACGAATTCATCGCGCTCGCTTCGGATGTGAGTTTCGATTACCCCGTCGGCGGCTTCTATTCTGGCTACTATGCGATGATGGTCACCCGCCACATGAAAGAGTTCGGCACGACGGTCGAGCAGATGGCTCATGTGTCGGTGAAGAATCACCTCAACGCCTATCACAACCCTTACGCGCAGAAGCGCAACCGATACAGCATTCAAGACATTCGCAACGCGCCGATGGTGGCCTGGCCGCTCACCCGGCTCGATATTTGTGTGATGTCCGATGGCGCGGCGGCGACGATCCTGTGTTCCGAAGACGGCCTGCGAAAACTGGAACGGGCCGGGGCAACGATCTCCCGCCCGCTGGTGAGAGTCACCGGCATCGGGCGGGGCACCGACGCCATGCGCATGGCCGACCGCCCCCACGTGGATTACGATTATTTCATGCGCCACTACGCCACCGGGCATGAGCAGTCGTCCGAGGACACGCGAACGTATTATCGCGGGTTGTGGGATAACGGCTTTCGCTATCCGGGCGTGCATTCCTTCCGCGCCGGGCGCGCGGCGGGCAACATGGCTTATAAACATGCTGGCCTCACCGACCCGTTGACCGAGCTCGATTTCATCGAACTGCACGACGCATACACATCGAGCGAGATTCAAACATACGAAGACCTCGGCCTGTGCCGATACGGCGAAGGCGGGCCGTTTGCGGCGTCGGGCAAAGCGTTCATGCCCGGCATTGATTATGGGTTGAATTTGCCGGAGAAGCCGATCTGCCCGGTGAACCCATCGGGCGGACTCATCGCCTGCGGCCACCCGGTGGGCGCGACCGGATTGATGCAAGCCGTGTTCGCCATTTGGCAGTTGCAGGGAACGATTGGCAAACACTTCGGCGACGCGGCCCTGCAAGTGAAGAACGCCAAGCGCGGCGCGATTCATTCTCATGCCGGAACCGGGACTTACGTGACGGTTTCGGTGTTGGAGCGAGAGTAAAGAAGTTGGAGGATTGGAGAATTCTCCGATTCTCCAATCCTCTTTTTTATCTGGAGGCCATCATGCTCAACCTGCCCACCCGCCGCCCGGAAACGATGGGCGGCTACATCGTCCACAACATCCCCTTCCCCACAGCGCTCAACGAGCAAACGCTGGCCCTGCTCAAGCACATGTCGCCGATCCAGATCGAGCAGGTGTACCAGATCAATTACCTGCATTCGTACGGGCAGGACTCGCCGTTCTTCGCCGGGCTGACCAACGAAGTCTTCCTCGGCTGCCGCGATCCGAAGACCGGATACACTTACGCCAACCCGCGCGGGCACGACATGTACACCGGCGATGAAACGCAGTGGGTCGTTCTGCCGAACGAAGGCGCGGTGCACGCCTTCACGGTGTGCCATTTCGGCTCGGAAGAATTTCTGCCGGAGTGCCCGTACATCCTCGCGCTGATCGAATTCGAAGGCGTGAACACGCTCTTCCTCACCCGACTCATGGGCGTGGCTCCAAATAGGGCGTCGCTCGATTGGATCGGGATGAAAGTGAAGGCAGAATATCTGCGGAACAGCAAACTGAGGCCAACCGATGTGTATTTTGTTCCGGCATAGATACGCGATGACCAGCAATCTCCGCGCCTTGCACAGGCGCAGGCACAACCACCGCGCGCCTTGCTATAATGGCGTCCAGCAGGCACACCGGCTATGGAGAATAGCGCTCGGCACACGACTCAATGAGCAACAACGTTTATGGCGCCAGACTACTACGCTATTCTTGAGATCGGCCCCGAGGCCAGCATAGAGGACATCAAAAAGCAATATCGTTTTTTGGCGCACGCCTTTCACCCCGACAAATTCTCCACCCCCGAACACAAGAAACGCGCCGAAGACAGACTCAAAGAAATCAACACGGCCTATGCCGTATTGACCGACCCCGAACAACGCAGCCGATACGATTCGATCCGCCACAGTGAGGCGCACGCCGAGCAGGCCCGGCGCGATGCCCAAGCACGCCGCCACCGCGAACAAGCCGAGCGCGAAGCCGAACAACGCCGCCACCGCGAACAGGCTGAGCGCGAAGCCGAACAACGCCGCCACCGCGAACACGCCGAGCGCGAAGCCGAACAGCGCCGCCGCCGCGAACACGCCGAGCATGAAGCTGAACAGCGCCGCCGCCGCGAACACGCCGAGCGCGAAGCCAAAGAACGCCTGAAGGCCATCGGGATCGAAACGGTCATCACGTTGGCCGTGTTAACTTGCGGGCTGATTCTTTTGGCCGCGCCATCCGCGTTTCCTTCCAACAGCTCCGCCACAAAAATCACTGGCGCCCAAACCACAGCCACTCGCACCGCGCGACCCGCCACACCCACACAAACGATCATTGCGGCGCAGGCCAACACGCCCACCGCGCCGGCCGCCACGCAAACGGCAGAGGAATGCCGAGCGCGGGTGACGGCTTCCATCGCCCAAGGCGATTACAACGACTTTCATCCGGGAACGAATCTGGCCGGATGTGATTTGAGCGGACTCGATTTAGTGGGGCTGGATTTAAGCGAAGCAGATTTGCGCAAGGCCGATCTGCGCGGCGCGGACCTGCGCAACACGAGACTCGCCCGCGCCGATTTGCGCGGCGCATTGCTCGTGGGAGTCAATGTGCTGGGCACCGACTTTACCCAAGCGCGCATGGCCGACGCGGTGATGGACACCAACCCCGCATCCAAGCCGCGCTCAGCCCCACACAACGCGCCGAAATCTCTGTGGACTCGATCTTGCGCGGCCACACCGACCCGGTGCTATCAGTCGCTTGGTCGCCCGACGGCGCGCACTTTGCCAGCGCCGGAGCAGACGGCGCCGTGGCGATCTGGGATGCCGCCAATGCGCAAATCCTCGCCGCATTCGAAGGATGCGCCGGCGCAATCTTCTCTTTGGCTTGGTCCCCCGATAGCGCACAGCTCGCCGGTGGCTGCGCCGACGGCGTGGTGCGCGTGTGGGTGGTGGCGGCGCACTTGCCGTGAGGCGTGTTCACATCCTAAACACCCCAAACCTCGTCTCTTCCACAGGCGCATTCAGACTCGCCGCAATCGCCAGCCCCAGCACGCGGCGCGTTTCGATGGGATCGAGAATGCCATCATCCCACAATCGCGCCGTTGAATGATAGGGGTTGCCCTCGTCTTCGTATTTATCGAGCGTGGGTTGTTGGAAGGCGGCCACCTCTTCGGGAGTCATCGGCGGCGACCCTTCGCGCGCCAGTTGATCCTGCTTCACCGTCAGCAGAACATTGGCCGCCTGCTCCGCCCCCATCACGCTGATGCGCGCGTTCGGCCACATCCACAAAAAGCGCGGCCCATACGCCCGCCCGCACATGCCGTAGTTGCCCGCGCCGAAACTGCCGCCGATGATGATCGTAAACTTGGGCACGCGCGCATTCGACACCGCGTTCACCATCTTTGCCCCGTCTTTGGCAATGCCGCCCGTCTCATACTCTTTGCCCACCATAAAGCCGGTGACGTTTTGCAGAAACAACAGCGGGGTGTTTCGCGCCGCGCACAACTCGACGAAGTGCGCGCCCTTCAACGCGCTCTCGCTGAACAGCACCCCGTTGTTGGCGACGATGCCGATGGAGCAACCCTCGATCCGCGCCAAGCCCGTCACCAGCGTCGTTCCGTAATTGGCTTTGAACTCGCGCAGTTCACTTCCGTCCACGATCCGCGCAATGGCCTCGCGCACATCATAAGCCTCACGGAACGACTTGGGGATGACCCCATACAACTCTTCCGACGGATACAGCGGCTCTTCTATTTTGAGATTTGATATTTGAGGTTTGATGTTTGGGTTTAGCGTCCCCACAATGTCCCGCACGATCTCCAACGCATGATCATCGTCCTCGGCGAAATGATCGGCCACACCCGATTTGTGCGTATGCACCCACGCGCCGCCCAACTCTTCGGCAGTGACATCGACTCCGGTGGCGGCTTTCACCAACGGCGGCCCGCCGAGAAAGATCGTGCCCGTGCCTCTCACGATCACCGTTTCATCGCTCATCGCCGGAACGTACGCACCGCCCGCCGTGCAGCTGCCCATCACCGCCGCAATCTGCGGAATGCCTTTCGCGCTCATGCGCGCCTGATTGTAAAAGATGCGCCCGAAGTGATCGCGGTCGGGAAAGACATCGGCCTGCAACGGCAGGAACGCGCCGCCGGAGTCCACGAGGTAAATGCACGGGAGATAATTCTCTTCGGCGATCTCCTGCGCGCGCAAATGTTTCTTCACCGTCATCGGCAAATACGATCCGCCCTTCACCGTCGCGTCGTTGGCGATGATCATGCACGCGCGCCCGCTCACCCGCCCGATGCCGGCCACCACACCCGCGCCCGGCGCTTCGCCGTCGTACATCTCCCATGCCGCCAAAGGTGAGAGCTCGAGGAATGGGGATTTGAGATCGAGCAGTTTATCGATCCGATCGCGCACGAACAACTTGCCCTGCGCCTCGTGCCGCCTTCGATACTTCTCGCCCCCGCCCTGCCGGGAGGCCGCCACTCGCGCCCGCAACTGCTCGGCCAGCGCGCGGTTATGCGCCTCGTTCTCTCGGAAACTTTCATCCTGCGTGTTGATATGCGATTCGATTATGGGCATAGGCTCATCGTCTCTTTTGCGGCGCAAACCGCTCTCGCGCAAAGCCCGCCGCAGTGGCCGCTTGCGAGACAATCATCAACATCACTCCCGCCGCCGCTTCTCGTGAGGCGCGAGAGTGAGCGAGCGGATAGCGGATCAGATTCAGATAAAACGAGAGCGGCTCGAACGACTCGGGCCGCCGCCCCCGCGAGCGGCGATAGTGAAACGCGCCGCGCCCGTAATTGTAATGCTGCCGCCAAAACGATCGGAAGTTGAGCGCGTGCGCGTGATGCGCCACCGCTTCCGGCGCATAGCTCATTCGATAGCCGCGCGACCGCCAGCGATCACAAAAATCGCGATCCTCCGCGCCCGCAAACGGCAGAAACTTGCCGAAGCCGCCCATCGCCCGAAACGACTCGGCGGGCGCGGCGAAATTGTTGGAAGCGAAAAAGCGCGCGTCGTCGGGATCCGAGTTGAAGTGCGCGCTAAAGTAAGTCACCAGATTCTGGCTGGCGGCTGAATACGGGTTGTCGGGCAGGGCGTTCACCGTCCGCCCGCCGACGGCGTGATCGGGAGTCAGCGCGAGTCGAGTCGCCAGCGCGGTCAGCCAATCGGGCGCGGGCGCGCAATCGTCGTCGGTGAAAGCGAGGAATTCGCCGCGCGCCTGCGCCGCGCCCGCGTCGCGCGCCGCCGCCGGGCCGCCGGGCGGCTGGCGGATCAATCGCGCGCTCACGCCGCGATGCGCGGAAACAATCTCGTCGAGCGGAATGTGCCCAGCGTCGTCCACCACGATCACTTCGAATCGGTCGCGCTCAAATTGCAGTCGCTCCAGCGAGTCGAGGCAGGCGGCCAATGGATCGGGGCGGGAGCGAGTGGGGATGATTATTGAAAACTGGCAAATACTCACGGGCGAGGGGCCGATAAACGCTGAAAGAACAGATGAACGCTGATGGTTTGACAGAGTATAATCGAAAACATTATGACTCCCTCGCTCATCGTTCACGGCGGCGCGTGGAGTATTCCGCCGCACGAAGTTGAACCGCACATCAATGGCTGTCGATCTGCCGCGCAAACCGGTTGGGAGGCGCTGATCAAAGGCGGCTCGGCGCTCGACGCAGTGGAAGCCGCCGTGCGCGTTCTCGAAGACGACCCCACGTACGATGCCGGGCGCGGCTCGGTGCTCAACGCCGACGGCGACATCGAAATGGATGCGATCATCATGGATGGCGCGACGCTGAACACGGGAGCAGTGGCCGCCATTCAGCGCGTTCAGCATCCGGTGAGCGCGGCGCGATTGGTGATGCGGCACAGCGAACACAATTTGCTGGTGGGCGCGGGCGCAGAATCGTTCGCGCGGCGTATGGGCGTGCCAGTGTATCCGCAAGTCAATTTGGTCACCGAGCGCGAACTCGAAAAGTGGCGCGCGGCGCAGGCCGCCCCGCCCGACTCGGCGCGCAAGGAATTTTCGCACGACACGGTGGGCGCGGTCGCCCGCGACGCGGACGGTCATTTGGCGGTGGCGACTTCCACCGGGGGCACGTTCAACAAACTGCCGGGCCGCGTGGGCGACAGTCCGCTCATCGGCAGCGGCGCATACGCCGACGATCTCTCCGGCGCGGCTTCGGCCACCGGCTGGGGCGAATCTCTGATGAAGATCGTGATCTGCAAAACCGCATGCGATCTCATGGCAAGGGGCCATGACGCGCAGACCGCCGCCGATGCGGCAATCAAACAGTTGGGCGAACGGGTGAACGGACTCGGCGGCATCATCATCATCGATGGGCGTGGCGGCATCGGCCACGCGCACAACACGCCGGGCATGGCCTACGCCAAAGTTCTGCCCGACGGGCAGATCAGCGCAGGCTGTTAGTTAGATTGACGGAGATAGTATGCAATCCAATTCGTCTTTTGCTGGCGTGATGGGGTTGGGCAAGTTGGTGAGCGAACACAAACTCACGGCGATGAATCGTTGGAGCAATCTCATCGCCGGATGCGCGTTTGTGGCGGCGGCCCCGGCACTGTTATTGCTCGCTCTCTACATGGTTTACGACGCGTACAGCCGCTACGGATTGAATCGGGTGGATGACTCGCCGTTTTGGCTGCCGCTCCTTTGCGGGATCATCGCCGCGCCGTTGGGTTTGTATGGCCTCGTCCAATCGTGGCGCAATTGGCCGCTGGCGGTGGCGCTGTACGAAGGCGGCTTCGCCTACCATGATCGCAAAGGGCTGAGGCAGATCCGGTGGGATGAGATCGAGGCCGTGTGGCAGAGCATCACCAAGCATTACCGCTACGGGATCCACACCGGCACCACATACCTTTACACCATTCAACTCAACGACAAAACCCGACTCACTCTCGACAACAAGTTTCCAAAGATCGAAGGGTTAGGCAAGGCCATCACCAATGGCTCGGCCAACGCGCTCTTCCCGAAATACGTTGCCGCGCTCAAGTCGGGCCAACGGGTCACGTTCGGCCCGCTGTCGCTCGACCTTAATGGCCTGCGCGCCGGAAACAAATCGCTCGAATGGAAAGACATCAAGTCGGTGCGGATCCAGCAGGGCATGATTTGGATCAAAAAAGAAGGCGGCTGGCTCAACTGGGCATCATACTCCGTGCCGCAAGTGCCGAACTTTTGGATCTTCCTCGACCTCGTCAGCCGATTCACGAAAGTGGAGTAGTCAACAATCAAGGAGTCAGTAGTCAGAACCAACCACCTAACCACCTAACCACCCACCTACCATGAACCGTAACATTCGCATCTTCGGCGTCCCAATGGATCTCGGCCAACGGCGGCGCGGCGTGGATATGGGCCCCAGCGCCCTGCGATACGCCGGGCTCGATTCGCAACTGCGCGCTCTCGGCCACACCGTCAACGACAACGGCGACCTCATCGTCCCCCTGCCCGAAAACGAGCCGCCCGGCAACAGCCGCGCCCGTCATTTGGACAGCATTGCCGACGTGTGCCGCGATGTGTACACTCACGCCCTCGCCTGCCTCGAACATCACGAAACAGCCATCTTCCTCGGCGGCGATCATTCCATCAGCGTCGGCACGGTGTCGGCCATGGACACGCACGGTGAAAACGTCGGCGTGATTTGGGTGGACGCGCACGGCGATTTCAACACGCCGGAAACGACTCCATCGGGAAACGTTCACGGCATGGCGCTGGCCGCGCTGTTGGGGCGCGGCCCCGCCGAACTCACTCACATCGGGCGCCCGGGCGCAAAACTCAAACCCTCCGAAGTGGCGCTCATCGGCGCGCGCGACCTCGACCCCGAAGAGCGCGTCGCCCTGCGCGACTCGGGCATCCTCGTCATCACCATGCGCGACATCGACGAGATGGGCATGGCGGCGGCGGCGCACCAAGCGCTCGAAAAACTCGGCCATCTCAACCGACTGCACATCAGCCTCGATATGGATTCGCTCGATCCGATGGAAGCGCCCGGCGTGGGCACGCCCGTGCCCGGCGGACTCACCTACCGCGAAGCGCACCTGCTCATGGAAATTTTTTCCGACTCCGGCAAGATCGGATCGCTCGACATCGTCGAAGTCAACCCCATCCTCGATGAGCGCAACCGCACGGCGAGACTCGGAGTCGAGTTGGCGGCCTCACTTTTCGGAAGGCGCATCCTCTGACTCATGCTCGGCATCTGGCTCGAAAAGGAGCATCTCTCCCTCCGCGACGATCTGCCCATCCCCACGCCGCCCAAAGGCGAAGCGCTCATCCGCGTGCTCAAAGCCGGAGTGTGCGCCACCGATAACGCGCTCGCGCGCGGCTATTATCCGTACACCGGCATTCTCGGCCACGAGTTCGTCGGCGTGGTCGAATCGGAGGGCGAATGGAAAGGTGCGCGGGTGTGCGGCGAGATCAATGCCGTGTGCGGCCAATGCGAGCAGTGCCTCAATGGGCGACGAACCCATTGCGACAACCGCACCACACTGGGCATCATCAACCGTCACGGCGCATTCGCCGACTACCTCACCCTGCCGTTCGAGAATCTGCGCCCGGTGCCGGAGTCGATCTCCGACGACGAGGCCACCTTCACCGAGCCGCTGGCCGCCGCGCTCGAAATCCAACAGCAGATTCAAGTGAAGCCGACGGATCGAGTCATCGTCATCGGCGATGGCCGGCTCGGAATGTTGTGCGCGCAAACGCTGGCCCTCACCGGCTGCGATCTGCTCGTGCTGGGGCGCTACCCGGCCAAACTCGATCTGCTCGCTGCGCGCGGCATCCGCACCGCCCTGGCCGACGACGCCCCGCGCGCCCGCGCCGACATCGTCGTGGAATGCACCGGCAAACTCCCCTCGTTCGAACTCGCGCAAAGACTCACCCGCCCGCGCGGCACGCTCGTGCTCAAAAGTTCCTACGTGGGCCGCGTCCCCGCCGATCTCGCTTCGGCGATGGTCAACGAGATCACCATTCTCGGCTCGCGGTGCGGGCCGTTCGCGCCCGCGCTCGATCTGCTGGCGCGCAAATGGGTGGATGTTCAGCCGCTCATTCACGCCCGCTTCCCATTGAACGAGGGGCTGGCGGCCATGGCCAAAGCGCAAGAGAAGGGGATATTGAAAGTGTTGGTGGAAGTATCGCGGCTCTAGCCGAAACGCTGGCTTTGGGTACAATTCAGGATGAGAACACTGCGCTGAACGGCGCCACAAAATGAAAAGGCAGATTTCAACCCGGTTGATACTCGGAGATTGCAGAGAGGTTCTGAAAGAGCTCTCCGACAATTCAATTGACCTCATTGTTACATCGCCGCCCTACGCGGACAGCCGCAAGAGCACCTACGGCGGCGTTGGGCCCGATGACTACGTTGAGTGGTTCATGCCTATCAGCCACGAATTGCTCAGAGTCCTCAAACCCGATGGCACTTTCATATTGAACATCAAGGAGAAGGCCGTCAACGGTGAGCGTCATACCTATGTCATCGAATTGATATTGGAGATGCGAAGGCAGGGCTGGCTGTGGACGGAAGAATTTATCTGGCACAAAAAGAACTGCTATCCCGGAAAGTGGCCCAACCGCTTCCGCGACGCATGGGAGCGGCTTCTGCAATTCAACAAGACGAAGCAATTCAAGATGCACCAAGACGCAGTGATGGTTCCAATGGGAAGCTGGGCAGAAAAAAGATTGAAGAGCCTCAGCCAGACCGACTTAATAAGGGACACGTCGAAGGTGGGCAGTGGCTTCGGCAAGCGAGTGGCAAATTGGCTGGAGCGCGACAAAGTGTATCCGACCAACGTTCTGCACTTGGCGACTGAAACGAAGAATCGAAATCACAGCGCCGTTTTCCCCGATGCGCTGCCGGAGTGGTTTATCAAACTCTTCACTCAGGAAGGCGACACCGTTTTGGATCCGTTCATGGGTTCTGGCACCACCATAAGGATCGCCAAAAGCATGCGGCGCAATGGAATTGGGATAGAACTCCTGCCAGAGTATTTTGAACTTGCCGAAAGTGAAAT
>Ga0194120_10003007_pt1 | contig 28198 bp, 20 predicted proteins | sample TA2MahCa65mmetaG_FD_148642 | JGI IMG/M metagenome (GOLD analysis project Ga0194120, IMG submission 148642) | Freshwater microbial communities from Lake Tanganyika, Tanzania - TA2015019 Mahale Deep Cast 65m | ecosystem: Environmental > Aquatic > Freshwater > Lake | place: Tanzania: Lake... | reverse complement strand
GTTCGCTCAGACAGTCCTCGCCTGCTCAGAAACTGGCGCGGATGTCACATCGTGGTCACTGACTGGCACTGCGCGCCAGCTTTCCTCGCAGGCTGCGGAACTCGCTCGGCGAGGCATGCCGCGCCCCGTTTCCGCGACGGCCGCAGGACCGAGTCCATCGCGGTGAACGCCGTTCATGCAGAAAACTCCTCGTTGACATCACTCCGAAGTCATTTTCGGGGGTCAAGATTGCAGAATCTGCGGGACAGAGCCTCGCGCGCGCGTCCGCGCAACGGGACCCACGGAAGCGTGAGGACGAGCGCAAGCAGCGCAGCGGCGCGAAGGCGTGCAACATCGCGCTACGGAGCTGGCGCACGGGCGGCTTCCTGGGCGATCCAGGCGCGCACGCGAACTTCAAGGAGCGGCAGCGGCAGGGGACCAGCACCGAGCACCGCATCGTGGAACCCGCGGACATCGAAGCGGTCTGCAAGCGTTGTCTCGGCCTCGTGCCGGAGACCGCGGATGCAGAGTTCGCCGATCTTGTAGGCGCACGCCTGGCCGGGCCACGCGATGTAGCGATCCACTTCGCGTGCGATGTTCAGCTCGCTCAGCGCGGTGTTCGCCTTCATGAAGTCGATCGCTTGCTGTCGCTCCCAACGCAGCGAATGAAGCCCCGTGTCGACCACCAAGCGCGTGGCGCGCCACATCTCGTAGAGCAGGCGACCGAAGTCAGCGTAGGGATCGTCGCGGAAGAACCCCATGTCGATGCCGATGCGCTCGCTGTAAAGAGCCCAACCCTCGACGAACGCGGTGGAGTCGATGCCGCGGCGAAAGTGCCGCGTTCCGGTCATTTCCTCAGCGAGCATCATCTGGAGGTGATGACCCGGGACGGCCTCGTGCAAGGCAAGCGGAATCATCTCGTAGGTCGGCCGCTGATTGAGCGCGAAGGTGTTGGCATAAAACCACCCTGGCAGTCCGCCCGCGATCGACCCAGGCATGTAGTACGCGGTGGTCTGCTGCGGCGCCATGAATCGCGGGATCTCGCGCACGCCGTACGGGCAGCGCGGCAGGATCTTGAAGAACCTCGGCAGCTCTGCGTCGACCTGCTTGCAGATGTTGCGGTAGCCCGCCAACAGCGCTTCGGCGCTGGTGTGATAGAAGCGAGGATCACTCCGCAGGTAGGCGATGAAGGCGTTGAATCGTGCGTCGGGCTCGAGCGCCGCGCGAGCGGGATCCGCGGTCATCCAGTCGGTTCGCGTGATGACCTCGAGCATCTCGGCGCGGATCCGCGCGACTTCGGACAGGCCAAGTGCGTGGACCTCGTCCGGTGTGAGATCAGTCGTGGTGAAGCGCGACAGCTCGAACGCGTAGTAGGCCGCGCCGTCGGGCGCGTCCCAACAGCCGACCGTGACACGGCACGCGGGCAGGTACTCCTGTTGAAGGTAGGTCCGCAGTGCGGCCATCTCATCGAGCGCACGGCCGCGGTCTCGCTCCCAATCGGCCAAGAGCGGCGCAGCGAAGAGATCGCCGTAACGCACCGAGGCATCTCGCAGCGGCGCGCCCGTGGACTGGAGTTTCGTGGCCAACACCGCGTCGAACTGCTGCAGGACGCCCTCCATGCAAGCCTTCGGCGGCAGGATCCCTCGTGCACGCCCTTCGCGAAGCCGCGCCTGGGCGTCGCTGATCGACTGTGGCACGGCGCTGAATCGCTTGGAGTAGTTGATGTAGTCATCGGGTCGTTCGAACGCCACATGATCCGCGAACTGCGGCACATCGATCTGCGGACCGCTTCGGGCATCAACGGGCGCCAACCAACGAGCGAAGTCGAACGACTGGATTCCCAAGTCGATCTCTCGCAGGAGCAAGTCGCGATCAAGTCGGTCGAAGGGGTTGAGCTGCTCAGGATCGATGGCCAGCAGGTCGTCGCGCACGATCTTCAGATGCGCCGCCCGAATGCCGAAGCCGCGAAGGCTCGTGTCGGTGATCCGATCTGCCGCTGTTGGACGACGGCGCGTGATCGCTTGCTCTGGGTACTGATGATCGAACCATCGCTCGTACTCGTCGATGACCGACTCCAGCGCGCGCTTGGCAGCCTCAGGCGGTGTCGCCGGACCGATCGCAACTGGCGCGGCTGCCTGATCTTGGACGCTGGGCGGGACGGTCGTGGCATGCGTCGAGGCGATCACGGGCCGTGCGGACGCGAGCAGAGGCACAAGGAACGCAAGGCGCGCAAGGCGGGACGGATGCGCCAGGAGCGCACGGCGCAAAGGGGCGTGGCAACGCATGGGACCACGATACGGTGACCAATCGGTCGAAGTGGCTTGGACTCGGCGTAGAACTGCATTACTCTGATAACCCAAGGAGATCCAGAATGCACCTCAAGACCACTGCCCTTGCAGCCCTGGTTGCGGCCGGCGCTGCCCAAGCCACGAGCCAGGCGACCGTCTCGGTCCCAGCCAACACCTCAGTTCAGGCGACGGTCCGAATCGACATCACGCATAGCAGCTTCGGATCGAGCAATGACACGGAGCAGCGAACCCACACCCTTTCGGGATCGATGCATGTCACGATGAGCCCCAACAATCCGCCGTGGGCGAACATCGGGCAGGACGCCATGAATCTGGTCCTTGGAGCAGCGACCTACAACTTCCAGTTCTTCTGCTTCCCGTTCATCGGCTGCCAGAACCTGAATGTGGACCTCGCACCGGTGACGATCACGATGTTGACCCCGGCCTCGAGCCCGCTCAGCGGGACCGGCAACTACACCATGAGCAATGTCACGGCGCACTTGGCCGGGGGTTACACGACGACGGGCATCGACAACGGAACATATGTGCTCGACCGTCCGGCGACCGTCACGATGGTCGGTCGCCTTGGGCAGACCGCTGGCATCGCCAAGATCGACCAGTTCAGCCTTGGCTCACTGATCATCGATGTGGATCCACAGGACCTTCCACCCAATGTGACCGCGATCCGCCTGACGATTACGCCGAATCTCTCGCAGGTGGTCTTCTCGGGCCCCTGGTCCGTCGTGCCGAGCCCCGACTTCAACGGTGATGGTCTGGTCAACGGCTTGGACCTTGGTGTGCTGCTCTCAGCATGGGGTGCCGCGCAGGGCGACATCAACAGTGACGGCACGACCGATGGCGCTGATCTGGGGCTCCTCCTGAGCGGCTGGACCGGCTGATCCTTCGACTCGATTCGCACGGCGGGCAGCTCGCGCAGAGCGCGGCAACCCGACCGTCCACACACAGGGCGCCTCGACGGGCGCCCTGTGTTGTCATCAGTACACTTCGTCGCCGATGGCACAGTTGAGCCCACAAACCGAGCAGGGGTATTTGCCCCCGACCGTGCGTCAGTTCAGCGTTTTTCTGGACAACAAGGTGGGCAAGTTGCTCGAACTGCTGCAGATGTGCGAGCAGAACGGTCTGCAGATCGCGGCGTTCAGTGTGCTTGATTCGAGCGACCACGCCGTCGTTCGCATGATCTTCACCAACGCTGATGCCGCGCGCCACACGCTTCGCAAGAACCAGTACACCTTCAGCGAGAGCGATCTGCTGGTGGTCGAGATGTTGCGCGGCCAAACCGTGGCGACTGTGTGCCTTCACCTCTTGGCGGCCGAGCTCAACATCCGTTTCTCGTATCCGCTCCTGACGCAGCGCGATGGAGCGCCGGCCGTGGCCTTGGCCGTCGATGACAACACGCTCGCGGGGCAGATCCTGCTGCGCAAGCGCTTTACGCTGCTGGGCGAAGAAGACCTGGGCTGACGATCACACGGCGGCCTGCACGGTCGCGCAGGTCTTGGCCGTCTCCCACACCGTCACGGACACCAGATCAAGACCCGCTGCCCGAAGCGGCGTCTGCAGCAGATTCCTGCACACGAGCGCGATGTGCTCGACGCTCGGGTTGAGTTGGGCAAACTCCGGACAATCAAGGTTGAGGTGCTTGTGGTCGAGCCGCGACATCACTTCACGATCGACCACCCGTTCGAGCATCGCGACGGCGTTGGGAACCGATGGGTCCGTGGCGACGACGACATCGAGCCGATAGTTGTGTCCGTGGCCGTTGGGATTGCTGCACTTGCCAAAGAGCGCGTGGTTCTCCGCGTCGCTGCGGCCTGGCAGAGCGAGCCGATGCGAGGCGGAGAACTCGAAGGAGACTTGAAGGTTGAGTTGCTCGGGCATGGCGGGATCCCAGTGATAGATGTGTTGCGGGCTGACGCGCAGCGAGAGACCGATCAGTGGCGGCAGCGCGGCGCTGGCGCAGGAGTCCGCGAGCGAGCGCATGCAGGCGACCGACTCGATCGCAGCCGGCCACGCCGCCGCCCATGCGCGCACCGCCTCATCGATTCGTGTGATGTTGACCAGGTATCCGGAGTGGTCCGGTTGCCCGGAGCATCGGACGGTCCATTCGATGTATCGCGATCCGGCAACAAGTGGTGGTATCGCGCCAAAACCATTGGTTCCTTGCTGGCTCTGGAGCGGCCATGACGATCGCACCGTTCGCGCAAGGGATGCTGTGAACTGTCGAAGGTGAGGGATCGTCATGGACCTGTTTGGTTCCCGTGCAAGCGTTTGACAGGCCTGCCATTTGAGTCTATCGTCTACTTTAACGGACCCCCGGAAGGGCTCGGCGTGAGCACTGCTCCGCCGGGCCTTTTTCTTTGATCGCGGTTCAGTGCGGCGGTCCGAGTTATCTCCCGTCCCGTTCGATTCTCTGGCGAGGCATCTGATGCGTCACCGCACGACCACCACCATGCCGCTGTGCACGAAGCCTTGCAACGATGGGCTGATGCGTGCGATCGTTTCCACTCGCTCGCCGGCGATTCGCTCGATGGTTGCATGTGCTCTGGCGATTCAGCTGGTCCTTTCGGTGGCGTCGTGCCAATCGCCGCCGTCCGAATCGAGGGGGGGCGGTGTGCAAACTCCGGAGACTCCGTTCGCCATGGACCGCGCAGTGTCCAAGAGAGGACGCGCATCGTCCGCGGTCGGGCGCGCAGCGTCTGAGACAGATGGCCCGTCATCACGCCCCGTCCAACTCGGCGCGATCACGGTCGATCGAACTGCTGGATCGGTGCGCATTCCTGGTGTCGTGGCGTTGCGCGAGGGCTGGCTCGAACAGGCCGTCTGCCAAGTTGGGACTCGCGACCACGAGTCGCTGGTCACCGTGGAGATGCCTCCGAGCTCCATCCACGCTGCGCTGCTGCTCGCCGGGCTTGTGCCCGGCCGACCAGGTCACTGGCGCATCCGAACGGATGGCTCGCTTGAGCTCGTCCCCCCGACTGGCGAAGCGGTGGCCATCGAGGTCGAGTGGGTTGATGCATCGGGAGTCTCGCAGCGCGCGCCGATCGCTGAGTGGATCATGATCGACGGCGCCGCCGCAGCACGCTCGTTCGTGTTCGCTGGAAGCGTGGTGCGCGATCGCGCCGCGACGCCGTACGCGGCGGACCAATCCGGCAGCGTGGTCGGCCTGGTGACCTTCGGGGATGAACCGGTCGCAAGCGTCGAGGTGGTGCCCGATCAAGCCGAGATCGCCGAGCCATCGATGAAGGCTTGGACCGAACGGATGCCGCCCGAGGGAACAAGCGTGACGCTCGTCATCCACCGTGTGCCGCCGCGCACACCCTGAGTCGTCTTCACCGTGCGCCGCCGCGCACAGCCTGAGAGGCGTGCGTACGATCGCCGCATGGATCACGCACCAGAGTTCGCCGCTTCGCTGCGGGGACTCACCAAGACCTACTTCCGGCCCGACGGATCAGTGCTTGTCGAAGCGCTGAAGGGTGTGGATCTAGACATTCCTCATGGCCAGTACATGGCGATCATGGGATACAGCGGCTCGGGCAAGAGCACGCTCATGAATCTGCTCGGTTGTCTCGATCGCCCGACATCAGGTGCGTACTACCTCGATGGCATCGATGTGGCCACGCTGCCCGATGACGAACTCAGCGAGGTCCGCGGCCGCCGCATCGGGTTCGTCTTTCAGGCGTTCAACCTGATCAGCGAACTGACGGTGGTGGAGAATGTTGAGGTTCCGCTCTTCTATCAGCGGATTCCCGCGCCTGAACGCCGCGCGCGAGCGATCGAGAGCCTTGAGCGCGTGGGTCTTGGCGATCGGCTCGGCCACCGACCGAACCAGCTCTCGGGCGGGCAGCAGCAGCGCGTGGCGATCGCGCGAGCGCTTGTGACTGGCCCCGCCATCCTCATGGCCGATGAGCCGACGGGAAACTTGGACAGCGCGACCGGCGAGTCGATTCTGGGGTTGTTCGAAGCGCTGCACCAGCAGGGGATCACGCTCATCATGGTCACGCACGATGATCGGATCGCCAGTCGATGCGAGCGCGTGGTGCGCCTGCGCGATGGATCCATCGAGAGCGATCGCGCGGGCGGCCGCGTGCACGCGTCTGGGAGCACCGCGTGAAGATTGCGAGCACCGCGTGAAGATTGCGAGCACCGCGTGAAGATCGTGGGCATCGACCCGGGCTTACTCCGGACGGGCTACGCGGTGATCGATGCGAGCCGCGCGATGGCACCGCGACTCATCGAAGCCGGACTGATCCGCCTGCCGCCCAAGTCGAGCGTGGCGAGTCGGCTCGTCCAGTTGCACGATGACCTTGCGGAACTCTTGGCCGAGCACGAACCAGTGGTCGTCTCGGTCGAAGAGGTCTTCGTGAACGCCAAGTTCGCGCGAACGGCCGTGACCATGGCCCACGCGCGTGGCGTCGTGCTTCTGTGCGCGCAGCGTGCGGGCGCGCGGTTGGTCGAGTTGGCACCTGCCACGATCAAGAAGGCAATTGCTGGCAATGGACAAGCGACGAAGCCTCAGATGCAACGCGCGGTCGCGGCGCAGTGCGGCTTGGCCACGCCACCCAAGCCCGCGGATGTGGCGGATGCGATCGCGATCGCACTGTGCGCCTGCCTGCGTGGCGGTCGTCCTCGCTGAGCGTTCAGGCTGCCTGCGCGTCATGCGCGGTCGCTGAGTGCGCAGCGTCGCGCCCTCGTACGGCGCCCGCCGATAGAGTTCAGCCATGCCCACCCAGGCCCACGGTGTCATGACATGCGCTCGACGCCTGACGAGCGACCAACTCTCGCCCGTTCTGGCGTATCGCCGGCTCGTTGCGGCCGATGAGCGGCTGGCGCCGAGCTTCTTGTTTGAAAGCGTGGAACAGGGCGGTCACATCGGGCGATTCAGCCTGATGGGCGCCCGCCCGATGCTCGAAGTCATTGCGCGTGGCCATGCCGTGACCATCCGTCGTCGTGACGGTGCAGGCGAGTCCAGGACCGTGCCCAACCCGCTTGATGTGGTGCGTGAACTGACCCCCACGGGAGCGTCCGTGCACCACGGGCCCGTGCCTTCGTGTTTCCACGGTGGATGGGTCGGCTACTGCGGCTTCGATGCGGTGCGCTGGCTCGAGCCCGGAAAACTGCCGTTCACGGCAGCGCCGCGCGACGATCGCAATCTGCCTGATCTGCACATGGGCCTGTACGGCGAGGTGGTCGTCTTCGATCATGTCACGAAGTCGATGATCGTGTGCGCGTCCGCGCCGTGCCACGGTGATGCGCGTGATGCATCGCTCGCGCGAGCGCTCGGCGTCGAGATCGACCGCATCGTCGCCGCGCTCGAGGCGGATTCGGTTCGCTTGCAACCAGGTCACATCGATGACGATGCCCACAGCGCGCCACTGCGCCCGATCACATCGAGCACGCCGCCCGGAGCGTTTCGCAAGGCCGTCGAGCGCGCGAAGGAGTACATCCGCGCTGGCGATGCCTTCCAAGTGGTCCTGAGCCAACGCTTCGAACGCACGACGACGACGGATCCGTTCGACCTGTACCGCATGCTGCGCGTGGTCAATCCCAGTCCGTACCAGGCCTATCTGCAGTCGGAAGGTTGCATTCTCGTGGCCAGCAGTCCCGAGATCCTGTGCCGAGTGCGAGGCGGCGTCGTGACCAATCGTCCGCTTGCGGGGACGCGTCGTCGCGGACGCGACGAAGCCGAGGACGCTCGACTCGAGACCGAACTCTTGGCAGACGCGAAGGAGCGTGCGGAGCATGTCATGCTCGTCGATCTGGGCCGCAACGACTTGGGGCGCGTGAGCGATCTGGGCAGCGTGCAGGTCAAGGCATGCATGGACATCGAGCGCTACAGCCATGTCATGCACATTTCGAGCACGCTCGAGGGCTCGCTGCGACCCGGACTTGATGCGTGGGATGCTCTGCACGCGGCGCTCCCTGTGGGCACGGTGAGTGGCGCGCCCAAGGTGCGGGCGATCCAGATCATCGACGAGCTTGAACCCGTGCGTCGCGGTCCCTACTCCGGTGGGCTCGGTTGCGTGGGTTGGAACGGCGATCTTGATATCGCGCTGACGCTGCGCACGATGGTCGTGCCCACCGCGCTGCACGATGCTGCGCGGGGTACATGGCGCATCGATCTGCAGGCGGGAGCGGGCATCGTGCTCGACAGCGATCCGGCGGCTGAAGAAGAAGAGACCGTGAACAAGGCCGCGGCACTCGGCAGAGCCATCGAGCTCGCCGAGCGAAGTTTCGTCTGAGTCCGAGCTCAGTCCATCGAGATCGGTTCGTCGTCGTCGCGGCGTCGTTGGATGCGCGGGCCGCCTGGGATCGCTTCGGCCGACTTCGACCGCGGCTTGCGCGTGCCATCCCAGTCGGGCGGAAGATCGGCCGGTGGATCCAAGCCTTCCACATTCCCGACCGCTTGCGCCACGCGGCTCGCGCGATCGACCAGGACGAAGAGCGCGAAGACGACCGCGACCAGTCCGAGCGCTTCGATCACGGTCACGAGCGTCAGGATCTTCTCGCCGAACGGTCCGGCCACCACGATCGAAAGCGCCCGTCCAATGGGCACTTGGATCCAACCGAGGCAGCCCACGATCATCGCTGGCAGCGCCAACTCATCGAACCACTCTGGGGGCGGCAGATGCAGTCGCCGCCACAGAAGTTGCACGATCCGCATCAGGCCCGCGAGCTGCAGTCCGACGGCGATGAGCGCCCACGCCTGAAGCACGCAGATGACGACCGGTCCGAACCGTGTGTCGGAAAGGACCGTCGCGCCGACGATGAGCACCGCCGCCGACGCGAGCTCGGCGATCGACACCCCCTTGATCCAAGGTCGCCATGCTGCAAGGGCGGGATGGCGGAGCCAACCGTCGCGGTCGAGCCGCCACCACGCGATTGCGCGGAATCCACCGAGCCCCAGGATGAGCAGGCCCGTGAAGACCGGCACCCATGAAGTCGCCGCACACGTCCCAACGATGCCCGTCAGAGCAGCCGCGCGCCACAAGCTTTCGAGCGCCTCGCGGAAGGACGCATCAGGTCCGTCATCTCCGGCGCCTCGAGCCCGGACCGCCGGCAGTTCGTCACCACACTCGGGGCAGCGCACGGCACCCGGATTGCCGCCGCAGTCATGGCCGCAACCCGGGCATCGTCGGATTCGGTGCTTGGGGGTTTGCTCGCGCAGTGCCATCTTCGGGTGGATTGTCTTGAACCGGAACGAACAATTACCGATAGAACTACCACAATGGCACTCGGAGGCCCCATATCCACGCTGCTCGCCTCGTTCGTCGTGATCGGTTCGTTCGTGCTCGGACCGACCGCGGTCGCCACTTCGCCGACTGGCGATCCCACTGGCGCTGCCGCTTGGGCCGACGCGCTCTGGACCGCTGCGCTCGCCGATGATCAGGCGAAGGTCGAGGAACTTCTGAAGGCGGCACCCGCCGACGACACGCCCGCGATGCAAAGGGTCCGCGACCGAGTGGCGGAACGCGCGCGCAATCACGATGCGCGCGAGGCCGAACGCAAGGCGGATCTTGAGAAGCACGAGAAGGAGATGGGTGAACATGTGGCGAAGGGCGAGCTCCTGAAGGCGCTCGTCGATGCCGCGAACATCCGGTTCCTGCTCTCCGAGAAAGAGTGGCTGCAGCGGGGGACCACGCCGGCGTTCCGCAACCTCGTGACGACTGCACTGGCCGAGGCATCCAAGGCCGAGTCCGCGGGCGATCTGCTCTATGCGCAGGAGCTGACCTTCCGCGCGAAGGTGCTCGTCGAAGATGGCATCGACCGCGAGACCTTTGAGCGCACCGAAGCCGCACTGAACGACCTGAACGATCGCATCATGCTGATCGCGATCTATGCGCCTCGCGCCATGCATGCGCTGCGCGAGAGCGTCGCCAAGCGCGTGGACCCCGACGATGACTTCGCGGACTTCAGCGAAGACGCCGCCGACGACTGGAAGGAAGTCGTGGATGGCATCAGCCCAAACCTGACGACCCGTGCTTTGTCGGCCGCCGCCGAGGCCCACATCGGCGGGCAGGGCTGGGTGCCACTCGTGCGCGGCGGTCTGGAACAGGTTCGTCTGCTCGCCACCACCAAGGCTCTGGACGAGACCTTCCTCGACCTCAAGGACCCAGCACTCGTGGGCGCGTTCGTCAAGGAACTCGATGCGCTCATCGCCGCCAAGCCCGAGCGCGCCACCGGCACCTGGGCGCGCGCGACCGTCGACTCCATGCTCGACACGAACGACCGAACGGTCAAGGTTCCCCACGAGGTCCTCCTGCACGAGTTTGGGACCGGCGCGACGGAGCGGCTCTCGAAGGACCAAGGCGACGACTACTCGTCGATCATCTGGCCTGAGAATCTTCGCCGCTTCAACCAGCAACTCGAGGGCGACTTCGTCGGCGTGGGCATCCTGCTTCGCTATGACGACAAGCGCCAGCTCATGATCGCCAACCCACTCGAAGGTGGGCCGGCGGCGCGTGCGGGCGTGCAACCCAACGATCGCATCATCGAGGTCAACGGCATGCCGACCGCAGGCTGGACGCTCAACAAGGCCGTCGAGACGATCACCGGCCCAGCCGGCAAGCAGGTCGTCATGAAGCTCCGCCGCGGCGAGGGTGACCTTGCGACCGACATCGAGGTTCCCTTGGTTCGCGAGCGCATCAAGATGCGTTCGGTGAACGGATGGTGGAAGCGCTCGATCGATGCGAGCGGCACGCCGGACTGGGACTGGATGATCGATCCCGACGCGGGCATCGGTTACTTGCGCGTGACGAGCTTCAACGACGACACGCTCGATGACATCGCCACGGCCTTGGAATCGATGCGCAAGGCTGGACAGCTGCGCGGGCTGGTGCTCGACCTTCGCGGCAATCCCGGCGGGCTCCTGCCCGCTGCGGTGGACATGGTCAACCTGTTCGTGAGCCGCGGACTGGTCGTCGAAGTGCAGGACCGCAACGGCCGCACGGTGGGAACGAATTACGCGAAGCCGAGCAAGGCGAAGCTCGCGGGCCTGCCCTTGGTTGTGCTGGTGAATCGCGAGTCGGCCAGCGCCAGCGAGATCGTCAGCGGCGCAATCCAGGCCCACAGGGCAGGCATCGTGATTGGCGATCGCACCTTCGGTAAGGGAAGCGTGCAGACTGTGCAGCGCATCGCTGACGGACCGCGGCAGGCGGCCGTCAAGGTCACGCAGCAGTACTACGCGTTGCCGCCCGCAGCTCCCGGACAGAAGGGCCGCTTGGTGCACAAGCGCCTGAACACCGGCGACTGGGGTGTGAACCCTGATGTCGTCGTGCGGGTTGGTCCCAAGCAGCAGGAGAAGTCGCAGACGCTGCGCACCAAAGCTGACCAGATCGACGAGAGCGGCAAGGGCGCGAAGGACGAGCGTCCGAATCCGAGCGCGTTGGTTGCTGAGGGCATCGATGAGCAGCTTGATCTTGCGCTGATGCTCCTGCAGGCGCGCTTGGCGACCGAGACCGCGGTCGGCACCGCGGATCGCCCCAAGTCGGCGCAACCTGCGCTGTCGACGGATCGCGGCGCCCCTCCGAGCTGAGATAACGGCGCAGGGCATGACGGTCGGGACCCGACCACAAGTCGGTCTTGCCCCAGACGCGCGATTCTCCTATAACTGTCCGACTCCCCGTCGTTTGGGAGCCACCATGAGCATGCTTTCCGAACCCTCGACGTCCCGTCCGTTCGATGTCCACGGCAGCCCCGGTGAGCGGACCCTCGCCCCGGCCGCGACCGGTCGCCGCGACCCGGTCGATCCAGCGCTGTGCCGCCAGTGGCTTCGCGACATGCTGCTGATCCGGGAGTTTGAAAACCGCTGCATGCAGCAGTACCAGGACAAGAAGATCGGCGGGTTCTGCCACATCTACATCGGGCAGGAAGCCGTCGCGGTCGGTTGCACGGCCGCCGTGCGCCCCAATGACCCCATCGTGACTGCCTACCGCGACCACGGCCACGCGCTCGCTCGCGGGATGGCAGCCCGGCACTGCATGGCCGAGATGTTCGGCAAGATCGGTGGCTGCGCCAAGGGCAAGGGCGGTTCGATGCACATGTTCGACCGCGAGCATCATCTGTACGGCGGTCACGGCATCGTCGGCGCGCAGATTCCGCTCGGCGTCGGACTGGCGTTCGCGTGCAAGTACATGGACGAGGTCATCGACGGCCGTCCGAACAGCCGCGTGGCGTTGGCGTTCCTCGGTGACGGCGCGCTGAACCAGGGCGCGATCCACGAAGCGATGAACCTTGCGGGCCTGTTCGACATCCCGTGCGTGATCATCTGCGAGAACAACGGTTACTCGATGGGCACGAGCATCCATCGCGGCACCACGATGGGCCACGACATCATCTCGAAGGCCATCGGCTATGGCATCGATGGCTATGTCGTCGATGGCATGGATGTCCTCTCGGTCTATCACGACATGAGTGCGATCGTGGAGAAGTGCCGTCGCGAAAGCCGTCCGGCGTTCGTCGACATGCGCTGCTACCGCTTCAAGGGTCACTCGATGAGCGATCCGCGCAAGTACCGCACGACCGAGGAAGAACTCCAGTACGCGAGCGACGATCCGATCGGCCGGCTCAAACTTCATCTTGAGGAGCGCGGCGAACTTTCCGACGCGGTCCTCAAGGACATGCAGCGCGAAATCCGCGACGAAGTGCGCGAGTCGATCGCGTGGAGCGAAGCCAGCCCCGAACCGCCGATGACCGAGCTCTACCACGATGTCTTCGTCGAGCCGCACGGGCCGTACAACGGCACCAGCCTGCCCAAGATGCTGCAGGGGAAGGACCTGCGCTGACCATGAGCACTGTCACCGTCATCGACCCCACCATGTCCGCCACACGCGAGATCGAGTTCCGTGATGCGCTGCGCGAAGCGATGACGCAGGAGATGCGTCGCGACCCGCGCGTGTTCCTGCTGGGCGAAGAAGTCGCGCAGTACAACGGCGCGTACAAGGTCAGCAAGGGCATGCTCGATGAGTTCGGCCCGCGCCGCATCATCGACACGCCCATTTCGGAGTCGGGCTTCGCTGGCATGGCGATCGGCGCCGCGATGATGGGCTTGCGCCCGATCGTCGAGTTCATGTCGTGGTCGTTCAGCCTTGTTGCGGCCGACCCGATTCTGAACAACGCGCCCAAGATGCTCTACATGTCGGGTGGCCAGTTCGGCTGCCCGATCGTCTTCCGCGGCAACGATGGTGCGGGCGGCCAGCTCGGCTCCACCCACTCGTGGTGCGTCGAGGGCCTGTTCAGCAATGTGCCGGGACTGAAGATGGTGATCCCCAGCTGCCCCGAAGATGCGAAGGGCCTGATGACGACCGCCATTCGCGACGACGATCCGGTCTTCTTCCTGGAGAGCGAGCGCATGCTCGGCATGAAGGGCCATGTCCCCGAGGGCGACTACCTGGTTCCGTTCGGCCAGGCCAAGGTCCGCCGCGAAGGCACCGACTGCACGCTCGTGTCGTTCGGTCGGCCTGTGAACTTCTGCTTGGATGCTGCGGCGGAACTTGCGAAGGAGGGCATCTCGTGCGAGGTGCTCGACATGCGCACGATTCGCCCGCTCGACATCGATTCGATCGTTCGCAGCGTGCGCAAGACGAACTACTGCGTCGTCGTCGATCAGTCGTGGAGCTTTGGCAGCCCGGGCAGTGAAGTGGCGAGCCAGCTACACCAGCACTGCTTCGACGATCTGGACAACTTCGTGCACCGCGTGCACAGCGCTGATGTGCCCACGCCTTACGCGTTCAACCTTGAGCAGGAGTATCTGCCCAACGCTCGCAGGATTTGCGAGGCGGTGCGCAGCTGCCTGTACCGCGCCTGAATCACGGACGATCCCAGGAGACACCATGCCCACGACCGTCACCATGCCTCGTCTTTCGGACACGATGGAGGCCGGCACCGTCATCAAGTGGCACGTGAAGGAAGGCGACACCGTCGCCAGCGGCGATGTGCTTGCCGATGTCGAGACTGACAAGGCCACGATGGAGATGCAGACCTACGACGACGGCGTCGTCGCCAAGTTGCTCATCGGCGCGGGTGACCGCGTCGCGATCGGCACGCCCATCGCGGTGATCGCGGTGGATGGCGAAGATGCCTCGTCAGCCAGTGGCGCCAACCCCGCGGCGGCTTCCAGTGCGCCGGCGGCGCCCGCACCGGCCGAAACGCCGGTGGTCGTGACTGGAACTGTCGTCATGCCCAGCGCCCACGCCGACAACGGCGCGCGTGCGCGCATCTCGCCCGTCGCGCGCCGCATGGCCGAGGAGCTTGGCGTTGACATCAACAGTTTGCGCGGGTCGGGACCCGGCGGTCGCGTCATCAAGCGTGACATCGAGAGCGCTGCGGCTCGTACGAGCGGTGGCACGGCACCAGCGTCGATGATGCCGGTCGTTGCTGCATCTGCACCCGCTGCGGCTCCGAGCTTGCCCGTCGTCGCGGGACCCGGTGCGCGCGAAGTTGCCGTGAGCGGCATGCGCCAGACGATCGCGCGCCGACTCGTCGAGAGCAAGAGCACGATCCCGCACTACCAGGTGTCGATGCGCTTCAACATGGATCCCTTGCTCGAACTGCGCAAGATGCTCAACGCGCAGCTTGAGCCGCAGGGCGTGAAGCTGAGCGTGAACGACTTCATCGTGCGCTCGTGTGCGCTCGCGATGGCGCAACATCCGTACTTCAACGCGAGCTGGGCCGGCGACCGCATCATCATTCACGGTGAAGTGAATGTTGGCGTGGCGGTGAGCTTGCCTGCCGAGCGCGGCGGCGGCCTGGTCGTCGCGGTCATCCGCAACGCTGACCAGAAGGGTCTGCGCCAGATCTCGCTCGACACGCGCGCGCTGGCCGAGAAGGCCCGCACGCGTGGACTTGGCCCCGAAGACATGATGGGCGCCACCTTCACGATTTCAAACCTGGGCATGTACGGCGTCGACAACTTCACCGCGATCATCAACCCGCCTAACAGCGCGATCCTTGCGTGTGGCGCGGCGGTGGAGCGTCCGGTCGTGCGTGGCGGTCAGCTCTGTGTCGGCACCGAACTCGATGCGACGCTGAGCCTTGATCACCGCGTGATCGACGGCGCCATGGCCGCCGAGTACTTGACGACCGTGCGCCACAACCTCGAGAACCCGGCCACGCTGCTGGTGTGAGTGGGTTCGAGCGCGGCTAGGCTGCGCGCGTGAGCTGCACTGGGGCGTCCGTCACGAACCCTTGACCGTCAATCCAACGGTGCTGGCCGCGCCTGGCTGGCAGGGGGCCGAACCGTCGCTGCAGCCTGCGCCGCGCGTGTTGCCAGCATCGTCCGCAACGCGCTTGCGGGCGCGGATCTGCTCGTTGCCGAGCTGACCGCAGGCTGCCATCGCGCTGCGGCCCTTGGTGCCGCGGATCTTCGTGAACTGACCGTTGGCGACAGCGCGATTGACGAACGCATCGACTGACTCATCCGAGGGCGCGGGCCACGGACTGTCGCGCCGCGGGTTGTAGGGGATCAGGTTCAGGCTGCAGCGCATGCCCTTGAGGAACGCGCAGACTTCGTCGCAGTGGGCGAGCGAGTCGTTCACGCCCGGGATGAGCACATACTCCACGCAGAGCGCCGCGCTCGGCCGCTTGGGGAACTCCATCATCGCCTGACGCAACTTCGCCATCGGCTCAGCACGGTTGATGGGCATGATCGAACTGCGCACCTCGTCGTTGGGTGCATTCAAGCTGACCGCAAGCTGCACTTGGTGGAACCCGCGCTCACGAATGAACTCGCCGAGTCGACGGATCCCATCGGTGCGACCGACCGTCGAGATCGTGATGTGCCGTGGCGCGAGTCCAGGACCGTTCTTGTCCGCAATGATGCGGATCGCGCCGAGCACAGCCTCGATGTTGTCCATGGGTTCGCCCATGCCCATGAAGACCAGATTCTTCACCGGGAATCCGTGGCCCGGGCCGCGGGGATTCGTCTCTCCCTCGCCGATGAGCGCCGGAGCGGGCGCGCGCCCAGGTCCGGCCGTCGCGGGCTCGTCATCCCAAGGGTTCGCGACCGTGAAGATCGCTTGCTGCACTTGCTGCACGATTTCGCGCACGGAAAGATGGCGCAGCAAGCCCATCTGCGCTGTCTCGCAGAAGCGGCATCCCATCGCGCAACCAACTTGGCTGCTCACGCACAGCGTGCGGCTGAACCACCCCGTTCGGTGCGGCATCGGAATGACGACGCTCTCGGTTTCGTAGTTGCCGTCAACGGGCAGCAGGAACTTGATCGTCTTGCCATCGATGAGTTCGCGCACTGGTGCAGGCGGCGGCGGAGCCATCCACGGCAGCCACTCACCGCGCCGATGCACACGCCGATACGCCTCGAGCGCCACGCCGCGAGCGACGCCCGCGGCCTTGGCCGCATCGACGAACGCAACGCTGGTCAGAGCAAGGGGATCGGGCGCACTGGGCATCGCGACATGGTACGGGCGCAGGGCTACACTCCATGCCGCATGAGCTTCAAGCGATCAGAAGGTCCGCGCGGCGAGCGCATTGTGCCGGTCACGATCCACTTGGAGGATCCCGAAGGCGCGACGGGCACCGAGCAGAAGGAGTGGACGCTGACGGGCGCCACCGGCGAGAGCCTGCTCGAACTGGCGCTCGATCAGCACATCAACATTGAGCACGCGTGTGGCGGCGTGTGCGCGTGCAGCACCTGCCACATCTATGTCGAGGAAGGCATGGAGTGCCTGAGCGAGTCGACCGAGGCTGAGGACGACCGCGTCGAGGAAGCACCCGGCATTCAGCGCAACAGCCGCCTTGCCTGCCAGTGCGAAATCAAGAAGGCCGGTCGCATCGTGATTCGCGTGCCGAGCTGGAATCGCAACGCCGTCAAGGAAGTGCCGCACTGATGGCCGCCGAATTCCATTGGCTCGATGTCCAGCGCATCGCCGAGGAACTGGCTGATCGCCACCCCGAGATCGACCCGGTTTCGGTGAGTTTTCCACGGCTCCGGGCGCTCGTCACGGAACTGCCGGGATTCGCTGAGGAACCAGGTCACCCGAGCAACGAACGGATTCTGGAGACGATTCAGCAACTTTGGATCGAGGAGCGCGCATGAGGTACCACGCGGCGGCGATTCAGACGGCATTCGAAACGCCGAAGGACAGGAGTGCGATCGCCGATCGCGTGGCGCGGATGTGCGCGATGGCCGAGTCGACAGTCGGTGGGTACGAGCCCTTCTTCGATGTGCGCCTGATCGCGTTCCCGGAGTTTGCGCACACGCCGCCGTGCTATCTGACGGTGAAGGAACTCCAACAGCATCTGGCGGTCGAACTGCCGAACGAACACACCGACGCCTACACGCGCGTCTGCAAGAAGCTCGGCTGCTGGATTCAGACGGGCACCTTCCTCGAGCGTCATCCAAGATGGCCCGACGCGGTCTTCAACACGACCATGCTCATCGGCCCCGACGGCATCGTGGCGACCTACCGCAAGGTGAATCCGTGGATCCCGTGGGAGGTGCACGCGAGTCCGCACGATCTGGCCGACTACGACCTGCCGATGTTCCCCGTCGCCGACACGCCCATTGGTCGCATCGGTTGCGCCATCTGCTACGACTGGCTGTTCCCAGAGACGATTCGCCAACTGGCCTTCAACGGCGCCGAGGTGCTCGTGCGCGTGAGCGCGTACATGGATCCTTGGGGCGCGACGCAGCCGATGGATTGGTGGACGCTCTTCAACCGCACGCGCGCTGCTGAGAACACCGCGTACGTCGTCGCTGCAAATCAAGGGGCGAGCTTTCGCGACTATCCGCCGTTCTCGTGGCCGGGCGGATCGATGGTCGTGGACTTCGAGGGTCGTGTGCTCGCGCAGGCCGATCCGGGTCCCGGCGAGAAGGTCGTCGTGGCACCGATTGATCTGGACGCGCTGCGTGCGGCGCGCGCCCGATCGCGCGGCCACGACATGCGAGCCCACCTTCGCACGAGCGCACACTCCTACATGGAGCGGCCGTACTTGGCTCCCGCGGGAACCGGCGCGATCTCCATCGCTGCAACGAACGAACGCATCGCTCACGCCAAACGGGATCTGCCGTGAGGACAGCGGGGGGAGCGGATGCATCACCAGCACGGCGCGCAGCCGATGTTGATGGCCGAACTGGTCGTGCTGGCCGAGTCGATCGTGCTGGTCGAGCACTCGGCACGCTGCTGGTGATCGTTGCGGCCATGAGCGGCTGTGCGAAGCCCACTGCCGACGAATCAGCACTCAGTGCCGTGCAGATGGGTGCGCTGAATCACGGCATTGGTTTGATGGGGCAGTTCGACTTCGCGGGCGCGCGAATGCAGTTCCAAGGCAGCGCGCAAGTGCACGGCAATCGATGGGGGCTCACGAACGCGGCCATCGCGCTGATGAACCAATCCGACGAAGGCGCGCAAGAGCGCGCGATCGAAGAGTTCCGCTCGATCCTTCGGTCGTACGACGCGCCCGATGTCCAGGTGTGGGGCACGCCGACCTACTGCATCGGTCTTTGCGAGCTCTACCTTGGCCGACCGGAAGCGGCGCTTGAGCACCTCCGTCGCTGCGCTGATGCAGTCCCGGGCGACCCACATGCGAGTTTCTATGTTGGCCAGTGTCTGGAACTGACTGGGCACGATGTCGACGCGCTCTCGTGGTACCGCCGCGCTGCCGAGCTCGATCCCTTCCTGCGCAGTGCGCAACTTGGGATCCAGCGCATGGCCGCGCGGGCGGGCGATGACGCCGCCGCCGATCAGGCGATGCAGTCATTCGAGCGCTTGGCCACGAGTCCGCGGAGCACGCTCGCGGAGTTCAAGTACACGCGCATGGGCCGTCTGGCCATGTGCATCCTTCCGCCAGAGCCCATGCCGGAGCCTGCCAGCGGTCCGGTGCTGGCGTCGCCGTCGGCGATCGTGCTCGCTGGTCCGGCCACCGAACTGAGTTGGAGCGAGACAGGCGGCGTGAGTGTGTGCGCGGTCGATCTGGACGGTGATGGCGCGCTCGATCTGATCCTGCCCGGCGCGCTCAAGAGCGAGCACCCCAACGCGATCTTGCGATCGACTCCAGCGGGCTTCGTCCATGATGATGCGCATCCGCTCGCGGCGGCGTCGGGCGTCCTTGGTGTGCTCGCAGGGGACTTGGACAACGATGGGCGCGTGGATCTTGTGTCACTGGGCAGTTCCGGCATTCGCGCATGGTTGCAGACTGCTGATGGCTGGAAGGACCAAACGAATGATCTTGGTCTTGGCACGATGACTGCCGCGCGCGATGGCGTGCTTGCGGACCTCGATCACGACGGCGACCTTGATCTTGGAGTCCTCGATGGAGCGGGCTCGCTGCGACTCTTTGCAGGCATCGACGGTGGGCCCATGCGCGAGATCACCGATCGATTGCAAGGCGCTTCCGCCAAGCCCGCGACGCAGATTGCACTCGGCGATCTGGACGCCGACCGCGATGTCGATCTGCTTCTGGCCGGCCCCGAAGGCTGCACGGTCTGGTGCAACGACCGGCTTTGGTCGTGGACGCGCCATCCACGGTTCAGCGCGATCGAGGACCACGCCGCCACATGGATCGCGTGCGCAGAGCGTGCGATCGACGGCGCGCCGCTCGTCATGCTTCGCCAGCTTCCGAAGGCTGCGCGGAATGACTCGACCGCGGCGGGGGACGGTGCTGCGTCGAAGATCGGTGGCGAGATCCTGGTGCTCTCCCCCACAACGCCCGAGCGTGGCGCGAGTTGGACCGGATCATGGGAACTCAGTTCGCGCGGGTCAATCGAGCTTGGAGCCGACACCGGTTCGACCAGCCTGTTCACGCTCGCGGATCTCAACGGTGATCTGCAACACGAGGTGCTGTGTGGTGAAGGCAGCGCGCTCCTTGGGCTCGATGCCACCGGACATCAAGTCTGGACGGAGCGTGCGCCCAAGCCAGCCACGGCGTGGGCGGTCGTCAACCTGACGCCGGAACGGGGGCCGAGCGTGCTCGCGACGCAGCCCGGCGCGCCGCCCGTGGTGTTCGGCCCAGGATCTGGTCGCGGCGGATTCGCAGCGATCGATCCGCGCGGACGCATCGACCCGGCGCAGAGCATGCGCTCGAATGCAAGCGGTATCGGGACTCGACTCTCTGCGCGCGTCGGCAATGCGTGGACGAGCACGACGACATGGCGTTCGGGGTCCGGGCCGGGCCAGAGTTTGCAGCCCATCTCGATCGGCCTTGGTCGTGCGCCGCATGGCGATGTGCTCGCGATCGATTGGAGCGACGGCGTGACGCAGAGTGAGCTCTGGCTCATGGCCGGATCGCGGCGCACGCTCGTCGAGACGCAGCGCCAGATCAGCAGCTGTCCCGTGATCTTCGCGTGGAACGGTCGCGAGCACGCGTTTGTGACGGACTGCCTTGGCGTTGGCGGACTGGGCTATCTGCTCGAGCCCGGTGTCTATGCGCCACCGCGCCCGTGGGAGCGTGTGCTGCTCGGCCCCGGCACGCTCGTCGCGGACCGTGGCATGTATCGCCTCAAGCTCACCGAACCCATGGAAGAGGCGTGCTGGATCGATGGCGCGCGGCTCGTCGCCTACGACTTGCCCGCGGGTTGGTCGATGGCGACCGACGAGCGGATGGGGATCAATGGTCCGCAGCCGACGGGCGCGCCGATCTTCTGGCGCACGGAGTACCTGCCGACCGCCGTCAGGACTCAGCTCGATGCACAGCGTGCGACCGAGCACGGGGATGCGAATGCACACGGGGGTTCGCCGGCGGCTGACGTGCGCGCGCAATCCGCGCTCGACGCGGTGACTCGCGCGGATCTTGTCGCTTTGGATCCTGGGCCGCTCGATCATCGACTCATCGGTCGCCTGAAGTCGGATCATGTGGTCGAGCTGGAGTTCGCGCACGATCTCGCCGCGCTGACCAACGCGTGGCTCGTCATGGATGGGTGGATCGAGTACCCGTACTGCCAGACGATGTTCGCGGCATGGCAGTCGGGCGCCGCGTTTCGTGCGCCATCGCTCGAAGCTCGCGGCGCCGATGGCGCGTGGATCATGGTGGCGGACCAGTTCGGGTACCCCGCAGGCATGCCGCGACGCGCGATGCTCCCACTGCCCGCAGTTCCGGCCGGAACGACCGCACTCCGGCTCTCGACCAACCAACAGATCTACTGGGATCGCCTTGCCGTCGTTGTCGCTGAGCCGGCACCGGTCGAACCCGTCGTGTGTCCTGCGCAATCGTCGGTCGTGGCTCGGCGCGGTTACGCACTGCGTTCGACGGGGCCGCAGGTCTTGCCGCACTACGACGACGCGCGCGCTGTGCCGCTCTGGGATTGCCGCGTGCAACTCGGCGCCTACACCGCGCTTGGGGAGTGCGCACCGCTGACGGCACTGCAAGATGATGCCTGTGCCATCTTCGCTGGCGGCGAGGAACTGCAGTTGGCGTTCGAAGCCCCGCCCGAACAGGCTGGCCGCAGGCGTCACTGGGTGCTCGAACTCGACGGATGGTGCAAGGACATGGACTTGTTCACCAAGGACGGCGAGACGCTCGATCCCCAGCCCATGCGGGGCGATTCGCGCAGCCCAAGCGCACAGGCATTGCACGAGCGTTTCAACACGCGCATGCAGGGCGGACGCTGACACGCCGCGCGACCGATCGGCGGCGATTGACCGAACTCGCAAGACTGCCGTGCTGACGCGGAGGCCGCAAACGATCGCGCGGACTCGCTCCCGGTGCGTGGCATCTAGACTTTGACCCATGGCCGGACCCGGCGGAACGCCGCACAAGCAGCCCGTCCCGCGTCGCTTGGCGCGCGTCCTGTCGTTTGTGCTCGGGCTCTTCGCGATCTTGGTCGTGAACAGCGTCTACCTCTCTGGCATCACGGTCGCGGAGTGGGCATCGGGCCAGTCGCTTCAGAATCAGTTCTACCAGTGGATGTTCGGCGGGCACATCCTGCTCGGTGTGGTCTTCACGCTCCCCTTCGTCGTGTTCGCCGCGGTGCATCTTCGCAACGCGCACGACTGGCCCAACCGCAGCGCCGTCCGCGCCGGATGGATCTTGCTTACTGCGTCGATCGGCGTGCTCGTCACTGGTTTTCTGCTGACGAACATCGAGTTCTTCGGGCGTGATGTCGGGCTGCGGGCCCCAGAATCGCGACGCGTGGCGTACTGGCTCCATGTCGTGCTGCCCATCGCAGCGATCTGGCTCTTCGTGCTGCATCGGCTCGCGGGCCGGGCCATCAGGTGGCAGATCGGCGTACGGTGGGGCACCGTCGCAGCTGCATTCGCCGCGGTGATGGTCGCGCTGCACGGCGCCGATGCGCGCCCGTGGTCCACGGTCGGCCCGCGCAACGCTGACTACTTCGAACCGAGCTTGGCGCGCACGGCTTCAGGTGGATTCATCTCGGCCCAGAGCCTGATGATGAATGAGTACTGCCTAGCGTGCCATGAGGACACCTACAACTCGTGGGCTCACTCGGTCCACGCCGCGAGCAGCTTCAACAATCCGATGTACGCCTTCAGTGTCCGGGAGACCCGGCGCACGGCGCACGCGCGCGATGGCCGGGTGCAGGGCGCACGCTTCTGCGCCGGCTGCCATGATCCGGTGCCATTCTTCAGCGGCGCGTTCGAAGACGCTCGGTTCGACGATCCGAACTACGACGTCTCGAGGGACCCCTTGGGTTCCGCCAGCATCACCTGCACATCCTGCCACTCGATCGTTGCGGTGAACTCGCCGCGCGGCAACGCGGACTACACGATCGAGGAGTCGCAGCACTATCCCTTCGCCTTCAGCGAAAACCCCTTCCTTCAGTGGGTGAATCGCCAACTCATCAAGGCCAAGCCTGCGTTCCACAAGCAGACCTTCCTCAAGCCTGCCGTGCATCAGTCCACCGAGTTCTGCGGCACCTGCCACAAGGTCAGCTTGCCAGCGGCGGTCAATGACTACCGATGGTTGCGCGGCCAGAACCACTATGACTCGTTCCGGCTCTCCGGAGTGAGTGGTCACGGCGTCGAAAGCTGGTACTACCCACAGAAGGCTGAGTCGAACTGCAACGGTTGCCACATGCTTGCGCGGCCAAGCGACGACTTCGGTGCCAAAGTGCGCGATGGTCGATTGGCGATCCTCGACCACGGCTTCGTCAGCGCCAACCCAGCGACGCCGTTGCTCTCGGGACTCACCGGCGCCGACACAGTGCAGGCCAAGTGCGAGGCGTTCTTGCAGGGAACGATGCGCGTGGACCTCTTCGGGATCCGTCGTGGCACCGACATCGATGCTCCGCTCGAGGCGCCCCTTGATCCCATGCGGCCTGCAATCTCGCCAGGCGAGTCGCTGCTCGTCGAGGTCGTCACGCGCACACTCAAGCTGGGCCACGAGTTCACGCAGGGCACCTCGGACAGCAACGAGATTTGGCTCGACGTCACCGTGCGATCGGGCGACCGAATCATCGGTCGAAGTGGGGGCGTTGATGGGGAGCGGGCCGTCGATCCCTGGAGCAAGTTCCTCAACACCTTCATGCTTGATCGAGAAGGCCACCGCATCGATCGTCGCAACGCGCAGGACATCTTCGTCGCGCTCTACAACAACCAGATCCCGCCGGGTGCTGGCGATGTGACGCACTTCGGTCTCACGCTGCCCGATGATCTTGCGGCGCCCGTCACCATCGATGTCGCGCTGCGCTATCGCAAGTTCGACACGACGTATCGGCACTTCGTTGACCCCGCGAGCGGTCCAAACACGCTGCCAGTCCTGACACTCGCGACCGACTCCATCACGCTGCCGTGGACAGGCGCGGGAATTGCCGACGCATCGCCTGCGCAGCAGACCGCTCCGCCTGAGTGGGAGCGTTGGTACGACTACGGGATCGGTCTGTTCCGTCAGGGCAACCGCGGCAGCCAGAAGGGGGATCTTCGTGGTGCAGAGATCGCCTTCCGCAAGGTCGAGGAGCTCGGCCGGGGCGAGGGCGCGCTTGGCTTGGCGCGCACGTATCTGAAGGAAGGTCGCCTGGACGAAGCGGTGACGGCGCTTGACCGCGCGGCCCAGGCTCAGTCGCCCGCGTATCCATGGTCGATCGCGTGGTTCAGCGCGCAGGTTGATCGCCAGAACGGCAATCTCGAGGCCGCCGTGCGCAACATGGAGGCCGTCAAAGCCAGTGCGTTCCCGCTTGCGATCGAGCGCGGGTTTGACTTTGGACGCGATGACCGACTGCTGGTCGACTTGGCCCAGGTGCAGTACGAGTGGGCGCGATCGTGTTCTGCGACAGATCCCGCGAAGGCGCGTGACCTGTTCACGAGTGCCCGGTCCAATCTCGATGCGGCGCTCGCGCTGGATCCCGAGAGTGCCAGCGCGTGGTTCGTCCTCTCCCAAGTCGCAACGGATCAGGGCGAGACGGAACTCGCAGAGCGCGCCAGGACCGAGCACGAGCGATACAAGCTCGATGACAACGCCCGCGATGTCGCCATCACCGCTGCTCGTGCGCGCTACCCGGCAGCGAACCACGCCGCGGAGCCGATCGTGATCTACGACCTGCAGCGACAGGGGCGCTACGACGCCTCGATCACCGATCCGATTCGGGACATGTCGCTCAGCCGCTCACGCTCGGAGTGACGATGCGGTCGGCGCGAGCGTAGGCTGCGCGGATCGATGCACGAGCCCGAGCCGGAACCACAACCTGACGATGGCCGCATCGGTCGAGCCACTCGCCACTCGTTGGCCGCGATCGTCGCACTGGGCGTGATCGGGGCTGGCATCTGGCTGCTCGCTCGCAAGCCCACGCCGATCCGCGAACCTGATCCCACGCCTGTGACGCCTGCGCAGCCGCGCGTGGTCGAACGGCCGCTCGCGCCGGTGCCATTCACCGACATCGCCAAAGCTGCGGGCATTGAGTTCACGCACACGACTGGTGCCACGGGCGAATCGCTCTTGCCCGAGACGATGGGTGGTGGCGTCGGTTTCCTGGATGTCGATGATGACGGTGACCAGGACCTGATCTTGATCGACGGTTGTCGTTGGCAGGGTGAGCCCTTTGCCAGCGCGCCCGAGCCCGGTCACGACAGCGTGCGTCTGTGGACCAACGATGGTCGAGGTCAGTTTCGCGACGCGACCAAGGGCAGCGGGCTCGAGGGGCCGCGCTTTGGAATGGGCGTGGCGACCGGTGATCTTGATGGCGATGGGCGCACGGATCTGTTCGTGACCACCGTCGGCCGCAACGGCGTCTATCTCAATCGGACCGAGTCGGGTGGACCGCCACGCTTCGAGGATGCGACGGACCGCCTGAATGTGCCGAGTGCCTCGCGCTGGGGGACGAGCGCAGCGATGTTTGACGGCGACCAGGACGGCGACCTGGACATCATCGTCTGCAACTATGTGCGTTGGTCGCGCGAGATTGACCTTGCCGTCGACTACCGGCTGACCGGCATTGGCCGCGCGTATGGATCGCCCACGGGCTTTGAGGGCGTCGATCTGACCTACCTACGCAACGAGGGCCCCGCGGGCCTGGTCGATGCGACGGCCGAGTGCGGATTCGCGGTCGCCAACGCGAGCACAGGCAAGCCCGTCGCCAAGGCGCTCGGTGTCGTGCTCGGTGACTGGAACAACGACGGCCTCATCGATGTGGCCATCGCCAACGACACCGTCGCAAATTTCCTCTTTCGCAACGAAGGAACACCCGGTCGCGGCAGGTTTGTCGAAGTGGGCGCATCGAGCGGCATCGCGTTCGATCGCAACGGGAGCGCAACGGGCGCCATGGGAATCGACACGGCGTGGCTGCGCCCGAACCAGTGGGCGATTGCGATCGGCAACTTCGCGAACGAGATGAGTTCACTCTATGTCGCGCGCGGCTCGACCATGTCCTTCAGCGACGATGCGATCATCGAGGGACTCGGTCCGGCGTCGCGCGCGTTCCTCACCTTCGGCTTGGTCATGGCGGACATGGATCTCGATGGCGATGCCGATCTGGTCCAGGCCAACGGTCACATCGAGGAGCGCATCGCGCGTGTGCAACCGAGCCAGTCCTGGCGTCAGCGTGGGCAGCTCCTTCTGAATGCTGGACCAAGCGCAACGGGACCGCTCCTGCGCGACATGCCGGCTTCCATGATTGGTGATCTGGCGCGCCCGGTCGTGGGGCGTGGACTTGCGACCGCGGACATCGACGGCGACGGTGACCTTGACCTAGCGCTCACGCAGGTCGGCGGAGCGCCGATGCTCCTGCGCAACGATCTCTCGGCGCACGGCCAGTGGCTTCGCATTGTGCTCAAGGGTCCCGCGGGCAATCCGCAGGGGATCGGCGCCCTCGTCACCGTGGCCTCCGCCGCAGCGCCGAACACGCCGACCGCCGCGACCATCGTCAGCAGCGCGCGCAGCTATCTCAGCGCGTGCGACACCGCGTTCACCATTGGTATTCCCGCAGGCCAGACCAACTCCATCGTCACCGTCAGATGGCCCGCTGGAAGTGGTGTGGCCGAAGAAACCCGCGTCGTCGTCGACGAGATCGGCAAGACGATCGTGATCCGCGCTCAGGGGCACGCGCCCCAGCCGCCGAGCATCGCGCCAAGGTCCGCGCCGTCCACCGTGCCATTGCCGTCAAGGTCGGCCGAGCCGCCACCGCCCCATTGACCGAGCAGCACGCCAAGGTCAGCCCCATCGACCGCATGGTTGTTGTCCAGGTCTCCTGGGCACGCCGGCGGCTGTGTGCACACCACGCGGTCGATGCGGATTGAGTCGATCGCCGCATCGGTCGTGGAGTTGTTCGGGTTGTCGCGAGCGACGAATCGAACCTGCATGGTGTTCCCAGGCGCCATCGTCGAGGACAACTTGCCGGAGTAGACCAACCAACTGCCTGAACTCGCCGTGAAGGTCTCGAAGTTCCGCCACGCACCGCCATCGACGCGCACATCGACCGACAGCGAGTCAACCTCCGCCGCCGTGGGTTCGATGCACGCGAACCAACGCGCGTACGAGATGGTCACATCCTGACCACCGATGGTGAAGACCGGTGAGACGAGGTTGGTCGGGCCGCCGTCCACATCGCCCGTCGCAGCCGTTCCGCCGACTGCGCCCTGACCCGTGAACCAGCAGTTCACACCAGTGGCGGAGTTGTCGTTCTCAGGCTGCACCGGCGTCGATCCGCTGTTCGTGCCGATCGGGTCGCCGAGTTCCCAAGCACCAAAGGTGATGGATGTGTTCTCGACCGTCCAGCCAGCGACGCCAGTCTCAAACTCGCTCTCGAAGATGACTTCGGTGCCCGACACTGGGTCGAGCTCGAACGGTGCCGCGGCGCCGCCGGTGGGCAGCAGCCAGGTCGCCGTGCCCGTGTTGGACAGGCGCGCCGAGATGTACCAATCAAGGCTCTGTCCGCAGTTGAGTGCCGGCAGATTCACCAAGAACTGCGTGGATGACACTGGGGTGAGCGCAGACTCCGTCCACGCGCCGTTGTTGATGCGCGTGGAGAGCTTCGCACTGCCCGACACGATGGATCCACCACCGACGATCGTGGCGTTGGCCGTCAGCACGGTGGCCTGCCCAGGTGGCACGGTCGACGGCACGCTGCCGACGATCGACCAACTCATGTTGATCGGGGGCGTGTTCATGTACACATTGATGCCCGCGCAGGTCCCAGACACGATGTCGCGCCAGCCGTCGCCGTTGATGTCGAAGATCGCAGCATCGGTCCAGCCGGTCTGCTCGGTGGACGGCACGGTGCCAGCTTCGTTGACGAACAACGCGCTGTCGGTCCCCGTGTTTCGGTAGAACTTGGTCGTTCGACCGCTCGTCGGGCAGAACGGCCCAAGGTCGCTGTCGACATCAGTCACGATCACATCCTTGCGTCCGTCGTTGTTGAGGTCCGCAATCGCAATGGAGTTGCCGAACTCTGACGGGCTGCCGGAGATCACAAAGGTGACGAAGTTGGCCAACCCATCGGTCCCGTTGCCCGAGTTCAGGCAGTAGCGATCCTGTCCGTCGTCGGCGACGATGAAGTCAAGCTTGCCATCGCCGTT
>Ga0194120_10003006_pt1 | contig 28199 bp, 26 predicted proteins | sample TA2MahCa65mmetaG_FD_148642 | JGI IMG/M metagenome (GOLD analysis project Ga0194120, IMG submission 148642) | Freshwater microbial communities from Lake Tanganyika, Tanzania - TA2015019 Mahale Deep Cast 65m | ecosystem: Environmental > Aquatic > Freshwater > Lake | place: Tanzania: Lake... | reverse complement strand
GCGAGACGGCGCTCATCAAGGTCCATACGAAGCCGGAGGACCGGGCCGAGGCGTTGCGGATCACGGATATCTTCCGCGCCAACGTGATCGATTCCACCCCGACCACCTACACGCTCGAGGTGACGGGGGACGCCAACAAAATCGAGGCGATCATTAACTTGCTGCAGCCGCTCGGCATCAAGGAACTGGTCAGGACCGGCCGCGTGGCGATCGCGCGGGAGCCGGTTCGGCCCACGGCGGCGCAGCCGAAACGCGTCGCCAAAGACTGACCGCGACAGACCAGCATTCAATCCGCCGGGCGATGTCTCGCCCAGCCGCATTCACCCGGGAGTTGTTGATGAAGATTTATTACGATCAGGATGCCGACCTTCAGCAGATACGCAGCAAACAGGTGGCCGTCGTCGGATACGGCAGCCAGGGCCATGCCCATGCCCTCAATCTGAAAGAGAGCGGCGTCAACGTCGTCGTGGGGTTGCGAGAGGGCGCGTCGTGGCAAAAGGCCGAGGCGAGCGGACTCAAGGTCATGCCGGTCGCCGATGCGGTGAAGGGGGCCGACATCGTCATGATCCTGGCGCCGGACGAAGCCCAGGCGGCCATTTACAAAAACGAGATTGCGCCACATCTGAAAAACGGCGCCTACCTGGCTTTTGGCCATGGGTTCAACATCCATTTCGGCCAGATCGTGCCGCCGGCCGGCGTGAACGTCTTCATGGTGGCGCCCAAGGGGCCGGGCCATTTGGTCCGTTCGGAATACACCAAGGGCAGCGGCGTTCCGGCGCTGCTGGCGATCCACCAGGACCCCAGCGGGACGACCAAGGCCGTCGGGCTGGCCTATGCGAGCGCGATCGGCGGCGGGCGGGCCGGCGTGATCGAAACCTCCTTTCGGGAGGAAACCGAGACCGACTTGTTCGGAGAGCAGGCGGTGCTGTGCGGCGGGATCACCGCGCTGATCCAGGCCGGCTACGAAACGCTGGTGAAAGCCGGCTATTCTCCGGAGATGGCGTATTTCGAGTGTCTGCATGAGGTCAAGCTGATCGTGGACCTGATCTACGAGGGCGGGATCGCCAACATGCGGTACTCGATCAGCACCACCGCCAAGTACGGAGATGTGACGCGCGGGCCTCGGATCATCACGGACGAGACGAAAAAGGAAATGCGGAAAATCCTGGAGGAAATCCAGAGCGGACGGTTCGCCCGCGAATGGGTGCTGGAGAACCAGGCCAACCGGCCGGTGTACAACGCGTTGCTGGCGAAGGGGGAAGCCCATCCGATCGAGACGGTCGGGACCAAGTTGCGGGCGATGATGCCCTGGTTGAAAAAGGGCAAGCTGGTCGATAAGGCCAAGAACTGATCGGACGCTATCGGCCTTCAGCGCTCAGCCGGAGACTGAAAGCGGATAGCCGAATGCTGAGGGCTTTTAATGGCTGATCGCGCAGTCGGCATCCCCATCGTCAAAGAGGGGCTTCCCTTCGTTGCGACGGCGGGCGGCGCGGCGGCGCTGGCCGGTTCGTTGGGTGGGACGGGCTCCGCGCTGGCCCTGGGCGCGGTGACGCTGTTCATCGCGTGGTTTTTTCGCAACCCCAAGCGGAGCGTTCCCTCCGCGGCAGGCGCGGTCGTGGCCCCGGGCGACGGGCGGGTCATCGCGGTTGCGGAAGAATTCGAGCCTCGGTTTCTGAAGGAACAGAGCACCAGGATCAGCATCTTCCTGAACGTGTTCGATGTGCATGTCAACCGGATGCCCTGTGAGGGGATGGTGGAAGACGTGGCCTATCAGCCCGGGCGGTTTCTCGCGGCCAATCGGCCGGAGGCCACGTTGCGGAACGAACAGAACGCCGTCATGATCCGAACGCCGCGCGGGCAGAAGGTGCTCTGCGTCCAGGTGGCCGGTCTGATCGCGCGGCGGATCGTCTGTTGGACCGCCCCCGGCGAGACGGTGAGTCGTGGCGAACGGTTCGGCCTGATTCGCTTCGGCTCGCGGATGGACCTGTTCCTCCCCCTGGGGGCGAAGGTGCGGGTCGGCGTCGGGGCGCGCGTCACGGGCGGCGAGACCGTTTTGGCCGAATTGGCGGATCGTTCGCCGGAGGCCGAGTAACTCTCCGCCGCGGTTTCATCGAACGCGGCGGCTCGATCAAGCGGGTATGGAGGCGTGATGCGAGGGACCTTCATGAAAGACGGCAAATCGGTCATGAAAGAATCGAAGCGTCGGCGGGGCGGCTACTTAATCCCGAACCTGCTGACGACCGGCAATTTGTTCTGCGGGCTCTTTTCGATCTTGGCCGTCTTCAACGCCAACTACCTGACGGCGGCCATTGCCATCATGGTCGCGCTGATTTTCGACATGCTGGACGGGAAGTCCGCCCGGTGGATGAATAGCACCAGCCAATTCGGCGTGGAGTACGACTCCTTGGCCGACCTGGTGTCGTTCGGGGTCGCGCCGGGCTTGCTGATTTATTCCTGGGCCTTGAGCGCCCACGGCATGGTGGGCTCCGCGGTCATGTTCGCCTTCGTGGCCTGCGGCGCGTTGCGCCTGGCCCGGTTCAACGTGATGGCGGCCGCCTCGGAGAGCAAATACTTCACCGGCCTGCCCATTCCGGCCGCGGCCAGCGTCATTGCGACCCTGGTGATCTTCGACCATCACATTCTCCGCATGGGGGCCGAAGTCAAACCCATGCTGATTTTGATCATGACGTTGACCCTGGCGTTTTTGATGGTCAGCACGATTAAGTACCGGAGTTTTAAAGACCTCAAGTTCAAGGGCGACCACCACTTCAACTATCTGGTCTGGGCGATTCTGGCGCTGATGCTGGTGGTGGCCTGGCCTCAAGTGATGTTGTTTGTCACCGTGGCCGGCTATGCCGCCCTGGGAATCTTGGAGAAGGGCGTTGGCCTGCTGGCCAAAGCATTCGGCAAAAAAGGACGGGCTGGTTCGGAGCAGCCCCTGACAGAGACGAAAGAACAGAACGGCTGAGAAGAGGAGTAGTAGGCGGTCCCGACGGTTGGAGAGAGCTGGTGGCGTCCACGCAACAGGGTGGACAGGGTGCGAACCAGCCCGTCGGCCGCTGAACTCGCCTCGGAGCCGGGCCCGTGAAACGCTCCTCACCGGAGCCGGCACAACGTAGCGGGTCCCGCCTGATCCTCGTAACGGATTCAATGAGGGTGCCCGGCCGCTCAGCGAAGCCGGCACCGAATCAGGGTGGTACCACGGAGCGCGCAAGCCTTCGTCCCTGGCGGGGCGGAAGGCTTTTTTGTTTGTGGTCGTCGTGAGCGGCGGCGACACGTAAGGAAGAGGTGACCCATGACGCGCATGATCAAGATTTTCGACACCACCTTGCGGGACGGCGAACAATCGCCCGGGGCGAGCATGAACGTCGAAGAGAAAGTCATGATCGCCAAGCAGTTGGCCCGGCTGGGGGTGGACATCATCGAGGCCGGGTTCGCCTACAGCTCGCCGGGCGATTTCGAGGCGGTCAGGCAGGTGGCCCATGAAGTGGAAGGGCCGACCGTCTGCAGCCTGGCCAGGGCCAAGCCGGAAGACATTACGCGGGCCTGGGAGGCGCTCAAGGGGGCGTCCAAGGTCCGGATCCATACCTTTCTCTCGACCTCGGACATTCATCTCAAATACCAATTTCGCATGACGAGGGACGAGGCGCTGAAGCGGGCGGTGGAGATGGTGCGGTTCGCGCGCGGCTACGTGGACGACGTGGAATTTTCGCCGATGGACGCCAGCCGCTCCGATCCCGCCTATCTCTACGAAGTGCTGGAGGCGGTGATCGAGGCCGGCGCCGGGACCGTGAATATTCCCGACACGGTGGGGTACGCTGCCCCGCAGGAATTCGGCCTGCTGATCCGCGGGATTCGCGAGAAGGTGCGGAACAGCGCCCAGGCGGTCATCTCGGTCCATTGCCACAACGACCTGGGCCTGGCCGTCGCCAACTCCTTGGCCGCCATCCTGGAAGGGGCCGGGCAGGTGGAATGCACGATCAACGGGATCGGCGAACGGGCGGGCAATGCCGCGCTGGAGGAAATCGTCATGGGGCTCAGGACCCGCAAGGATTTCTACGGGGCGGATACGGCCATCCGCACCGAAGAGATTTCCAAGGCCAGCCGCCTCGTCAGCAAGATCACGGGCATGCTGATCCAGCCGAACAAAGCGATCGTCGGCGCCAACGCCTTCGCCCACACGTCGGGCATTCACCAGGACGGGCTATTGAAGGAGAAGAGCACCTACGAGATCATGCGGCCCGAGTCCATCGGATTGGTCCAGAGCAAGCTGATCATGGGGAAGCTGTCCGGCCGCCATGCCTTCCGGAAGCGGATCGAAGAGTTGGGCTATAAGCCCTCCGAAGAGGAGATCGCCCGCGCCTTCGAACGGGTGAAGAAGTTGGCGGACCAGAAGAAGGAACTGTACGAAGAGGACCTGGACGTCATCATCTCCGAAGAAACCGCGCGCATTCCCGAGCGCGTGGCGCTGAAGGCCCTGCAGATCGAAAGCGGGACCAACCGGGTGCCGACCGCCACGGTGGAGTTGGAGATCGACGGGCAGGCGATGACTCAGACCGGCACCGGCGACGGGCCGGTGGATGCCGCCTATCGCACCATTGCCGTCATGACGCAGACCAAGAGCCGGCTGCTGTCTTATGCGGTCAAGGCCATTACCGGCGGCACCGACGCGCAAGGGGAGGTCTCCGTGCGGCTGGAGGAAGGCGGCAAGACGGCCATCGGCCATGGGGCCGATACGGACATCATCCTGGCCTCGGCCAAGGCCTATCTCAACGCCATCAACAAACTGGCCTTTTGGACCTCGAAGGATGTCGATCCATCGAAGAAAGTCGGCTTGATTTGACGCGCGGATCATGGGTAGAGTGACTCGGTTGTTTCGGAGGTCCGTGCGGGTCTAGCAAGGAGGGAATGTCGAGTGAACGCGCGTATGGCGGTGTTGGCCGGCGACGGAGTCGGACAGGAAATTGTGCCCGAGGCGGTCAAGGTCCTCAAGGCGGTCGGGGAGCGGTTCCACCATACCTTCGAGTTTGTGGAGGGGCTGGTGGGCGGACAGGCCCTCGACCGGGTCGGAGTGCCCTTGCCGGACGACACGCTTGCGCTGGCGAAAGAGAGCGATGCGGTGCTGCTGGGGGCGGTGGGCGGTCCCAAGTGGGAAGGGCTCGAATACCGGCTCCGCCCGGAACGGGCCCTGCTGGGGCTGCGGGAGCAGCTCGGACTCTTCGCCAACCTGCGTCCCGCCAAGCTCTATCCCATGCTGGCCGATGCCTCGACGTTGAAGCGGGAGGTGATCGAGGGCATCGACCTCCTCGTCGTGCGCGAATTGACCGGGGGAATCTATTTCGGCAAGCCGAAGGGCATCGAGAAGACGGCTGATGGCGAGCGGGGCGTCAATACGGAAGTCTATACGACCGAGGAAATCCGGCGCATCGCCAAAGTGGCCTTCGAGGCGGCGCGGAAGCGGCGGCGGAAGGTCGTCTCCGTGGACAAGGCCAATGTGCTGGAATCGTCCGAACTCTGGCGGCGCGTGGTCATCGAGGTCCACAAGGGGTTTCCGGACGTCGAGCTGACCCACATGTACGTGGACAATTGCGCCATGCAGCTCATCAGGAATCCGAAGCAGTTCGATGTGCTGGTCACGACCAATCTGTTCGGCGACATTCTTAGCGACGAAGCGGCCATGTTGACCGGGTCCATCGGGATGTTGCCTTCGGCCAGCATCGGGGCCACCGCCGGGATGTACGAGCCGATTCACGGGAGCGCCCCGGACATTGCCGGCAAGAACCTGGCCAACCCCATCGCCACGATCGCTTCTGCCGCCATGCTGCTGGCCTATCAGTTGCGCCTGGACAAGGAGGCGGAGGCCGTCGAGCGGGCCATCCTTCTGACGCTGGAGCAGGGGTATCGGACCAAGGACATTCAGAGTCCCGGAGGCAAGCTGGTCGGCACGAAGGAGATGGGGGAGGCGATTCTTCGGAACTTCTTGCAAGGGTAGGGGCGTCGAATGCTCGTGTCGTCAAAATCCGGGACGATTGTCACCATTGCAGGCACGGGGGAACCGGGCCACTTCGGCGACCATGGGCCGGCCGTTGCGGCTCGCCTGAACGAGCCGAAGAGTCTGGCGCTCGACGGAGCCGGGTCCCTCTATATTGCGGATTCCGAAAACCATGTGGTCCGCAAGGTGGACCTTGCCACAGGGATCGTCACCACCGTTGCCGGCCGACCGAACGACGCGCCCCAGATTGAACGCGAACCGGTCGGGGCTTGCGGGTCTTCTGATTTCGACGAGGACGATCCGCTGGGAAGCGCCCGGACGCAGACCACGGAAAAGTTTGCGCAGCTTGGGGACCTGAGCGGCACGGTCCGGTTTGTGACCGGGGCCGCGCCGCAGTCCAAGCGGTGCCAAGGCGATGGAGGCCCCGCCCTGCAGGCCCTGCTGAACTTCCCGACGGCGGTCGCGTTGGACGCGCAGGGGAATCTGTTCATCGCGGACACCATGAACCATCGGGTCCGGAAGGTGGAGGCCGCGACCGGGACGATCACGACGATTGCCGGCACGGGCCAGCGACGCTGGAGCGGAGACGGAGGGCCCGCCGTCTCTGCGGCCCTCAACGACCCCTCGGCGCTGGTGGTGGATGCGGGAGGGAATCTGTACATTGCCGACCAGAGCAACAACCGGGTCCGCAAAATAGACGTAGCCACGGGGGTTATTACGACCGTGGCAGGGACGGGACAGGCGGCCTATACCGGCGATGGCCTGCCTGCGACGGAAGCGGGTCTGGCCGGGCCCAGCGGTCTTGCGTTGGATTCGGATGGGCAGTTGTACATTGCCGACACTTTCAACGGGCGGATTCGCCGGGTGGACTGCGCCACCGGCTTGATCAGCACCGTGGCCGGCGACGGGGGAGAGTATCGGTACCAGGGACAACCGAATGAATTCTCCACCAGCCTCTCGCGGCCCTACGGCATTGCGATCGATCCGGAGGGGCATATTCTGCTCACCGACTCGGATAGCCATTTGATCCGGCGGTGGGACCGGCGGAAGAAGATCGTCACGCTCGTGGCGGGCAACGGCGTCGCGGGCTTTTGCGGAGACGGCGGGCCGGCGCGGGAGAGCGGTTTGAACTATCCCTTTGGGGTTGCCGTGGACCGGCAGGGGACGATGTTCATTGCGGATACCTTCAACCACCGGATACGGATGGTTGCGGCCTGAAAACCGTGATGTGCGACGGGATGGCAGAGGAAGGGCGGAGAAAATGTTGACGAAGAAGGCGGCCTATAAAGTGGCCGTGGTCGGGGCGACCGGCGCGGTCGGGGTCGAGATGATCGAGGTCTTGGAGGAACGGAAGTTTCCCGTGGAGACGCTGGTTCCCCTGGCTTCGTCCCGTTCCGCCGGCGTGACCGTGTCCTTTCAGGGCCGCGAGATCACGGTGCAGGAACTGACCAAGGACTCCTTCACGGGGATCGACATCGCCCTGTTTTCGGCCGGCAGCGATGTCAGCAAGGAGTTTGCCCCCATCGCGGCCAAGGCCGGCGCGGTGGTGATCGACAACAGCGCGGCCTGGCGGATGGACAAGAAGGTCCCGCTGGTGGTTCCGGAGGTCAACCCCCAGGCTCTTGCCGACCACCAGGGCATCATCGCCAACCCGAACTGCTCCACGATCCAGATGGTCGTGGCGCTCAAGCCGTTGCACGACGCGGTCCGCATCAAGCGCATTGTCGTCACCACGTTCCAGTCCGTGTCGGGGACCGGCAAGGAGGCGATGGATGAATTGATGGAGGAATGTCAGGCGCTGCTCAGTTTTCGGGAAGCGAAGCCGAAGGTCTATCCCTATCAGATCGCCTTCAACTGCCTGCCGCAGATCGACGAGTTCTTGCCCACGGGCTATACGAAGGAAGAAATGAAGCTGGTGCATGAGACCAGGAAGATCATGGGCGACCATTCGATCCAGATCACGGCCACGACCGTGCGGGTGCCGGTCTATGTCGGCCATTCGGAGGCGGTCAACATCGAAACGGAGCGGAAAATATCGGCCAACGAGGCGCGCGCGGTTCTGGCCGATTCGCCGGGGGTGCTGGTCTACGACGACCCCGCCCATGCCCTCTACCCCATGCCATTGGATGTGGCCGGCAAGGACGAGGTCTATGTCGGCCGTATCAGGGAAGACGAGTCGATTCCGAACGGACTGAACCTGTGGGTGGTCTCGGACAACCTCCGGAAAGGCGCGGCCTTGAACGCCGTCCAGATCGCCGAATGCCTCGTGGGGTAGCGCATGGAGGACTGGAGCGGGCTGGGCAGGGCCGTCATCCTTCTCGGCGTCGTCCTCGTCCTCGTCGGCGCCCTTCTGACGGCACTCGGCAAGGGGGCTGGCCCCGGCGGCATCGGCCAATTCTTGGGCCAATTTTTGGGATGGGTCGGCAAGCTGCCCGGCGACATCCTGATTAAGCGGGACCAGTTCACCTTCTATTTCCCCCTGGCCACCAGCATTGTGCTCAGTCTCGTGTTAAGCTTGCTGATGTACTTTTTTTTCAAACGGTGAGCCTCATGCGTTCGGTCGCGGTGATCTATGGGCTCTTGAGCGCGATCCTGCTGGCCCCCTCGGCCCAGGCGGCGGACCCCATTCGCGTTCTGCTGGCGCAGGATGCCAAGCAAGTGACGCTCTCGGCTGACCGTGGTTTGGTGCTGCGCTCTGGAGCCGGAGAAGAACGGCTGGTCCCAAGCCCGGTGGTTGTCACGCTCGGCTCGAACGGGACCGGCGCGGGTGGAGTAGTCGCGAGCGGTCCGGATGGCAGGACCTTCACGGCCGACAGCCTGACGGTCAAGGGACAGGAGGAAGACATGAGGGTGGCGGTGGGTGCCACGGCCCTTGTCGTGGGCGGAGTGATCCAGGTCATGGCCAAAGGAACAGGCCTGGCTGTGCTCAATACGGTGGATCTGGAGGAATACGTCAAGGGGGTGGTTCCCTCGGAGATGCATGCCGGTTGGCATCCGGAAGCCCTCAAAGTCCAGGCGGTGGTGGCCAGGACCTATGTCCTCTATCAGCGCCTTGCCGGCCGGGAGCGCGACTACGACGTGGTGGCCGGGACCCAGGATCAAGTCTATCGTGGCCGGCATGGGCTGGACGAGCGCGTCCAGCAGGCCGTCGAATCGACGCGGGGATTGATCCTGACATACAGGGGGGCGCCCATTCTGGCAGCCTTCTCCTCGACTGCCGCTGGGCCGACGGAAGATGCCATGAACGTCTGGTCCAAGGACTTGCCCTACTTGAAGGGGGTGGAATGTCCCTTCGATCAGAACTCTCCCTATTATCAATGGCGGGCCGAGTTCAAGCTCCAGGACTTGGAAAGCAGTCTCAAGCGGCAGGGGATCGCGGTGGGGCCGATCGCAAGCCTCACCCCTTTTGCCTACAGCGCAGCCGGCCGTGTGGCCAAGCTCAGACTCTTGCACGCCCAAGGCGAGTTGGTCCTGCGAGGCGAAGACCTGCGACGTCTGGTGGGATATTCCGTGATCCCGAGCACGCAGTTCGAGGTGGAAGCGGTGGGACAGACCGTGGTGCTCAGGGGGCGGGGCGCCGGCCATGCGGTGGGGCTCTGCCAGTGGGGGGCTAAGGAGATGGCCGGTCTCGGCTATCCTGTGGCCACGATCTTGCGGCATTATTTTCCGGGGACCGAACTCAAAGACTGGCGCCAGATTGCTTCGGCTGTCTCATCCAAGCCCTGATGGTACTCTCCGACTTCGATTTTCCCTTCGATCCCGCTCTCATTGCCGACCGACCCGTCGAACCCAGAGACCAGGCCCGTCTGTTGGTCTTGCCTCGTGCGGGAGGGGCGTGCTCTCATCGGCGAGTCTCGGATCTGCCCTCCCTCTTGAACCCAGGGGACCTCTTGGTGGTGAACGACACGAAAGTGCTGGCGGCCCGCCTGGCCGGCCGGAAGCGCACGAGCGGGGGCAAAGTGGACCTGGTCCTGGTCCATGAGGTGGCGGAAGATAGATGGGAAGTCCTGCTCAAAGGCCGGGTGACGCCGGGACAGGTCATGGACTTTGAGGGGGGGCTCTCGGCTTCGGTCGTCCAACAGGGGGCGTCGGGGACGGTCGTTCAGTTTACGAGCGGGCGTCCGATCAGGGAAGCGATCCGCGAGGTCGGACAGATGCCCTTGCCGCCCTATATCAAGCGGTCGCCGATGGCCGAAGATCGTCGTTGGTACCAGACCGTGTTTGCCAGGACCGAGGGAGCGATTGCGGCCCCGACGGCCAGTCTGCACTTCACGGAGGAGCTGTTGGGCTCGTTACGCGACCGCGGCATCGGGATCGCAACCGTGACGCTCCATGTGGGGCCGGGCACGTTCCGGCCCGTTCAAGCCGAACGGATTGAAGACCATGTGATGGCGTCCGAACGGATCGAGGTGTCCGCGGAAGCTGCGGAGGCGATCAGCCGGACCAAGGCAGCGGGGGGACGAGTCGTGGCCGTCGGAACCACGGCGGTACGTGCATTGGAGACGGCGGCCGATGAAAAGGGGGCCGTGCAGCCGACGAGCGGCGACACCCAATTGTTTATCGTGCCGGGCTACCGGTTTCGAGCGGTGGAGGCGATGATGACCAACTTCCACTTGCCCCGTACCACCTTGCTCATGTTGGTGTCGGCCTTTGCGGGGCAGGAGCGATTGCGGGCGGCGTATCAGGAGGCGGTTCAGGAGAAGTACCGGTTCTACTCCTACGGCGATGCGATGCTGATTCTGTAGATTCGGCAGGTCGGAAAGTTGAAAAGTCTGAAAGTCACAAAGACGACAAGCCCCAAGACAGGTCTGACTTTTCGCCTTGAAGACTTTTTAACTTGTAGACTCTTACACGGTGGGCTAGAGCAATTCCTTGTGGACCTTGATGGGGAGGCGCGCCTTCATGGATTCCTTGTAGGCCAGGAGGGCGCGTTGCTGTTTTTGCATCAGGAAGTCTTGGAGGATGCGCTCGCTGGCCGATTGGCCGGCAGTGGGCGTGATGTCGGGTTGACGGGCCATGAGGGCCTGCGCTTCGGCGATCTCGGCCGGCGTGAGGGCCACGGAGTCGCGTACCACGGTCATGGCCTTGGCGCTCAAGAGTTCGACGGTGTACAGCGATTCGAAGAGGGCGGGGGTAAGGCGATTGGCCGCCAAGATTTGCCGGTAGGCGTTGGGATCGAAGGCGCCGTTGCGGTGAAAGTCCTTGCGTTGCACGATGCTCTCGCGCAGCTCGGCCGGGCTGACGGACAAGCCCATATCCCTGGCGGCCAGCGTCCAGATTTTACTTTCGATCAGCCCATCGACCACGAACTGTTTTAGCGTGTCTTCCTTGAATTCCCCTTGAACGTTTTCTTTGTAGAACCGGTAGGTGTTCTCGAAAGTGCGTCGGTACTCGTCCCGCGAGACCGAGAGATCTCCCACCGAGACCACCGCGTTCGAATCCTGCTCCCCGAATCCCCACCAACCCATGGTGATCACGAAGGTGATGGCGAGTATGCCCATGACGGATTTCAACAGCCAGGGATACTTGTGCGCGCCTTCCCGCATCAATTTAATCATGTCGGTTCTCCATCCTGAACGGAATTGTACCGAGCGCCGGGCCCAAAGGCAAGCAAGGAAGTCTTGCCGCCTTTCCGGGGCCGTGCGCGTTTCTTGAGGATTTATGAGTTCGTTTGTGCTCCAGCATGAAAGTTGCTATACTTTGAGCAATTATTTGTGAGGAGGGCGCTTGGCGGAGGAGGGACAGGGGACGGGCCCTTGGGGTGCTGGAGTCTATCCCAAAGCGCAGGTCCTCAATCGTTTCATGGCCAAGCTGGTGGATGTGATCATTGTCGCCGCGGCCGACCGGCTGGTTCCGCCGGTCGGCTGGCTGGCGGGGTTGGGTTATCTCTTGATCGCCGACGGATTTTCAGGCGGACGGAGCGTCGGCAAGCGCCTGATCGGTCTGCAGACCAGTATCCCGCGTACGCACGAAGTGGCCGGTTTCAAGGAGTCCATCATTCGAAACTTGCCGCTGGCCCTGGCCTACCTCCTCTTTCCGGTCCCCTACGTCGGGTGGGCGTTGACGGCGGCGATCGTGGCCTTTGAAGGGCTGCTGGTCATCGGCAACGAGCAGGGCATCCGGCTGGGCGATGAGATCGCGCGGACGCAGGTGGTGGATGCGGGGCAGCTGGATATCCGAGATTGACGGGCGGGTTCCCACAACAGTAGGCGACGGTCACCTCAAGGGCATGGTTGACGAAGGGAGGACACGGTGGGCTTTACGGGTGACGTACTAGGTTGGTTTTCGAACGACCTGGCCATCGATCTGGGGACGGCCACCACGTTGGTCTACGTTCGAGGGAAAGGCATCGTGTTGAACGAGCCTTCGGTTGTGGCCGTGGAGAAAAAGACCGAAAAGGTCCTGGCGGTGGGGGCGGAAGCCAAGAAAATGCTCGGCCGCACGCCCGGCAACATTACCGCCATTCGGCCGATGAAAGAGGGCGTGATCGCGGACTTTGAAATGGCCGAGCGCATGCTGAAGTATTTCATCACCAAGGCGCACAACCGGAGCACCTTCGTGCGCCCCCGCATCATCATCGGCGTGCCGTCCCGGATCACGCAGGTGGAGCAACGGGCCGTGCGGGATTCGGCCGAGCTGGCCGGCGCGCGGGAGGTGTATCTCATCGAAGAGCCGGTGGCGGCGGCGATCGGGGCGGGGCTGCCGATTACGGAGCCCTCCGGCAACATGGTGGTGGACGTCGGGGGCGGCACGACCGACATTGCGGTCATCTCCCTGGGGGGGATCGTCTACAGCGAATCCGTGAAAGTGGCCGGGGATCGGATGGACGACGCGATCATGAATTACGTCAAGAAGAAATATAACCTCCTGATCGGGGAGCACATGGCCGAACGCATCAAGGTGGAAATCGGGTCGGCCTACCCGTTCGAGGAAAAGAAAACGATGTCGATTAAAGGGCGGGATTTGATTTCGGGCATCCCACGCACGCTGGTGGTGGATGACGCCGAGATCCGGGAAGCGCTCCAGGAGCCCATCGGGACGATCGTCAATGCGATCAAGGTGGCGCTGGAGAATACCCCGCCGGAGCTGGCTTGCGACATCATCGATCGAGGCATTGTGCTGACCGGAGGCGGATCCTTGCTGAAAGGCATGGACATGCGGTTTCGAGAGGAAACGAATCTGCCGATCATTACGGTGGACGACCCCCTGACGTCCGTGGTGCTGGGGGTCGGCAAAATCCTCGACGAACTGGATCTGCTCCGCAAGGTCTCGGTGATGTCGCAGTGTAGCAGCTCCCGCTAGGGATTCGCTTCCCAGCCCGTAGGCTGGTGGCCATGTTTCGTACGACTGCCGGAACAAGGCGGGGGCTGTGGCTGTTCGTGGTCCTGCTGCTGTTCCTCGTCTTCCTGCTTCCCAAACAGAGCCGAGGTCTGCTCCGGAGCATCGGGCAGCCGCTTGCCCAGATCGTCTCGCTGCCCCTCAACGCCTTGTCCTCCGTGGATCGCAGCCTACGGGACGCGTGGGAGCGCTACGTCGCCTTGCACCACGTGGCGGACGAGAACCGGCGCTTGCAGCGGGAGCTGCAGCAGCTGCGCGGCCGGAACGTCGAATTGCAGGAAATGGTGGTGGCCAGCCAGCGCCTCGCGAAGTTGCTCGAGTTTAAGGCCCGGCTGAAGCCCGGCACCGTCGCGGCGCAGGTCATCGGCCGAGACTCGACCAACTGGTATCGAAGCGTGGTGCTGAACAAGGGCGAGCGGGACGGCATTCGGGTCGAAATGGGCGTGATGACGTCGGACGGGGTGGTGGGACGGGTGGTGAAAGCCACTCCCTACTCGTCGGTCGTTCTCCTGATCACCGATCCCAACAACGCGGTCACGGGCCTGATCCAACGGACCAGGGAGGAAGGCATCGTCGAAGGCACCGCCGAGGGGCGCGCCCGCCTGAAATATATTCCCCTCCTCTCCACGGTCCGGGCCGGCGATGTCGTGGTGACGTCCGGTCTGACCGGAGGGTTTCCCAGGGGCCTGGCCATTGGGACGATCACGCGGATCGACAAGGAAGAAGACGATCTCTTCCAGGTGGCGGAAATTGTGCCCGAGGCGGACTCGCACAAATACGAAGAGGTGCTGGTCATTACCGATCCCCGCCCGCTTGGGGAAGGGGAGGCGGAGTCCGCCGCCTCACCCGGAGAGAAGACGCCGTGAAGCTTGCGGTCTATGCCGGCCTGATATTCGGGTTGGTGCCGCTTCAAACGACGGTGCTCCGTTACCTCAGCGTGGCCGGGGTTGGTCCGGACCTCTGTCTTGTCGCGGCGTGTTTGGTGGGATTTTTGGGCGGCGAGATCGAAGGCCTGCTGGTGGGATTGGCCTTGGGCTTCGCGCAAGACCTCTTTTCGGCCGGAACCCTGTGGCTCAACGTCATGACCAAGGGTGCGATCGGGCTTGTGGCCGGCCTCGTGGGCCGGCACGTCACGAACGCCACGCCGGCGACCCTCTTGAAAGCGCTGGTCAGTCTGTCGCTGTTGTCCGGCCTGACCTTTCTTGCCTTGGTTCGGCCGGAGGCGGGATGGGCCGGCTATTGGGCGGCGGCCTACGGCATTCTGCTGCCGGAGACGGCCTTCAATACGGCGGTCGGAGCGGGAGTCTACTGGCTGATTGCGGGACGTATGCGGAGGGCGCAAGTCGTTCAGGGCGGTCTGGCCGGGTTTGTGCGCTGAGCTGAAACGGGGCTGTTCGAAGGGGGCGCGGGGGAGCAGGAAGCGGGATGGTTGAACTGGGGGCGCGACACGAGGAGCTGCGCGAGCTGCAACGGCGGTTGTTCATCCTCAAGATGGCGCTGCTGGCCGTTGTGGGGCTCTTGGCGATTCGCCTCTGGAATCTTCAGATCCAAGAAGGCGCGTACTATCGCGACCTGTCCGAAAACAACCGGACCCGTTCGGTGGTCCTTGAGCCGGCTCGCGGTTTGATCTACGACCGGCACGGGGTCTTGCTGGCGAACAATGCGCCCAGCTTCGGGCTCTACGTCACCCTAGAAGACGTCAAAAACCGCCCCGCGCTGGCGGAGAAGCTGGTCAAGCTCATCGGCCTGGAGGAGGCCCCGCTCCGCAAAAAGTTCGCCGAGCGCACCGGCCGGCTGGTTCCCAAAAAGTTGAAGGGCGGGCTCACGCTTCGAGAGGCGGCCCTCATCGAGTCGCATCGGCTGGATCTGCCGGGCGTGATGATCCAGGCGGACTCCCGCCGGAATTACACGGTGGGGGCCACGGCGGCCCACGTGATCGGCTATGTGGGGGAGGTCTCGGCGGATCAACTGGAGAAGATCGAGTCGGAAGACCTCCACCAGGGAAGCCTCATCGGCCAGTACGGGGTGGAGAAGGCCTACGATCGATTCCTGCGGGGCAAAGCCGGGCAGAAAGTGATCGAGGTGGATGCGCTGGGTCACGAGAAGAAGACCGTCATGATCGAAAAGCCGGAGGCCGGCAACGATCTCTATGTGACCATCGATATTCGCCTGCAACGCTTGGCGGAGCAACTGCTCGGCGAGGAATCCGGCGCCATCGTGGCGATCGATCCGACCACGGGCGAGGTCCTGGCCTTGGCCAGCCATCCGGTGTTCGATCCCAATCTCCTCTCGCGCGAGCTGACCGCCAAGCAGTGGGATGTGATCGTGCAGAACGAAGGCCGTCCCATGACGAACCGGGCGACGCAGGGGCAGTACCCCCCCGGATCGACCTTCAAGATCGTGATGGCCGCCGCGGCGCTCGAATCCAACACCGTCAATCCTTCGACGAAGATCCGCTGCGTCGGCGGGTTTCAATTCGGCAACCGTCTGTTCAAGGACTGGAAGGCGGGCGGGCATGGCATGATGGATATCACCCAGGCCCTGGTGGACTCCTGCGACGTGTTCTTCTACACGGTCGGGCAGCGCATGGGCATCGATACCATCGCGTCGTTTGCGATGCAGTTTGGGTTGGGGCAGGAGACCGGCATCGAACTGCCGTCCGAGCGGGTGGGGATTGTGCCGTCCAACGCGTGGAAGGAGAAGGCCAAGGGGCAGCCCTGGTTTCCCGGCGAGACCATTTCCGCGTCCATCGGCCAGGGCTACGTGACGGTGACGCCGTTGCAAATGGCCCACTTGATTGCCACCGTCGCCAACGACGGCGTCTCATTCCGCCCCCGCTTGGTGCGGGCCGTCATGGAGCGGGCGACGGGCCGGCTGCAGGACATTCCGGCCGTCTCCAACGGCAAGTTGACGGTCAAGCCGGAGACGCTGGACCTTATCAAGGAGGCCTTGGCCGGCGTGGTCACGCGGGGGACCGCAACGCGCGCGCGCTCCACGCTCGTGTCCATTGCCGGCAAGACCGGCACCGCACAGGCGGCCGCGTTGCGGACGGGACCGGCCAAAGACATTCCCAAAAAGCTGCGCGATCATGCCTGGTTCGTCTCCTATGCGCCCGTCGATGAGCCGAAGATTGCCGTGGCGGTGCTCGTGGAACACATGGGCCATGGCGGGTCTGTGGCCGCCCCCCTGGCCAAACAGATCATCGAAGCCTACATGAAGTTCGGGCCTGAGCCTCAGCAAGAGGCCGAGGCTCCGTCGCCGGCGCGGCCCTTTGAGACGGCGATGGCCATGCCGATGCCCCAGGCAGGTGCCCATGATTGACCGGACGATGGAAGGCCGGGAGCTGGACCGGTTCGACTGGCAATTTCTTGCGCTGATCGCCGCGATTCTTTCGCTCGGCGTGCTCTCCATTTACAGCGTCACCCATGCGCAGCCGGGGACCGGGCTCCCGCTCTACGTCAAGCAGATGATCTGGATCCTGCTCGGCTGCGGCGCCTTTCTGGCCATGCTGGCGGTGGACTACCACAAAATTGCCAGGCTGGCCTACGTGCTCTATGCGGTCGTGCTGGTCTTGCTGGTGGTGGTGCTGGTGGCGGGGAAAACGAGTCGCGGGGCGCAGCGGTGGATTCCGATCGGGCCCTTCGCGATCCAGCCCTCCGAGTTCGCGAAATTAGTCCTGATCCTGGTGCTGGCCGCGTACTATGCCAATGCCCCGCGCGAAGGCTGGCTCCAGCGGGTGGTGTTGCCCGGCTTGATTGCGATGCCGGGCCTCCTGCTGATCCTCAAGCAGCCGGACCTCGGCAGCGGGCTCAGTTTTCTGGCGATTTACGGCGCGATGTTGCTGGTCGTGGGGATGCGGTCGAAAGCCATGGGCATCCTGCTGCTCTTTGCCCTCATGGCCTTCCCGTTTGCCTGGGAGATGATGTGGGGATCGATGCACGACTATCAGCGGCAGCGCGTGATGACCTTCGTCGATCCCGATTACGATACGGGCGGCAAAGGCTATCACGGGCTCCAATCGCGCATTGCGATCGGGTCGGGCGAACTGCTTGGCAAGGGGCTCTACGGGGGGACGCAGAGCCAGCTGAAGTTTTTGCCGGAAGGACACACGGACTTCGTCTTCGCGGTCTTCGCCGAAGAATGGGGCTTTGTGGGCGTGCTGGGACTCCTGGCGCTCTTCGTCGGGTTGATCCTGCTCTCGTTGGAAATCGCGTTGAAGGCCAAGGATGTGTTGGGGGCCTTGCTGGCGGCCGGGATCATCGGCATGCTCGGCTTCTGCCTCGTGGTGAACATCGGCATGACGGCCGGGTTGCTGCCGATCGTCGGGATTCCGCTGCCGCTCATGAGTTACGGCGGCAGCGCGGTGGTGACGACGATGGCGGCCTTGGGGCTGTTGTTGAATATCAAGCGCCGGCGCTTGTCCTTGTTTTACTGAGCGCGCGGCAGGGCGGTCTCGGCCGCCTTGCGGAGCCGGGGACAGGCGACGGTTGCGATCGGGTACAGGTTGTCAGTTGAACCCTTTTACCGTAGGCGCAGGCTGCCGCGGGAATCCGGCACGGAGCCGTTGATCCGCCGACCAGGCTGCAGGGAGTATGTATGGGGCTGGAAATTGCCATCAATGTGACGCGGGAGGAGACCCGCGCGGCCGTCCTGGACGGCCGCGTCGTGACGGATCTCTACGTGGACCGGGTCAAGCACAAGGATTTCGTCGGGAACATTTACAAGGGGAAAGTGGTCAAGGTCCTGCCGGGCATGCAGGCGGCCTTCGTCGATATCGGGATGGAGAAGGCCGCGTTCGTGCACGTGTCGGATATATCGACCGACACGGAGCCGGGGGACACCCTGGTCGACAGCGAGGAAGACGAGAAGGGGCCGGAACTGCCCCGCCCCCGGCGTCAGTCCACGAAGCCGATCGAGCAACTGTTGCAGGAAGGCCAGGAGCTCATGGTCCAGATCTCCAAGGGGCCGATCGGGACGAAGGGGCCGCGGGTGACCACCTACGTGTCGCTGCCGGGGCGGTATCTGGTCTTCATGCCGAACGTCGAGCACATCGGGGTGTCGCGGCGGATTCCCAAGGACGAAGAGCGGGCGCGGCTCAAGGAAATCATGAAGCGGGCGCGCCGGCCCGGCTGCGGCTACATCGTCAGGACGGTGAGCGAAGGGGTCAAGGAGGACGACCTGCGGTCGGACGTGGAGTTCCTGCACGTGCTCTGGCAGGACGCGCTGAAGAAACGGGACCACTTGCCGGCGCCGGCCCTGCTGCACACCGACCTGACGCTGACTTTCCGGATCGTACGCGATCTGTTCACGAAAAAAGTGGACCGCTTGCTGATCGATTCGAGGCAGGAGTACGAGGCGGTGAAGGACTTCGTCCATCGGTTTTCGCCGGAACAGACCTCGCGGGTCCACTATTACGACAAGGAAGAGAGCCTGTTCGACCATCTGGGCATCGAGATGGAGATCGCCCGCGCCCTGAGCCGCAAGGTCTGGTTGAAGTCCGGCGGCCACATCGTCGTGGACCATGCCGAGGCCATGACGGTCATCGACGTGAACACGGGGCGTTTCGTCGGCAAGCGGGACCAGGAGGAGACGATCCTCAAGAACAACCTCGAGGCGGTGAAGGAGATCGCCTATCAGATCAAACTGCGGGGGATCGGGGGGATCATCATCGTCGATTTCATCGACATGGAGCGGGAGAAGAATCGGGACAAGGTCTATCAGGCCCTCGTCGACGCCATGGCCGGCGACAAGGCCCGCACCAGGATTTCGCGCATTTCGGACCTGGGCCTGATCGAGATCTCGCGCGAACGGGTCCGGGAGGACCTGTTGCGGACGATGTCGGAGCCCTGCCGCTACTGCGACGGGCGCGGGTACACCAAGTCTCCCACCACGGTGGTCTACGAGATCTTTCGCGAGATTCGCCGGATCGGGCGCGGACAGGAGGAGCAGAAAATCGTGCTGGGCGTTCACCCGGCCGTTGCCGATTTGTTCTATGACGAAGAGCGCCAAGGGGTGGAGGATTTGGAGCGGTCCTGCCACGCCAGGCTTCTCGTCCAGGCGGATCAGAGCCTGCATCTCGAGCAGTACGATATCGCCGTGCTCTAGGCCATCCGGCGCGGGCCGCCGAGGGCGCCGATAAGCGAGATGGGCGGAGGTTTCCGTGGCCGGTCCCTCGTCCCTTCGGTTGTGGTTTCAGTTGCGCGCGGTCCCGAGGCTGGGCGATGCGGGGCTCTGCCGGCTCATGGAAACCTTCGGCTCGCCGGAGGCGGTCTTGCAGGCCTCCTTGGACTCGTTGCAGGCCGGGGGCTCGATCAGCCGCGCTGTGGCGCAGGCCATCCAGCAGGGGCCCGACCGGGAGACCCAGGAGGCCATCGACCGCGAACTGGAGTTGCTGGAGCGGCTGCGGATATCGGTGGTCACGTACCTTGACGCGGCCTATCCGGCTCGGTTGAAAACGATCGCGGACCCGCCGCCGCTGCTCTACCTGAGCGGAGCGCTGGAGGAGAAGGATCGCCACGCGGTGGCGATCGTCGGGGCCAGGCGAGCCACGGCAGCCGGCCGGCTGGTGACCGAGCACCTCAGCCGGGACTTGGCCGAGGCCGGCTTCACCGTTGTCAGCGGGTTGGCGCGGGGGGTGGATGCGGCGGCCCATCGGGGGGCCTTGGCGGCTCAGGGGCGGACGGTGGCGGTGCTGGGTTGCGGGATCGATCGCACCTATCCGCCGGAACACCGGACGCTCAGGCAGCAGATCGAAGCCCAGGGCGCGGTCCTGTCGGAGTTTCCCCTGGGCGCCTATCCGCACGCCTATCATTTTCCGCGCCGGAACCGGATCATCAGCGGCCTGTCCTTGGGTGTGATGGTCACCGAGGCGGCGCTGCAGAGCGGGTCGCTCATTACGGCCCGGTTGGCGGCCGAACAGGGCCGTGAGGTCTTTGCCGTGCCGGGGTTCGTACAGGCGGAGAACAGCCGGGGGCCCAACGGCCTCATCAAGCAAGGCGCCAAATTGGTTGAAACCGTGGCGGATGTGATCGAGGAACTCTTGCCGCAGCTCGACGTGCCGTTTCGCGAGCGGCTGCAAGCCCGGTGTCCCAAGCAGGCTGAAGACCGGCCTCAGTTGGAGGAAGCCGAGCGCAGACTCCATGACGCGCTGTCCTTCGAGCCGATGCCCATCGACGATCTGATCGCCTGCACAGGCCTTCCCGCGGCCGAGGTCGCCGGCTTGCTCCTGGCCATGGAACTGAAAGGCGCGGTGCGTCAACTGTCCGGCCGGTCGTACATCAGGACGTAAAGAACGCTCAAGAGACTTGCAAAGCGTGCCGAAGTCGGTATATATCACGGCCCCCGGACGAAACGGGCGTGGCGATTCATAGACAAGCGAGGCGACAGGAGCGTTCATGGCCAAATCGTTGATCATCGTGGAGTCACCAGCCAAGGCCCGGACCATCACCAAGTACCTGGGCCGCGGCTATACCGTGATGGCCTCGATCGGCCACGTGAAGGATTTGCCCACCAGCAAGTTGGGCGTGGACATCGACCACGACTTCGAGCCGCAGTACGTGACGATCAAGGGCAAAGCCAAGGTGCTGGCCGAGATCAAAAAAAAGGCCCAAGAGGTCGATACCGTCTACCTCGCGCCGGACCCCGATCGCGAAGGCGAGGCCATCGCCTGGCACATCGCCCAGGAGATCGGCGGCAAGCCGAAGGGCGGCAAGGCGAAGGACAGCGACCGCAAGGTCTACCGCGTCCTGTTCAACGAGATCACCGAGTCCGCGATCAAGCGCGCGCTGCAGTCGCCCGGCCAGATCGACCTGAATTTGGTCAATGCGCAACAGGCGCGCCGCGTGCTGGACCGCATCGTCGGCTATCAAGGCAGCCAGTTGCTTTGGAAGAAAGTGCGCCGAGGCCTCAGCATGGGGCGCGTGCAGTCGGTGGCCGTGAAGTTGATCTGCGACCGCGAGCGGGAGCGCGACGCCTTCCGCGCCGAGGAATACTGGTCCATCACCGCCGTCCTGGCCGGCGCGAATCCGCCTCCGTTTGAAGCCAAGCTCCACAGCGTCAATGGCCGGGATGCGGAGATCGCCTCCGCGCAGGAGGCCGCGCGCCTTGTGGCTGCGGTCCAGGACAAGGACTTTGTGGTGCAGTCCATCGAACGGAAGGAAAAGCGGCGCAACCCCGTCGCCCCCTTCATTACGAGCCGGCTCCAGCAGGAAGCGGCCCGCAAGCTCCGCTTTACGCCCAAGAAAACCATGACTCTGGCCCAACAGCTCTACGAAGGGCTTGAAATCGGCAAGGAAGGGCCGGTCGGCTTGATCACCTACATGAGGACCGACTCGCCTCGGATTTCCACCGAGGCGGCGGAAGAAGCCAGGCAGGTCGTCCGCGAACGGTTTGGCAACGAGTATCTGCCCGCAACGCCCAATGTCTACAAGACTCAGAAGGCCGCCCAGGAGGCCCACGAGGCTGTCCGGCCGACCTCGGCCCATCGCGACCCCGAATCCATCAAGCAATTTTTGGAAAAGGACCAGTACCAACTCTATAAGCTCATCTGGAACCGTTTCATCGCCTCGCAAATGGCGCCCGCCGTGCTGGAGGTCACCCGTGTGGACTCCGTGCCGCAGGGGACGAGCGAGGCCTACGTGTTTCGCGCCAACGGGACCGTCGTCAAGTTTCCCGGCCACACGGCGGTCTATCTGGAGGGCAAAGACGCGGAACTGGCCGCCCAGAGCCGGAAGGCGGACCAGGAGACCGACGATGAGTCCGAACGGCGGCTGCCGTCCCTGACCGAAGGGGAGCGCCTCCGGTTCGTGTCCCAAGAGGGGCAGACCGTTCCCGGCCTCACGTCCAAGCAGCACTTCACCCAGCCGCCTCCTCGCTACAACGAGGCCTTGCTGATCCGCGAGCTGGAGGAAAAGGGGATCGGCCGGCCGTCGACCTATGCCAGCATCATCTCGACGATCCAGGATCGTAAATATGTCGATAAGGTCGAGGGACGGTTCGTGCCCACGGAGACCGGGAAGACCGTCAACGATTTTCTGGTCAAGGGCCTCCCGGACATCCTGAACGCGGATTTTACCTCGCTGATGGAGAAGGAGCTGGACGAGGTGGAGGAGGGCGAAAAGCCGTGGGTGACCGCGGTGCGCGATTTCTACCACCCTTTCAGCAAGGACATGGAGAAGGCCAAGGACATCCCCGGTCCCAAGGACACGGTGGAGCCGCCGACGGACGTGCCCTGCGAGAAGTGCGGGCGTATGATGGAGATCAAATGGGGACGGAACGGAAAGTTCCTGGCCTGTCCCGGATACAAGGACGATCCGCCCTGCAAGAACACGCAGAACTTCGAGAAGCTCCCGGACGGGACGATCAAGATCGTGGCCAAGCAGGATATGACCACCGATCAGAAGTGCGAGAAGTGCGGCTCGCCGATGGTGATCAAAACGGGACGGTTCGGCAAGTTCATCGCCTGTTCGGCCTATCCGGAGTGCAAGACCACCAAGCCCCTTCCCCTGGGGGTCAAGTGTCCCCAGGACGGAGGCGACCTGGCGCAGAAGCGCAGCAAGAAGGGCCGCACGTTCTTTGCCTGCTCCAACTATCCCAAATGCGAATTTGCGATCTGGGACCGTCCGGTCAACAAGCCCTGTCCCAGTTGCAAGGCTCCGTTCCTCGTCGAGAAATCGAGCAAACAGGCCGGCGTCACGGTCCAGTGCCGGAACGAAGACTGCGGCTACAGGGAAGCCAGCTAAGGGTTCCGCATCGTGCCTCTCCGTTCATCCATCGCGCAGGTTGCCTCGGTTCTGCTCCTTTCCGTCATGCTGGTTTCCTGCACCTCTTGGCGCGTCGAATACCTTGAAAAGAGCTTGGACAGGGCCACGCAGGACCAAGTGATGAAACGCTTGGGGCCTCCGACCTCAACCAAGGACACGGAGGGGGGCGGCTCCGTCTGGACGTACCGGTATGAGACCAGCCCGGAATACAGCTACGGCCGGCAGGTCGAGCGGCTCCCTTGCTTGGAAATTCTCACCTTTGACAAGCAGAAGATCCTGCGGGGCTGGACCAGCCGAGACTGCCGGGACTTCTGAGAATTTTCCCGAAACCTCCTCTCTCAGGGCGTCGAGGCTGTAGCGCCTGCTTCGTTATGTAGCCCGGCTTGCCCAGTTCTTCTCTTGTCTTAGTAGGCAAAATCGAAGCCGACGAAGAGCGTTTGTCCGACTTGGTCCCCTCCGCCCACCCCCACGCCTTTCGCCCGAAAGGTATTGTACTCGGCATGCCAGGCGATGTCGGTCCGAGCCGACTGGTGGATGTAATACCGGGCCATCCAAGTCTGGGAATCGATGTCGTTGTAGTTGTTGGCACGTAGCGGATCCCCTTGCCGATCGTTTCGGATGAGGTCGTAGCGGTAGGTGTACAGCCAGCCCGGCATGTTCAGTATCGGCAGGAGGGTTGGATACCAATCAAGTTGGACAAAGGCGCCGTTCCAGGAGGCGTGGCGTGCGTTCTCGATGCCCTGCGAGGCGAAGAGATTTTTGTTGTCAACCGCATGCATCCAGGCGCCGAAGAGGTTCCACTGACTATCGAAGGTGGTGCTCAGATCGACTCCAATCCGCGTGAAGGGTTGCCCGTCGCCTCCGACGGCCGCACAGGCCGGACAGGTGGAATTGACCAGCGTGGGGGCTTGGCCCTGTACGCCGAAGACTCCGATGCGGTGTCCTGTGACGATGCCGTAGCCGCCAAAGGACTGGGTCACGTGGCCGTAGAAATTAAGACCCTTCCCGCCGGTGCCGCAGGTGATGTCGGCTGGACAGCCGCTGAGCGCGCCGGTTTGATTGCTGTTGGAGAGGGCGTTGAGCGAGTACCGGAAATACCCCCCGCCAGGGGTGGCGGCAATCCCTGCCAATTCGGCGCCGGGCTGATTGTTCCCGATGGCAAAGGTGTTGGGGTTGGCATAGGTATTGTAGCGCGAGGCGGAGAGGTTGCTCAGAACCGCCGATTTTGAGCGAACCCGCTCCATTCAGCGCTGATAAGGGCAATGAGCCAAGCGGCGGCGACGAAAATCGCTTTGCCTAACTGTTTGGTCTTCATAATGGCTGGCTTCCGTTTCCATCCAGCTAAGTCAATTTGACAATAAAAAAGCCCAGGACCCACTGAGTGGGCTTGGGCTCTGGACTAGACGTCTCTGGCGTAGAAGATCGCTACTATAGGATTAGAACGTTGTTATGGAAGAGATACTCCACGCTCCACTTTCGCAGGCTTTCACGGCGGACAATGGGGGTGGGCGGGGGGCCCGGAGGAACGAAGGCGCCCCGCCCTGGGGCGGGAGGCACAGCCCGCCCCGAAGAATTTAACCATCGTCACGTCATCACGTGTCTTTGGTTGAAGTCAGTCCTGGTGCAAGCCGGACAAAAGTCCCAATCAAATCCGGATCGAGTTGCGAGCCGGCCAGCACTTGAAGTAAACCCATGGCGGTTTCCGGACCTAGGGCCGCGCTGTGGGGCCGCTCGGATGTAAGCGCATCGAAGGTGTCGGCGACCGCCAGGATGCGGGCTCCCAGAGGGATAAACGACCCCCGCAGGCCATAGGGATAGCCGGAACCGTCCCAGCGCTCATGATGGTGCGCGATCCACAGGGCCGGGACTCGCAGGAACGAGACAGGTTCCAGGAGTTCGGCTCCGGCTCGTGGGTGGGACTGGATCTGCTCGTATTCCTCTGCCGAGAGGGGGCTGTCCTTTCTCAAGAGTGTGTCGGGCAAGGTGAGTTGACCGATGTCGTGCAGCAGCGCGGCATAGTGCAGGTGGATCAGATCGGCTGCGGAGAGGCCTATGGCTTTTCCTAAGGGAAGGGCATAGAAGGCGGTCCGATCTCCGTGGCCGAGCAAGTGCGGCTGTTGCGTCGCCATCGTTTGCAGGAGCGAGAGCAGCAAGGCCATCTCGCTCTGCAACCGGCCGTGAGGAGAGACCGGGGCGGCTTTGCGTGCAGCATGGCGATGAAGGACGTCCTGCATCATTCTCTTGCCCAAGCGTGGCGCATTTTCTGTGGTTGCCATTGGTCCTCTCCTAACCCGTGGTGCGTTGCTTCAAACAACAGAGCCCAAGGCCGCACTGGTGCGACCTTGGGCTCTGGACGGTTTGCCTCTGGCCTGTTCGGTATTGGGGCGTCTTGGTTACTGGTTCATCACGCGGGCTTTTTCCCAGCCAACAAAGGCTGATTGAGTACCCACATTTCGTACATGGGTATTGCGAACATGACGAGAAAGCTGGCCGTCATCAATAGGTCTCCGGTCAGCATGGTCACGACGAAGACCGGAGAGACGTAGTTGATCAGCCAGGGCGAAATCAGATCGAGGCCGACTCCGGCAAAGGCCCCGTAGGTCGTGAGTTGCTTCAATCGGTTGCCGACCGACGTCAGATACAACACATGGACCAGGATCATGAAAACCACCGGCATCGTGAACAGGTGAAAATGGGTGATCTCCGCCAGTTCCCGAAACGACATCGGTTCTCCGTAGGTGGCGTCGGAGCCGCGATAATGATCGGCGATACCCTGAGGCGAAAGCCCGGTCATGCTGTGGGCCCAGAAGAACGAAAAAACAAAGCCAGCCAGCATGAGCAAAAGAAACAGGGTATAAAGAAGTCTGATATGCCGGTCCGTGTCTCGGAGGCGAAAGCGGCTGTTGAAGTTGCGCATCGTGTGCGATCGGGCTCAGTCGCCGAAGAGCGAACCCAGAAATCCTTTCTCGGCCCGTTTGGCTGCAACCTGGTTGCTCCCAAGGCCTTGGGGCTTGAGATAAAATTCGTCGATCAGGACCAGTGCTCGTTTGACCCCGGCGCTCAAGGACCGAACCGACATCGTGGCCCCGCTGACGTTGACGATGTCTTTGTTGATTCGAATCGGGTCCCAAACAGTCTTGTCTTCGTACTGGACCATGAACCGCTTTCTTCCGATCTCGCTGCCCTTTGCCTCGCGAAAGACCATCAACTCGACGTTCGTGACGCGGCCCCGGTTGTCCACCCCGACCATGTAGGTCATCGGCTTGTGTTTCCCGATCGTGTTGTGGACCATTGCATAGCCGTCGATGGAGGCGCCGGTCTCGCCGATGTAGACCTCAAAAGACTCTTCCGGGAACTTCCAGCCGATACGGGATTCCACCAGATGTTTCTGGTCCGGGCTGAGGCGCAGGGTCTCCTTCCGGATCTGCTGAGACGTGGGCAGCATCAGCTTGAGCGCCTCCTCCTCGGTCATGAACTCCTCGAGGTGGTTCAACTCCTTTTCGTTGAGAAAACGCCGCAACTCGGAATCGTAGATCCGTTCCTCGGCCCCGGCTGGTCCGGAAGCCAACCCAAGCGCGAGGGCGGCTGTCAGAGTCCAGAGCGCCGCTTTTAGGTGGAGGGACATCCCCGCTCCTTCAACTTGGCTGACAAGCGATTCATGACCACCGCCAGGTCTTCGTCCGACGGTTCGGCCGGTTGCCAGCCGAAGAGCCGTGAGCCGCCACGGAACCCCCACCGTTCCCTCGTCTCGGTCAGACTGACCTTGGTGACATCGTCGAGTCGCTTGAGCGAGAGGGTCAGCTTCGTCCGGTCTTTGCTTGGCATATCTCGGCTGAAGGCTCCGTACTTTCGGCCGGCGACGGGGACTTCGGTCCATCCGGTTTCGATCAGGCCCTTCTCCTTATCCTTGACCGTGACCGAACGGTCTTTGAAGCTGTCGACGGCAATGTCCCAGGCGGTATTGTAAGGGCAGACGACGTAGTGTTCCTGGATGCCGCCAAGGAATGCGCACCCGGTTGCCATGCCGGCGATCACGATGAGACAAATGCTGCGCACAAGAGAAAGCATGCGAATCCTTTTTCTCCCAGAGGTTCCCCCGGCCCCGGAACGGGGCCGGGGGAGATGAAACCGTTTAGAAATACGTCGCCAGCATGGCCATGACCCCGTTTCCATCGACCCGGTTTCCCCTAGCCGAGGATGTGGGAATGTTGGTGGCGAAGTTATTGACGGTCGTATTCAACTGGTTGTTCCACTGATAGTCAAGCTTGAACACCGTATCCTCGATTGGTCTGAAATTCAAGCCGACGGTCAACCGCTGCAGTTCGCGGACATTGCCAGGGCAGTTGCTGCTGGAAGTTATGCCGGCCAGGCAAGCATTCCTGGTGATGTCGGTTGTGTCCGTATCGATTTGTTCCCACCGTACCACGGCAGTGAAGGTTGACGCATCGGTGAAATGGTCCGGCGCCAATCGCTTCAGGAACTCCGGCATAAAATGGTAGTTGCTTTGCACGTAGTAGCCGGCCATGCCCGATGGCCCGACGTTGCTGCCTTGTTGGTTGCCGGAAATCCGCACCCAATGCGATTCGCCGATGAACTCCCAAGGGCCCTTCTGCAAGGTCCAGTCAATGGCATACATGTCAACGTAGCCGGGGAAGTCGTTGACGCCGCTGTTGCTCCGGTTGTTGAATTGGCCGTGGTACCCGGACCCGGCGATTTCGATGCCCAGCATGGGACTGTAGGCCAGACGACCGACGATGGCTTTATCGTCGTGCGGAGACCGTGCGACACTGCCCCGGGCGCTGCGTGTGCCGTTGAGATCCGTGATGATCGTGCCTGGAGCAGACAGGGTGCCGTTGCTGGTATTCTGAAGGCCGTTGATCACGTAGAGTTCGTAGTCCAGCTTGGAGAGGCGGCCGGGATAGAGGGTGCCGTAGAAACCGGCGCCTGCTTCCGACCAGGTGGACGGCATGACCATTCTGGCCACCATCGGCCGGTCCGTCAGGTCGTTCAACGGCGAGTCGTGCAAGAGGTTGAACTTGCCCATCGGAACCAGGATCATGCCTGCTCGTAGGTTCACCGCTTCGTTGACCAGATAGTCGATCTGGGCG
>Ga0194120_10003005_pt1 | contig 28202 bp, 31 predicted proteins | sample TA2MahCa65mmetaG_FD_148642 | JGI IMG/M metagenome (GOLD analysis project Ga0194120, IMG submission 148642) | Freshwater microbial communities from Lake Tanganyika, Tanzania - TA2015019 Mahale Deep Cast 65m | ecosystem: Environmental > Aquatic > Freshwater > Lake | place: Tanzania: Lake... | reverse complement strand
GCCAGGCCGCGCCGCGCGCGAAGGACTTCACCAACCAGAAGGCCAGCCGGCACAAGCCGCTGACCGAGCGGGAGCGCGAGAAGAACCGTCGCAAGTCGCGGGTGCGGGCCAGGGTCGAGCATGCCTTTCTCGTCATCAAGCGCGTATTCGGCTTTGCCAAGGTGGCCTATCGAGGCTTGGCGAAGAACGGCAACCGCCTGTTCGTGGTGGCCGCCTTGGCCAATCTCTTCATGGCCCGCCATCACCTGTTCAGAGTCCAAGGGGAGCGGTGTGTCCAGTGAGCGGAAAATAGCCCAAGGGATCGAGCCACTCCGGGCAAATCCGCCCGATTCTCCGCAAATCCTTCGCCATTGAGGTGCAAATGCGTTCATCGCCTCGCGCAATCGCTACTTGTTCAGACGTTCCCTAGCCCATGGACTACAAGAACCTCGCCCGCATCGTCCTCGTCACCCTGCTGGCGCTCGGCTGCTTCCTCATCCTGCGGCCCTTCATCGCGGCGATCCTCTTTTCCGCCATCGTCTGCGTCACCACCTGGCCGCTGCATCGGTGGCTGCTGGCGCGCCTCGGCAACCGGCCGGTGCTGGCGTCCAGCCTCATGACGCTGCTGCTCATGCTGGTCGTCCTGGTGCCGATGATCTTCCTCGCCGCCAGCCTGGCCGATGCCATGCCCCTGCTGGCGAGCAAGCTGCGCGCCTTCTTCGAGCATGCCTCGGCCGCCCCGCCGGACTGGCTGCGACGCATTCCCCTCGTCGGCGAGCAGCTCGATGCCCATTGGCACAAGCTCGCCGAGAACCGCGACGAGCTCAACAGCCTGCTCAAGCAGTTCTACGAGCCGACGCGCAAGCTGCTGACGGCGATCGTCACGTTGACCGGCGAAGGGCTGCTGCAACTGGTGCTGGTGCTGTTCATCGCCTTTTTCTTCTACCGCGACGGCGAGGCGCTGGCCGCGCGACTGCACAGCGGCAGCCGCCAGCTCGGCGGCGAACTGGGAGGGCAGATGCTCGACCTGACGCGCGGCACCGTGATGGGCGTGATGGCCGGCATCGTCGGCACGGCGGCGGCGCAGGCGCTGGTGGCGCTGGTCGGCTTCCTCATCGCCGGCGTGCCGGGCGCCATGCTGCTCTCGGCGGCGATCTTCTTCCTCTCCATGATCCCCGTCGGGCCGCCGCTCATCTGGGGCGGCGCCGCCTTCTGGCTCTACGACCAGGGCCAGACCGGCTGGGCCGTCTTCATGGTGATCTGGGGCGTGGCCGTCATCAGCAGCATCGACAACTTCGTCAAGCCGCTGCTCATCAGCCGCACCGCCAGCCTGCCCATCCTGCTCATCGCGCTGGGCGTCTTCGGCGGCATCATCGCCTTCGGCTTCATCGGCATCTTCCTCGGCCCGGTGCTGCTGGCGCTGGGCCTGGTCCTGGCCGAGAAATGGACCGCCGCCCGGACCGCCGCGGAGCAGCGGACTTGATCGAGACCGACCGGCTGATCTCGGCCGCGCCCGAATCCTCGCAGGAGGCGCAGATCGAACGCGCCCTGCGGCCGCGCAGGCTGGAGGAATACGTCGGCCAGCGCAAGATCCGCGACCAGCTTTCCATCTTCATCGAGGCGGCGAGGAAGCGGAAGGAGGCGCTCGACCACGTCCTGCTCTTCGGCCCGCCTGGCCTCGGCAAGACCACGCTGGCCCACATCATCGCCCACGAGATGGGCGTGAATCTGCGCCACACCTCGGGCCCGGTGCTGGAGCGCGCCGGCGACCTGGCGGCGATCCTCACCAACCTCGAGCCGCACGACGTGCTCTTCATCGACGAGATCCACCGCCTCTCGCCGGTGGTGGAGGAGATCCTCTACCCGGCGCTGGAGGATTTCCAGATCGACATCATGATCGGCGAGGGGCCGGCGGCGCGCTCGGTCAAGCTCGACCTGCCGCCGTTCACCCTCGTCGGCGCCACCACGCGCGCCGGCATGCTGACCAACCCGCTGCGCGACCGCTTCGGCATCGTCTCGCGCCTGGAGTTCTACACGCCGGAGGAACTCTCGCGCATCGTCACGCGTTCGGCGCAGCTGCTCAATGTCGACATCGCCGCCGAAGGCGCCTTCGAGATCGCCCGCCGCGCACGCGGCACGCCGCGCATCGCCAACCGCCTGCTGCGCCGCGTGCGCGACTTCGCCGAGGTGAAGGCGGAGGGCGCCATCACGCAACTGGTCGCCGACGCCGCATTGACCATGCTCGACGTCGATCACGTCGGTCTCGACATCATGGACCGCAAGCTGCTCGGCGCCGTGCTGGAGAAGTTCGCCGGCGGCCCGGTCGGCCTCGACAACCTGGCGGCGGCCATCGGCGAGGCGCGCGACACCATCGAGGACGTGCTCGAGCCCTACCTCATCCAGCAGGGCTACCTGCAGCGCACGCCGCGCGGCCGCATGGCCACCGCCGCCACCTGGCGCCACTTCGGCCTCGCCGCGCCCGGCCGCGACGGCAGCGGCGAGCTCTGGTCCGAGTAACCTCGCAACGCCCCGGCCGGCGTTTACGCAGGCAGGTCCCGGCCGCTGGGGTAAAATGCCCGCATGCCGCCCGTCAACACTTCCGCGCCCGGAGCGTTTTCCTTTCCGGTGCGCGTGTATTACGAGGACACGGACATGGCGGGCGTGGTGTACTACGCCGGCTACCTGCGCTTCCTCGAGCGCGGGCGCACCGAATGGCTGCGCGACTTGGGCGTCGAGCAGCTCGGGCTGGCGCAGGAGGAGGGCCTCGTCTTCGCCGTGCGCTCGCTGAATATCGAATACCTCAAGCCGGCGCGCCTGGACGACGCCCTCGCCGTGCTGACGGAACTGACTTTGCCGGGGCGCGCCCAGGTCACGCTCAGGCAATGGATTGAACGCGGCGGCGAAACCCTGGTCGAAGCCACCGTGCGCATCGCCTGCCTCGACACGAAAACAATGAAGCCGACCGCACTGCCGGCGGCGCTGAGAAAGAAAATGGGAGGGCCATGAACGTCACCACCGATTTATCCATCCTTTCGCTCATCGCCAACGCCAGCATCCTGGTCAAGGGCGTCATGCTGCTGCTGACGCTGGTGTCCCTCATGTCCTGGTACTGGATCTTCCGCAAGTGGTTCGCCATCCGCGACGCGCGCGCCAGGACCGACCAGTTCGAGCGCGACTTCTGGAGCGGCGGCGACCTCAACGCTCTCTACCAGAGCGCGGTGAACGACCGCCACAGCGCCGGCGCGCTCGAGCGCATCTTCGAGGCCGGCTACCGCGAGTTCACCAAGCTGCGCGGGCAGAAGTCGCTCGACCCGGCCAGCATCGTCGATGGCTCGCGCCGCGCCATGCGCGCCACCTACCAGCGCGAGATGGACCATCTCGAGGCGCACCTCGCCTTCCTCGCCTCGGTCGGCTCGGTCAGCCCCTACGTCGGCCTGTTCGGCACGGTGTGGGGCATCATGAACGCCTTCCGCGGCCTGGCCAACGTCAGCTCGGCCACGCTGGCCCACGTCGCGCCGGGCATCGCCGAGGCGCTGGTCGCCACCGCCATCGGCCTCTTCGCCGCCATCCCCGCCGTCGTCGCCTATAACCGCTTCGCCCACGACATCGACCGCGTCAGCATCCGCTTCGAGAGCTTCATGGAGGAGTTCTCGAACATCCTGCAAAGGCAGCTGAGATGAGAAGGCGCCATTTCGACTTCGTCGCGCACTGCGCGACGCCGATATGGTCGCCCCCTTCCCTGGGAAGGGGGCTGGGGGGATGGCACAACAGCTACCGTGAGGTGGCGTTGTCTCACGGGCAAGGAACTTGCCCGTGAGACAACGGCGCCTCATGAATCAGATCAACGTCGTGCCGTACATCGACGTGATGCTGGTGCTGCTCGTCATCTTCATGGTGACGGCACCGCTGATCCAGGTCGCCACGGTAGACGTGCCGACGGTGGGCAAGGCCTCGCAGGCGCCGAGCGATCCGCTGCAGGTGATCGTCAAATCCGATCAGACGCTGGCCTTCCGCGCCATGCCGAACGCGGCGCCGCGCGACGTCTCGCGCGAAGAGCTGCTGCGCCTGGTGGCCGAGGCGCAGAAGAAGAACCCGCAGCAGGCGGTCGTGGTGGCAGGCGACAAGAGCGTGCGCTACGAAGCGGTGATGAAGTTGATGGACGACCTGCAAAAGCAGCAGGTGGCCCGCGTCGGTCTTCTGGTGCAGCAGGGGCAATGAACGCCGCCCTTCTCGAAGAACGGGTGGACCCGGGCAAGGCGGCCTCGGCCGCGCTTGCCGCGCTGGTGCACCTCGCGCTGGCGGTGCTGCTGGTCTACGGCATCCGCTGGCAGACGCGGCCGCCCGAGGCGATCGAGGTGGAACTGGTGCGCGCGATGCCCGCCCCGCCGGCCCCCGTCGTCGAAGCCGCTCCGGAGCCGGCGCCGCCGCCGAAGGTCGAAGCGAAGCCGGAGCCGAAAGTCGAGCCGAAGCCCGTCCCGCCGCCCAAGCCCGATATCGCGCTCAAGGAAAAGGAGAAGCCGAAGCCTGAACCCAAGCCGCAGCCCAAGGTCGAGCCGAAGCCGGAACCCGACAAGGCCAGCCGCCAGCTCCAAGCCGACATGCTCATGCGCGAGCAGCAGCAGCTCGAGGCGCGCAAGGCCGAGCAGGAACTGGCGCAGATGAAGGCGGCGCAGGCCGCCGCCGCCCGCAACAAGGCCACCGCCGACTACATCGGTCGCATCCGCGGCAAGATCAAGGGCAACATCGTGCTGCCGCCCGACCTCAAGGGGAATCCCGAGGCGATCTTCGATGTCGTACAGCTGCCGAGCGGCGAGATCCTCAGCGTCAAGCTGAAGAAATCCAGCGGCCATGCCGCCTACGACAATGCCGTCGAGCGCGCCATCCTCAAGTCGAGCCCGCTGCCCAAGCCCGAGCAGGGCGATCTGTTCAGCCGCAGCCTGGAACTGAAGTTCCGCCCGCTGGAGGAATGACTGAAATGTATAATTCCGGAATCATGGTATTCGCCGAGCGATGATGACCGCACTCAAACGCGCCGTATCCGCCCTGCTCCTTCTCGCGCTGTCCCTCGCCGCGCACGCCCAGCTCACCATCGAAATCACCGGCGCCGGCGCCAACCGCATCCCCATCTCCATCGCCGACTTCTCCGGCGAAGCCGGCGTCTCGCGCGCCGTCGCCATGGTGATCCGCGCCGACCTCGAGCGCAGCGGCCTGTTCCGGCTGGTCGAGGCGGGCGCGCCGATGGCCGAGAACGCGGCCGTCAATTTCGGCGACTGGAAGTCGCGCGGCGCCGACGCCCTCGTCGTCGGCAGCGTGGCGCCCGCCGCCAACGGCCGCTTCGAGGTGCGCTTCCGCCTCTACGACACGCAGAAGCAGGCCTCGCTCGGCGGCCTGGTCTACGTCATGACGGCGCAACAGGCGCGCACCACCGGACATCGCATCGCCGACTTCGTCTACGAGAAGCTGCTCGGCGAGCCGGGCATCTTCTCCACGCGCATCGCCTACGTCGTCAAGAGCGTCGGGCGCTTCGAGCTGCAGATCGCCGACGCCGACGGCATGAACCCGCAAACGGCGCTGGCCTCGAGGGAGCCGATCATCTCGCCGGCCTGGTCGCCCGACGGCGGCCGGCTCGCCTATGTCTCCTTCGAGTCGAAGAAGCCGGTGATCTACGTGCACTCGCTCGCCAGCGGCAGCCGCCACGTCGCCGCCAACTTCAAGGGCTCCAATTCGGCGCCGGCCTGGTCGCCGGACGGCCGCAAGCTGGCCGTGGTGCTGACCAAGGACGGCGGCTCGCAACTCTATTCGGTGAACGCCGACGGCAGCGGTGTCGTGCGCCTGGCGTCCTCCAGCGGCATCGACACCGAGCCCTTCTTCTCGCCCGACGGCCAGTTCATCTACTTCACCTCGGACCGCGGCGGCAGTCCGCAGATCTACCGCGTGCCGGCCGAGAGCGGCAGCGCCCAGCGCATCACCTTCGAGGGCAGCTACAACGTCACGCCGCGCCTGACCCCGGACGGCAAGAGCATGGCCTACGTCACGCGCAACGGCGGGCGCTTCCAGCTCGCCCTGATGGATCTCGCCACGCGCCAGACCCAGGTCCTCACCGATTCCGACAAGGACGAGTCCCCCAGCTTCGCGCCCAACGGCCGCATGATCCTCTATGCTTCGGAAATCGGCGGCAAGGGCGTGCTCGCCGCCGTCTCCAGCGACGGCCGCGTCAAGCAGAAACTTTCGGTGCAGGCGGGCGACGTGCGCGAACCGGCCTGGGGCCCGTTTTCGAAGAACTGATTTTTATTGAGAGGTCATCATGCGCAACAAACTGATCATTGTTCTGGCCGCCGCCCTCATCGCCGGCTGCGGCACCACGGTCGATCCGGAGCAGGCCGGCGCGCCGGTGGAGGATCGCGGCGCGAAAAGGATCGACGGCACGGAAGTCAAGCCGGTCACGGCAGGCGACCCGATGGGCGCCGCGCTGGCCGCCGTCAAGCAGGGCGTGCTGGCCAAGCGCAGCGTGTTCTTCGACTACGACAGCTACGTCATCAAGGACGAGTTCAAGCCGCTGGTCGAGGCGCATGCCAAGTTCCTCGTCGCCAACCCGCACGTCAAGATGCTGATCCAGGGCAACGCCGACGAGCGCGGCAGCCGCGAATACAACCTGGCGCTCGGCCAGAAGCGCGCCGAGGCGTTGAAGAAGATGCTCACCCTGCTCGGCGCGCGCGAAGAGCAGGTCGAGGCCGTCAGCCTGGGCGAGGAGAAGCCGCGCTGCAGCGAGGCGAGCGAGGCCTGCTGGTCGCAGAACCGCCGCGACGACATGCTCTACACCGGCGAGTTCTGAGGCATGAAGCGCCTCCTGCCGCTGCTGTTCATCGCCGCCGTGCTGCCGGCGCAGGCTGGCCTGTTCGACGACGAGGAGGCGCGCAAGCGCATCGACCAGTTGCGCACCGAGGTGAATGCCCGCCTGGAGAAGCTGGAGGCCGCCTCGCGCGGCCAGATCGTGCTGGCCAACGAGATCGAGACGCTCAAGGCCGAGGTGGCCAAGCTGCGCGGCCAGCTCGAGGTGCTGGCCAACGAGATCGAGGCCACGCAGAAGCGCCAGAAGGACTTCTACGTCGACCTCGACAACCGCCTGCGCAAGCTGGAGCCGCAAGCGTCCGTCGAGGCGAAGCCGGCCGACGCCAAGGCGCCAACGGACCCCGCGGCGGAAACGCGCGACTACGAGGCAGCGCTCGGCCTGTTCAAGTCCGGCCGGCACAAGGACGCGGCGAACGCCTTCCTGAATTTCATCAAGGCCTACCCGGCCAGCCCCTTCCTGCCCTCGGCCCACTACTGGGCCGGCAGCGGCCACTACCAGCTCGGCGAGTACAAGAAGGCCATCGAGCTTTTCTCGAAGCTCGTCGCCACCTGGCCGGAAGACGCCAAGGCGCCCGACGCCCTGCTCGGCGAGGCCAACTGCCAGCAGGAATCCGGCGACGCCAAGGGGGGGCGCAATACGCTGGAGACCCTCGTCGAGAAGTACCCCGGCAGCGCGGCCGCCGTCGTCGCCAAGCAGCGCCTTGCGCCCCGCCCGCCGCCGAAGAAAAAGTAAGCGGAGCGCGGCGCCGACGGCCGCACCATGACCGACCTTTCCGCCACGCTGCGCATCACCGAGATTTTCCATTCCCTGCAGGGCGAGAGCACCCGCGCCGGCCTGCCGACGACGTTCGTGCGCCTGACCGGCTGCCCGCTGCGCTGCGCCTGGTGCGACACCGACTACGCCTTCTCCGGCGGCGAGACGATGACGCTCGGCGCGGTGCTGATCGAGGTGGCGCGGCACGGCGCGCGACACGTCTGCGTCACCGGCGGCGAACCGCTGACGCAGAAGGCCTGCCTGCCCCTGCTCGGGGCCTTGTGCGACGCCGGCCATTCGGTCTCGCTGGAGACCAGTGGCGCATTGGACATTTCCGGGGTCGATCCGCGCGTTTCGCGCATCATGGACCTCAAGGCGCCGTCCTCCGGCGAGGTCGACCGCAACCACTGGGAGAATCTCGGCCGGCTCGATGCGCACGACGAGCTGAAGATCGTGCTGGCCGACGAGACGGACTACGACTGGGCAAGGAAGGCCATCCGCGAGCGGGGGCTGGACGCCATCTGCCCGGTGCTGCTCTCTCCCGTCGCGGGCCTGCTCGACCCGAAGCGGCTGGCCGAATGGGTGCTGCGCGACAGGCTGCCGGTGCGCGTGCAGCTGCAACTGCACAAGCTCGTCTGGGGAAACGAACGCGGCAGATAGCCGTTCAGCACACCGGCGCGCCGTAGGCGCGCGAGAAGGGAATCGGGCCCGACAGCGCCAGGCGGTCGCCATGGCCGAGCACGATGCCGTCCTCGAAGCTGCCGCCAAAGGATTTCAGGATGTTGTGGCCGTTGTGCCAGGCGGCAAAAATCTCGCGCTCCGGAATGCCCAGCCGGCGCGCCACCTCGGCCGGGAGCGCGCCCTCGGGCAGGGACAGGCGCAGCGGCTCGTAGCGGGGGACGAACCGCACCAGGCTGTTGTAGAGATGGACTTCGACCTCGATCATGGCGCGCATGGTATGGTTGGCTTCGTTCCCCTCACTTGACCCGCATCAAACCCGATGACTGCTCGCCCCAGACGCACCGTCGTGCTGCTTTCCGGCGGCCTCGATTCGGCCACCACGCTGGCCATCGCCCGCGGCGAGGGCTACGCCTGCCACGCCCTGTCCATCGACTACGGTCAGCGCCATGTCGCCGAGCTGGAGGCGGCCAGCCGCATCGCCATGGCGCTGGGAGCCGCCGAGCACCGCGTGGTGGACGTGGACCTCGGCCAGTTCGGCGGCTCGGCGCTGACCGACCGCCGCATCGCCGTGCCCATGCGCGGCGTGCAGCCGGGTATCCCGGCCACCTACGTGCCGGCGCGCAACACCGTCATGCTGTCGCTGGGGCTGGCCTGGGCCGAGGTGCTGCAGGCGAACGACATCTTCGTCGGCGTGAATGCCGTCGACTATTCGGGCTACCCGGACTGCCGGCCGGAATACATCGCCGCCTTCGAGGCTATGGCCAACCTCGCCACCAAGGCCGCCGTCGAAGGCACGCCCCTGCGCATCCACGCCCCCCTGATCGCGCTCAGCAAGGCGGACATCATCCGCCGCGGCGCGGCGCTCGGTGTCGATTACGGCCTCACGGTGTCCTGCTACCAGGCCGACGAGAAAGGCGCTGCCTGCGGCCTGTGCGACGCCTGCCGCCTGCGCCGCGCCGGTTTCGCGGCGGCCGGACTGGCCGATCCGACCCGCTACCTGACTGCTTGAGGGCTGAAATTCACGCCTGTTATGTATGGTGAAACAAGACTGATCCACACTGCTGCGTGATTCTTTAGAATCCGCTGATTGCGCCTCTCAGAAAAGGGCGCGTTGCGAGGAGGAAGCATGGAGTTCACCATTCACCATCAGATTCTGACGGCCGTCTTCGTCGTCGCCATCGTCATGGGTGCCGTGGCCAACAAGACCAATTTCTGCACCATGGGCGCCGTCTCGGACTGGATCAACATGGGCGACGCGGGCCGGCTGCGCGCCTGGCTGCTCGCCATGGCCGTCGCCATCCTCGGCGTCGCCGCCCTGACCGGCATGGGCCTCGCCAGCATCGGCAACAACACCTTCCCGCCCTACCGCACGCCGAACTTCGCCTGGCTGCGCTATCTCCTCGGCGGCCTCATGTTCGGCGTCGGCATGACGCTTGCCTCGGGCTGCGGCAACAAGACCCTGGTGCGCGTCGGCGGCGGCAACCTGAAGTCGCTCGTCGTGCTGGCCATCGCCTCGGCCTGCGCCTATCTCATGCTGTGGACGGACTTCTACGGCACGGTCTTCAACTCCTGGATCGCCGCCACCACGATCGACCTCGGCAAGTTCGGCATGAACAGCCAGGCCGTCAGCGAACTCTTCGGCAGCGGGGCGCAGGTCGCCACCGGCGCCGCGATCGGCCTGGCGCTGGCCGGCTTCGCCTTCGCCTCGAAGGATTTCCGCGGCAGCTTCGACAACATCCTCGGCGGCCTGGTCATCGGGCTGGCCGTGGTGATCGGCTGGTACCTCACCGCCGGGCCGATAGGCGCCGCCTGGAAGGAATGGGCGGAACTCGCCGACACCGTGCCGAGCCGCGTCGAGGTGCAGTCCTACACCTTCATCAGCCCGATGGGCGACAGCGTGCGCTACCTGACGAGCCCCAGCTTCGCCAACATCAATTTCGGCATCACGGCGCTGGTCGGCGTCATCGCCGGCTCCTTCCTCTACGCCATCCTGAGCGGCAGTTTCCGCATCGAGTGGTTCGTCTCCGGAGGCGATTTCCTCAACCATGCCGTCGGCGCTGTGCTGATGGGCATCGGCGGCGTGCTCTCCATGGGCTGCACCGTCGGCCAGGCCATCACCGGCATGTCGACCCTCGCCATGGGCTCCATGCTCACCTTCATCGCCATCGTCGCCGGCGCCGCCGCGACCATGAAGTTCCAGTACTGGCGCATGATGCGGGAGGCCTGAAACCCCGTTTCAAATTGACAGTCCCGGGGCCGGAATCTATAATGCGCCGCTCTTTCGGGGGTCGTTAGCTCAGCTGGTAGAGCAGCGGACTTTTAATCCGTTGGTCACTGGTTCAAATCCAGTACGGCCTACCACGAAAATCAAGGGGTTGGATGGCGACATCCAGCCCCTTGTCCTTATCCGGCGCCGCATTGCGGATATCCGCGATTGCCGGCCCGCCCTCTCCCGCACATAATCGTCCCATCGTCCTTGCAAAGGGGGCAGCATGTTCCAGGTGCGCATTCATGGCCGCGGCGGGCAGGGCGTCGTTTCCGCCGCGGAAATGCTCTCGGTCGCGGCCTTCCTGGAGGGCAAGCACGCGCAAGCCTTTCCCAGCTTCGGCTCGGAACGCATGGGGGCGCCGGTGATGGCCTTCTGCCGCATCTCTGACCGCGAAATCCGCCTGCGCGAGCCGGTCATGAGCCCGGACGCGCTCATCATCCAGGACCCGACCCTGCTGCACCAGGTCGACCTCTTCAGCGGCGTCACCGACGAGGGCCTCATCCTCATCAACTCGACGCGCGGCTTCGGCGAGCTGGGCATCGGCGAGTTCGTCGAAGGTTTCCATCCCGACCTGCTGTGCACCGTGCCGGCCACTGAACTGGCGTTGAAGCACGTCGGGCGGCCGGTGCCCAATGCCGCGCTGCTCGGCGGCTTCGCCGCGGTCTGCGAGCAGGTCAAACTCGAATCCGTCTTCGCCGCCATCCGCGAGAAATTCTCCGGCAAGGTGGCGGAAGGAAACGTCGCCGCCGCGCGCGAAGCCTACGATTTCGTCAAGGCGGAAAGACAGGAGGCTTTGCATGCTTAAGCAGACCGAAGGCTCCCACGCCATCGCCGAATCGGTCGCCCTGTGCCGGCCGGAGGTGATCTGCGCCTACCCGATCACGCCGCAGACGCACATCGTCGAGGGCCTCGGCGAAATGGTCAAGTCGGGCGAATTGAAGGACTGCGAGTTCATCAACGTCGAGTCGGAGTTCGCCGCGCTGTCGGTCGCCATCGGCGCCTCGGCGGCGGGCGCGCGCACCTACACCGCCACCGCCAGCCAGGGCCTGCTCTTCATGGCCGAGGCGGTGTACAACGCGGCCGGCCTCGGCCTGCCCATCGTCATGACCATCGGCAACCGCGCCATCGGCGCGCCGATCAACATCTGGAACGACCACACCGACTCGATGTCGATGCGCGACGCCGGCTGGATCCAGCTCTACGCCGAGACCAACCAGGAGGCCGCCGACCTTCACATCCAGGCCTTCCGCCTCGCCGAGGATCTGTCGATGCCGGTGATGGTGTGCGTGGACGGCTTCATCCTGACGCACGCCTACGAGCGCATCGACGTGCCGACGCAGGCACAGGTCGACGCCTACCTGCCGCGCTTCGAGCCGCGCCAGGTGCTCGACCCGAAGGAGCCCGTCTCCATCGGCGCCATGGTCGGCCCCGAGGCCTTCATGGAGGTGCGCTACCTCGCCCACCACAAGCAGATGCGCGCGCTCGAGCTGATTCCGCGCCTGTCGCAGGAATTCCAGAATGTGTTCGGCCGCGACTCGGGCGGCCTCATCCGCAGCTATCGTGCCGAGGATGCCAAGACCATCGTCGTTGCCCTCGGCTCGGTGAACGGCACCATCAAGGACGTCATCGACGAGCTGCGCGACGAGGGCTGCGCCATCGGGCTCGCCACCATCGTCTCCTTCCGCCCCTTCCCGAGCGACGAGCTGCACGAGGTGCTCTCGCACGCCAAGCGCCTGGTGGTGATCGAGAAGTCGCTGGCGGTGGGGATCGGCGGCATCGTCTCGCACAACCTGCGCATGGCGCTTTCCGGCATTTCGCTGCACGCCTACACCGTCGTCGCGGGGCTGGGCGGGCGGGCCATCACCAAGGCCAGCCTGCGCAGCCTGTTCGAGCGCGCGCTGCGCGACGAGTTGGAGCCGCTCACCTTCCTCGACCTCAACCAGGCGGCGGTGAACCGCGAGCTGGAGCGCGAGCAGGCGCAGCGCCGCTCCGGCCCCTCGGCCGAGAACATCCTGCGCGACCTCGCCGGCGGCGGTCGCTCGGCCCTCTAGGAGAAGCGCGCCATGGAAATGCAGCAGATCAAGTTCTACCAGACCGGCACGTTCACCGTCGGCAACCGCCTGCTCGACGAAACGCAGCGCAGCGTGCAGGCCAACCTGCAGCGCACCAACTCGCTCAACTCCGGCCACCGCGCCTGCCAGGGCTGCGGCGAGGCGCTCGGCGCGCGCTACGCCATCGACGCTGCCATGCGCGCGGCGAACAACCAGGTCATCGCCTGCAACGCCACCGGCTGCCTCGAGGTGTTCTCGACGCCCTACCCGGAAACCTCCTGGCAGATCCCGTGGATCCACTCGCTCTTCGGCAATGCCGCGGCGGTGGCCACCGGCGTCATGGCGGCGATGAAGGTGAAGGGCCGCAACGACGTGCGCGTCATCGCCCAGGGCGGCGACGGCGGCACCACCGACATTGGCTTCGGCTGCCTCTCCGGCATGTTCGAGAGGAACGACGACGTGCTCTACATCTGCTACGACAACCAGGCCTACATGAACACCGGCGTGCAGCGCTCCTCGGCGACGCCGCCCGCCGCGCGCACTGCCACCACGCTCCCGCTCGGGCCCGAGCCGGGCGCCGTCTTCGGCCAGGGCAAGAACGTGCCGGAGATCGCCATGGCGCACGGCATTCCCTACGTCGCCACCGCCTCGGTGGCCTACCTGCGCGACCTCGAGGAAAAAGTCAGTCGCGCCATGACGGCGAGGGGGGCGCGCTACATCCACATCCTCGTGCCCTGCCCGCTCGGCTGGGGCGCGGCGCCCCACGACACCATCAAGCTGGCGCGGCTCGCCGTGGAGACCGGCCTCTTCCCGCTCTTCGAGGCCGAGCACGGCGAAGTCACCCATTCGACGCCGATCCGCCATCGCCTGCCGGTGGAGGAATATCTCAAGCCACAGAAGCGCTTCGCCCATCTCTTCGGCAAGCAGCCCGCGGTAGACACCATCGCGCGCATCCAGGCCCAGGCCGACCGCAACATCCGCAAGTACCGCCTGATCGACGAGCGCCGCCATGGATAAGCCCTTCGCCATCACGCTCGACCCCGGCTCCTCGCTCGCCAACCGCACCGGTTCCTGGCGCACGGTGCGGCCGGTCTATGTTGACCGCCTGCCGCCCTGCAACCACACCTGCCCGGCCGGCGAGAACATCCAGGGCTGGCTGTTCCATGCCGAGTCCGGCGACTACGAGAAAGCCTGGCGCGAACTGGTGAAGAACAACCCGATGCCGGCCACCATGGGCCGCGTCTGCTACCACAGCTGCGAAACCGCCTGCAACCGCGGCCAGATCGACGAGTCGGTGAGCATCCATGCCGTCGAGCGCTTCCTCGGCGACGAGGCGGTGAAGCGCGGCTGGACCGTCGCGCCCGGCCAGGCGACCGGGAAGCGTGTGCTGGTGGTCGGCGCCGGCCCGGCAGGGCTCTCCGCCGCCTGGCATCTGCGCCTGGCCGGCCATGCCGTGACAATCCTTGAAGCCGGCGCGCAAAGCGGCGGCATGATGCGCTTCGGCATCCCCAAGTACCGCCTGCCGCGCGAGGTGCTCGACGCCGAGGTGCAGCGCATCCTCGACATGGGCGTCGAGCTGAAGCCGGACAGCCGCGTCGACGACCTGCTCTCCACCATGAAGGACGGCAAGTTCGACGCCTGCTTCCTCGCCGTCGGCGCGCACATCGCCAAGCGCGCCTACATCCCGGCCGGCGATGCGAACAAGATTCTCGACGCCGTTTCCGTGCTGCGCGGCATGGAGCAGGACGAGAAGCCGCTGCTCGGCCGCCGCGTCGTGGTGTACGGCGGCGGCAACACCGCCATCGATGTCGCCCGCACCGCCAAGCGCCTCGGCGCCGAGGAGTCGATCATCGTCTACCGCCGCACGCGCGAGAAGATGCCGGCGCACGACTTCGAGGTGGAGGAAGCGCTGCAGGAAGGCGTGAAAATGAAGTGGCTCACCACCGTCAAGGAAGCCGGCGAGGCCACCCTGATGGTGGAGAAGATGGCGCTCGACGAGAAGGGCTTCCCGCAACCGACCGGCGAGTTCGAGACCATCGAGGCCGACTCGCTCGTGCTGGCGCTGGGCCAGGATGTCGACCTGGGGCTCCTCGCCGCCGTGCCGGGACTGACTTTCGACAACGGCTCGGTACAGGTCGATGCAGGCATGATGACCGGCCACGCCGGCATTTTCGCCGGCGGCGACATGGTGCCGGGCGAGCGCACCGTGACGGTGGCGATCGGCCACGGCAAGAAGGCGGCGCGGAACATCGACGCCTGGCTGCGCGGCGAGTCCTACGCCGGAGCGCCCAAGCCCGAACTCGCCACCTTCGACAAGCTCAACACCTGGTACTACCTCGACGCGCCGAAGACCGTGCAGCCGGTGCTCGACATCATCCGCCGCCAGGGCACGTTCGAGGAGGTGCTGGGCGGCCTCGACGAGGGCAACGCCCTCTTCGAGGCGCGTCGGTGTCTATCCTGCGGCAACTGCTTCGAGTGCGACAACTGCTACGGCGTCTGCCCCGACAACGCCGTCATCAAGCTCGGGCCGGGCCAGCGTTTCCGCTTCAACTACGATTACTGCAAGGGCTGCGGCATCTGCGTCGCCGAATGCCCCTGCGGCGCCATCCGCACCGAGCCGGAAACCCTCTAAAGCTCCGCTCCGGGCAGCCGTTAACTGTGAGGGAAGCTCCCCGACAGTTGATTATGGCCATCAAAAAAATCGCCTCCGCCCAGCTCAAGCCGGGCATGTTCATCCACGACCTCAATTGCGGCTGGATGGATCACCCCTTTCTGACCACCCGCTTCAAGCTCGGCGCCGGCAAGGAAGTGAAACAGATCCTCGACGCCGGCATTCGCGAGGTCTACATCGACACCGGCCTCGGCCTCGACGTCGATGACGCCCCCACCGCCGCCGAGGTGCAGCGCGAACTCGACCAGGAAATCCGCCAGGTGGCCGAGGCCGAATCGGCCGCGCCGCGCGCCACCACGCACGAGGAACTGGCGCGCGCGCGCAAGGTGCACTCGGAAGCCAACCTCATCATGCGCAACATCATGAACGACGTGCGCCTGGGCAAGCAGGTGCATGTCGAGCGCATGGAACCGATCGTAGACAAGATGGCCGGCTCCATCCTGCGCAACAGCGGCGCCATCCTGTCGCTTTCCCGCATCAAGAACAAAGACGAATACACCTTCCAGCACTCGGTCAGCGTGGCGGCGCTGCTGATCGCCTTCTGCCGTGGCCTCGGTCTCGACGAGGAGACCATCCGCCAGGCAGGCATCGGCGGCATGGTGCACGACGTCGGCAAGATGCAGACGCCCGACAAGATTCTCAACAAGCCGGGCAAGCTCACCGACGACGAATTCACCGTCATGCGCCACCATGTCGTGGCGAGCCGCGAGATTCTCGAAGTGACGCCGAACATCTCGCAGACCGCCCTGCACGTCGCCGCCCAGCATCACGAACGCTACGACGGCAGCGGTTACCCCAACCGGATGAAGGGTAACGAGATCTCGCGCATCGGCCAGATGGCGGCGATCATCGACGTCTACGACGCCATCACTTCAGAGCGCGTTTACCACAAGGGCATGACGCCGACCGAGGCCCTGCGCAAGATGTTCGAGTGGAGCAAGTTCCACTTCAACCCGGAACTGGTGCAGGCCTTCACCAAGGTGGTCGGCATCTATCCCGTCGGCGCGCTGGTGCGCCTGGAGAGCGAGCGCCTGGCGGTGGTGTTCGAGCAGCGCGAGTCGAACATGCTGCAGCCCCTGGTGCGGATCGTTTTCGACGCCAAACGCAATTACTACCTGAAGCCGGAGGACGTCGATCTCTCCCGGCCGATGGGCAAGGGCGGCGCCGACCGCATCGTCGGCCACGAATCGCCGGAAAAGTGGCAGATAAACCCCATGAAGTTCCTCTGAGCACACTCTTCTATAAGACCTGTTTCACCTTTCCGCGGCAGGCCGTGTCGCTTGAATGGCAGTCTCCGCCGACGGACTCCTCCTATAATTAGCGTTTTTCCGCGCATAAACGCAGGCAAACCGTCAGCTGAAGGAGGGGAAGATGGGATCGAAGTATCAGGAGTTTCACCGCCGCTCGATCGAAGACCGCGATGCGTTCTGGAGCGAACAGGCAAAACTGGTCGACTGGCACAAGTCCTTCGGCCAGGTGCTCGACTACGGCAAGCCGCCCTTCGCCAAGTGGTTCGTCGGCGGCGAGATCAATCTGTGCCACAACGCCGTTGACCGGCACCTCAAGGATCGCGCCAAGCAGCCGGCCCTGATCTACATCTCGACCGAAACCGGCGAGGAAAAGACCTACAGCTACGCCGAACTGCACGCCGAAGTGCAGCGCATGGCCGCCATCCTGCAGGAACTCGGCGTCGGCCGCGGCGACCGCGTGCTGATCTACATGCCGATGATCGCCGAGGCCATCTTCGCCATGCTCGCCACGGTGCGCATCGGCGCCATCCACTCGGTGGTGTTCGGCGGCTTCGCCGCCAGCTCGCTCGCCACCCGCATCGACGACGCCCAGCCGAAGGTGATGGTGACGGCGGATGCCGGCATGCGCGGCGGCAAGGCCGTGCCCTACAAGCACCTGGTGGACGAATCCCTGCGCCTGGCGGCGACGCCGCCGCAGAAGGTGCTCATCGTCAACCGCGGCCTCGACAAGGAGATGCCGCGCGCCGCCGGCCGCGACGTCGATTACGCCGAGCTGCGCGCCAAGCACCTGAACGCGCAGGTGCCGTGCACCTTCGTCGAGTCCAGCCATCCGTCCTATATCCTGTACACCTCCGGCACCACCGGCAAGCCGAAGGGCGTGCAGCGCGACACCGGCGGCTACGCCGTGGCGCTGGCCGCTTCGATGCGCCACGTGTATCAGGCCAATCCCGGCGAGACCTATTTCGCCACCTCCGACATCGGCTGGGTGGTGGGCCATTCCTACATCGTCTACGGCCCGCTCATCAACGGCATGGCGACGGTGGTGTACGAGGGCACGCCGATCCGCCCCGACGCCGGCATCTGGTGGAAGATCGTGCAGGACCACAAAGTCAGCGTGATGTTCTCGGCGCCGACCGCCATCCGCGTGCTGAAGAAGCAGGACCCGGCCTTCCTGAAGAAGTACGACCTGTCCTCGCTGCGCCACCTGTTCCTCGCCGGCGAGCCGCTCGACGAGCCGACGGCGAAGTGGATCGCGGAAGCCCTCGGCAAACCGATCTACGATCACTACTGGCAGACCGAAACGGGCTGGGCGCTGCTCACCGGACTGCCCGGCATCGAGGCGCACCCGACCAAGTTCGGCAGCCCCTCCTTCCCCGCCTATGGCTACGACGTGCGCCTGCTGCACGAGGGCACCGGCCAGGAAGTGCCGGCCGACGAGAAGGGCGTGGTGACGGTGATCCCGCCGCTGCCGCCCGGCTGCATGACGACGGTGTGGGGCCAGGACGAGCGCTTCGTGCAGACCTACTTCACCTCCTTCCCCGGCAAGCAGATCTACACCACCTTCGACTGGGGCATCCGCGACAAGGACGGCTACTACTTCATCCTCGGCCGCACCGACGACGTCATCAACGTCGCCGGCCACCGCCTCGGCACGCGCGAGATCGAGGAAGCCATCAGCGCCCATGCCGCCATCGCCGAAGTGGCCGTGGTCGGCGTCGCCGACCCGTTGAAGGGCCAGATGCCGATGGCCTTCGCCGTGGTGAAGGACCCTTCGAGGATCGCCACGCCGGAACTGCGCGCCGCGCTGGAGAAGGAAGTCATGGGCACGGTCGACGGCCTGCTCGGCCCCATCGCCCGGCCGAAGAACGTGCACTTCATCAACCAGCTGCCGAAGACGCGCTCGGGCAAGGTGCTGCGCCGCTCCATCCAGGCCATCGCCGAAGGGCGCGATCCGGGAGACCTCACCACCCTGGACGACCCGATCGGCATCCAGATGGTGAAGGACGCCGTCGGCGGCAAGTAAGTCGCCGCATCACACAGACTGACTTTTCCAACCCCTTCCGACCCTCCGGCCGGAAGGGGTTTGTTTTTTGCGTCAGGGCCTTAGCTTTGATCCACGTCAATCCGGTCCGGAGTGTCGCCCCCTAGACTGCAACCTCTCCGAGATTCGCCATTCCCATGCTCACCGGCAAGCCCTTCGAACTCGTCTGTCCCGCCGGCGCCCTGCCCGCGCTGAAGGCCGCCGTCGACAACGGCGCCGACTGCGTCTATACCGGCCTCAAGGACAACACCAACGCACGCAACTTCACGGGGCTCAACTTCGACGACGCGCAGTTGCGCGAAGGCATCCGCTACGCCCACGACCGCCGCGTCAAGGTGCTGCTGGCGCTCAACACCTATCCGCAGACCGCCACCTGGAACCGCTGGACTGCCGCCGTCGACAAGGCCGCCGACTTCGGCGTCGACGCCATCATCCTGGCCGATCCCGGCCTGATGGAATACGCCAAGGCGAAACATCCGCAGCTGCGTTTGCACCTCTCCGTGCAGGGCTCGGCCACCAGCTACGAGGCCATCAACTTCTATTACGAGCAGTTCGGCATCCAGCGCGCCGTGCTGCCGCGCGTGCTGGCCATGGCGCAGGTCGAGCACGTCGTCAAGCACACGCCGGTCGAGATCGAGGTGTTCGGCTTCGGCGGCCTCTGCGTCATGGTCGAGGGGCGCTGCGCGCTCTCCGCCTACGTCACCGGCGACTCGCCCAACACCGTCGGCGTCTGCTCGCCGGGCAAGGCGGTGCGCTACGAGCAGACCGCTGCGGGCATGGAGACGCGCCTCAACGGCGTGCTCATCGACCGCTTCGCCGAGGGCGAGAAGACCGGCTACCCGACGCTGTGCAAGGGCCGCTTCGAGGTGAACGACGAGACCTACTACGCCATCGAGGAGCCGACCAGCCTGAACACCCTCGAACTGCTGCCGAAGCTGATGGAGATCGGCGTCAAGGCCGTCAAGATCGAGGGCCGCCAGAGAAGCCCCGCCTACGTCGCGCAGGTGACGAAGGTGTGGCGCGAAGCCATCGACGCCGCCCTGCGCAACCGCCAGAACTTCTCGGTGCGCGAAGCGTGGATGGCGGAGCTGAACAAGGTGTCCGAGGGCAACATGCATACGCTCGGGGCTTACTATCGTCCCTGGAAGTGAAATGAAGTTAGCCCTTGGGCCATTGCTGTACTACTGGCCGCGCCAGCAGGTCTTCGACTTCTACGAGGCCATCGCGCAGGCGCCGGTCGACATCGTCTACCTCGGCGAGACGGTGTGCGCGCGGCGCCACGAATTGCGCGTGCAGGACTGGGCGGAGATCGCGCACAAGCTCACCGCCACCGGCAAGCAGGCCGTCCTCGGCACGCAAACCCTGATCGAATCCGAGTCGGACCTGAAGACCCTGCGCCGCGTCATCGACGAAACCGGCTTCCTCACCGAGGCCAACGACATGGGCGCCGTGCGCATTCTCGCTGCCGAGAAGCGCCCCTTCGTCGCCGGCCCCTTCCTCAACGTCTTCAACTCGGCGACGCTCGCCCTGCTGGCGCGGCTCGGCGCGACGCGCTGGGTAATGCCGGTCGAGATGTCGCGCGACGTCCTGCGCGACCTGCAGGCCCATCGCTCTGCCGGCCTGGAAACCGAGGTCTTCGCCTACGGCCGCCTGCCGCTGGCCTTCTCGGCGCGCTGCTTCACCGCGCGCCACTTCAACCTGCAGAAGGACGACTGCCAGTTCAAGTGCCTCGAGTTCCCCGACGGCCTGCTCATCCGCACGCGCGAGCAGCAGGAATTCCTTACCCTGAACGGCATCCAGACCCAATCGTCCAAGGTCTACAACCTGATCGGCGAGGTGGACGACCTGCGCGAGCTGGGCGTCGACATCCTGCGCATCAGCCCGCAATCGCGCCATACGACCGAACTGCTCGACATCTTCCGCGCCCGCCTCGAAGGCTCCCTCGATGCGGCGGCGGCGCGCACGAAAATGGCGGCGCTCGCCCTGGCCGAACCCTGCAACGGCTTCTGGTACGGCAAGCCCGGCCTCGACCAAATTGCCGCCTGAACGGTAAACTTGCGCCATGGACCTCATCGACACCCTGCGCCGCGCCCGCATCCCGCAATTCACCCTGCCGCGCTTCGTCGGCGCCGTGCACGAGCGCCTGCCGCAGCTGCCGCCCACGCTCGGCCTGACCACGGCGCTGAACCTCGCTCTCGACCGCATCCTGCCGCGCGCGACCCTCGAACCGCTCGCCGGCAAGCTGGTCTGCCTGCGCGTCACCGACGGCGGCCTCACCCTGAATTTCACCCTGACGGAAAAGGGGTTTCGCCCGGCCGTCAGCAGCGCCAGGCCGGACCTGATGATCTCCGCCAGGGCGCGCGACTTCATTGCCCTCGCCTTGCGCGAGGAGGATCCCGACACCCTGTTCTTCAGCCGGCGCCTGCTCATGGAGGGCGACACCGACCTCGGTCTGCTGGTGAAGAACACCCTGGACGCTGTCGATTGGCCGCATCTCGACCCAGAAGCCCTGCATCCCTACCGGCTGCTGTCCGCTCTGCGTCTGCGTTTGGGCCCTTCGAACAGGTAAAATCGCGCTTTTGATCTTTCGCAAGCCCCCGTGTGTCGGGTGCGTGCACAATCTGCCCGATGCTTGAAGCCAGCAACCTGGAGTGCGTGCGCGGCGAGAAGAGCCTGTTCCGCGGGCTGTCGTTCCGCCTCGCGGCCGGCGCCTGCCTGATGGTGCAGGGCGCCAACGGCAGCGGCAAGACGAGCCTCCTGCGCATGCTCTGCGGGCTCTCCCCGCCGGCGCAGGGCGAGATCCGCTGGAAGGGCGAGCCGATCCGCAGGCTGGCCGAGGACTACCGCGGCGAACTGCTGTACTGCGGCCATGCCGGCGCGGTGAAGGACGAATTGACGGCGCTGGAGAATGCGCGCATTTCCGCCACCCTCGCCGGCGCGCCGGTGGACGAAGAAGCGGCGCGGGCGGCGCTGCGGCAACTGGGATTGAAGGGCCGCGAGGACCTGCCGGCGCGCGTGCTTTCCGCCGGGCAGAAGCGGCGCGTGGCGCTCACCCGCCTGCTGCTGGAGAAGCGCAGGCTGTGGGTGCTCGACGAGCCGCTCACGGCGCTCGACAAGGCGGCCGTGGCGAACCTGTGCGGGGTCATCGATGCACATCTCGCCGGCGGCGGCATGGCGGTGCTGACCAGCCACCAGGACCTGCCGCTGGCTGGCCGGGTCGAGCACCTGCGGCTGGACTGATGGCCGAAACGGGCATTCTGTCGGCACTGGGCGCAGTCATCCGGCGCGACCTGCTGCTCGCCATGCGGCGCAAGTCGGACGTGCTGACGACGCTGTTCTTCTTCGTCATCGTCGTCAGCCTGTTCCCGCTCGGCATCGGGCCGGAGATGGGGATGCTGCGGCAAATCGCCCCCGGCGTGCTGTGGGTGGCGGCGCTGCTGGCGAGCATGCTGTCACTGCCGCGGCTGTTCGCGGCGGACCATGCCGACGGTACGCTGGAGCAGATGGCGCTCTCAGCCGTGCCGCTCGGCGTGCTGGTGACGGGCAAGATCGTCGCGCACTGGCTCGTCTCGGGTCTGCCGCTGGCGCTGCTGGCGCCGGTGCTGGGCCTGCAGTTCGACCTGCCGGCCGATGCGCTCGGCGTGATGGTGCTGGCGCTGCTGATCGGCACGCCGGTGCTCTCGCTCATCGGCGCCGTGGGCGCGGGACTGACTTTGGGCGTGCGCGGCGGCGGCGTGCTGGTCTCGCTGCTGGTGCTGCCGCTCTACGTGCCGGCGCTGATCTTCGGCGCTGGCGCGGTGGAATCGCACATCAGCGGGCTGGGCGCGACGGCGCACCTGTCGCTGCTGGCGGCCTTCCTGGCGCTGGCAGCGTTTTTCGGACCGTGGGCAACGACGGTGGCTTTGAGAATCGCACTCGAATGAGCAACGGCATCATCAACTGGTTCAAGTTTTCCTCGCCGCAGACCTTCTATCCGCTGGCGGGAAAGATGATTCCCTGGTTCTGGGCGCTGACGGCGATTTTCGGAGTGGCCGGGCTCACCATCGGCTTCTTCGTCGCGCCCACCGACGCCCAGCAGGGCGAGGGCTACCGCATCATCTTCGTGCACGTGCCGGCCTCGTGGATGTCGATGTTCATCTACCTCGTCATGGCCTTCTGGGCGGCGCTCGGGCTCGGCTTCAACACGCGGCTCTCCGGCATGATGGCTTCCGCACTGGCGCCGACCGGCGCGCTGATGGCCTTCCTCTCGTTGTGGACCGGCGCCCTGTGGGGCAAGCCGATGTGGGGCACCTGGTGGGTGTGGGATGCGCGGCTGACCTCGGAGTTGATCCTGTTCTTCCTCTACCTCGGCTTCATCGCCCTGCAGTCGGCCATCGACGATGCGCGCCGCGCCGACAAGGCCGGCGCCGTGCTGGCGCTGGTCGGCGTCATCAACATCCCCATCATCTACTTCTCGGTGAAGTGGTGGAACACCCTGCACCAGGGCGCCTCGGTGAGCCTGACGAAATCGCCCTCGATGGCGCAGACCATGCTCTGGGGCATGCTGCTGATGGCGCTGGCCTTCTGGATGTACTCGATCGCCGTCTCGCTGACGCGCGTGCGCGCCATCATCCTCGAACGCGAGCGGCATGCCGGTTGGGTGGAAGAACTGCCGGAGCTGAAATCATGACCTACCCCCCGCCCCCCTTCCCGAGGAAGGGGGTGACTGTTGTTCGCTTCGCTCGAATTTTGTTGGCTGCGCCTCCTTGGGGCGGCCCTGCGGAGGCGCCATGAACTGGGGCAGCGCGTCCGAATTCTTCGCCATGGGCGGCCACGCCCTCTACGTCTGGGGCTCCTTCGGCGCCTGCGCGGTGCTGATGATCGTGGAACCAATCCTCGCCGCGCGACGTCGAACCACCGCCCTCGACGAACTGAGGCGCGAGATCCGCGCCCGCAAGGAAAGCAACGAATGAAACCCCGTCACAAGCGCTTCGCCCTCATCGGCGGCGGCGTCGCCGTGCTCGGCATTGCCGCCGCCCTCGTGCTCAACGCCTTCCAGAGCAATCTGGTGTTCTTCTTCACGCCGACCCAGGTGGCGGCAGGGGAAGCGCCTAAGGGCAAGACCTTCCGCATCGGCGGCATGGTCAAGGAGGGCAGCCTGAAGCGCCAGCCCGATGGCCTCACCATGCAGTTCATCGTGACCGACACGGCGAAGGAATTCCCCGTCGCCTACACCGGCATCCTGCCCGACCTGTTCCGCGAGGGCAAAGGCGTCGTGGCGCAGGGCAAGCTGGGCGAGAACGGCCTGTTTACCGCCAGCGAGGTGCTGGCCAAGCACGACGAGAACTACATGCCACCCGAAGCGCAGCATGCCGTCGACCAGGCGCACAAGGCGGCGAAGACGGTGAAGCAGTAACGAGCAACTCTTTCAACACAGAGCACACAGAGACACAGAGGACACAGAGAAAAACATGAAAAATGCCTTGCTTTCTCTCTGTGCACTCTGTGCCTCTGTGCCCTCTGTGTTTAAGGCGGTTTCCAAATGATCCCAGAACTCGGCCACTTCGCACTGATCCTGGCGCTGCTCGTCTCGCTCGTGCAGGGCACGCTGCCGCTGGCCGGCGCAGCCCGGCACAGCCTGTCCTGGATCGCCCTGGCGCGGCCCGCCGCGCGCGCCCAGTTCCTGCTCGTCGCCTTCGCCTTCGGCTGCCTGACCTGGGCCTTCGTCGCCAACGACTTCAGCGTCTTGTATGTCGCACAGCACTCCAATTCCCGCCTGCCGCTCGAGTACCGCATCTCCGGCGTGTGGGGCGGCCACGAGGGCTCGCTGCTGCTGTGGATGCTGATGCTCTCCGGCTGGACGCTGGCGGTAAGCGTCTTCTCGCGCCACCTGCCCGACGCGATGGTGGCGCGCGTGATCGGCGTGCTCGGCCTGGTCACCGTCGGCTTTCTCGCCTTCATCCTGCTCACCTCCAACCCCTTCGAGCGCCTGCTGCCGGCGGCGGCGGACGGCCGCGACCTCAACCCGCTGCTGCAGGACCCGGGGCTGATCTTCCACCCGCCCATGCTCTACATGGGCTACGTCGGTTTCTCCATCGCCTTCGCCTTCGCCATCGCCGCCCTGCTCTCGGGCCAGCTCGATGCCGCCTGGGCGCGCTGGTCGCGGCCGTGGACCACGGCAGCCTGGGTCTTCCTCACGCTGGGCATCGCGCTGGGCTCCTGGTGGGCCTACTACGAGCTGGGCTGGGGCGGCTGGTGGTTCTGGGACCCGGTGGAGAACGCCTCCTTCATCCCCTGGCTGGTGGGCACGGCGCTGGTGCATTCCCTGGCGGTGACGGAGAAGCGCGGCGGCTTCAAGAACTGGACCGTGCTGCTCGCCATCGCCGCCTTCTCGCTCTCCCTGCTCGGCACCTTCCTCGTGCGCTCCGGCGTGCTCACCTCGGTGCACGCCTTCGCCACCGACCCGCGCCGCGGCATCTTCATCCTCATCCTGCTCGCCATCGTCGTCGGCGTCTCGCTCTTCCTCTTCGCCTGGCGTGCGCCGAAGGTGGGCCTCGGCGGCAGCTTCGGCCTCGTCTCGCGCGAATCCCTGCTGCTGGTGAACAACGTGCTGCTGGTGGTGGCCGCCGGCAGCGTACTGCTCGGCACGCTCTACCCGCTCTTCATCGATGCCCTCGGCCTGGGCAAGCTCTCGGTCGGCCCGCCCTACTTCAACGCCGTGTTCGTGCCGCTCATGGTGCCGCTGCTGGTGCTGATGGCGCCGGGACCGCTGGCGCGCTGGAAGCATGCCGAGATGGCGCCCGTGCTGAAGAAGCTGCTGCCGGCGCTGGCCGTCGCCGTGGCGCTGGCCGTCGCCGTGCCGCTCGCCTACGGCCAGTGGACGCCGCTCACCGCGCTCGGCATCCTGCTCGCCGCCTGGATCGCCGGCGCCAGCGTCATCGCCGTCATCGATCGCCTGCGCGCCGGCGTCACCGGCCAGCCGCTGCACTGGTGGGGCATGCACCTCGCCCATGCCGGCGTCGCCGTTTTCGTCGTCGGCGTGACCCTGGTCTCGGCCTACCAGCAGGAGAAGGACGTGCGCATGGCGCCGGACGACACGGTGACGGTCGGCGGATACTCCTTCCGCTTCGTCGGCGTGCGCGAGGCGATGGGGCCGAACTACCGCGCCATGGTGGGCGAACTGGAGCTGTCGAAGGACGGCAAGGTGCTGCGCAGCATGCATCCGGAGAAGCGCGCCTATCTGACTTCGACCATGCCGATGACCGAAGCGGCCATCGATGTCGGCCTCACGCGCGACGTGTATGTGTCCCTCGGCGAGCCGATCGACGAGCGGGCCTGGAGCGTGCGCGTGTATTACAAGCCCTTCGTCGACTGGATCTGGGGCGGCTGCCTGCTCATGGCGCTGGGCGGCTTCGTCGCCATCGGTGACCGCCGCTATCGCATGAAGAAGGCTGCCGCCGCCAAGCAGGCTGCGCAAGGAGCCGCTGCGTGAATCGTTTCCTCCTGCCCCTCGGTATCTTTATCGTACTGGTGGTGTTTCTGGCCATCGGCCTCAGCCTCAACCCGCGCGAGGTGCCCTCGCCGCTGATCGGCAAGCCGGCCCCCGCCTTCGAACTGCCCCAGTTGCACAAACCGGAGGCCAGGTTCGCGCCCCAGGACATGCAGGGCGAGGTCTGGCTGCTCAATGTCTGGGCCTCGTGGTGCGTCTCCTGCCGCCAGGAGCATCCGCTGCTGGTCGATCTGGCCAACTCCAAGCTCGTGCCGATCTACGGCCTCAACTACAAGGATCCGCGCGACGACGCCCTGCGCTGGCTGAAGCAGTTCGGCGATCCCTACGTCCTGTCCATCGCCGATGTCGAGGGCCGTGTCGGCATCGACTATGGCGTCTACGGCGTGCCCGAAACCTACGTCATCGACAAGGCCGGCGTCATCCGCTTCAAGCAGATCGGCCCGGTGACGCAGGACGTGCTGGAGAAGACCATCCTGCCGCTGGTGAAGGAATTGCAGAAATGAAACGGCTCATGATTGCCCTGCTCTGCCTGGCCGCCGGCGCGACGGGCTTCGCCAGGGAGGCCGCCCCCACGGCCGAGGACGTCGTGGTCGAAAAGCGTATGGTGGCAATCTCGGAGGAGTTGCGCTGCCTCGTCTGCCAGAACGAGTCGCTCTCCGGCTCGCAGGCGGACCTCGCCAAGGATCTGCGCCGCGAAATCCGCGAGCAGATCGGCAGGGGGCGCAGCGACCAGGAGATCCTCGATTTCATGGTCGACCGCTACGGCGATTTCGTGCGCTATCGCCCGCCGCTGAAGGGCACGACCTTCCTGCTCTGGTTCGGCCCCTTCGTGCTGCTGGCAGTCGGCGTGGTCGCGCTCGTCGTCATCCTGCGCCGCCGCGGCCGGCGCGTCGCGCCGGCCACGGCGCTCAGTGCGGAAGAACAGCGGAAGGCCGAGGAGTTGCTCGGGCTTGCCGGGAAGGACAAGCCATGACCGGATTCCTCATCGCCGCGGCTCTTTTGGTCGCCTTCACCCTGCTGTTCCTGCTTGTCCCGCTGCTGCGCCGACGCGCGGAGGGCGCCGAGGCCTCGCGTGCCGCCATCAATGCCGGCATCTACCGCGACCAGCTTGCCGAGCTGGAACGCGATTTCGCCGCCGGCGGGCTGAGCCCGGCGGACTACGAGGAAAGCCGGCGCGAACTGCAGCGCCGCCTGATCGAGGACGCCGGCGCCGGCGAGACGGCCGGCCCCCGGGCGCAGCCGGCCAGGAAGAGCGCTGTCCTGATCGGTCTTGCCCTACCCATGGGCGCGGCACTGATCTACTTCGCCTTGGGCAACATCCCGGCTCTCTCGCCGCAAAGTGCCCAGGCGCCCAAGGTCACCGCGCAGCAGATAGAGGAAATGGTGGCCAAGCTGGCCGCGCGCATGGAGCAGAACCCGGACGACACCAAAGGCTGGCTGATGCTGGCACGCTCCTATAAGGCGATGGAGCGCTACGAGGAGGCGACGCGCGCTTTCGGCAAGGCCGAGAAGGCCGTCAACGAGGACCCGCATTTGTTGTCGGAATATGCCGAAGCCATGGCGCTCGCCACCGGCGGCTCTCTGCGCGGCCGGCCGAGCGAACTGCTCGCCCGCGCACTCAAGCTCGATCCGAATTTCCCCGATGCGCTCGTCCTCGCCGGGACGGCCGCCTTCGAACGCGAGGACTACGCCATGGCGGTCGTACTTTGGGAAAGGCTGATCAAGCAGTTGCCGCCCGATTCAGAGGACACCAAGGCCCTTGCCGAGGGCATCCGCAACGCGAGAGCAGCCGCCCAGAGGCAGGGCAAAAAATCCGGCAAGAGGCCGCAAGGCAAGGCTGAATAGCCGGATTTGCGTACGGGTTTTTCAGAGAAAAATTGCGCTAGATCAATGTCGCAGCGCAGCATATAAATCATTATTATCGGCACTTTTTTAATAAAGTCCTACACTTAGCTCGTCCTATCGGCGTAGCGGCGAAGAAGGAGAAAGGCATGGCCGAAAACAAAGGCTTGATCGGGCGCTGCTGGAGCGCTTTGAGGGCGCCCAGCGCCAAGTATTCCCTGGTGACTTTGCTGGTGGTCGGTTTCGTCGCCGGCATCGTTTTCTGGGGTGGCTTCCACACCGTGGTGGAGGCCACCAATACCGAGGCGTTCTGCATCGGCTGCCAC
>Ga0194120_10003004_pt1 | contig 28206 bp, 23 predicted proteins | sample TA2MahCa65mmetaG_FD_148642 | JGI IMG/M metagenome (GOLD analysis project Ga0194120, IMG submission 148642) | Freshwater microbial communities from Lake Tanganyika, Tanzania - TA2015019 Mahale Deep Cast 65m | ecosystem: Environmental > Aquatic > Freshwater > Lake | place: Tanzania: Lake... | reverse complement strand
TGCTCAGGCATCATAGCAGCGGCTTGATCGCGCCTTCGAAGATCGCCTTCTCGCGGTAACCGACGAAGTGTTGCCGGATAATGCCTTCTCGATCGATGATAAAGGTGAATGGAATGCCCCCCTGCTCGTCGCGCGGGAGGTAGTCTTGATAGGTCGTATAGGCTGCCTCGTCAGCCATCGCTACGCGATAGTCGATGGGCGTCTTCTGCATGAACTTCCTCACTACTGCCGCTCCGCCTTGATCGACGGAGAGACCGAGCACGACCAGACCTTTCCCGGCATATTGCCTGGCAAGGTCGTTGAAGTGGGGAATCTCCTTGACACAAGGAGGGCACCAGGTCGCCCAGAAGTCGAGGATGACGACCTTGCCTTTGTAGTCCGCGAGTTTCACCTCTTTGCCATCGAGGCCTTTCAGAGTGAACGCGGCGGCTTTGAGTCCGGTCGATTTTTGCGCCGGCTTGGATGCGGAGAGCCCGGCTATCAGGCTCGACAGGGTTATTATCAGTGCGAGTGCTGGGGTGCGCTTCATGAGGGGATGGGAATCCTATTCGTTAAGGTAACGTTCGATCTTTTCTTCAATCTTGCTTTTTGGAATAAACCCGATGACCGATTCCCGGACCTTACCGCCTTTGAAAAAGAGCAGTTGCGGGACGCTGGTGATGCTGTATTCTATCGAGGTTTGCTGTGCATGATCGACATCGACCTCGACGATCTTGACCCGGCCGTCATAGACCTGGGCCAGGTCGGCCATTATCGGATGCAGTTTCTTGCAAGGGCCGCACCATTCGGCGCCGAAATCGACAACCGTCAGGCGTTCCGACGCGATCACTTCGCTTGCAAAGGCCGCATCGTCGATCTTGGGGACAAGGGACATTGGACTTGACTCGTTAGGTTATACGGGAAGCTCATCTAATAGGTGGGATGAAATGGGTGGTCAAATGCCGGAAGCGCTCTTATTGGCACCGCTCTGCAACACTGGCATCACCTGCTCTGCGGTTCGGAATGCCTCGAACCTCGCCAGTTCGGTGCCGTCGGGAGCAAGCACCAGCACCGTTGGGAGACCCCTCACGCCATATTTCGCCCAGACGGCTTTCACCTCGGCGGTGATCTTCGTGCCATCGACCTTGACGGGATGGAGGTTAGCCCGGACGTAGGCATCGACTTCCGGAACATTCCAGGTCTTGTGGTCGAGTTCCTTGCAAGCGGCGCACCAGTCCGCCCAAAAGTCGACCAGAACCCTTCGGCCCGAAGTCTTCGCATCAGATAGCGCACCGTCGATGTCATTCATCTGCCAGAAGCCGTGCGCCGGTTCCGCCTTGAGGGAACTGCCAGACGATGCCCCAGCCGCAACCGGAGCGGATGCTCCACCCGTTAGCGAAACCCCCTCCAGGCGCGACAGGCCAACAAGTGTGTAGAAGATCCCCGTTACCAGCACAAAGAGCGCTGTCGCCCGACCCGCCTTGTGTGCCAGCGAAGCCTCCTCTCCCAGGCGTCCAAAAGCGCCCATTAGACCGGCCAGAACAAGCAGGCCGAAGCCTACCGCCAGGACGAACCAGTCGCCCGGAACCTGCGGCCGGACGAAGTAGTAGGCAGCAGCGATCAAAATCACGCCGAAGACCTGCTTGACGCGCTCCATCCAGACGCCGGCACGAGGCAGCGCCGTGAGGACGCCGGCAAAGGTTCCTATCAGAATGAACGGAAAGCCAAGCCCTACGGCAAAGACGAAGAGGTAGAAGAACCCGAGTCCGAGGCTGCCGGTCGAAGCAACCCACGACAGAAGCGCCACCAAGACCGGGCCCACGCAAGGCGCCGCTACCAGACCGGTTGTCCCGCCAACGAAGAGCGCGCCGAGATAGCCCGAACGCTTTTTGGATGCCAAAGCCGTCTGCCACGACGAGGGAAGGTTGATGTCGAATGCGCCGAGCATCCCGATTCCCATCACCACAAAGACTGCTGTTATGAACGCCAACACCCAGGGGTTCTGTGTCGAAAGTCCAAAGACCCCGCCCGTCGCCGCGGCAAAAAGCCCCAAGAGCGAATAGACCAGCGCCAGCCCCAGGACAAAGACCAGCGCGAGCGTCAATGCCCGCATCTTGTTCGTCCCCGACCGCGCTCCGATGTAGACGATTGTGATCGGTATGACCGGATAGACGCACGGCGTGAAGGAAAGCAGCAAGCCGCCAACAAAAATCCAGAGCAAAGCGACGGCCGAGCCCGACTCAAGCGCTCGCTTCGCTTTCTCTTCGAGGGTCAGACCGCCACTTGCTGCGCCTGTTGATAATCCACCGCCCGAGCCCGGATCACCGGTGATGAGCGTCGCTTCGAACCGCCGTTCGATCGGCGGGGTGCAATAGACCGGCTCCTTCTCGGTGCAAATCTGATAGCCGACCGTGCCGGGCAGCATCAGGGTCTTTTCGGATCCTATTGAACGTGCGATCATCAAAGGTACCGAGACCTTGACCACACCCTGATAGACTGTCTCGCCGTCGAAGGTGACCCCCGATGGATAGGAGGGGATGCCCCATTCGATCCCCGGCACCGAGTCCATCGCGACGAAGAAGAACTCGTAGTCGCGGCTGGTGATGTGGCAATCGGACGGCAGGTTGATGGCGAGGGTAAGGACGCCCGATCCGCCGGCCGGGACAGGCAACGGCTCGACGGTCGCGACGAGCGACACGTCGCGCTCAGGATCGAGTTCGATCTGCGCGATGGCCAGCGTCAATGGAACAAGAAGCGCAAGCCACATCAGTTGCAGCCTGCGCTTGGGTTGAGATTGTGAAACGTTCATTACAGACAAGGGAGCACTTGCAAGTTCATTGTTGTAAAGTAATACGGCACCGCCCGCTCATTCGATAGCGAACCGGATGCGTTGCTGCATCCGCACCTGCACCGGCTTGTCGCGCTGGTAGCCGGGTTGGAAGCGCATCGCCTGCATCACCTTGACGGCCGCTTCGCCAAAACCGAGGTTGGGGGGCTTCTCCTGTTTGACGACGATGCTCTTCGGCAGACCCTCCTTATCGACGACCAGTTCGATAAGGACGTCGCCCGAGATGCGGGCGTCTTCGGCGACCTTGGGGAAGAGGTTGTTGCGGACGATGTAGTCGCGGATCGCTTCCGGACCGCCGATCAGGACCGGCTGACGTTCGATCTTGAAGAAGGGGATGATCTCGTCCAGTGCCGGCGGGGGCGGCGGTGGCTTGATGGTCGGGTCGAACTCGCTGAACTCGGGCAGATCGATGTCGGTCTCGGGGTCGGTTTCTGGGTCCTCGATCGGGATGGTCGGCTTGCGCGGCGCTTCGATCCGCTTGATCGTGCGGGTGATCGGGATGTCCTCGACCTGAATCGAGGGAATATCGACGGCGCGCGCGACCGACGATCCTTCGAACTTCTTCCAGATAAGGAAGGAGAGGGTCAGGACGGCGAGCGACGCCGCGAGCGACGCTTCGAGGACGCGGCAATATTGCAGCCGTAGGTCGGCGTGGGGAGATTTGTGCATTTATGAATTGAGATGCAGATACCTTAGCGGTTTCAAAATGACTGCGAAGGCATCACCTGAATGACGACATTGCTGAATCTTGTGTCTTGAACTACCCGTTGTCAGACCAATCCTATCGTGCTTGTCTGCCAATACTCGAATTTTGTCACCATGAATGGCGGGAAGCTCCGATGTGGCATTTCCTCCATTTCTAAGCTTCTTGCTTACAGAGCAATAGGCGTTTATTTCCAGGCGGAACGCTGGCTGAATTTTCCCAGTATCCTCATCCTCAATATCGTGTAATCGCACATACTTTCTGGCTTGGGAATCAATACGTTCACCATGGATTGAGTCCCTTTGCATACGACCAGTTTCATCGCTACTCACCTACAACGCCTTCGCGAATCAACTCGTTGCAGATTTCGACCACCAACCTAATATCGATCCTGAGTTCATCTGCAATATCTCCGGCATCGTGGTAGCCAGCATTCTTAGCGAAATAGTTCATGACTTCGTCTCTCGCTTGTTCGCGTTCGATACGACGAATAGATATGGTCGGAATTGGGTTTGCTAAATCGATCCTCGCTTCAAGTTGTAATACCATCTCCCGAAGTTGCGCCAATTCTTTCTTAAGTGAACGTATTTGGTCAAGATGCTGGCGACTTAGCGGTGACCGGATAAGATCGTTAATCTGCTCAACCAGCATATTGTGAGGACGTTGCTTCCGCGGTGTAGAGGTCTTGTTTTCAAGGTCGGAAAGCGATCTTTGTCGGGGGCGTAAATGCTCTAGTGCCTCTGGTGGAAATTCTCCCAATCTTGAATTTTCAAGACGCTTGGGCGCATCAAGCCAGATCAGGCTCTCCCTTTCTGTCAAACGAAATCCGGATTGCATAATTCTACCTCCCCTCTGAGGGTAAAGATTCAACAAAATTTGAGGACATCTTAAGGGCATGATTGTGAGCACTTTGCAAATCCGATAGTAAGTCTAATCTGATTCGACTCGTCAGGTATATCTTATGTTGAATACTACGATGCGTACTTCTAATCTCAGCATGGTACATGTTCTCTTCTATGAACTCACTCTTTTCCATTCCAATCCATCCTTCCGATTCGGATTCGGCCTTCCATGGCGCAGAAACCTGCAAAGTGAAGCCAATGATTCTGGCATCTTTGTAATCTGGCAAATCGAGCGACTTAGGAATAGACAGTAAAGAATCATAAAGTTCATTACTATATTGAAATTTCGTCATATACCAATATGCGTAACTATCCAAATGCTGGACGAAATCATCAATGATTGATGAAGGCATTTCACTATTGTGCAGGCTCTTATCTACTCCTTCATTCAACTTGATTGCCAGATCGCAATCAAGCGAAAGAGCTATCTCGGGGTTGTCATCAAGTGGATTTACCGCCCAGATCTTTGACTCCAATATTGCAAGCCGCCCGCTTCTTAGTCTTATCTCCTGCCTACCGTGTCTTGGGCCGGACTGGCGCAACTGAGAGAGGTCAATCTCGATTTTACGGAGATCCTCGGCATTGGTTTGAGCCAAGATAGAGAGAGCGACTCCTCTGCAGCCATTCTCTTCCAACTCAATGGTGCGAAGAAACTCAATCAGTCCGGTTTCCAGCGCGACACTCGGACTCACAGTAATAATGTCCTGCTGTTCAGGCATCCCCCTCCCTCACTCTCCCCCCTTGAACCGTGTCGAGTAGTTGACCCGGACGGCGTAGGCGTCGCGCAGTTGCTCCTGAATGTCGGTTACGAGCGACATCTTGGCGCGCTTGTCGATCTTCATCGAGACGATCAACTGGTTGTCGGCGTCCAACTTCTGACGGATGATGCCGGAGATGGTGCCGATCGCCGCGAGCGGGATCAGCCGGTCGTCGATCGAGATGGTGTTCCGGTCGTCGGCCCAGATGTAAGCCAGATGCCGCTTCGACTCGATCTTCTTGGTCTGGTCGGCGGCCGGCGTGACGATCGGGATGCCCTGCGTCTTCTTGATGACCGTCGTCACCATGAAGAAAAAGAGTAACAGGAAGATGATGTCGGGCAACGAGGCGGTCGGGATGCCGCCTTGCGGTTTCTGCTTCTTGGTGAACACGGGAGAAGGCTCAGGGCTAAGGGCTTAAGGCTTAGGGCTATGGGCTTTGGGCGGGCGCAATCCCTTGCGCCGCGACCGGGATGATCACTCAACGATTCAACGACTCAACGACTACTCCTTATCCGGCTCCGCGATGGATATCTTCGTCGCGCCCGAGCCTTTCACCACGTCGAGGACGTTGATGTAGCGCTCATAAGCGGTCTCGCGGTCGGTCTTGATGGAGACGATCAACTTCGGGCTGCCTTCGGCGTCATAGCCGCGCTCCTTCAACTTCGCGCCGAGGAGTTCCTTCAACTCCGCATCGTCGCACTGCTTGCCGTCGAAGAGGATCAGCCCCGCCTCGTTGACCAGAATCTTGGCAATGTTCTGCGGGTTGATCTTCACTTCGCCGCCGCGCTCAGGCAGCACCATATGGATGCCCTTGTCGGCATCCATCGTCGTGGTGACGAGGAAGAAGATCAGGAGCAAAAAGGCGATATCCGCCAGAGAGGCCTGCGGGATCTCGGCTTCGCGCTTCTTCTTTTTTTCGACGAGCATGGGGATGGGCTTAGGGCTTAAGGCTCAAGGCATTGGGCTCAAGGCTTTAGGCTTATGGATCAGGGCTGGGGCTGGAAATCTTGAGCCTTGAACCCTGAGCCCTAAGCCTTATGCTACTTGCTTTTCGACCAACAGATCGACGAAGTCCTGGGTCGATTCCTCCATATCGGAAACGATCTTGTCGATGCGCGACACGAAGAAGTTATGGAAGAACTGAATAATGATCGCGACCACCAGCCCGAAGAGGGTCGTCAGGAGCGCTTCGGCGATTCCGGCTGCGACCAGCGCCGGCGAAATGTCGTTCGCCTTGGCGATGGCGTCGAAGGCGTTGATCATCCCGCTGACGGTGCCGAGGAAGCCGAGCATCGGGGCAATCGAGATCACCGTCGCCAGCCAGACGAGGTTGCGCTCGAGGAAGGCCATTTCGATTGTTCCGGCCGTCATCACCGCCTTTTCGACATGCTCAATGCCGCGCCCGACGCGTAGCAGCCCGGCGTGGAGCACATTCGCCACCGGCCCGCGGGTGTTGGCGCAGAGTTCGATTGCCTTGTCAACCGAACCGCCGGTGATGGTCTCCCGAATCTGGCGGGTGAACTTTCGCGCATTTATGCTGGCGCGGGTCAGCGTCCAGGCGCGCTCGAGCGCGAACATCAGTCCGATGATGAGACAGATGAGAATGGGCCACATGAAGGCGCCACCCCGGACGAAATAATCTACCATAAGGTTCCTCTGGTGTCGAAATAGAGCCGGACAGACCCGCCCTCCCGGATGGATAGGGAATCCGGTCTGCCCATTGTTTGGCAGGGTAGGTCCTGTCAATCCAGCAGAGAGGACCGGTGGCCACTCCTGCCATCGAACGATTCACAAGTTAAGCCCCCGCCGGGTCGCTGTCAACTCTTCGAAGCCCGGCGCCAGACCGCGGCCACATCGCGTGCCTTTCCAAAGAGGCTTCGCGCAGTTTTCACCACGGGATCGGACTCGGCCATCACCCGGTAGTAGTAGTCGCGGCTGTTCCAGACGATCTGGGCGATCTCTGCTTTCAGCAGCGTCGCCAGGTAGTCGCGATCCTTCGATAGGAGGTCTTCGGGATAGTTCACCTTCTTCTCCTTGGCGACTTCAATGAGTTGCTTCAGGTCGGCATCGGTGATGGAGAACTCAAGCAAGTACCGGTCAAAGCCGTAGTCCGGCGTGAGACCCTTCACCTTTACCAGCGACTGCGCGTAGGGAAACATCACTTGCGCGCCGATAAGTTGCGCCGCGGCTCCAGTAATCTTGTGGTCCTCGACCGTCGAATCGGGAGTGATGCCGGTTGCGTCATAGACCGTCCGTCCGCCGAGGGTCTTGAAAGCCATATGCTTGGTCGTGTCATCACCGCCGCGCATTCGGACGGCGTAGTATTCGCCCCGCCCTTTATCGTAGGGCCGTTGAATGAGCCGTCCCGAAGGTGTGTAATAATGCGCGGTCGAGAGCCTAATCACGCCGCCGCCTTTCAGAGCATAGGGAAACTGCACCAGCCCCTTGCCAAAGGTCTGTTGGCCAATAATCAGTCCCCGGTCGAGATCCTGCACCGCGCCGGAGACGATCTCCGAGGCCGACGCGGTCCCGCCGCTCACCAGGATTACCAGATCGAATTGCGGATGCGTCGCCCTGTCGGTCGAGTAATAGGTTGAGTCTTCGCCCGGGATCCGGCCTCTTCGCGACACGATCGGGTGCCGTCCCGGAATCAGCATATCCGCCACTTCGACGGCTTCGTTCAGCCGCCCGCCCTGGTTGTTTCGCAGATCGAAGACAAGCCGAGTCATCCCCCGACTCTCCATTTGCCGGAGAGCCGCGTCGAATTCGCCGCTCGTCGTTGCCATGAACTGGTTTAGGAGGATGTAGCCGGTCGAGTCGTCAAGCATAAACGATGCCCAAACTGAGTGGATCGGGATGGCGTCGCGGATGATCGTGTAATCGATCAGTTCCGGAGCACCCTCCCGGGCCACCTTCACCTTGACCGTCGTGCCCCGCTTGCCGCGCAGTTTCTTGAAGACCTCATCGCTGGTAATACCGTAAGCACTGATCCCGTCGATCTCGACGATGCGGTCGCCGGAACGAATTCCGAGCCGGTCGGCAGGGGTCCCCGGTATCGCCGAAATGACAGTGATCAGTTCGTTCTGGATGACGAAGGAGATGCCGATCCCCTCGAACTCGCCTTGATCCCGCTCCGCGATCTCCTTCTGTTCGGCGGGAGGGATATAGACCGAATGCGGATCCAGTCTTTTCAGCATCCCCTCTATTGCTCCCTCGCTCAGTTTCTCCATGTCGGGCTGTTCAACGTAGGCTTGCTGGATCAGACTCATTACCTGAGTGATCTTCTGCGCCTCGGTCAGGATGTTCCCGCCGGCATTGACGAAACGGGTAACCAGCCAGACCCCGGCCGCAAGCCCAAGGGCAAGTCCGGCCAGTTTGAATGTCCGGGAGGGACGGTGTCTATCGGTGAGTGAGGGCACCTGTTTGATCTGACGTATTCTTGTGAATAATGACCAACGTTGCAACAACGTCGGCGTTACTTATCATAAGATACGAACGGCACACCCCTTCTCCAACCGATGTGTGAAGAGTGAGTTGGGAACTTGATTACCCGTCAGGCTGTTCCTATCTTTACCGGCAGCGGGGTCATCGCCCCGGCTGACAAGATTAACTTTTAGATATCAATAAGATGCAGAAGCGCGTCAGTTCCGACCGCGACAAACCTCCCCAACCTCGCCCCCGCAACGGCGACCGGCGCCGCGCGGCTCTCGGCCCGGTTCCCAATCTCGAGGAACATGTCCGGTCCGATTGGTGGCGGGGCATATTTAATTCCCTCTACCTGAAGACCGATGCCGATGTCGTCGCCGACGACGCCATTACCCGCACCGAAGTCGATCTCTTTTCGGATCTGCTTAGACTGGCGCCCGAACAGCCGCTGCTCGATCTCTGCTGCGGGCAAGGCCGGCACTGCCTCGAACTGGCGCGTCGGGGGTTGCGCAATGTCGAAGGACTGGACCGGTCGCACTACCTGATCCAGCGCGCCAAGGCGACAGCTCGCTCGGAGGGCCTCCAGGTTCGCTTTCGCGAAGGCGATGCGCGCAAACTGCCTTATCCCGCCGATGCCTTCGACGTCATCACCATATTGGGCAACAGTTTCGGATACTTTGAATCGGTTGCCGACGACCTCCGCGTCCTCAAGGAAATTCTTCGCACCCTGCGGCCCTGGGGGCGGCTGCTCGTGGACGTAACCGACGGCGACTTTGTCCGGGCGCACTACCAGCCGCGCTCCTGGGAGTGGATTGACCGCAAGCACTTCGTATGCCGCGAGCGCTCCCTCTCCGCCGGCGGCGACCGGCTCATCACCCGTGAGGTGATCACCCATGTCGACCGCGGGGTGCTGGTCGATCAGTTCTACGCCGAACGGCTCTACAACCGCGAGTCGCTCGCCGACCTGATGAAAACAGCCGGTATCGGCGATTTCACCCTGCACGCCGAGTTCAGCCCCAATTCGGCGCGTAACCAGGACCTCGGGATGATGGCCCAGCGGCTCGTCGCGACCTCGGTCTGCCGCAAGGACTGGACGCCCCGCAGAAAGAAGGCGCGCAGCGACGTCCGTAATGTGGTCGTTCTCCTTGGCGACCCCTCCAAACCTGACCCGTTAAAACCGCTCACCGTTTGGGACGACGACGACTTCTATACCATCGACCAGATGAAAGCGGCTCTTAAGGAGATTCCCGGCTACGATTTCGCATATTTGAACAGCCATGACTCGCTCGCCTCCGATTTGAAGCGACTCGCCGGGCGATTCGACTATGTCCTCAACCTTTGCGACGAAGGCTTCGGCAACGATCCGCGGCGGGAACTCCATATCCCCGCGCTCCTGGAACAACTCGACATCCCCTACACCGGTGCCGGTCCGCAATGTCTTGCGTATTGCTATGACAAGTCGCTGGTGCGGGGGATTGCCAAGGAGATGGAAATCCCGGTGCCGGAAGCGATCTTCGTCAAGCCGGGCGACATCCGGCTCGAACTGCCGGTCGCCTTCCCGATGATCGTCAAGCCGAATTATGGAGACTCGTCGTTCGGCATCACCCAGCGTTCGATTGCCTATAACCACGAGGACCTTGCCAATGCGATACTCGACATCCGTGGACAGTTCGGCTATGACAAGCCGCTCCTGGTCGAGGAATTTCTAACCGGTCGCGATATCAGCGTTGGGATCATCGGCAACCCGCCCGAATCTTACCTCGTCCTGCCGGTCATCGAGGAGGACTATTCGGTGCTGCCCGAAGGCTTGCCGCACATCTGCGGCTACGAAGCGAAATGGCTGCCCGAATCACCCTACTGGCAGATCAGGTCGGTTCCTGCCGATCTTCCTGAAGAGACGCGCCAGATGATCGTCGCCTGGTGTTTGCGTCTCTTCACCCGCCTCGAGTGCCGCGACTATGCCCGGTTCGATTGGCGGCTCGATGCCGCCGGCCGGCCGAAGTTGCTCGAAGTCAATCCCAATCCGGGCTGGTGTTGGGATGGCCATTTGGCCAAGATGTTCCGGCTCGGCGGAGGAACCTATTCACGGATGCTGCAGGAGTTGCTGCAATCGGCCGAGCGGCGGATAGGCTTGCGACCGATGGACGAAAAGCGCGACGATACAGCAGCCGCAATCGGAATGAACGGCAATGGCGCGCAAAGTATCCTTGTCGCTGCGACGGCGTGAGGCAGGATTTAGCGAGCGTGTATCGACCCGCCCATCCATTTTAACATCATTGGGAGAGAACCTGGAACAAGAACCACTCGAAGGCGAATTTACCCCCGAAGTCGATCTCGGCTGGCTTGAGATTTGCTTTTCGGTAAAGGATCTGGCGAAGTCCACCGAATTCTACGCCCGTCTCGGTTTCGAGATCGTCGGCGGCGATCCGCTCGAAGGCTGGGCGGTGATGGAGAACGACGCCTACCGTATCGCCTTATACGAAGGACATATCACTGGTAATATGCTCAACTTCCGCGGCGTCGAGGTGCGTGAACTTGCCGCCAAATTGAAAGAGCGGGGAGTCGTCTTCAAGAGCGAACCGGAACTGGAGGAAGATGGCTCCGTCGGCGCGACCATCGAAGACCCCGACGGCAACATCATCTATCTCAACACCCATCCTGACGAACTGATCGACGACTGCGATGAAGAGGAGTGCGACAACCCGGAGCACCATCATCACCATCATCATCACGGTCATTGACCCTCGCCGTCTGCAATGCCGCAATTCCGTCCCGTTGCGAAGGGAAGCGATAGACTTTCCCTGCAATAGGAACCCTGCATAAATAGGCTCCGGCAATGCTCATCCTGGTTTTGAACAGCGGCTCGAGTTCGGTAAAATTCCGTCTCTTTGAGATGGAGGGCGAAGTCTGCCTCGCTTGGGGAATGGTCGATCGCATCGGCGCGCGCGGCTCGATTCTGACTCAGGAGCGGCACGATGGCCATAAGGTCAAACTGGCGGGAGAGATCATCGATCACCAGCAGGCAATCGAGTATATCCTCGCGATTCTGCTCTCGCCCAATCACGGCGTCATCACCGACCGCGCGATGATTGCGGCTGTTGGACACCGTGTCGTTCACGGCGGCGAACGGTTCACCGCCTCGGTCCGGATCGACAGCGAAGTGATGGCGCAACTTCACGACTGCATCGAACTGGCGCCGCTCCACAATCCCGCCAACATCAAAGGCATTCAGGCTTGCAAGGCGCTGTTGCCAAATGCTCCGCAGGTCGCCGTATTCGACACCTCGTTTCATTACCGGATGCCTGACTACGCCTACCTCTACGGCCTGCCATTTATCCTATACAAGCGATACGGCGTCCGACGCTACGGCTTTCACGGCACCTCGCATCGCTATGTTGCGTCGCGAGCCGCAGACTTGATGCGCCGTCCTCTCGAGGAAATCAACCTCATCACCGCGCACCTTGGCAACGGTTGCAGCATGGCTGCAGTCCAGGGCGGCATCTCGATCGATACGACGATGGGCTTCACTCCGGTCGAAGGCCTTCTGATGGGCACCCGCACCGGCGATCTCGATGCTGGTGCTCTCCTCTACATCATGAGCCGCGAGGAGATCGGCATCGGCGAAGCGACCTCGCTCATCAACAAGCACTCCGGCCTGTTGGGTATCTCCGGCGTCTCTAATGATATGCGTGAGATCGAGGCGGAATCCGCTGCCGGCAACGCGCGAGCGCAGACCGCGCTCGACATTTTCGCTTATCGCGTGAAAAAGACCATCGGGGCCTATGCTGCCGCGTTGGGACGTCTGGACGGCATCGTCTTCACCGGCGGCATCGGCGAGAACTCGGCTAAGGTGCGGGAACTGTCGCTGACCGGTCTGGACACTTTTAATGTGCACTTTGACGGAGGCGCTAATTCGGCATCATCGAAAATCGAACGCTTCATCGACAGTGGCGAGGGTGTCCGCATAATGGTGATCCCGACCAACGAGGAACTAGTCATCGCCCGCGACACGCGGGAACTGGTGATGTAATAGGGTGACGACCATCTCGTCCCCTTTGCACCTCAATGCCTCTATGACCGAGATGCCCTATCCTATTGAATGCTTCACCTGTCTGAAGCAGTTTCACAATGATGGATCGGATGCCATTGCCTTATACTTTATACCTATACCTATTGGACTTTCCGACCTTCAGCCTTAGATTTAAACGGCTACATTATGGCGTAGGTAGTAACGGCTTTATGGGTACGGGTCCGTGTTCGGTTGATTTGAGGGAATAGTCGCAGTTATCGGGTGGCTTCGCCGGACGACCGGCTTGCATTAGAGCATATCTCTCATTCTTCAGTCACAATTCATTCTTCGTTCTTTATACTAAATTCTTCACTCCAGGTTCTTGAGTCTGCGGCTTTCCTGCCGGTGCTGATCTTCATCCTGGGGACGATGGTCGGATCGTTTCTTAACGTGGTGATTCACCGGGTGCCACGCGGCGAATCTATCGTCCGGCCGGGATCGCACTGTCCTCATTGCGGACGGCCGGTGAGGGCGCTCGAAAATATCCCAATCCTGTCGTATATCTTTTTATGGGGCCGGTGCGCCGGCTGCCGGGGGCGGATATCGTTGCGCTACCCGGTTGTCGAGGCGCTTATGGGGCTGTTGGCCGTTGCGATGTTGATGAAGTTCGGCCTGACCTGGGATGCGCTGCACTACACCGCGCTCGCGGCTCTCCTCCTCGCGCTCTCGGCCATCGACCTCGACACGATGCGACTTCCGAATGCAATTACCCTTTCCGGAGCCCTCATCGCTGCTGCGACAACGTTGCTGCTCCGGCGCGACGCCGTCCTGATGATGTTGCTCGGCGGACTGATGGGGTTGGGGCTGATGATCTTCATGGGGCTTCTGGGCAAAGTGCTCTTCCGGAAGGAGACGCTCGGTTATGGCGACGTCAAGTTAGGCGGTATGATCGGGCTCTTCGTCGGGCCCTGGCATACGCTCGGGATGTTCGTTTTCGGTGTCGCGACCGGCGCCGTGATCGGACTCGGCGCCATCTTGATCGGGCGGCGGGAATGGGGCTCGAGGATACCCTTCGGTCCCTTTCTGGCGTTGGGGACACTCGTATCGCTCTTTTGGGGTCAAGCGGCCCTCGATTGGTATCTTCGACTAGCGATGCGAGTCGCTTCTTGACAAGCGCCGCTGCAGTTTCGTAAGTTGTTTTGATGAATCGGTTTTACCCGTTCGGCCTTGCCGGCGGGGTTGACTCCCAAATTCGAAAATGCCCACGACCGGCTCAATCAAGCCGGCATCAAGTTCAGGAGGAAAGAATGATCAGGAAGGTTCTGCTTCCTACGGCAATGACCCTTCTGGTGGCTGCAGCGAGCCTTTGGGCTCGTGGAGGCGCACCGGTGCCGGCCCAACTCGACCTAAAGTCCCCCGCATACGCGCCACTGGTGAAAATCGTTACCGGCGACGAGCCGCTTCCGGCTTCGGTCTTCGACATCACTCCCGTCTATGACGATGTCGAGCGGCCGCGGCGCGATCCGCCGGTCGGCCAGTTGACGACCTACGGCCGGACTTACTACGACTATCAACACAACGGGACCATCAGCAAAATGGTCCATCTCGACACCGACGGCGGGGTGCATTTCACCTATATGCGCGGCTATGTTGCCGACATTGCCGGCACCCGGCGCCAGTTCTACAACTTCCTCGATGAGGGTGGCAACTGGCTGCTCGGGCCGGACGACCTTGGCGGCGTGATCGACAACGGCACCCGTTCTGGTTATGGAATGGTCACCGTGCTGCCCGCCGACAACCGCGCGATGCCGATCTATCATGTGCTCGGGCACGTCGAGCAGGATCGCACCTACCTCGGGTCAGCGCAGTCGGCCGACTTTGCCCGCGGCTTCGGAGCCTTCAGCGCTCACTATCCGTCGGCCTGGAACAACGTCCAACTGGCCTGGCCGAAGGCGGACATCAGCCGCAACAACATCACCCATATGACGGCGACCGAGAACGGCGGTGAGCAGCAAATCTGGCAGCGGGTCGCCTACTGGCGCGGCACGCCCACCAACAACAATTTCGAAGAGTGGCAGTGGCTCAATCCGCCCATAAACGTCGATACCGCTGGTTGCATCACTTCGATCGTTTCGGCATCGCCGACATCGAACCGCGTGGTCGTGGCCTGGCATCACAACCGGGTCGGTGCCAATCTCGGTGCTTGGGACGGCTTCCGCGGCGCCTGGCAGCGCAATAATGACATTCGCTATATCGTCTCCGAGAATGGTCGTGACTTCGACTGGCAGAACGGCATCCGGAGTCTGACCAATATCATCCCCATCGACCCCGAATTGGTCAATGTGGACCGGACCGCTGCACTTGGCGACACCTTTCGCCCCTACACCGACGTTGACATTCAGTTTGACCCCTGGGGTGATGAAGGCCTCTATGCGGCGTTCTCGGTCTGCGGCTTCTGGGAGAACCCCGAGCCGGGCGGCGATCCGGTTACCGGCGTCACCGGAGAGCACGACTACCTGCTCTTCTGGAACGGCCAGGAGGACACGATTACTTTCGTTTTCGACGGCTGGTATTTCAACCGGACCGCAAACGCCACCCGCACCGGCGCCTGGCGGATGAACGCCGACCGGCCTTCGATTGCTTTTGACCCTGAAGAAGAGGGCAAGATTTACCTCGTCTGGGTCAACTTCCCGAAGATCATGGAGGTGAACGAGCAAGGTGACGGCTTCGATTACCTTGAAGGCGCCACCGACACCTCGACGGCAGGTTACAACAACGCCGAGATCATGGTCTCGATTTCGACCGACTTCGGCATAACCTGGCGCGAGCCGATCAACATCACCAACACCCGTTGGGAGGAGGAGGAAGCGCCGCAGCCGGGTCAGTGCCAAAGCGAGAACTGGCCTTCGGTCTCGGCGCGCGTCGATGATGCTCTTCACATCACCTACATCAAAGACCTTGATGCCGGCGGCATTCCTCAAAACGAGGGCACCGCGACTAACAACCCGGTGATCTATCAGCGCATTCCGCTCGATCAACTCGACTTGAACGATCCGGTTGCACTCCCCACCGACGGCTGGATCTTCCACAATCATCCCCAAGCCCGCCCGCAGATCGATGAGCGGTCGGTGCGCCGCAGTTCCGGGATGGTGCTCACGGGTCAGGCGGTGCAGGTAACCGCCACCGTCGTCCCCGGCGGTGCCAACCAGTTGCCGGATGACGGGGTGCTGTTGCTCGTCTCCTACAACAACGGCGAAGAACAAGCGATCCAGATGGCGCGCGTCCAGGGTGATGTTTGGGGTGCGTCGATTCCGGGGCAGGACGAAGGGACGACGGTCTATTACCGTATCCAGGCCACCAACAGCGTCGGCCTCACTTCGTTCAGCCCGCAGCAAAACTACCGTTTCGGCTATGTGGTCCGTAACAATGGCGGCCTGCGGGTGCGCGACGTTCAGTTCCGGCCGGCCAACTGGGAGACCGACTACTCGATCTATCGCGGTTATGAGGTAACGCTAACCGGGGTAGTAACGACCCCGTCCTCGTTTGCGCAGACCTATGGCGCTTACGTGATCCAGGATGCCGCCGCCGGCTGGTCCGGTATTATGGTGCGCGGCGTTCAACAGGAATTGCAGGTCGGTGCCCGCGTCCGCGTTACAGGCACCGTCATGGAACAGGATCCACAGAACCGACGGGTTTGGGAGTTCTGCACGTATATCCAAACTGCCAACATCGAAGTGCTGGGGCAGGAGAATCCTCCCGCGCCGGTGCTGGTCGGCGGTGTCAGCGACCTCACCTTTGCCCGTCGCGCCGAGGAGTTGGAAGGTGTGCTGGTGCGCTTGCTCGACTTTGAAGTCGATACCCTTTCCGGTATCAACCCCGATGCTACGCAATACTGGCCCATCACCGACCGGACCGGCGAAGGTTGGTTCACTACCATTGGCCTGACCGAGGGGCAGATTGGCGAAGCGAACATTCGCTCCTTCCGACAGGGCACTACGATCCAGTCGATGACCGGCATCTTCACCGAGAATAACGGCCGCTATGCGCTGGCGCCGCGCTCGGGGCAGGATATCGGTCCGGCTGATGTGCGCGAGCCGGGCACCGGTCCCGTCTATGGCTTTGCGCTGCATCCGTCGTTCCCGAATCCCTTCAACGGGCGGACGACGGTCGGATTCGAACTCTCGCGCCGCGGACGGATCGAACTCGGCCTCTATGACATGGCCGGACGACTGATCGCCGATGTAACGAACGGCAATTACGAAGCCGGACGGCACAATCTGGTGATCGACGCCTCGGAACTGCCGAGCGGAGTCTATATGCTCCGTCTCGAGGCTGCCGATGGCCGGGTTGCCAGCCGCAAACTGGCGCTCGTGAAGTAGGCACTTCCGCTCTATGAGTAGACAAGTGCTCGGGCGCATCTGCGCTCGAGCACTTGTCTATTAGAGAATAAGTATCAAGTGCCAAGTGCCAAGTGCCAAGTAACAAGTATTTGAGTTCTTTGATTTATCCAGCGATTGCCGCTGTCACGTGCCTCACGTGACAGCATATGAGCACGAACTTTCCGTCACGTGAGGGCACGTGACGGCGATTCGTGGCGTGAGAGACGAATAAGTCAAAGAACTCTATTTGTAGGTTGGAAATCGAAACGACCGTGCCGTTTGATTAGGCTGCTTGTCACTTGTCACTTGACACTTGATACTTGACCCATCATGAAATTCATCGACGAAGCGACGATAGAGGTTCGAGCCGGCAAAGGCGGCGACGGGGCCGTCCATTTCCACCGGGCGGCGTTCGTACCCAAAGGAGGTCCCGACGGTGGCGACGGTGGCCGTGGTGGGAGCGTCGTCCTGTGCGCTTCGATGAATGTCGGGACGCTCTCCGATGTAGCCCTGAAACGAGTAATTGGCGCCCAAGACGGCCGTCCAGGCGGAGGCTCGCGAATGTCGGGGCGGGCCGGTGCCGATATTACTATTGACCTGCCGGTCGGGACGGTGCTAAAGGATTCCGAAACGGGTGAGATTCTTGCCGATTTAGCATTGGCAGGGGAGTCACTCGTTCTTTACGGCGGCGACGGCGGTCGCGGCAACGCTCGCTTCGCTACGCCTTCCAACCGGACTCCGCGACGTGCCGAACCGGGCCGTCCCGGCGAGTCGCGACGACTCCACCTCGAACTGAAATTGCTCGCCGATGTCGGCCTGATCGGTCGTCCCAACGCCGGCAAGTCAACGCTCCTGAAAGCCTTGACGGCAGCTTCACCGCAGGTGGGCGATTACCCCTTTACCACCCTGACCCCCAATCTCGGAGTGGTGATGCTCGACAACTTCAAGCGCTTTACCATCGCCGACATTCCGGGACTGATCGAAGGTGCGCGATTCGGACGGGGACTGGGGGGGAGGTTTCTGCGGCACGTTGAACGAACCAATCTGCTCGTTGTTCTTATCGACTCGAACGATGCCAACTACCGCACGACATTGGACGGGCTGCTGAAAGAGATAGGGGGGTATTCGGCCGAACTAATGCGGCTGCCGAGGATCATCGTGCGGTCGAAATCGGATCTGCCTCGCGCCAGCCGGAGCCGGCTTAGGTTCGACCTCGAGATATCGTCGTTCTCCGGTGAGGGACTAGGCGAACTGGTGGATATATTGGCGAGAAGGTTGGGGGTGGTATAAGTGTCAAGTATCATGTGCCAAGTATCAAGTATCAAGTGTTAGGGCTTCGGTTTCCTGAAGGAGGCATATTCGAGGATCATGGGTATTGCCTTGCCGGACCGGGCGGTGCGTGTCGAAGGCTTCTTCGCTTCAGTTACATACTCCACATATTCGCGCTGGTGGGAAGGAGGGAGGCTCTCGAAGGCAGCCCGTGCTGCGGGATGATCCGTCAGTGCTTGTGCGAGTTTCTCGGGAACCTCGACGCCGTGCTTGGTGAGCATTACTACCTCATTATTAAGGGGGGCGGGAAACATATGACACACTTCAACCGTAGCGCCGCCATCCTGGCGGCACTCATAGCCAGCAAGATGCTGGCGCTACGTGTCAACAATTAATTGTCCCCAGTAATATAAATGACTGAGTAGGTCTGTCATATCCTGATTCTTGTCCAATCTCAAGGAACATAGTCCCGAATTGTTTCCGACTGCAGCCCGGGTACCGGTCCCTAATGACGAGTTCCGGTTCGGTCTTGCAGCCCTGCTGAATGCGCCCAACATCGGCAGCAGCCGGGCGCTCGAACTGGTGCGCCTCTTCGGTTCACCGGGCCAGACCCTCGCTGCGCCGGCCGGAGAGATCGCTTCGGCGCTCAATCTGCCACTCAGAGTTGGGCGAAGTGTCCATCAAGCCGCCAGGTCGCTTGACGGCGTAAAGTCCAGAATCGCCAAAGCCACCGGGATCGGAGCGCGGCTGGTTTCGTATTGGGATGCCGACTATCCGCCACGCTTGAAATTGACGACGGATCCGCCGGCGCTGCTCTATATCCTCGGTGAGCCGTCGCCGCTCTATGAATATAGCGTCGCCATCGTCGGGACGCGAGCACCCACCGAGCATGGCGCACGGCTCGCCTTCCGGATCGCTGCCGATTTGGCTCAGCAGGGTGTTGCGGTAGTGAGCGGCATGGCGACCGGCATCGACGGTAAGGCTCACGAGGGCGCCCTCGCCGCCGGAGGTCGTACGATGGCCGTGCTCGGCACTGGAATCGATATTGTTTATCCGCGTGAACACCGCTCGCTTTATGACCGGGTCGCGAAGCAAGGCCAGGTCGTAAGCGAATTGTTGCCCGGAACGACGCCTGAGCCGCACAACTTCCCGCAGCGCAACCGGATCATTTCGGGGGTTTCGATTGCCACCCTGATCGTCGAAGCCGGGACCAAGAGCGGGGCGCTAATCACCGCCAAGACAGCCATCGAACAGGGCCGCGAACTGTTTGCCGTCCCGGGTGCTGCCGGAACGATGCGCTCTGCTGGCGTCAATCGACTGATCAAGGACGGCACCGCACATCTGGCCGAGTCGGCTGCGGACATCATCGAGCGACTGAAGAGCCAACTTGCGCCGGTGTTGAACGTCGCCGCCACGCTTGCCCTGCCCGACCTAAAAGGTGATGAGGAAAAACTCTACCGTTTGCTTGAACCGGGACCGATGCTGATCGATGACGCCATTCGCAAGTCCGGACTGGGCGCAGTTCAACTGAACCGCCTCCTGACGACGATGCAACTTCGCGGTCTCGTCGTCCGGCTGCCGGGAGCCCGCATCGGAAGGAGCACTTGACATGGCGATCATTCCGGTCGTTTCGGCACTGCGACGCATCCTGGTGGTGAACGATCAGGTCGAACAGCTTAACTCGCTCGCAAGTCAGATGCTCGCCTTCGGTTACGATGTCGAAAGTGCCGCCGACGGCTACGAGGCGTTAGCCAAACTCCACTTCGACATCGACCTCGCGCTGCTTGATACCGATATGCCCGGCCTTGACGGGTATGAGGTCGCCGCCCGCATCCGTGACGACGGAACGATGCATGACCTGCCGATCGTGATGGTGTCGGGCGACGGTCGTCCGGTTAGCCGCGAGCATCAACTGCGCGCCTTTGAAGTCGGAGCCGACGACTTCATCTCGGCGCCGGTCGATACGGTGGCACTGAAGTTCCGCATCACCTCGCTGATTCGAATGAAAACGGCGCGGGACGAAGTGCGCCGGGCTCAGCAAGACCTTGAGCGGCTTGTCGAACGACGCTCCGCCTCGCTCAGGAGTGCTCTCGATAGTCTTGTCGGCGCCCAGAGGCAACTTCGCGATGCCCAGATTGACACCATACACCGGCTTGCAGTGGTCGCCGAATACAAGGACCCCGACACCGCCGCGCACCTACGCCGGATTAGCCTCTACTGCGACATGATCGGGAGGCGGCTCGGGCTGACGCCGGGCGAGATAGAGAAATTGCGCTACGCCAGTCCGATGCACGATGTCGGCAAGATCGGCATCGAGCCGGCGATCCTGCTCAAGCCGGGACCGCTCGATGACCTCGAGTGGGGCCAGATGCGGACGCACCCGGTCATCGGCGGGAAGATCCTGACCCGGTCGCACTCGGACTTTCTCCAGACCGGCGAAGCGATTGCCTTAACGCACCATGAACGCTGGGATGGGAGCGGCTATCCGAACGGCCTGGCGGGCGAGGATATTCCTCTGGCCGGACGCATCTGCGCCGTGGCCGACGTCTATGATGCGCTCACTTCGCGCCGCTGTTACAAAGAAGCCGTTCCTCCCGAAGATGCACTGCGGATGATGGAAGCGGCCAAGCGCTCGCACTTCGAGCCGGAACTGGTCGATCTCCTGATCGACGCCCGAGACGAAGCGCAGGAACTGCGATCTTCGATGACCCAAGATTGAAGTGCAATGAGCAAGACCTGCTTGATGGCAGGTACTTGAATCCACGTGCAAACTTCCGGGCTTAACGCCGTCCATTCATCGATCGATATCATCCTTAGTTATTGGTCATTAGTCATTAAGGCTTTTCAATGAGCCGTCTTTCATCTCACTTTCTCGCGCTGCTCGCTTTCTTGAGTGCGGCTCTCGCCTATGCCATGCCGCCACATCCCGAACTCGCCCGGCGCCTGCAGCAGGAGAACCGCCCACTTTCGACGGTAGGTATCACGAGCGAGGTTCGCGCGCGCGGCGTAAATGCACCGTTTCCCTTTCACATTGAGCAGCATCGCCGCGACGGGAGCGACGAAACCATCCTGCGCGCTATCTGCATCCTGGCGGACTTCGCCGACAACGAAGCCGACACCGGTGCCAGCCCGGTCGAGCACTATCAGACGATGCTCTTTTCTGAGGGTGAGTTCGACGGCGGCAGCATGCGCGACTGGTATCTCGAGAACTCTTACGGCGAAGTCCATATCGTCGGCGAGGTCTTCGGCTGGTATCGCATGCCGCAGGACTATGCCTACTATGTCGGCGGGCGGAACGGCTTTGGGGCTTATCCTCGTAACGCCCAACGGCTCGCCGAGGATGCCATCCGCGCCGCCGATGCCGATGTCAATTTCCGCGACTACGACAATGACCGTAACGGCGTCGTCGAAGCGATCTTCATCGTTCACGCGGGGCCGGGTGCAGAGTCAACCGGATCCGACGACGACATCTGGTCTCATGCCTGGCAGGTGCCGGGCAATGTTCGCCCCGATGGGGTGCGATTCGCCAGTTACGCTATGGAGCCGGAGAATGGCCAGATCGGCGTCTTTGGCCACGAATTAGGCCACTCGATGTTCGGCCTGCCGGACCTCTACGACGGCACCTACGAATCTTCCGGCGTCGGAGCCTGGTCGATGATGGCCGGCGGCTCATGGGGTGGAGGGGGCCGCCGTCCGGTTCACTTCGACGCCTGGTGCAAGTCCCAGGTCGGCTTCCTCGATTATTTCCCGATCGTCGATAACCAAATCGGCCTGACCCTCGAACCGGTCGAGATCGAAGGCGATGTCCGGTTCATTTGGCGGCGTGGAGAATTCGGACGCCAGTATTTCCTGATTGAAAATCGCCGCCGCATCGGCTTCGACCGCTCGCTTCCGGGCGAAGGTCTCGTCATCTACCATATCGACGAGACGATGGAGAACAACAACCACGCCTGGTGGCCCGGATCGGGTAATCAACTGCATTATAAAGTTGCCGTTGAGCAGGCTGATGGGAACTACGACCTTGAACATGGCGCCAACGGCGGTGATGCCGGTGACCCCTGGCCCGGCAATACCTTCAATGAAATGTTCGGTGGTGACACCGAGCCGAGCACCCGCGACTATTTTGGCCGGGAAACCGACGTTAGTCTGCGCAATATTGAGCCGGTCGGCGATGGCCGTGTGCGGTTCGATGCCTACATAACGCCCGGTCCCGGCCCGGAAGACCTACACCTGTTCCTTCTTGAGCGCATTCCCGGGGAGCACACCTTTCCGCATCCCGACGACCGGGGCGACACCATCATGACCACCGAGGTCGAACTCGTAACCGGGATGCTCGGCGCCCTGAACGCGGCTCCCGAAGGACGAGGTCGGGAACTTCCCAACGACCTCTTCCGTTACAATGTCGTTCTCTACCTCGAATCGTGGAGGGAAGGCGACGACGACATCGACCAAGGCTTGACCGCCCCGGAACAACGGTTGCTCATCTCATATCTTGAAGCGGGCGGCAGGCTCGTTTTGGTCGGTCCGGACGTTGCGACCAATTTGGCCGGCGATTCGCTCCTCTGGGATTACCTTGGTGCGAACTATGTCGGACCGGGCGTTTCCTCCCAAACGGGAAATCTGCGGCGACTGACCGCCAACGCCGAGTCGCGCATTGCGGGGCAGAACTTCGTTTATCGTTATCGGGGCGTGGTCGATCATTACATCGATCAGATCGAGCCGACCGAGGGCGGTCTATCGCTCTTTACCGATCAGTCGAATGCCCATCGCGGCTCGATGGTAGTTGGCGACGGCGGTTATCGGATCATCCTCCAGACCTTCCCGTTCGGCGGGCTCGTCGATTGGGGCGGGCGCAAACTTGAATTGCTCCGGCTCTACTTCCAGTTCCTTCGCTTCACGTTGACCTCAGTTGGCGAGGAAGATCCCCCCGAGTCGCCGGAGACATTCACGCTCCTCGAAGTCTGGCCGAATCCCTTCAATGGAACTCTGACGGTATCGCGAGCATCGGACCAGTCGCCATTGCGCTTGAATGTCTTCGACCCTCTTGGGCGCAAGGTAGGTGAACTAAATTTCGGGGTCGGGAGTCAACAGACTCTATGGCATGTGGGATCGGGACCCGTCGGCGTCTATTACCTCTGGCCCGATGCGCCTCACACAAGACCGGTAAAGGCGGTCTATCTCAAGTAAATCGCCGTCATCGCTTTCCAATTAAGGCTCAATTCCATGCGTTCTAATAAGTTGCTTACCATAAGCAGCCTTCTTACAGGACTCGTCTCCATTGCAACTGCGTTGGCGCAGTTGTCTGCTCCACCACCGCTGCCGTACCTCTCGTCGGAACCGTCTGCCGTTTCCAATGGGCACCCGGCTCGGACCATTGCGAATGAATTCTTCCGTGCGGTCTTTGTCACCGGCGATGTCGGCAAACTGAATACCTACGTTGCGGCAACGATGCTCGACCATGGCGCAATGGCCGGTGAGCAAGAGTCGGGGCGGGAGAGTCTGCGGCGGAGGCTGGCCGAATTCAGATTCGCTTCGCCCGATGCGGTTTTCACTCTGGTGCAGGTCGTTTCGGAAGGTGAAATGGCAGTGATTTATTACACGGTTTCCGGGCGTCATGAGGGGCTTCTTGCCGGTCACACCGGCAACGGATCATCGTTTCAATTCAGCCATTTTGATATGATGCGGGTAAAGGAGGGGTTGATCGTCGAATACTGGGGCGGGAATTTGGCTGAAGGCGCGCTCTTTCAACTTGGACTGGCGCCGCTTGCACCGCCGCTTCCACCCCTTCCGATGAACACCATGGCTCCGGCAAGCCCGGTGACGCCCCCGGCTATGCCATCAGCACCGACTCCGCCTCCCGGCACTGGAACGAAGAAGTCGGCGCCGCGTAAGAAGCCCTCGGGTCATTAGCGGCAGGCCGAATCGAGACCGGTGATTAAATCGGATCCACTTTCAGGCTCTGGCCGAAGCGACGCGCTGTAAGCACATTTTGTGCTTGAACTTGACAGCCTTGGATGATGGTGACGTCTCCCCACTGTGCGGAGACGCACTTTTTTTGTCCGGAATGGCCTTCACCTATTGACTTTGCGATTTGAGTGCTTAACTTTCACCTTCACACGAAGCAACCCTTCAACCCACCCTAAAGGAGGTTTCGATGGATGAAATGGGCTACTGCGTCAAATGCAAGGCGCAGCGTAAGATGGCGAAAGCCCAGAAGGTTACCATGAAGAACGGGCGCCCGGCTATGAAGGGCACCTGTTCCGTTTGTGGAACCGGGATGTATAAGATATTGTCCGTGAAGAAGTAACGGCTTCGTCCGGGGCCGGACGGCGTCAGCGCCAGCCAGCCTCAAGCCGTCAACCGGTGACGAAGCCCGCCAGCACGGCGGGCTTCGTCCGTTTTGGGATCGAGACCATTATTGAAGGATGCAATATCATCTTGTCTCGCCCCCCCGCAAAGCGGGGGGACCTTGGGGGGGTAGTAGAGCAATCCCACATTGCCCCCCCTTTTATTCCCCCCCCCCGCGAATCAGGGGGGAGAGGACAAAGACTAATTGCACCAAGTAGTATGACCCATCATCAGCATTCAAGGTCGGGGGATCGTCGCGCGTTGCCTCAGGTCGAAGGGCGCATTCTACGTATATCCGGCAACTACGCGGTCGTGCGCATCGATGAAATAGACCACCGTCTGGCGTTGCCGGGCCGGTGGCGTCGGGCGTTCGAGCCTGAAGACCAGCCGGCAGCCGGCGATCGGGTGATTGTAGAGACAGAATCGGGATCCTGGCGACTCGTGTCGATCCTGCCCCGCCGCAACTTCTTTACACGCAAGGCAGCCGGTTCGAAGCCGGTGCCGCAAGTAATTGCAGCCAATCTCGACCTCGCCGTGATCGTCGCAGCGGCTGCCGAACCACAGTCACCGTTTGGACTAATCGACCGCCTTCTCGTTGCAGCCCGGCTCGGTGGCATCGAACCCGCGTTGATCGTCAACAAGGCAGACCTGGTCACTTTAAGCGTTCTCTCCAAATGGATAGATAACTACCAGCACGCAGTCGAGGAGATCATCCTGGCCAGTGCAGTCGATGGCCGTGGGATAGCGCAATTAGGGGAGATTGCCTCGCAGCAGACCATACTTTTAGCCGGTGCTTCGGGAGTCGGCAAGTCAACCCTTGCCAACCTCATCGATCCTGCCTTGAATCTGCGTGTCGGAGAAATTTCCGATTATAGCGGCAAGGGTCGGCACACCACCAGTGTCGCGTCGCTCCTGCCGCTTGGAACCGGAGGCTGGCTGGTCGATACTCCGGGACTAAGGGAGTGCGCCCCGTGGGGTGCGACGCCTGAGACATTGCAGGATGCATTCCCGGAGATCGCCCGTCTGGGAAGCCACTGTGCTTTTCGCAACTGTCGCCATAGCCACGAAGCCAATTGCGCCGTTCAATCCGCTGCCGGCACTCCGGACCTGCCCGGCGATCGCTACGGCTCCTACCTCAAACTCCTCGCCGAACTCAGGCCTTAAGTCGTTTCTATCCTTCTGCTTTTGAATTATATTGATTAGGCTTTGGGATGCGTCCTTCCCGCACTTGCGGGAGAAGATCTGTCCGCCATCAATCCTATCATCATCATCATCTTAGCATTCCCCGAGGAATGATCGTCTCCGTCCGTTCGCGAATGTTGCTGGTCATGGCGCTCTTCCTGGCGTCGATCCTCGTCGTGCTTCTGGTCCAGCGGCATTCAGGACAGGCGGCTCACCGGGCGATCCGCGAAACCCGCGAAGATGAGATAAGACAGTTGCTTCGCGATGTCATCGACCTTCGCGGCGAGCCCCTGCGTCTCTTCGCCTACGATTACTCCTACTGGGATGAACTGGTAGGGTATCTGAAATCCCCCGATCCGACTTGGGCCAGAGAGAACCTCGAGGTCGGGGTGCTCTCCTTCAAACTCGACGGAGTGCGCATTGTCGATCTCTCGGGCCGATTGATCTCTGAGCATTGGCGCGAAGGCCGCGCCGGCCCATCTAATGACTCGATCCACTTTCCCCTGGCTACTGCCTCACCAATCTCCTTGACAAACGGCTCGGCAGTCTTGTCATCCGATACCCTTCGTCCCTGGTTTCAGCATGGCTTTTCGCGAGGTGCGGACAGTGAACTCTACGAGTTTCGGATTGCGCCTATTCAGCCGACCAGCGATGCCAAGCGGGTCTCCCGGCCGTTAGGGTTCCTCCTTGCATTCAAGGCTTGGGACGACGCCCACTTAGGTGAATTGACCGATATGACCGGTTGCGAACTGGAACTTGCTCCGGTTGGCAGCAATGGTCAGCCGAAAACGGAAGAGTCCGGCACTCCTCATTCGGGAGAAGCAGGCAGTCCTCAAATAATCCTGGATATCCCCCTCCCACCGTCCGGGGCAGCGGCGTCGGCTTATCTCCACGTTCGATACTTCTCGCCATCGCTGGCCAGATTCCACATCGAAGCCGCCAAGCCGTTCACGCTCTTCTTCGCCACCGGCTCGTTCGGACTACTCCTGGCACTGTTGCTGCTAAATCGCTGGGTCGCGGCGCCCCTCAAAGGGCTTACCCGCTCGCTTAGCGAGGGCAGCCTCGAGCCCGCCCGACCGCTCATGGCAAAATCGAACGAATTCGGCGAACTGGCGCGGCTGCTGGAGCGCTTCCACGTCCAGCGCGACGAACTGGGACGCAGTCGCGAACGCCTGAAGACCCTTATCGGGAATCTCCCCGGCATGGTCTATAGTGTGCTGCCCGACGAACCGGGGACGATTCTATACATCTCCGACGGCTGCCGTGCCTTAACCGGCTACACTCCCGAAGAACTGATGGGGCCAATTGGCCGCCCTTTCAATTCACTGGTGCATCCGGAAGACCACGACGCTGCTTGGGGAGAGATCAAGCGCGCGCTTGCTGAAGGGCGCCGATTTCAAGTCGTCTATCGCATCGTTGGACGAACGGGCGAAATCCGCTGGGTGCGGGAGCAAGGCATCGGCATCTTCAATCGGGAAGGCAAACCCGAGCGGATCGACATCTTTGCCGAGGACATCACCGAACGTCGGAAGAACGAGCAACTTCTGGCGGAGCGCGAAGAAATCTTCAGTACCGTCGTCAATTCGATTCAGGATCTGATCCTCCTCTACGACACGACAGGCCGTATCAGCGGGGTCTGGAGTGGATTGCTCGACCACGGCGACTTCCGGGCCGACATCTTCATCGGAAAGACCGACCTTGAGATCCTCGGGCCGGAGCACGGGAAGATTCCGTCCGACGCCGTTCAGGATGCGCTTGGGGGCATCTCTCAGACGGTCGAGTTCGACGTTAAAGAAAGCCGAATGCAGCGGCGTATTGAAGCCAACTTCGCTCCGGTGAGGTCCCAGGATGGCAGCATCGTCGGAGTCGTCAGTGTTGCGCGGGACGTTACTGCGATACGCGAAGCCGAGCGGACGATTCAACTTGAGCGCGACCGGTTCCGGCTGTATCTCGACGCCGCCGCCGGTATCGTTGCTGCGCTCGACCGGGAGGGACGCATCCTGCTGATAAATATGCCCGGAGCCCAACTGCTCGGCATCAATCGCGAAGAAGCCGTAGGGAGAGACTGGTTCGAACTGACGCTACGGGATGAATCGGCGGCTAAATGGAAGAACGCATTCCTAAAGGCTGTTCAAGATAGCCGGGAGTGGAGCCGCAGGTTCGAAAGTGAGATTGGACGTCCTCCCGGCGGAACACGGACGTTTCTCTGGCATATTACAATCCTGAGAGGCAGCACCGGCGCCGAGGGCGGCCTCATCTTCGGCCAGGACATCACCTATCTAAAACGTGCCGAACGAGCGCTTAGGGAGAGCGAAGAGCAATACCACCAGTTCTTTGAGGACGACCTGACCGGCGACTTCATCTCGACGCCGGAAGGCCGATTCATCGACTGCAATGCAGCCT
>Ga0194120_10003003_pt1 | contig 28219 bp, 22 predicted proteins | sample TA2MahCa65mmetaG_FD_148642 | JGI IMG/M metagenome (GOLD analysis project Ga0194120, IMG submission 148642) | Freshwater microbial communities from Lake Tanganyika, Tanzania - TA2015019 Mahale Deep Cast 65m | ecosystem: Environmental > Aquatic > Freshwater > Lake | place: Tanzania: Lake... | reverse complement strand
TCCAAGTATGATACAGGCGGTTGGTCGGCATCAGCATCTCCAAGTAAATCGTTTTGTCGTAAAAACAAATTTACTCGATTTTGCTCGCCGATCAACCCCCTTGGTTTCAAAACTGTCTGGTGGCTAGGAAGAAAACTGAAATTAACGATGAATTACGTCCTGAACATGACATGAAGCCCCTGCTCAAAGGCGGGATACGCGGTAAGTACACGGCGCGTTACCGCGCTGGGACAAATCTTATGCTGTTGGAGCCAGAAGTTGCAAAGGCATTTCCAAACGAAAAAGATGTCAACGAAGCGTTGAAGTTGGTGATTAAGTTGAAGCAGGTGCAGGAGAACGCCAGTCAGAATGCAAAGTAACAGGGCGAATTCACTCTTGTCTTAGCTTCTGTTTTACCTAAGAGTCCGATCGTCAAAGCGCGGATAGGATAAAATCCACCCGCGTTTTTTACTGCTCACTGATAACTGTTAACTGGAAAATCATGTCCCTCATAACTGTAAATTCACTCTCCAAATCATACGGCCCTACTGATATTTTCAGCGGGGTATCTTTCACTGTCGCCAAAAGCGCGCGCATGGCCATTGTCGGGCCGAACGGAATCGGCAAGACCACGCTCATGCGCATCCTCGTCGGCGCGGACGAACCCACCTCGGGAACAGTCAGCCGCTCACGAGGAGTCCGAATCGGATATCTATCGCAGGAAGCAGATTTCGAAATGACAGGAACTCTCTGGCAGGCGTGTGAGTCCGTCTTCAGTCATTTCAAAGATGAGCAGGAGGAATTGCATCGCCTTGAAGGCTTGATGTCTGACCCTGCCCAGCTTGAAGAGGTGATGGAACGCTACGGCAAATTGCAGGAGGATTTTGAGCGGCGCGGCGGATATACCTACCTGACAAAGATCCGCCAAGTGCTGACGGGACTGGGATTTAGTGAAGCCGATTATCAACTCGATCTCGATCATCTTTCAGGTGGGCAACGCACACGCGGATTTCTCGCGCGCCTCCTGCTCGAAGACCCGGACCTGCTCCTGCTCGATGAGCCAACCAATCACCTCGACATTTCCGCCGTTGAGTGGCTCGAAGGATATTTGAGTCAATGGGAAGGCGCGGCGATCATCATTTCACATGACCGTTTCTTTTTGGATAAAGCCAGCAACATGATTTTGGAAATGTTCCCAGGCGCCACAGAAACCTATCGCGGCAATTACAGCGCGTATTTAAAACAACGCACTGAACGCATGGCGCGCCGCCAGGAAGTTTTTGACAGTGAAAAAGAAAAACTGCTGAAAGAAATGGAATACATCCGCAAAAATGTGGCCGGGCAAAATGTATTGCAAGCCAAAGGCAAACTCAAACGCCTTTCGCGCATCATTCAAGCCATCGAACAGATCGGCATGGAAGCCGCGCTCAAACAAAAATGGAGCGAGACCGTGAGTGAAGTTTCTGTCACCACATCCATCCTCGGCGTGGATGAAGCTGGCCGTCGCATCAATGCGTTGCAATCGCCTGTGCGCCAATTGCCCAATTTGCATTTGCGCCTTGCTGCGGCAAAACGCTCAGGCGATATGGTCATCCGCACTGAAAATCTCAAAGTGGGCTTCTCGGATAAATTTTTATTCTCTTCTCCAAACATAGATTTAAGACGCGGCGACTGTGCCGCATTAATTGGACCGAACGGCGCGGGCAAATCAACTTTTCTAAAAACGATCCTCGGTCAGATTCCGCCGTTAGCGGGTGAGGTGACTCTGGGAGAGAGTCTGCACATTGGGTATTTTGCTCAAGCACATGAAAGCCTTGATCCGAAAAAAAGTGTGATCGAAGAAATCATGCATACCACAGGCTGGGTTCCACAAAAGGCGCGCGAATATCTCGGTAAATATTTATTTTCCGGCGATGATGCCTTCAAGATGGTATCCATGCTCTCCGGTGGTGAGCGCGGACGTCTCGCGCTGGCGAAACTTGCCTTGCAGGATACGAACCTACTTTTATTAGATGAACCAACGAATCATTTGGATATTCCCTCGCAGGAAATTCTCGAAGCCGTGTTGGATGATTACGAAGGCACGATCCTGCTCGTCACCCATGACCGTTATCTCGTGGACGCCATCGCCACTCAAATCTGGGAAATAGACATGGATGAATCTCATTTGATCATCTTCAAGGGTATCTACTCCCAATTGAAGGAAGAACGGGAAAAAGACCTCGCTCGCCGCGCCGCACAAGCGGAGCGCGAATCTGCTGTTGTTGTCACTCGAAAAAAAGAAACACCAAAGTCTGCGAAAGAGGAAAGAAGAAAGAATGCGCAAAAGCAGGAACTGGAAAATAAGATTGCTGCGCTTGAAGCACAGTTAAATGAAATTGGCGCACAGTTGGCAAGTCCGCCCAGAGATGCGGGTGAGGTTGTAAGGCTGGCGAAGGAATATGATCGCGTGCAAAAAGAAATGGATGCGGCGCTGGCGGAGTGGGAAGAGTTGTAATAGTATATTTTTACTTTGCACTATCTTGTGTATAATTGACCTATGTCAAAATTGGAAAAAATCCTTGACAAGGTTTTAAGGGGAACATCGGATGCAAATATTGACTTTGAAGATTTGCGCCATTTGTTAAATGAGATAGGATTTCATGAGCGAATTCAAGGAGCCATCGCATTTTCACAAAAGATGACATGCTGGAAATCGTCAACCTGCAGCCTAAAGGCTCGAAAGCCAAGCCCTATCAGGTAAAGCAGATCCGAAATTTAATTTTGAAATACAAACTGGCAGGTGAAACCCATGATTAAATACGAAGTAATCCTTTATTGGAGCGCAGAAGATGATGCTTTCATCGCGGAAGTCCCTGAATTGCCCGGGTGTATGGCAGATGGAGAAAATTATCAAGAGGCTCTTGCAAATGTGGAACAAATCGCAAAAGAGTGGATTGAGACCGCTCGTGAATTAGGCAGGGAAATCCCAGTACCAAAAGGCAAGTTGGTGTATGCCTGATCGTGAACATCCGAAGCAAAGATGGCTTCGGATGTTTTTTAATAAATTATGCAAGCGCGTGCAGCAAAAGAAATAGATGCACAATGGCGGAGTGGGAAGGGTTACAGGGATGAGAAGAATGTATAATTAACTCAAGAGGTGAACCATGCGAACAAATTTTGTTGAACGCAGGGGCAAGTTGCAGGATATGGACAGGTCGTTTGACCTGAAATTCTGGCAGGCGCAGCCTCCCAAAGCGCGTTTCGACGCCGTTTGGGAAATGATCGTCCATGCCATGAAAGTGAAGGGACACGATGTTCGTCAACTCAGACTTCAGCGATCTGTTACGAATTTTCAACGATCACAACGTTAAGTATATGGTTGTAGGTGGATACGCTGTTGTGCAATATGCCGAACCGCGTTTTACCAAAGACCTTGACTTATTAATTGCCACCAACGAAGAAAATGCGGAAGCTGTTTACAATGCGCTGCGTGAGTTTGGCGCGCCGCTTTTTGGATTAACCCCAAAAGATTTTGCTGAAGATGGTTTTTTCTTTCAGATGGGTGTTTCGCCTGTTCGCGTGGATGTGATCATGGGAATTCCAGGGGTCAATTTTGAGGAATGCTGGAGCAGGCACATGAAAGTGGATTTTGAGGGCTTGAAAGTTATCTTCATTTCCAAACAGGATTTAATCGTTTCCAAACGCGCAGCAGGACGGCCACAAGATTTGATAGACGCAGATTTGCTTTCAGAGGAATAGTAAATGTTTATTGGCGCACTAAGCGCCTATATCTAAAAACTCGCATGGCTCTCTTCCACGCCAACCTTGCTAAATTCGATGCGGCTGCCGAAATGGATGCCCGGCTGCGCAGCCGGATTTCACTCTGGGAGTTGTTCGCGCTGACCCTTGCATTTTGTTCGCTGGGTATTTTCCTTTGGGCGCATGGACAGTTGAACATCGTACCCTTCGATTACAACAATTATCTCAACACTGCCGAGGGCAACTTTCTCCAGTTCTACTACGCCGAATGGGTTTTACCCGTCTTCTGGTTGTGGGCCAGGATACCTTACTGGTGGGGGTATAGCCTGTGGGGTATCCTTAATATCCTCTGCCTCTTCTTTGCAGCGCGCATCTTCGGTGGAAGCTCGAGCCTGGCTCTGCTGTCATTTCAAATGTTCTACGTGCTATTCCTGGGTCAGATCGTCGGCATCCTGGTCGGAGGACTGGCGCTCGGCTGGTGGGCAATCGCGCATCGCCGTTGGTATCTCGCCGGACTGGGCTTGTTCCTCGCCGGCGCCAAATTCCAGATTGGAATACCGTTCGGGTTGCTGCTCTGGCTGACCGCTAAAGTGACCTGGTCCGAGCGGCTGCGAGTATTGGTTTTGCCCGCCATCCTGGCAGTTCTATCTTTGATCTGGCATCCGACCTGGCCCATAGATCTCATGACCCGCATCCAGGATGCCCCACCTTATGATTGGGGCTCCATCAGCCTGTGGCGCTGGATCGGGCCTGCCGCCCTCATTCTCTGGCTGCTGCCGCTGCTGCTCCCGCTTGCACGCGAGAGACGCTTCCTCGCCCTGGCAGCCGCCTGCCCGCTCGTCATCCCCTATTTCCAGTCTGCTGACCTGGTGACATTGTATGCACTGCCTGTCGGCTGGCTTCCTGTCTTGCTGGGTAATCTCGGTTTTCTCTTTTTCGAATACGGATTCCAGGCGCTCAGATGGTTATGGATCGTACCGATGAGCGTATACCTGGCAATCTTGTCGCCAGTCTTGTATCGGTTGCTCCACGATAATGTTTTCGTCCATAAAGCGAATGACCGATAATATAAAATTACCGCTCAACATTTGCCTTGAATGCACAAATCTACTAATAATGTGTCACTGCGAGCGCTTTTTGCGAAGCAGTCTCATGACATGCGAGGGGATTGCTTCGTCGGGTCTCGATACGGCGGAAGAGCATCGCCTACTTGACCCTCCTCGCAATGTTATACTGAGTTGTCAATGGTTTCTCGTACTTTAACAACTTGAGTTGGCTAATCATCCACCGCAATTGGTCTGTCCGAGAGCGGGGGTTTGCTGGCGTTCGATGCGACTGAGTGCCTGGCGATAGCCACTTCGACGGTGGCATCCTGTACCTTGGCGTAGATCATGGTCGTGCTGATCATCTCATGTCCGAGGAGCTTCTGGATGCCGGTGATGTCCATGCCAGCATTCAGCAGGCGCGTGGCGCACATATCGCGCAGGCGATGGGGGATAAAGTGGGGCGATCTCCAAGGACTTGCCGATTGCGGCCAGATGGTCTTTCAGCCAGGTATCCGTCATGGGTTTGCCGTTGGGGTAAAAAGCCACAGAGGGTTGACCGGACGGCAACGGTGGTGGAATTCAATGAAGCAGGCACCGTCCCCATGCCCCGCACTTGCAGGAGTGTTGTATTCAATAATAAAACCCTTCCCTTTAATTCATCATCTACATGCGCATTACGGGAGAAATTTCAGTAATCCATCACGGCGCAGGCGGGACCTTGAGCAGGACACCTACTAAATAACCAGCCATCGCACTGAGGGTTCCGATCATCATCATTTCCAACCCGCTTCGCATCGGTCTGCCAACTGTCACACGCGCTTTGTATACGCCGATGGCAAACAAGACCAAAGCCGTCACCAGTACAGACACCCACATACTTGTGGAAACAGGCAGGAATAAAAACGGCCCAATCGGCACAAGTGAACCAATAATTGCAGAAAGGCCAACCACCCAGGCCGCGCGCAGTGCGGTCTTTCTATCCACTGGCGCAAGTTGATGCTCCTCCGCCATCATCACAGCCACCCACACATCCTGGTTTGACGTAATGGTCTCCACAATCCGGTCAAGCAATTCCCCTTTGAATCCTTTGCTTTCGTAAATATCACGGATCTCTTTCGTTTCAAGGTTGGGCGCCTCCAAAACATGACGGTATTCGCGCTCACGTTCGCTTTGGTATAAATCTGCGTCTGCAAGTGTGGTGGTGAAAGCCACCGCGCCCATCGAAATGGATTCTGCGAAGGTCGTGGCAAGCCCCGCCACCAGCACCACGCGCACATCATTCGTTGCCGCCGCAATTCCAAGCACAACGCCGAGAACGTTGACCAGCCCGTCCTGCGCGCCCAAAATAAAGTCAGAAAGGCCCAATGCACGATTATGCGGGTCGGTATGGCTGTGATGAAAATGTTCATGGATCAGGGGATCATGATGATGAATATTCATATCGATATCTTACAATCAAGCAATCAAATTTATAATGGACAAATGTCACGCTTCAGATATTGCGCCCAGATTGTTAGTTTATTTCTGTTCGATTGGTTTAAGGTCGTCATGTTTTCATGGATATACGCGGCGAGTCCATTATTCCATAAATATGTTTTTTCGCCTATAATTAAATTATCAGGGCTATGTCTCTAACACAATCATATTTCCATGAAGGAGAAACACCTATGCGAAGAATGTTTGGCTTTTTGATCGGGATCTTTGTCGGCGGGTTGGTGGGTTCGGTCATCGCCTTGCTGCTTGCCCCCGAATCTGGTGAAAACCTGCGGGCCGAATTGCGCGAACGCGGACAGAGTTTCATAAACGACATCCGCCACTCGGCAGATTCGCGCCGCATCGAATTGCGTCATCGCTTGGAAACAATGCGGTCGCCGCGAGAGATGTAGGCAGGTAAACAAGTATACAGGTATACAAGTTCGTGTCTACGTGTCTACGTGTGTACGTGTGTACTTCACTACCTCCTCGTAAAACTCTGCCACCTTCTTCATATTCACCCCGTAGTCCGCGCGCGCGGAGATCATTTTTGCATTGAGGCCTGCGGCATCCTGTCGCAGGTCTTCTCTTTCGAGTCCGAGCAGGATCGCATCCGCAATGGACTGCGGGTCGTTTGGGTTAACCAGCAAGCCGTTCTGCCCATGTGTGATCCATTCGCGGATGGATTCCAAATCACCGGCAATCGGGAAACATCCACAAGCCATACCTTCGAGCAGTGAATTCGGCGTGCCATCGTGCACACTTGGCGAAATCACAATTTGCGCGGCGCGGAAAATATCCCCCATTTCAGTGTACGAAACCAGCGGCAGCAACTCGACTATATTTTCAATCTTCAATTCTCGAACCCATTGCAATACCTGCGCCTCGCCCTGCATGGATGAACACACAAATTGCGCATCACTTCGCTTTGCCAGCACCAGCGGGATAGCCTTGAAAAAAGAATCATTGCGGACATAAGGCCGAACTCCGCGTGGATTAATGATGACTGGATTCTTCACAGGTTCTACCGGCTGATAAAAAACATCGCTTCGGACCCCGCCGTTACCTGGCACCACCAATGCGGCTTTATCCCCGCTGAGACCCCATTCGCGCGCAAGGCGCACATCGCGTTCCGTATCTGCGTGCAAGGCGTTGACCTTGTTCATCGTCAAACGAGTGTAATACCTCATCAAAGGCGTGGACGGCGCATGCAAGGTAAAGTCATTGCCCCAGGTGGAGACTATAAATTTTGGTGGTCGAGTAGTGGCGCCTCGGCGCCACGTACCGAGATCACCGCTCAACGCCCTCGCAGTCAGCATTCCCTCGTAAGGCACGCGCATGGCATGGACAATATCGGGTTGTACCTCCCGAATAAAAGCGCGTAATTTTTTCGCGGAGCGGGGAATAGTCAAAGGGCCGAACCACTGCCTGAAAAGGGTACGCAGGCCCAGGGTGCGCGCAGAAGCGGAGCCGGGGCGGGATGTCTGCTTTTTTGCGGCGCTAAAGGCAACGGGTGTAAACTCCAGCCGTTTAACGGTGAAATCCATTTCACATTCAAATGTGGAGGCGATGTAGATCTCATCCCCCCGTTCGCACTCTGCGAAAAATCGGATCCAATTTTGTGAAATAGGGGAACGGGCATCGGTTACAAAAAGCAGTCGCATCCTGTGATTATACTCATTGCCCGCATTTGTGAGACGTAGTATATTTACACCATGAGCAAAGGTCGCATCCTCATTTGGATAAGCAGGGTGTCATGATTGTGGTTCATTTCAAAAAACTTTTCAACCAAGAGGAAAACGTATGAAACAAATTTGTGTCGTCGGCGTGGGATATGTCGGACTGGTTACCGCCGCCTGTTTTGCCGACCTCGGCAACCGCGTCACTGCGCTGGATGTGAACGAACAACGGGTGCAGAATCTAAAAAAGGGCATCATGCCAATCTATGAACCCGGGCTGGATGAACTGGTCAAGCGCAATGTCAATGCGGGGCGCATCTTATTTACAACCTCATATAAAGAAGCTTTGAAAAATGCAGAGTTTGCCTTCATCGCAGTGGGAACTCCCTCAGGCTCAAACGGCGAAGCGGATTTGCAATATGTGGCCGCCGCCGCCAAATCCATTGCGGAGGCTATGACCGCGCCGCTGGTCATCATCAACAAATCCACGGTTCCGATCGGAACAGGGGACTGGGTAGCGGACATTGTAAAAGGCGCCCTGCCCAAGCAGATTGAATTCGCTGTTGTGTCCTGTCCTGAATTTTTACGCGAAGGTTCGGCTATCGCTGATTTCATGAGTCCATACCGCACGGTGATCGGCTCATTGGATAAGGACGCCGCGAACAAAGTTGCGCATCTCCATTTGCCATTACGAGCACCGATCGTCATCACAGATTTGCGCACTGCAGAAATGATCAAGTACGCCAGCAATGCCTTCCTGGCTACAAAAATCTCCTTCATAAATGAGTTGGCTGACCTGTGCGAACTGGTCGGCGCGGATGTGAAGGAAGTGGCCGCGGGCATGGGCTACGACGCGCGTATTGGCCGTCACTTTTTGGATGCAGGCCTCGGCTGGGGCGGATCGTGCTTTCCAAAGGATGTGGAAGCGCTGGCCTTTATGGCAAAAGAAAAAGGACTCAACCCGCGCATTCTGAATGAGGTGATGGAAGTGAACTATGACCGCCGTAAAGCCGCTGTAGCGCATGTCGAAAAAATGCTCGGCGGCGATTCTTCGACAGGCTCAGGGCAGGGTTTAAGAGGCAAGACCATCGGCTTGCTGGGTCTGGCATTCAAGGAAAACACAGACGATATGCGCGACGCACCATCCATTGATATCGCAGAAAACCTGACAGAAAAAGGCGCAACCGTGCGCGGATATGATCCCGTCGCACACGAAACCGCCGCGCCATTACTGCCCACGGTTGAAATTTTCGACGATGTATATAAAATGACAAAGGGCTGTGACGCTTTGATCGTGGTGACACCATGGAATGAGTTTAAACAACTTGACCTTGAAAAGGTAAAAGGCTTGCTCAAAACCCCTGTCATTTACGATGGGCGCAACATCTACGATCCCAAATTGATGAGAGAAATGGGTTTCACCTACCGCGCCGTAGGGAGATAGTTGCGCGAAGCGGTTGGACAGTTGCTTAGTTGGATAGTTGGGTGATTCAATAGTTGGATAGCCGAAAAAGGCTGTTCGACTATTTGACTATTTGACCAAAAACTAATAAACCACTAAACTAATAAACTACCAAACTATATGACCACTCCCCCCGTTTGTAATTACGAAGGCGCCGATTATCAACAATCCTTTTGGGAGCAGGGCGGGCGCGAATACGAAGACCGTGCCGAAGCCATTGCCTTAAAAAGAATGCTCCCAAAGAGCGGCAAACTCATGCTCGAACTCGGCGCAGGCGCAGGGCGCAACACCTCGCGCTACGCTGGTTTTGAGCGCATTGTCCTGTTGGATTATTCAACCACACAACTGGCACAAGCCCAGGCACGATTGGGCCACTCAGACAAATATATCTACGTTGCTGCGGATATTTACCGCCTCCCTTTTCTGGACGGTTTGTTTGATTCAGCCACGATGATCCGCGCCCTGCATCACATGGCAGATGCAACGAAAGCCTTAAGCCAGATCCGAAACGTATTACAGCCGAACGCTGTCTTCATCCTTGAATTTGCGAACAAATTAAATCTCAAATCCATTTTGCGTTATTGGCTCGGACAACAGGACTGGAATCCATTTACACTCGAGCCTGTGGAATTTGTCCATTTGAATTTTGACTTTCACCCCCAAGCGATCCGCAACTGGCTTGGGGAACTTGGTTTTTCAATTGAAAAGATACTTACTGTTTCACATTTCCGCCTTGGTCTATTGAAGCGTTTAGTCCCCGCGAAAATGCTGGCCGCGCTGGATGGGTTATTCCAACCGACAGGCGCACTCTGGCAATTCACGCCCAGTGTATTTTTAAAGGCAAAAGTAAAAGGTCAATCTCAGAACATTGAAATCCCCTTAATGGTGATAGACATGTTCAAATGCCCTGATTGTGGGAGTGGACGTTTGCAGGATAAAAGAGAACACTTCCTATGCCCAATCTGCCAATCGCGCTGGGCTGTTAACGATGGTATTTACGATTTCCGCGAAAAAATGAAATAACCACCGCTGGGCAAATTCAGGTGCGACATCAATTCCGATACCGCTATCCTTAACGCTGATCCGTGTCTTTTTGCGTAGCGGCTTTTTCCGCCACATCCCGCGCTGGGGCAGGTTCCACATCCAATTCATGCGCTTTACTCGATAACCGTTCCACTTCGAGTTGTGCCTTGGCGCGCTGCTGTGCAAGCATGGTGCGTAGAAGCGCGCTGGCAAGCAAATTCTTCAAACGGAAGTAGATATCCCAATCGGCCAGCCCAATCTCTGTCCATATGAAACCAAAACGACTGCCTGCCAGCTCCAACGGCATGACGATGGCATCGTAACGATGGTCGTCCGGTGTTTTTCCAGGCGGAATCAAATATCCCGTGGCAGGCTCTGGACCCTGACGCAGGATCTTAAATTTGTTTTCATCATATTCCAATAACAAGCGAAATTTTTCAGGCATCGGATTGGAGATCGAACCCGGTGCGCTGACATCGCTATAGTACATCACATAACAGCGCTCGAGGCCCAATAGAGGAAAATGTTTCGAGATCGCGTCCCCAATGGCTTCCAAGGTCATGGCAGGCGCCATGGAAAAACTAAAATTGCCCAGCGCTTCCTCCTGCTGTTCAAACTGCAAGCGAAGATAGGCTTGCGCCCGCAGTGACAGTTCCCCCGCCAGCATGCGCGCCTGCTGAAAAAGATTCTCAGCGCGCAGCATAGTGGTATTGCTCGAAATGCCGCCCAATGCATACTTTCTGAAAGTTGAGATCACATTTTGCCATGTGGTGAAATCATGACCGTTCCGTTGCAACAATTCCACCATGGGCTGTATCGTTTTCAGGAAGGCATCACTTTTGTCCGTATTGTGCAAATTTACGAGGAACACATCCCACGTGTGCCCAAAGACATCCACATATTGGGGTTTTAGAGGATCATTCTCGGCAATGCGTACTGCACCACACAAAGCCTGAATGGCGGCATCACGCTTGTTCTCCAGCCTGCCCGTATGAGCCACTTCTTTGGGAAGCACGATCGCTTTTTGGATGCTCTCAGGCAAACAACCGCAAGACCAGCGCACCACCAGGTCAACGGGCATGATATTAATATCGTCAACCTGCCCGCCATCGATGCGCTTAAGCAAGGCTTCAACCGCCCGTTTGCCGGTTTCATAAAAGGGCTGATGCACGGTCGTCAAAGGCACACCCATGGATTGCGCTTCGCTGGCATCATCAAACCCGGTTAAGGCCATGCTTTCAGGAACCTGAATCCCACGTTGTTCCAACGCTTCCATCACGCCAAACGCCATGCGATCGTTGGATACCGCAATGGCTTGCATACGAACACCACGATCATCCAAAAGCGTGCGCACTGCGGCACGTCCGCTCTCCGGGGTGTAATCGCCTTCCACAACCAGTTTTTCATCAAAATGGATATTATGCGCCTGCAACTCTTGCTGGTAGGCGTTAAAACGCTGGTCTGCATCAATATGCCCTTTGGGTCCGCGAATAAATGCAATTCGTTTGTATGCATGCATTTCGATCAGGTGACGGATCACCGCACGCATCCCGCCTTCGTTATCCGCAATAAAAGAAGATACACCTTCCGTTCGAACAGCAAAAGATATCAGCGGCACAGGCGCAAATACATGACAGAAATTTTTGATGTCTTCAGCGGAGGATCCATGGCCAATATCAGCAGAGAGCAAAATCCCATCAAACTGGCCTGGTTTGATCAGATCGTACAACCCATAAGATCGCCTGCCATCTTTTGGTGACGCGAGAGCAAGCGGTTTCCCTCCCGCAAAATAAACCACATTAATATCATGGGTTTTGGCAGAACTCAATACGCCCGCCATGAACTCAGCGCCACACGCACGGGATAATTGTCCGCCAAGTACGGCAATCGTTTTTCGTTGGTTAGCGGATTTATTACTTGTCGTCATTTTGTGATTTAAAAATTATACGTCAGGATGCCTGGTTTGGAAATTCCATTTTTGATGACAGCCTCCCGCAAGTTTCCTAAGGGACGCTGTTATGTTTTCTATCGAATTTCGATTTGATATCCAGCCGGTTCCCGTGTAAAGCGGGTTGTGCCAGATACAACCAAAATCGCCCTTTCACCAGACTCCAATGAAAGATGGATTTGCGCTGTCTGGTCTTCGTTAAACGGGATCATGGTCACGCTTGAATCACTCGTCAGGATGAGAGCCAGGCCAAAGGTCTGAGGAAGAACGTTTTGGACCCGCACGAATCCCTCAGCCTGCCAGCCGCCCTCATCCGCTTCAAAATCGGACCTGTAGCCTGCCGCTTCCACTTCGACATCGTCCAGCAAAAAGCCTTCGCCATTGACAGCGGCATCCGTGATATATTCAAAACGGACAAAAACCTTTTTGCCTGCATATCCTGAAAGGTCAACCTGCTCTTCGATCCAATCATTGGTTACGCCGGTATATCCCCAGCCATAAGAATTACCTGAGGGATCTGTGCCTGTGCCCGATGGAGTTGGGAGGATCTGCCAGTTTTCACCGTTTTCTGAAACTTCCAAATAAACATAATCCCAATCTGTTTCAATGTCATACCAGGTGCGATACGATAATTCTATGGGGCTGCTAACTTTGGTGAAATCAAATTCCCGTGTGAGGGTCATATTGGACTCATCGCCTTTATTCGACCAGAAGGCGTAATCACCGGAAAATGGGTCAACGGGCAGTAAAGCGGTGACGGTGGAACCAGTGAAGGAAAGAGTGTAATCGCCTGCGCACTCAATGCCAATGTAATCCACGCCATATTGACGCACGTCACGCGTGATGGGTGTTTGAGGGCAGGTATTGATGGTTTCAGTTGGAGAGGCGCGATTGGCAGCGGGATAATTATTGTAGATAAAACGGCCGTCGCCAACGGCTTTATCCAACAGAAAATTGGTCACTGCCCAATCCATAAAGAAATCATCAGCGCTGATTGGCTGACCTGTAGCTGGGTCTATTGCATTAATTTCATGTAAAACATCATCCACGCTTTCCAGTCCATTGGCAGGGTCTTTTACCAATAGTTTTGTGGCATCTTCGCCGAAGCGGTCTAAAAAGTAGGTCATGAACAGGAAACCCGCGCCATAATGCGACGAGGTTGTATTTTGGTCATTGGGCCAGTCGTTCAATTGCAGGTCTGGTTCGTTGATGTATAACCAGTCAAAACCGCCGGGGGCATATCCATTTATAAATACCGCCAACTCGGACGATCCTTCGTTCAACCACGATGTTTCGTTGCCATCCAACCTCCAATGGATCATATGCTGAAATTCATGCGCCAGAACGCCAAAAGTATTTTCATCGCCCAGCGGTGTGTTATCCGCATTGAAGAGGAACATCTCATGCGCATTGGAGTATTCCTGCACCAGTGGATGGACGGAATCGGAGGAGGAGAAATATCCCGCAACAGAGGAGCCAAGTCCTCGAGCGTAAAGGATGTAGATATGTTCATCGCCGTCAATTCCGGGAGCCCATTCACTGCCAAAGAATTCGCGATTGGTTGGATAGATCTTTTGCTCAAACTCATCCACCAGCGCTTTCATTTCCCCTTCTTTATAGGATATGCCGTTCTGCACCCAGAAATAAACGTGCGGGGTGACATAACGCAGGGTGGCTTGCACTTGCGCATTTACATTCGTATCCAGGTTATGCACCCAGAAATGATCCGAATCGCCCGCCACGCGCGCGGCGGCGGAGGCAGCCATTACCTCAGGGACATCACACTTGCCATCCAACCGGCAAGCCAAATCCCTGGGGTTATTCGACGGAACATTGGTGCTCTGTAATTTCTCCAGAGTTTCGCTGGAAACCAAGTCTGCAAGCGGGCGCATGATTTTCGGTTCAGCCGTGACCAGATCATTGGTTGGAATAACCCGCGGGAATATTGCAAGTGGAGATGACCGTATGAACGCATAATATCCATAGCCTGCCATCGCGGCTGCAAGCACACACAGACACAACAATAAAGCAATAATTCCAATCACAATTGCGGTCGTATTTGATTTGTTTTCTGCCATTTTTCCTCTGGTTTAAAAAAAGATTACCGATAATACCGCATGTGACTGAAAAAGAAATTAGGAAATCTGGGATAAAAAGTGTAGCGCGAGATAATTATCTCGCGCTACATTCACTTCTTACGCGTCTACTTTTTGTTTTGATTTCTTCACAGCCGCCGCTGTGTTGAATGTGATCCTGTTTTCCTTCACATTTACATCCACCATCACCACCGCGCCATCCTTGAATTTACCGCTGAGCAATTCCACCGAAAGCGGACTCTCGACATATTTTTGGATCGCGCGCCGCAAGGGGCGCGCGCCGAATGCGGAATCATAGCCTTCTTTTGCAAGCCAGGCGCGAGCGGCGTCACTCAATTGAACTGTAATGTTGTGCTCGTTCAAGCGATCCTGTACTTCCTTCATCTGTAAGACAACGATCTCTTCCATTTGTTCAAGGGTAAGCGGCGAGAACATGATGGTTTCATCCACGCGGTTGAGGAATTCAGGGCGGAAGGTTCCCTTAAGGGCCTTCTCAATTTTGTCGTGCATGGCGCGTTCATCGTCATCCGCTTTTTGGGTGAAAAAGCCCAAAGTGCCGCCTTTGGTCACGTATTCAGTACCCAGGTTCGAGGTCATGACCAGAACCGTGTTGCGGAAGTCCACCACCTTGCCCTGCCCATCCGTCAAGCGGCCGTCATCCAATATTTGAAGCAGGGCATTCCACACTTCAGGATGCGCTTTTTCGATCTCATCAAAGAGCACGACACGATACGGACGCCTGCGGACTGCTTCTGTGAGTTGGCCGCCCTCTTCGTAACCGACATATCCGGGCGGCGCCCCAAAGAGGCGGCTGACCGTATGCTGTTCGCGATACTCGGACATATCAATGCGGACAAGCGCTTCTTCATCATCGAACATGAACCAGGCCAGCGCTTTGGCCAATTCAGTTTTACCCACACCGGATGGCCCGATGAAAATGAACGATCCGATTGGGCGGCTTGGATCTTTCAAACCAGAACGCGCGCGCCGAATGGCATCTGAAACTGCGCGAATAGCTTCCGTTTGACCAATGATCCGCTCACCCAAACGCACTTCCATGTGCAGGAGTTTCTCTGATTCGGTTTCGAGCATATGACTAACAGGAATGCCCGTCCATTGATGCACCACCGAGGCGATGTCATCCACGTCCACCACTTCGTCGAGTTGATGTTCGGTTTCCCATTTTTCGCGTTTTTCAGAGTATTCAGATTCAAGCCGTATACGCTCGGCTTTCTTTTGCGCGGCGCGTTCGTAATCACGCTCCAAACCAGCCTGCTCTTCTTCGGCGCGCAAACGATCTACATCTGTTTTCATGCCTTTAAGATCGGGAGGCATGGAATAAAGCGCGACACGCACTTTCGCGGCCGCTTCATCGATCAAGTCAATGGCTTTATCGGGCAGGTGACGGTCGGTCACGTACCGATCAGCCAGCCGCGCCGCAGCCTCCAGCGCATCATCGGTAAAGTGGATTTTATGGTGCGCCTCATAACGGTCCCGCAAGCCATGCAGCATCTTGATCGTATCATCCACATTTGGTTCATCCACATAGATCGGGGCAAAGCGGCGTTCAAGCGCGGCATCTTTTTCAATGTGCTTATGGAATTCATCCAAAGTGGTCGCGCCGATACATTGCAATTCACCGCGTGCCAGGGCCGGCTTGAGCATGTTGCTGGCATCCATGGCGCCTTGTGCCGCGCCCGCGCCGATGACTGTATGCAATTCGTCAATCATCAAAATGACGTCGCCCTTTGCGCGTTGGACCTCGTCCATGATGGCCTTGAGGCGTTCTTCAAATTCACCGCGGAAGCGCGAGCCTGCGATCATCGCGCCCAGATCCAACGCCACCACGCGTTTTCCACTTAATATCTCCGGCACATCGTTGGTCGCAATCTTCTGGGCGAGACCTTCGGCAATGGCGGTCTTCCCTACCCCGGCTTCGCCGATCAAGACAGGATTATTCTTCGTGCGGCGTGACAGAATTTGAATGAGTCGTTGAATCTCCTTATCACGGCCGATGACCGGGTCCAGTTTGCCTTCATGCGCCAACTGCGTCAGATTACGGGAATATTTTTCAAGCGCGCGATATTTCGTCTCAGCCTGCGGATCGGTGACTCTTTGTCCGCCGCGCAAATCCTGAATGGAATCATAGACGCGGTCACGGGTTAATCCGGCGCTTTCCAAAATGCGGGCGGCGGGTGTGTTGCGCTCGGTTAGAATCGCAAGGAAGATATGCTCTGTGGAAATATATTCATCCTTGAGACGGTTGGCTTCTTCATTTGCAAGATCGATGATGCGCTTGACGCGCGGGGTGATAAAGATCTGCCCTGCGCCGCCGCCAAAGATATTCGCCTTGGGACTGGAGCGCAAAGTGGCATCCAACCGTTCGGTGAGAGCTTCGGCGCTAACGTTCAATTTTTCAAGGATTTGGGGGATCACACCGCCCGGCTGTTCGATCAAAGCCAGCAGGATGTGTTCGGTGTCGATCTGGTTATGTCCATAGCGCTGGATGATCTCGGCGGCGCGCTGCGCGGCCTCCTGCGCTCTCTCGGTAAATCGGTCAAATCTCATCATAGGGTAGTTCCTCCGTTGGGGACGATGATGATAGACGATAGACCGTTGACCATAGACCGTTTACACCGTCTACCGTCTGCCGTCCATCGTCCGCCCTCCACCATCCAACAATAGTGGCATTATAACAAATGTCAGATTTGCGGGTTGTATGCGAGACATATGAAGAGTGTTAGATTTTTTAGAAAAAATGGATTCGGTTAAAATAATATTGTCAAAAAACGGGAGGAGGCTTATAGTAGGGGCAAGTCCGGGAGATGGTTATTCTGCATAAGATCCCACACCTGCCGCATTTTCGAGCATTTTTCTGACTTCGAGTTTTTCCTGCTCCCAAGCAGAGTCGACGCCCGCCCAGCCTTGACTGAAAGTCGCAATAGTGAGAAAGTTGTAAAAGTTACTATCTTTCAGAATGTTTCACGAATTTCTACATCAAGCGAGCATTGTTACTAATCATAGATAGGGAATACAAATGAATACACCAAATGGTTTCGATATTAAGTTTGTCTTCTTGGCATATGTTCCACCCTATCGTGAAGAAGAGCAACCAGTCGATTTGCAAACTGAAATCATTCAAGATCCCAACATGACTACCCAATATCTTTTTAAGATATTTGATTCGGCGATTGACGAGGCGAAAATAGAAATAGTTTTTGATTCAGATGGAAACCAAAATAATGAAATCAGGTCTCGTATACTTTCTATTGCACAAAAGGGGACTATAAACCAAAAAAGTTCTGATGCCATAAAATTGGCTCAAAACCTTTATAAGGTAACTGATGAAAGAAACGGGACAGGGTTATTTTCGATAATTGAAGGTCAAAAAGCACAGACAACCAGAATTGTTTTGTCTCGTTTTAAAGGTGATGAAGGTCTTGTTAATCAAGGAAAAAGACTGCTTATTGATTACATTCCAGAAATATTCACTAAAAAGTCAAATCATTACAAGTTGGCTGTCTACGAAGATATTGTTTCGGACAAATCTTTTTGGAAAGGATTTTCCATTGACAAACAAGTATCTGGTAAATCATATAAGCCGATCTCATTTTTTTGGATTGAATCTTTCTTACACTCCAAAACTGCGTTAACGTCGGCGCAGGGAACCCTGCAATTTTCGAAAATTATTAAAGCCATACTATTAAAAACGCCTGAGATTGAAGAGCAAGAAGAAATAATCTCCGGCGTTGTAAATCTCAGAAATAAGAAAAATGCTCAAATAAGCATTTCTGATTTTTGTAATACCTACTTATCGGATGATCTTTCCAAAAAAATTAGACAAGAGACGAATAATGATGATTTCTTTAATTCGGTTTTTGTGGTTGATAATGAAGTTTACAACAAAGAATTAGGGAAAACGGTTTTGTCTCTTAAAGATGGGATTATGGCATATGTTCCAACTTTCAGCTATGATAAACATGTGACTGAAAAAATAAATGATGACGGAAGTAAGAAGATAATTATTGAAGGCGACTTAAGGGCGAAGAATATTAATGTTCAGAAGAAAGAAAAAGTGAAAGTAGAAAAATGAGATCAGATTATCAAAAAATACAAAGTGAGTTTCAATCAATAAAACCGATACTGTCAGAGATTGCATTAAAGATTGAGGAGAATTTATCTGAAATCTTTAATGGGATTGAACACATTGACAGAATCTGTAGCAGAGTAAAAGAAGAAAAAAGTTTTCTAAACAAAACTCTAAAAGAGAAAAATGGAAAAATAAAATACGAAGAACCTTTGAAAGAAATTCAAGACTTAATTGGCGTGAAGATCGTTGTTTATTATAAGAGTGATTTTAATACTATTGTAAATTTGGTTGAAAAATTCTTCCATTTTGTTGAGAAAAACAAAATTATTCCTGATGATGTCAAAAAGTTTGATTATGAGGCGTTACATTTTATTTGCTTTATCCCGAATGCAATTTATTCTGCTCATAAAAACAACAATCTAATCCCTGATTTTTTTGAACTACAAATAAAAACCCTTTACCAGAATGCGTGGTCACAGGCGGAGCATGGATTAGGGTATAAACCAGACATACCGCCTTCTTTTGAAGAAGAGAGGAAGTTGGCTTTTATCGCCGCTCAATCGTGGGGCGCTGATAATATTCTTGTGGACTTAATAAATAATAAGAAATAGTGGGATTCGCCCCGCTAAATTGAGTTTATACTACGCCCAGGCAGTGTCCCGTTTTGACGGGGAGTCCAAGCCTGTGCTAGTGTCCGCTACCCACAGGGTGCTACGCGACACAAATCTTTGGGTGGCTTTCTTGCAAATCAAGGGGATGATAAACAGTAGTCAAAAAGCCTCCTGATAACAGTATCACTTTCTGATATTATTACGTCGTGGACAGCAAACACCGTAAAACTCTGGAAGCCATTTTCGAGAAGCCTGAGAGAGAGCCAATATCGCCTGGAGGGAGGTCGAAGCCTTGTTCATCGCTTTGGGTGCTGAAATCTCAGAAGGCAATGGCTCACGGGTGCGGGTTGCGTTGAAAGATGTTCGGGCTGTGTTTCACCGTCCGCATCCGCGTAAAGAAACATACAAGGGAGCAGTCAAGTCTGTTTGCAGGTTTCTTGAAGTGGCAGGAGTAAAACCATGATGGAATATAAAGGTTATATCGGTAAAGTTGAAATGGACGATGAAGCGGGCATTTTGTATGGGGAAGTTATCAATGTCCGTGATGTGATTACTTTTGAAGGCGCAAGCGTTGATGAAATTCAAAAGGCATTTCGAGAATCGGTTGATGATTATCTCGATTTTTGCGTTCAACGTGGCGAGTCACCTGAAAAGCCGTTTTCGGGAAAATTCGTTATCCGCTTGCCTGCCGAGTTACATCGGAAAGCCTATATTCAGGCGAAATTAGCTGATAAAAGCCTGAATGGTTGGGTCACGGAAGTTTTACAAACCGTGCTTCAAAACCAGTGAGGTCTTATGGTCGAAACGCCAGCCAACACAGTGCACAGTCCCTTCGGGCAGTAGGGATTCTCCCCGCTAAATTGGTTTTTTTCTGTGCTCAGATAGTGTCCCGATCCCCCTCAAGGGGACGATGTTGACGAGGACGATGCCGCAGGCCTTCAACAAAAAGACCTCCGAATTCCCGGAGGGGTTCGGAGATCTTCTGATTACTACTTATTGATTACTTTTTTCTTTTCATATCTCACTGTTCCTACCCATTCTTCTTCTGGAACTCCTTCATAAACTTAACCAATTCTTGCGTGCCGGCTAGATCCATGGCATTGTAAATGGAGGCGCGCATGCCGCCGACAGACCGATGACCTTTTAGCCCGATCAAGTTTTCCTTCTTCGCTTCCTTCGCGAAGGTCTCTTCGAGTTCTTCGCTGTGCAGGCGGAAGGGAATGTTCATGAGCGAGCGGGCTTCGGGTTTGGCATGACCGCGATAGAAGCCGCCGCTTTGGTCAATGGTTTTGTAAACCAGGTCCGCTTTGGCGCGATTATTTTTTTCGACAGCCTCAAGCCCGCCAAGTTTCTTCGCCCACTTGAAGACCAATCCCACCATATAAATGGCAAAGGACGGCGGAGTATTGTGCAATGAACCACTGGCGGCTAAGGTTTTGTAATCCAGCATTACGGGCAGGTTTTCAGGTACACGTTCAAGCATGTCATCACGGATGATGACAACCGTTACACCGGAAGGTCCCGCATTCTTTTGCGCGCCCGCATAAAGCAATGCATATTTTGTAATGTCAATTGGGCGGCTGATGAAATCAGATGAAGTGTCGCAAACGAGCGGCACGCCATCGGGCGGAGTCGGCTCGCTGAAATATTCCACGCCGTGAATGGTCTCATTGGATGTGAAATGCAGGTACGCGGCTTGCGGATCAAGATCAAGGCTGGCAGGGATGGAGTTGAATCCCTCCGCTTCGGTGTCGGCGACGGCGCGGGCTGTGCCAAGTTTTTTGGCTTCCTTGATGGCAGTCTTGCTCCATGTGCCAGTCACAATGTAATCAGCCGAAGCGCCGGCGGGTCGCAGGTTCATTGGCAGCATCGTAAATTGCAGGGTTGCGCCGCCTTGCAGGAACATCACCTTATAGTTCGCGGGAATGTTAAGCAACTCGCGCAAATCTGCTTCGGCGGTTTGGATGACAGCCTCAAACTCCTTCGAACGGTGGCTGATCTCCATCACAGACATACCCGTCCCCTTGAAATTCAACAACTCTGCCTGGGCTTCCTGCAAAACTTCCAACGGTAAGACGCCGGGACCGGGATTGAAATTATAGGCTCGTTTAATATCAGACATTGATTGCGACTCCTGTTTTATGATTATTATTTACGGTTCATTCCTAACCGTTGAGCTGATTCTGCTTCGTTTTACATTTTCTTCATTATATCTTTTTGTCGGGCAAATCCACAAGAACATTTTACTCGAATCCATACTGCCCACCTTCGGCGTATCGTTGACAAAGATTTTTCTCGTTGTTAGAATGACAGGCGTGTTAATACTGCCTTCCCAAACAGGAATTCAGCCGATTCCTCGGTTGGATTCCTGTTATTAATATCCAGCCCCAATTAAGGAGAATTTCGATGAAAGTTCTAATTTGCGACAAAACAGAAAATGAATATATCGAACAAATGCGCGCCGCAGGTCTCACGGTGGACGTGCGCGATGATATTACTCCCGAAGAACTCCCAAACATTCTGCCCGACTACGATGGCATGGTTGTCCGTTCGCGCACCAAGGTTCGGCAGCCGCTGATTGATGTTTGCCCCAACCTGAAAGTGATCGTACGCGGTGGAGCGGGTCTAGATACCATTGATTATGAGTATGCCAGGTCGAAGGGCATTACAGTGATGAATACACCGCTGGCAAATTCCGCGTCCGTGGCAGAATTGGCCATTGGCTATATGATCATGATGGCCCGCTCTCTTTATCAGGCGACTGCATCTGTCAAAGCCGAAAAATGGGATAAGAAGAGTTTTAATGGCGATGAGATCGGCGGAAAGACTCTCGGTCTAATCGGTGTGGGGAATATTGGCAGGGAAGTTGCCAAACGCGCAACCGTAATGGGCATGACCGTCCTGGCCTATGACCCCTACGTCAAGGAACTGGATGAAGTAAAATTAGTCACACTGGATGAATTGCTGGCCCAATCTGATTACATCAGCCTGCATCTGCCGAAAACGAAAGAGTCAGCGGGTATGATCGGCGCGGAGCAGTTCTCCAAAATGAAGGATGGCGTCCGCATCGTCAACTGCGCGCGCGGCGGCATTGTTGATGAGAATGCATTATACGAAGCATTGACCAGCGGCAAAGTCGCCGGCGCGGCATTGGATGTCTTCAACGAGGAACCCCCCACCGACTGGAAATTACTTAAACTGAATCAGGTAATCGGCTCGCCGCACATCGGCGCCGCCACAAAAGAAGCACAGGCACGCGTTGGCGCAGAAGTGGCTGATAAGTTAATCGCGTTTGCGAAGAACGGTAAGTAAATATCATTCGTCCTGAGCGGAGCCGTGCGCTCTTGATTTTCGCGCGGCGCAGTCGAAGGACATGATGCTCCATCCAAGTCATATCCTTCGACTGCATTCCTCGAAGAACACTCGCCACTCCGCTCACATTGTCCCGATGCTCTTTCGGGAGGACGGAGAATCAACAGGAGAACCATGAAAATCATTAGCGATATTGGCATTCAAATCCCAAAGGTTTATTTACCCAAAGCAGCCGTAGACTTAAACAAATGGGCGATCATTGCCTGCGACCAGTTCACATCCGAACCAGAGTATTGGATTGCAGTGGAAAAGATTGTCGGGGATGCGCCCTCCACTCTGAATTTGACATTCCCTGAAGTACATATTGAAAAGCCGGGTGAAGACGAACGAATCAAAAATATCCAATTGACTATGCGAAAATACCTCGACGAAGGCATACTCCAACCATATGATGGACTTATTTATGTGGAACGCGCAGTTTCAGGAAAAACCCGCAAGGGTATCATGCTGTGCCTTGACCTTGAACGTTACGATTACAACAAAGGCTCATCCAGCCTGATCCGCGCAACGGAAGGAACGATTGTGGAGCGCCTGCCTCCCCGCATCAAGATCCGCCAGGGCGCGGAGTTGGAGTTACCGCACATACTCGTGTTAATTGATGACCCACACCATACGGTCATCGAGCCGTTGAGCGCGGATAAATCCGCACTTGAAAAGTTGTATGATTTCGATCTCATGCTGGATAGCGGTCACCTGGCAGGATATGCGGTCAATAAAACTCATGAAAATCAAGTGATTGAAGCATTGCGCGGGCTTGCCAGGCCGGAAACTTTCGCGGCAAAATATGGCATTGGCGAAGATGAACCGGTACTGCTATTTGCCATGGGCGATGGCAATCACTCGCTGGCAACCGCCAAAGCCATTTGGGAAAAGATGAAATCGCAGGTTGGGATGGACCATCCTTCCCGGTATGCGCTGGTTGAAATTGAGAATGTCCATGACGATGGGCTGGCATTTGAACCCATCCATCGAGTTTTGTTCGGGTTAAAAAAGGACCTCTTTGCGGAGCTCGAAAAGACATTTGGCGCCAACTATACTTACATACCCGTTGCGGACGGCGCGGATATGACCCAACGGGTGGATTCGGCAAAGGGCGAGAATCAGGCTATCGGTCTGGTAGGAGGCGGGAAACAATTTGGTGTGATCGAGATCGCGGATCCTTCATCCAATCTTGCAGTCGGTACGATTCAATCCTTCCTGGATACCTTCTTGAAAAATGGCGGCGCGGATAGAATTGATTATGTACATGGGGAGGATGTGGTGGAACGACTCGCTTTGCAATCTGGCAATGCCGGCTTCTATCTGGCGGGCATGCACAAATCTGAATTGTTCAAGACGGTCATTCTCGATGGCGCTTTGCCGCGAAAGACCTTTTCATTGGGCGAGGCGCATGAGAAACGGTTTTACATGGAAGCCAGAAAGATATCGTAATGGCAATACGAAAAAACACCTTCAATAGCAAGGGCGTTTTTGAATCATCTGCGATTCGAATGAAAATTAAACGGGATCATGAGCAGGAAGCCTAGCGCGATCACTCCCTGACCGATCAAAACCCCTGTTGCCTGCCATGGACCAAAATAGGGAACCAATGGAAAAGTATGTGAACCCATTCCGAATACATCCGCAAGTCCGGCAAAAATGGCAATCACCAACCCTGTACCAACCAGCCTTGGACCGATGTCTGATAAGATCGTGCGTTCATTGCCCCACCAGAGCGTGTGCAGACCAATGTATCCACCCAGGCAAATCAAAACCAGCCCTATGAGGAAGACTGCGATTTGCACGAAGCCCACCACCAAACTGCGATCCCAGCCGAACAAGCCCGGTTTGGCGCCGACGGCAAAGATGAACAAACCAACCAAAGTGATAACCAGGCTGATGCGAATTCGAGGCGTTATCAAATCTTCCATGCGGGAGTTATTTTCAACAGGAGTTGAGGCAGAGAGGGGTTCTTTGTTGATCATGAGGAGGGTAAATCCCTTTTTAGGCGCGTCAACCAGTTACCGCCAAGTATATTTGAAATATCAGGTTCCGAATAACCACGTGTCTGTAATAAGGATACCAGATTTTGCAGGTCGGCAATGCTATCAATTTCCGGCGGGACAGATTGCAAGCCAAAGCCGCCATCGAAATCCGAGCCGATGCCGGCGTGCAGGGAATCTCCGGCGAGCTGGCAGATGTGATCAATGTGGTTTGCAACATGATGCAGGGGGACTTCCGTGCGGGAGTTTTTACCCGATACCCAGCCAACCTTTAAATATGTATTAAATGGGACAACCCCCACTACCCCATCGCGTTCGATAATGCCTTCGATGATGCGGTCCGAAAAATGACGGTTTGAATTTGAGTTGGGCATCAGCGCGGCACAGTTGGCATGTGTGCCGACAATCGGGCCGCGATAAATATCCAGCGCCTCGATTGCGGCAGGTTCATCCATGTGACTCAGGTCGAGGGTGAAGTTATATTCCGCCATGGCCGCGAGCAATTCGTGTCCATCATCGGTAAGCGGACCTGGTTCACGCCAGCCGCCGCAGTAACGCGTCCCCACCCAGGCGGGGCCGATCAGGCGCACGCCCAACTCATACCATTCCTGTAGTTCGGAGGGATGGCGCACGCACTCTGCGCCTTCCATGAGAATCACCATACCGACGGGGTGTCCATTCAGGTTGGGGAAATTCCAATCGGACAGAATCAGGTTTAGGTCAGAGGTGGAGGCGATGAGGCGAAATTTGTCCGGGCTGGAATCAGCCATACGGTGATAGGCCAGCAATTGTTCATAGTACAGCTTGTGCGCTTCATCAAAATTTTTGTAAACTTGTTTTTCCGTTTCGGTTTTACTGAAACGCATAGGAGCGGCAAAGAGTGTGGAAAAAATGACGGCAACCTGTCCGCGCTGGTAATCGTCCCAACCGAGCAGGGTATCTCCGTTATCCACAATGGTTTGAGTGCCTGCTTCGAGGCGGCGGGTTTGCGCTGCGGAACGCGTGTAATCGCGCCCGTATTTCAGCATGTTATAGGCAATATCTGCATGAGCGTCAACAATGAGCGGCATAGAGATTATGAAGAGCGCACCGATCGGTGCGCTCTGGATTATATTATTCTGATTTTTTTTCTTCGTCTGGCTGGCTTTGTTCTTTTGGCCGGCTTTCTTCGCCATGCTCATTGAATTCCTGGGTAAGCATTTTGAAGTCTTTGTCGGCAAAGGCGGCTGAGTCAACTTTGCGAAGGCTTAAACCGATGCGATGCTGGTCTGACTCAATGCGGATGACGCGCAGGGTTTTGACATCACCATCCTTGAGAACCTCTTTCGGATGTTCAACACGGTTCTCGCTTAACTCAGAGATGTGAATGAGTCCTTCAATATCCCCTTCGAGGCGGGCAAACGCGCCAAATTTTGTCAGACGGGTAATGACACCTTCCACAAGTTGACCCACACTGAATTTCTCAACGCGGTTCTTCCAGGGATCATCCTGTAAAGCGCGAATGGAGAGACCGATGCGTTTCTTTTCGCGGTCAATATTGATGACTTTGACCTGCACATCCTGTCCGACTTCGAGAAGATCCCTGGGATGCGCGAGGCGGTCCCATGATAGTTCGGAGAGATGCACGAGACCATCCGCGCCGTTGACATTAACGAATGCGCCAAAATCCGCGAGGCTGGTAACACGACCTGTATAGGATTTACCCTCTTCCAACTCGCCAATGACACGATCCTTCATTGAAGCGCGCGATTCGGTGTTCGCGGCGCGTTCTGAAAGGATAAGGCGGCGGCGCTCACGGTCCACTTCGATGATGCGGACGGAGATCGGCTGTCCAACCATTTTTTGCCAGCGTTGTTCAGGCGTATCGCCTGAGGATTGTGTACGGCGTGTGGCGCTGATCTGGGAGGAAGGAACAAACCCTCGCAGGTTGCCAACTGCAACAATCAATCCGCCTTTGTTGAAGCCAATGATCTTTGTATCAATTACAGTCTCATCGGCGACCATCTTCTCAACATTTTCCCAGGACATTTGTTCCTGGGCGCGTTTGAAGGACAAGACAACATTACCATTCTGGTCTTCAGGGTTAACTACGTAAACGTTAACTTCCTGTCCCACTTTTAACTCGGCACGTTCTTCCTCAGTGAGCTGTTCCAAATCACGGCCCGCGACAACACCTTCGGATTTTGCTCCGATGCTGATGAGAATTTGATTTGAGCCAATGCTTGCGATCATGCCTTTGCGGATTTCGCCTGTCTGAGGCAATTCAACGCTTAAAGATTCTGATTCAAGCAGTGATTCCATGGTTTGATGATTATTCAGCTGGTCTCCCTGCGCATTTGCGGCCCCGCTCAGGGCTTCATTTTGATCAATCACTCGTGACTCCAATTAACTGAAATGTAGGCTGGATTATACAAGTGAATGGTGAAGTTGGCAACCCTGCGATTTCCACCAAGCATAATGTTTCCTTCCGATGCACAAAAGTCAGTCGGAGGAGGAGGATAATGAGCCGGAAAAGCAAGTTTGGGTTATTTGTAATTGAGCAACCACAATGCCTGAAAGCGACGAAGATCGAAGGGCAAAAAATGCCGGAACAAAAAAACTCGTGTTGCGCCATCCGCACGAGAGTGCTATACTAATGTCATCTCCCCTGAATTTTGACAAATCACATTTACAAACCGCACGTTGCAAAATACACGCATGCGGAGAGCGCAACGAGAACATTGACCGAAACCCCTGATTCACCAACATCTTCTTAAGGATTCATCAGCCTGCCACATGCGAGGCTGGTTAGTTTTGCATTTGATTCCCCATTTCATTCCCCCATAAGAGAACATATTATGAAAATACTTGAACTAGAGAACGAACCGCTTTCAAAACTGCGCGCCATTGCAAAAAGCTTGAATATTCCAAATTTCAACCGCTTGAAAAAGGAGTCTCTCGCGATGATGATCCGCGAGGCCGAAGCGCAGAAGGAAGGTATTGAACTGCGCGGCGGTATTTTGGAGATCATGAGTGAAGGCATTGGCTTCCTGCGAGCCACAAACTACCGCATCAGTGACCAGGATGTTTACGTGTCACAGGCACAGTTAAGGAAGTACGATTTGCGCGCAGGCGATCTCGTGATTGGGCAGGTCCGACCGCCGCGTGAAAGCGAAAGACATTTCGGGTTACTCAAAATAGAATCGATTAATGGCTTGGATCCGGAAACAGGAGGTTCCCGCAGGGTTGTTTTTGAAGACCTCACTCCGATTTTTCCAGAAAAACGTTTTGACCTTGAAATTGAGCATGACACACTTGCTCCCCGCCTGATCAATCTCATCGCACCCATAGGCAGGGGCCAGCGCGGTCTCATTGTTTCTCCACCCAAGGCGGGTAAGACCACCATTCTCAAGCAAATTGCAAACTCAATTTCAACAAAATATCCCGATGTGCACCTGATTATTGCCCTGATCGGCGAGCGCCCCGAAGAAGTGACCGATATGGATCGCTCTGTGGATGCGGAAGTGGTTGCATCCACCTTTGATGAACCGGTAACCGCCCACGTCCGTACGGCTGAACTGGCTTTGGAACGCGCCAAAAGACTGGTTGAGATCGGTCGTCACGTTGTCATCCTGATGGACTCGATCACGCGCCTGGCACGCGCCTATAACCTGGTGGTGAATCCATCCGGGCGCACTCTCTCCGGCGGTATGGATCCCTCTGCGCTCTACCTCCCAA
>Ga0194120_10002999_pt1 | contig 28242 bp, 26 predicted proteins | sample TA2MahCa65mmetaG_FD_148642 | JGI IMG/M metagenome (GOLD analysis project Ga0194120, IMG submission 148642) | Freshwater microbial communities from Lake Tanganyika, Tanzania - TA2015019 Mahale Deep Cast 65m | ecosystem: Environmental > Aquatic > Freshwater > Lake | place: Tanzania: Lake... | reverse complement strand
AAGCGTTGCTGACCGACCAGTTGGTAATGAGTAACGCGGACGTTCGGTAAGTCGAGCAATTGGGTGAGCAGGTCATAGTTAGCCATGGGCTTCCCTCGCACGGAAAAGATAGCCGAATGGTATCAGATATTGTGATTACATAAATGACGCCTTTTCACATCCAATCTGGTAGAGCCGGAGAATCCCAATCACGCTTTCACGCGCGGCGAACTGATTGAAAAGGCGCTGGGCTACAATTACGAAGGCCTGGATCGCACGGTGGACAGCCACATCAAAAACCTGCGCAAGAAAATCGAGGGCGATCCGTCACAGCCGGAACACATCGAGACCGTCTTCGGCGTTGGCTACCGGATGCGGGACGAGAGCGGGGAGGCCGGGTGAACCGTCTCTGGGTCCGACTCACGTTGGCGTTTGTCGCCGTCACTCTCGTGGGCGCCGGCACGGTGGCCGCGCTGGTGGACTGGCAGGCGGGCAATCAGTTTCGCCAGTATCTCGCGCGGCAGAATAGCATCGCGCAGAGCGGCCTGCTCGAAGAGTTAGCGGCCTTCTATCAACGGGAAGGCGATTGGGACGGTGTGGCCGCCGTGTTCGCCGATTTCGTCATGCCGCGTGGAAGCGGGCAGGGAGCGGGTGGCGCCGGGCGCGGGCGTCCGCCGTTTATTCTGGCCGATGCAATTGGCCTCGTGGTGTACGACGAGCGCGGCGAGCGCGTGGGCGGCGAGTTGACAAACGATGAGCGAGCCAACGCCCTGCTCGTCGCCGTGAACGGGGATACGGTTGGGTATCTGGTGCTTGGCGTGTCGGGGCAGGGGGCGGGCGCACTTGCGCCTGCCGAGCAAAGTTTTCTCGATCAACTGCGCCTGACGTTGGTGATCGCCGCGCTGGCCGCCGGCGGGCTGGGGATTCTGTTGGGCGTCATAATCAGTTGGTCGCTGGCCGCGCCGCTGGCAAGAGTAGCGCAGGCCGCGCGCGCCTTCGCCGGCCGCAAGTGGGATCAGCGGGTAAGCGTGAGCGGCGCGGCCACGCGGGAAGTCGCCGACGTGGCGAAGGCCTTCAACGATATGGCCGACTCGCTGCAACGCGCCGAGACTCTGCGCCGCAACTTGATGGCCGACATCGCCCACGAGCTGCGCACGCCGCTCACCGTGTTGCAAGGCAACTTGCGCGCCCTGCTCGACGGCGTGTATCCGCTCGAACTGAGTGAAGTTGCCACACTTTACGACGAGACCCGATTGCTCAACCGCCTCGTGGACGATCTGCGCGAACTATCGCTGGCCGAGGCCGGGCAACTGTTGCTGAACTTGCAGGCCACCGATGTCCGCGCGCTCTTGCAGACGGCGGCGGCAAGTTTTGCGCCGGTCGCCGAAACGCAAAGTGTATCGTTGGCGCTCGAAGTGAGTGACGGCCTCCCCTTAGCCAACACCGACCCGGATCGTCTCGCGCAAGTCGTTCGCAATCTTTTATCGAATGCGTTGCGCCACACGCCGGGCGGCGGAAAAGTCACGGTCTTCGCTTCGATTGAACAGAAAATGATCCGGGTGGTTGTCGCCGACACCGGCGACGGCACCCCGGCAGACGAGCTGCCGCGCGTGTTCGACCGCTTTTATCGCGGCGACAAGTCGCGGGCGCGCGCCAGCGGCGGCTCCGGGCTGGGCCTGGCCATCGCCAAGACGTGGGTGGCGGCGATGGGCGGCGAGATCGGTGTCGAGAGCGAGCCGGGGCGCGGGAGTCGATTCTGGTTCACCGCGCCGGTGGCAAAGTGATCGTTCACTACCCGCCAAAGAAGGCTGCCGCCGCGCAGACCAACCCCAACAACAAAATCCCCAAACAGCCGATGGTGAAAACTTTGATTGTCAACTTCAGCACGAGTTTCGCCGCAATCCACAAAATGCACACGACGGCAATGCCCAACAGCGGCAATAACAAATCCATCCAGTTGAATCCCTCTTGCAAAGGAAACGATCCGATCACATCGGCCTCCTTCAGTCTCTCGTTCGGCGTTTCAGAGTCGGCGCCCCGCGCGCTTGCCCTATCGTACCACTTTTCGTTCCCGCACCACCCATAGGATCAGCGGGATGCCAATCGCCGTCGCCACTCCTGCCGCCACTCCGTTCCACACGAACCCATACCGAAAGACGAAGCTGCCCAGCAGTGCGCCGAGCATCCTTCCGGCGGCGTGCGAGGCCACCGCCATGCTCACCATCGTGCTCCGCGCTTCGGGCGCGAGTTCAGTGATCAGCGGAATGTTGGCGACGATGGCAAACTCAAAGGTGAGATAGGCAAAAAAGATTCCGGCCAGCGCCCATTGAATGTTGAACGACGCCAACGGCAAAACAAAATAGGCGAGCGCGCTCATCACCAATCCCAACGCAATCGTCTGCCGCTTGCCCAACCGATCCGACAACACGGCCACCCCGCCCTCGCCGATCAACTCGGCGATGCCGATCACCGTGGTAGTGAATCCCAACTGAGTCACCGTGAGGGCAAAGTTTCTTTCCAGCCAAACGCCGTACACCACATTCAGGCTTTCGTTCGCTCCCGAACTCAACAGGTTGATCGCCATCGCCGCCATCACCGACGGCTCGCGCAGTAGTGAAAGCCACTGCCTCAAAGTGATCGCTTTGGCGTGCCTGCCGTGCGGCGCATCCGCCGGAATGATCAGCACGATCCACACGGCGGCCAATGCGCCGACGACGGCCAAAGGCAGGAACGGCGCGCGCCAGCCGCCGCGCGCGATCAGAATCCCGACCAGCGGCACGCCGATCAGCACCGCGCCCGACCACGCCAATTCGCTGAGGGCCACCGCCAGCCCGCGCTGTGAATAGGGTATGCGCTCGGCGAGGTAAGCCTGCAGGGCCGGATCGAAAACGAACTTGGCCGAGATGATCAGCATGACCACGATGAACAACGTGACAATGCCGGGAAAGGCCGCAACGAGACTCAGGCCGATGCAGAACAGCCCCATCCCAATCAGCATGGCCGTGCGCCGGCCAAGCCGATCGGCAAGGGGGCCGAACACCGGCGCCGACATGCCCAACGCGCCGCGCAGAGAAAGCATCGTCGTCAACGTTTCCACCGGCACGCCCAGCCCGCGGCTGAAGGCGGGCAGGAACGGATAGAACATCCGGTGCGCTGTGTTCATCACCATGCGCGCAAACGTTGCGGCTATCAGTTGATACCGCAATCGCGGCGGAGTATTCGGTTCGGAAGTCATCGAGGGGGAGGGAGAAGCCAGTAGTCAGTAATCAGTGATCAGTAATCAGTAATCAGTCATCGGTGATTGTTGATCGGGACGGTTGGCGCACCAACGAGGTGGTGTTGGGCTCGGTTAGGTGTTGGCCTGCCCTGCTTTGAATCAGCTTGCTTTCATTCAGTTACTTCACAACTCGCAAACTCACGCCGGGCTCGCCTTCTTTCCGAAATCTGAGAACTTCTGGATGAGCAATGGCATAGTTATCCAATCCTTTGTTGTCCCACGTGATACGGCCTCGGGAAAAAACTGCGTGCAGTCTGCTTGCCTTTATGCTCGCCCCATGATCAACCACATCTCGCCTCACTTCGGCCTCCAGCGCAGCTGCTCGCTCATTTGCGCTCGCCAGCAACGGCTCGTATTCTGCCGCCAGCGCGTCCAGTTCAGTCTTCACTGCTTTGAGTATTTCTTCGCGCTTGGCTTCATAATCGATGCGCGTCACATCTGCGGCGGCGCGCACTTCGGATAATTCTTCAAGTTTGGCGACGATGTCCCGCGCGGTGAGTGAACCCATCCCATTGGCCTCCCATTATTCTGCGACGCACTGCTACTACGGCTGATCACTGGTACTGATCACTACTTACTCAATACTGCCCTGATCTCCTGCGCCGTGCGGCGCGCGACAGTGAGGGCCAGCCCCAACTTCGCCCCTTTGCTGATCAACACGGCCAGCGTCGCATCGTCGGTGCAGGGGTACACGCCAATCGTTCCCTCCGCGCCTTCGATCATCACCCGCTCCAGCGATCCCTGCGCCAGCCGCTCCAACGTGCGCTCGGCCAAACCCATGATCAGCGCTGTGGTGGCCGCCACCGAATGCTCGCCGGTGGGATCGTGAACGTCGTCGGCATTGGCCGGGAACGACGCTACCACCAGCCCATCCACATTCACGATCACGGCGGCGCGAACATCGGGCATCGTCTCCGCAAGACTCTGCAAAGCCGAGCGGAGTGTGTCTTCACGATATTGAGCGATCATGCCAAAAGTATAACATGGGTTGTGAAAATGCCGCGCTGTTGGTATCATCGGGAATGACGAATGCCCATGACGAATGACGAATCAAGACAGCATGTCACTTCGTCCTTCCTCCATCGTCATTCGTCCTTCTCCATGAGCCACCACATTCTCATCATCGAAGACGAAGAGAAAATCACCGACTTCCTGCGGCGCGGAATGGTGTTCGAGGGTTATCGCGTGAGCGCCGCCCACGACGGCCCCTCCGGATTGGCCATCGCCCGCGAAAGCCCGCCCGACCTGGTGATCCTCGATTGGATGCTGCCCGGCATGGACGGACTCGAAGTGTGCCGCCGACTCCGCAGTGTGGGCCCGGTGCCCATCATCATCCTCACCGCCCGCGATTCGGTGGCCGACCGGGTGATGGGCCTCGACGCCGGGGCCGACGACTACATGATCAAGCCCTTCTCCTTCGACGAACTGCTGGCTCGCATCCGCGCCCTCCTGCGCCGCGCCCAGCCGCAAACCGCCGAAGTGCTCAAGTTTGCCGACCTCACCCTCGACACCGGCACCCACCAAGCCTTTCGCGGCGAGCGCCCCATCGATCTCACTGCCAAAGAATACGAACTGCTGGAATTGTTCATGCGCAACCCCCGGCAGGTGCTCACCCGCGAAGTGATCTTCGACCGCGTGTGGAATTACAACTTCGGCGGCGAGAGCAACATCATCGAAGTGTACGTGCGCTACCTGCGGCAGAAACTTGAGCAGGACACCGAGCCGCGCCTCCTGCACACCGTGCGCGGCGTGGGCTACGTTCTGCGCGAAGAATAGCGAGCAGCGGATGGCAAATAGCGGATAGCGATTGCTCATTGCTCAAGTGTAGTTCATCCTTCATCCTTCATCGTTCGGCTGTGTCCATCCGCCTCCGCCTCACCCTGTGGTACACCACCATCCTCACCGCCGTCATCACGCTGTTCGGGTTGGTCGTCTGGTCGGCGCTGGCCTTCAGCCTCACCAACCAAATCGATCAACGCTTGCGCCAGACCGCCCTGCAGCTCCTCCGCGCCAGCACCGTCGTCCCCATCCGCGATCTCTCCATCCTCAGCATCCCCAAACTCGAAACATTTCAAGCCGACGACATCTACATTCAAGTGGTGTACACCAACGGCAAAGTCAGCCTCGCCTCGGAGAATCTCGGCCAATTCAATCGCCCGCTCGATCCGAATGCGCTGGGGGGCGCCGCCACCATCACCGAAGTCTATCTCGGCGAGGCGCACATCCGCGTGCTCACCCAGCCCATCCTCTCCGAAGGGCAATTGCTCGGCTATCTGCAAGTGGGCGCGCGCCTGCGCGAGGTGGATCAAGTGAAGAACCTGCTCCTGCTCGTGCTGATCACCGTCGGCTCGATGTCGGTGGCCCTCTCGGCGGGCGTGGTCACCCTCACCGTGGGCCGCGCCCTCAAACCGCTGGACACCGTCACCAACGCCGCCCTGCAAATCACCCGCGCCGACGATCTCTCGCGCCGCGTGCCGCACACCGGCCCCACCGGCGACGAAGTGGGGCGGCTGGTGGCCGCTTTCAATGCCACCCTCGAACGGATCGAAAAACTGTTCACCGCCCAGCGGCGTTTCCTCGCCGACGTGTCGCACGAACTGCGCACGCCGCTCACTGCCATTCGCGGCAACGTCGATTTGCTCAGGCGCATGATGGGCAACGCCAACGGGTCGGAGGCGAATCGTGAATCGCTCGACGCGATTCAAAGCGAGGCCGAGCGCATGTCGCGGCTGGTGGGCGATCTGCTGATGTTGGCTCAAGCCGAGTCGGGCAACCTGCCGCTGGCCCGCGCCGAAGTGGAACTCGACACCCTTCTGCTCGAAGTGTATCAGCAGGGGCGCGTGCTGGCCGGGAGCAAAGTGTCGGTGTCGCTCGGAGAGGAGGATCAGGCCCGCGCCATCGGCGACCGCGACAAGTTGAAGCAGGTGCTGTTGAACCTCGTCACCAACGCCATCAAATACACTCCGGCGGGCGGCAAAGTCACGTTGGGGTTGGCCTGCATTAACGGTTGGGCGCGGTTCACCGTCACCGACACCGGAGTCGGCATCCCGCCCGAAGACTTGCATCAGGTGTTTGAGCGTTTTTATCGCGTGGACAAATCGCGCACGCGGGCGGCCGGCACGCCGAGCGGCGCGGGGCTGGGGCTTTCGATTGCGCGATGGATTGCGCAGGCGCACGGCGGACGGCTCGAAGTGAGCAGTCAGATCGGCTCTGGCTCGTGCTTCTCGCTTTGGCTTCCGCTGGCCGAGACGCGGCCACTGAGCAAACCGGCCATCGTGCCCGCCCGCCCGGGGTGATGCGACTCTCAAAGAGTTTGGCCGATATGCCCCCCCTTCATCCCCCCCGCGAGCGGGGGGGACAGAGGGGGGGCGAACCCCGCGTGCGGAGGGGACCGAGGGGGGGCGTTAGCCTTTGGATCATCTTTGCCCTCGCTCTTTTCCTCCGTTGGGCCGCGTTCTATCTTCTCTATTTCGTTTACAAAACACCCGGCGGCATTCATCCGTCGCCGATCGCGAGCGAAGTGTACGATTTGCTGGCGAGGGAATTATTGAGCGGGCGCGGATTCGAAACGTGGATGTTCGCCTATCGCCCGCCGCTTGCGCCCATGTTCTTCGCCACAGTGTATGCCGTCGCTCGAACCGGAGACCCGCTGATCCCCACCTTCGCGCAAACGGTGGTGTCCGCTTCCGTTTGCCTCCTCGCGTATGCCCTCGCCGCCGAGCTGGGCGCGGACGAGCGAACGCGGAAAATGATCGCTCTGCTCGTTGCGATTGACCCCGCCTCCATCGCCATCGGACTCGTGCTCGCCGGAGAGACGCTGGCTAACTTCTTCATCGCCTCATCGCTGATCTTCCTCGCGCGGTTACTGAAGGGGGGCCGACTCCGGGACGCCGCCGCGTGCGGGGGGAGCATGGTTCTGGCGGCGATGGCGCGGCCCAACGCCATTTACTTTGCCATCGTCGTCGCCGTTGTCATTGTTTGGCTCGCGCCGCGCTGGCTGCCCAAAGCCGGCCTCATGCTCGCCGTGTTCGCGCTCGGCGTGTTGCCGTGGTACGTTCGCAACTACGCCTACCATCAACTGTTCACATTCGCCACCACCGGGAATTTCAATTTGCTATTCTATAAAGCCGTCTCGGTGGAAGCATTGGCGACCGGCAAGCCCATCAACGAGATCCAAACCGAGCTCACCTACGAGCTTGAGAGTCGGCTGGGCATTGCCACCCCGCGCGACACCTACGATTACAACGCCATCTGGCGGCAAGTCGTCCCCACCTCGCCGCAAGCCGATGCCATGATGCGCGACATGGCTGTCGAGATCTACCTCGCCCACCCGGTCGAGTATTTGCTCACCATGCCCATCTATCTTGTGAAACTGCTGGCCTTCACAGATTTGTATGAATCGTTCGGGATCGCCAAATGGGTCGAGGTGGTGTTCAACGTTTTGCTGTATGGGTTGGCCGCCCTCGGCGCGTTCGCGCTCACCCGATCCAAACAGTGGAATTGGCTGGCGGCAGCCGCCGCGCCCACCGTCTATTTTATCGCCGTGCCGATGATCACCGGCGGCGTGCAAGACACGCGAGCGCGCACCAACGTCACCGTGTGCATCGCCCTCATGGCCGCGCGCGGCATCGGCGCGTTGTGGAGTCGCTGGCATGAGCGGAAGTGACGGCTTGCGCCCGGCCATCTTTCTCGACCGCGACGGTGTGATCATCGAGAATCGTTCCGGCTATGTGCGCTCGTGGGCCGATGTGTCGTTCATTCCCGGCGCGTTGAATGCGCTGGCGGGCGCCGCCGTCAGCCCCTTCGCCGTCGTCATCGTCACCAATCAAGCCGGAGTGGGGCGCGGGCTGATCTCGCTTGCCTCCGCCGAATCGATCAACAAGGGGGTGCGCGATGAGATTTTGCGCGCGGGCGGGCGCGTGGATGGACTCTATCTGTGCCCGCACACCGATGAGGATAACTGCGAGTGCCGCAAACCGCGCCCGGGCATGTTGCTCCGCGCCGCGCGCGAACTTGGCCTCGACCTTTCGCGCTCGTGGATGATTGGCGACGCCGTGACCGATGTGCAGGCGGGCGAGGCCGCCGGGGCGCGCTCACTGCTCGTGCTCACCGGGCGCGGCGCGGAACACAGAGCATTGCACAACCTCGAAGGCTTTGCCGATCTCTCCGAAGCGCTGGCGTACATACGGCAAAACTCAAACGCGGGTTCGGGATAGTAGAATTGGCCTGTGGATTCACGCCGGTCGGTGCGGATCATCGGAAGATCGGCGCAGACTCACATTACGATGCGCTGGGCGATCTGTTCAAGAATTGAGGCGAAATGAGCAAGGAAAACATTGTTGTGGTGGGAGGGTGCAACACCGATTTCGTGCTCGACGTGGCGCATTTCCCGGCGCCGGGCGAGACCGTGGTCAGCAAATCGTTCAACACCTTTGGCGGCGGCAAAGGCGCCAATCAGGGGGTGGCCGCCGCTCGCCTGGGGGCCAATGTGACTCTCATCGCGCGAGTGGGCAACGACGAGCGAGGCCGCAATTCCGTTAAGTTCTTTCAGTCCGAAGGCATACAGACGGATCACATAACCTTCGATGACGACCTTGCCACCGGGTTGGCGATGATTGCGGTCAACGAAAAAGGCGAGAATACGATTGTGGTTTCTGTGGGCGCAAACTCCCGCCTTTTGCCGCAAGACATCCACAATGCGGAAGCGGCTTTCCGCTCGGCGAAGGCGGTGTTATTGCAGTTGGAGGTTCCCCTTGAGACCGTGACGGCGGCGGTGAAAACTGCTCACAAGCATGGCGTGGCAGTGATCCTCAATCCCGCTCCGGCGATCCCCCTGTCTGCGGAACTCTTGAGCCAGGTGGATTATCTGACTCCCAACGAAACAGAGTTGATCGCTTTGATTGGCAACAGTGCCGATGCTGACGTTGACGCCGCCGCGCTCGAGTTGAAGAAAAGCGTGGGCACACAACATCTCATCGTCACTCTGGGTTCCAAAGGAGCAATGATCGCCGGTCAGCCCAAGCAGATCATTCCTGCCTTTCCGGTTGATGCGGTCGATACCACTGCGGCAGGCGACGCGTTCAACGGCGGGTTGGCCGTGTCGTTGGCGCAAGGCAAGTCGTTGGCGGACTCGGTGCGGTACGCAAATGCGGTGGGAGCGATATCCACAACCCGGCCCGGCGCGCAACCCTCTCTTCCGTCTGTTTTGGAAGTGGAGAGGTTTTTGCGCGAGCGCCCCTCGCCGTCGTAATGCAGCGGCACTAACCCGAACTAACGTTGCGTAGTCCCGACGGTTGCCAGCCGCTCGGCTTTATCTTGTTTTGATCTCGACCAAGCGCGCCGCTCCATACAATCCGGCTGTTTCTCCCAACTGGGGCGTGTCGATAATCAATCTATCTCGGGCGACCGAGCGAGCCGTAGTATTCACAGTCTCGCGCACGGTGCGCAAGCCTTCGGGCCAGCCCCCAACAATCCCTCCGCCGAGGATGACCAATCGCGGGTTGAGGATGTTCACCAGGTTTGTGATTGCCAGCCCCAGAATGAAGAATGATTTCGTCAGCGCGCCGTTGGCGTTGGGGTTGCCGGCCTTTGCCGCCTCGATGACTTTTTCGGCCAGCGCCCAGGGGCCATACGATTCATCGGAGAGCATTGCCTTCATTTCAGAATCGCCCAAGATGCCAGGCGCGTCGAATGTGAGGGCTTTCCCCGAGCAATACATTTCGTAACAGCCGCGCGCGCCGCAACTGCATAGCCTGCCGTTGGGTTCATAGATCGCGTGGCCCAGTTCTGCCGCCGCGCCGTCCGCGCCCGGGTAGAGCTGGCCGTTCAGAATTAACCCGCACCCCAAACCCGAGCCGACATAGACGCATGCCAAATCATTGATGCCCCGCCCCCGCCCGAATGAATGCTCGCCAAGGGCAATGAGATTGACATCGTTCTCGACGAAGACAGGTAGATCGATTTTTGGCGATAACATCGCTTCCAGAGGCAGCCTGTCCAGCCCCGGCAGGTTTGGACACGAGACAATTTCTTGAGTATAACTGTCGAGTACTGCGGGAACCCCAATGCCGATTCCCCGAATGCTCTCCCTCTCGTATCCGGCCATTGACACATAGTCGTCAATGAACAACCGTAGAGAATCGACGGCGTTCCCTTTTTCGCTGAGCATCTTCGCCGAAGGCACTTTGCGAAATGCGCGAAGCGCTCCGTCTGCCTCCAGCGTGGCGATCGCCGTCTTCGTTGCTCCAATGTCAATGCCGATTGTGATCATGGCCTGCGTTCCCGGCGGGCGCTCAAAGAGAATAATCAAGGCCCGGCGATACAATACCACGCCTAACCTGCCGAGCCAAGATCGTTTGCTTCGGGTTTCGTCCATCGGTTGAACAGCCGCCGCCGATGCCCTGTGATTGCGTTGATTCGTTTACAGAGTCATGTTAGTATTCTGCCTACATCCCTCCCGATCTCGAAATCAGGAATGCCTATGAACACAACTACGCCTCTGATCGAGGCGCGCGGCATCAATAAACATTTTGGCGCGGTCACCGCGTTGGAAGATGTCAACCTAAGCCTGATGCCCGGCGAGGTGCTCGGCGTGGTGGGCGATAACGGCGCCGGCAAGAGCACCCTGATGAAGATTCTGGCTGGCTTGTATCCTCCCAGCCGCGGGCAGTTGATTGTTCAGGGCCAGCCGGTGCATTTCTCCAGCCCCAAAGATGCGCGTGATCGCGGCATCGAAATGGTGTACCAAGATTTGGCCCTGGCGGGCAACCTCCGGATTGATGAGAACATCTTCTTGGGTCGTGAGCACACTCGCCGCTTGTTGGGAGTTGTCCCCATTGTTCATCATCAAGCGAACATGAAGCAGGCCCAAGAGCATCTGGAGCGATTGCGCATTCAAGTCAAGAGCGTTGGCCAGCGGGTGGAAGAGCTGTCCGGAGGCCAGCGGCAAGCGGTGGCCATTGCCCGGGCGACCGCTTTCGACGCCAAAGTGATCATTATGGATGAGCCGACGGCGGCATTGGCGATCAAAGAAGTGCGCAAAGTCCTCGATCTAATCAAAGACCTCCGAACTCACGGCATCGGCGTGATCCTCATCAGCCATCGGCTGGACGACATCTTCTACGTTTGCGATCGGGTCATGGCCTTGTTCCATGGCCGCAATTTTGCCGAAGCGCCCTTGGGGCGAACCGACCGTAATGAGGTCATTGGCTGGATTATGGGCAATCGCAGTCAAACCGCCTCTGCCCAGGAATTGGATCTCAACTGAGCGCCTGCGCGTCCTGTCGTAATCACTTCCGAGAACAAACCCATGGCCGAACAAATCACAGAACTCTCCGAGACGAAACGGGCCGAGAGCCTGCGGGTCCGACTGATCCCGTACATTGATCGCTACGGAGTGTTGCTCTTGGTGCTGGTGATGGGCATCACCTCCTACATCCTTGAGCCGGAAGTATTCCTCACTTGGCGAAACGTCAGCAACATCTTCCGCCAGATCGCTTTCAATGCCGTGTTAGCCCTGGGCGAATTCGTTGTCATCGTCACCGCCGGGATCGATCTCTCGGTAGGCTCGACGTTGGCGCTGGCCATGATGGCGACCGCCGTGCTTTCCAAGGCCGGGTACAGCGTGCCGATTCTGCTCATCGTGCCGTTTATCGTCGGGGCGACGGTGGGCATCATTAATGGGCTGGGGCTGACCAAACTCCGTTTGCCGCACCCCTTCATCATGACTCTGGGGATGCTCAATATCGCCCGCGGCGCGACGAATCTCATCTCGGGCGGTGTGCCCATCAGCGGCCTGCCCGACCCCGTGCGCTGGATGGGCGCTAGCGATATTAAGTTGGGGGAGGGCATCGAAATCCCGGCCAGCCTCCTCGTGGTTGCCATCTCTTACATCATCGTTGGATTGTTCCTGCATTATGCCCGCACCGGGCGGCACATCTATGCTATTGGCGGCAACCCGCAAGCGGCGCGGGTCAGCGGCATCAACGTTGACCGCACTTTGATTCTGGTGTATGGCTTGTGCGGCACCCTGGCTGGCCTCTCCGGGTTGTTGCTGGCTGGCCGCACCAATTCCGGATTCCCCAATGCGGGCCTGGGCCAGGAACTCGACGCCATCTCGGCCGTCATCATTGGCGGCGCGAGTTTCTTCGGCGGGCGCGGATCGGTGCTGGGTGTGTTTGCTGGAGCGTTGGTCATCGGTTTGCTTCGCAATATCCTCAATCTTCAGAACGTTCCGGTCTTCTGGCAGCAAGTGCTCATCGGCGTGGTGATCATTTCGGTGGTCTATCTCGATGTGTTGCGCCGCCGCGCCGGATCGTCGAACAGTTAACGTCTCACGCTCGTTCACAGCCATTCCAAACCGACTTCGATTGCAAAGGAGGTGATGCTCAATAGAGAAAGAATCGCCGATACCTATGCGCACCATTGCACCCATAAGTCAACTCAAGGAAACTTCCCAGGAGGAAAGATGAAAGCGTTCAAGTTTGTAAGTTTGCTCGCCGTCGTAGCGTTGGTGTTGGTCGCCTGTGGCGGCGGCGCTACCACCCAGGCGCCTCAAGCAACTTCGGCTCCTGAGCCGACAGCAGCTGGAGTGAAGGAAAACAAGGACATCAAGATTCTGGTTAACATGAAAGGCCCCGGCGGCGGCAATCCGTTTTGGGCGGCGGTGGAAGCCGGCGCCAATGAAGCCGGAGCGGCGCTCGGTGTGCAGGTAACGGTGATGGCGCCCCCGGCGGAGTCGGATGTGCCGGCGCAGATTGCCCAGATTGAAGACGCGTTGGTGAAGGGCGTGGATGGTATCGCCATTGCGCCGACCGACCCGGCGGCCCTGGCCCCGGTGATCCAGAAGGCGTTGGATCAGGGCGTGAAGGTGGTGTTCATCGACACCAAAGGCCAGAATGAAGGGGTGACCTTCATCGGCACGAACAACGAAGTGGGCGCGGCGTTGGCGGGCGACTACCTGTGCAAGACGCTGAAGGCGGGCGACAAGGTGGCGATCCTGCAAGGCATCATCACCCAGAGCACGGGGCAGGCGCGAGCCGAAGGCTCGAAAGCGGCGCTGACCGCCTGTGGCATGGACGTGGTCGCCGAAGTTCCGGCGGAGTGGGATACGGCCAAAGGCCAAGCGGCAACCGAAGACATTTTGACCAAGAACCCCGACCTGAAGGGTCTGTTTGCCAGCAACGACAACATGGCTCTCGGTGCGGTGGAAGCGATCAAGGGTGCGGGGCTGAACGGCAAGATCGTGGTGGTGGGCTTCGACGCCAACCCGAATGCCGCCGCCGCTGTGTTGATCGGCGACATGAGCGCTACCGTGGCTCAGGCTCCGTCCAACATGGGCAAGTTCGGCGTGGAGAGTCTGGTCAAACTGATCAAGGGTGAGACTATCGATCCTATCATTGACACGGGCACGGTGCTCGTGACCAAAGAGAACGCCGCCGCGTACGCCCCCGAGGGCTCGCCCACGGCCAAGGTCTACAAGATTCTCGTCAACATGAAAGGCCCCGGCGGCGGCAATCCGTTTTGGGCGGCAGTGGAAGCCGGCGCGATCGCGGCTGGCGAAGCCACGGGCATGGAAGTCACGGTGATGGCGCCCCCGGCGGAGTCGGATGTGCCGGCGCAGATCGCCCAGATTGAAGACGCGCTGGTGAAGGGCGTGGATGGTATCGCCATTGCGCCGACCGACCCGGCGGCCCTGGCCCCGGTGATCCAGAAGGCGTTGGATCAGGGCGTGAAGGTGGTGTTCATCGACACCAAAGGCCAGAATGAAGGGGTGACCTTCATCGGCACGAACAACGAAGTGGGCGCGGCGTTGGCGGGCGACTACCTGTGCAAGACGCTGAAGGCGGGCGACAAGGTGGCGATCCTGCAAGGCATCATCACCCAGAGCACGGGGCAGGCGCGAGCCGAAGGCTCGAAAGCGGCGCTGACCGCCTGTGGCATGGACGTGGTCGCCGAAGTTCCGGCGGAGTGGGATACGGCCAAGGCTCAAGCCGCGATGGAAGACATCCTGACCAAGAACCCCGACCTGAAGGGCGTGTTCGCCAGCAATGACAACATGGCTCTCGGCGCGGTGGAAGCGATCAAGGGCGCAGGGCTGAACGGCAAGATCGTGGTGGTCGGCTTCGACGCCAATCCGAACGCCGCCGCCGCTGTGCTAGCCGGCGACATGAGCGCTACCGTGGCTCAGGCTCCGTCCAACATGGGCAAGTTCGGCGTGGAGAGTCTGATCAAGCTCCTCAACGGCGAGACAATCGATCCTATCATTGACACGGGCACGGTGCTCGTGACCAAAGAGAACGCGGCGGACTACGCTAAATAGCTCGCTCGCGCTGAAGCAAAGCCGCAAGGGTATATGCGACTCTTGCGGCTTTGCCTTGTGCATGAAAAACACGGCGGCGCGTTGCGCGCCCGTGATCGATGCGGCACAACGTGGGAGGCGATGATGGAGTACAACGGCCCACTGCACGAAATGGTCTCCACGACTCCGACCCGCTACTGGAATGACTCGTGCTCGGTGGCGGAGTTGCAGTATGCCATTGAGCGCGGGGCGACGGGCGCCACCAGCAACCCGGTGATCGTGCTCAATGTGCTGAACAAAGAGAAGCACTTGTGGCGCGAGCGCATTCAAGAAGCAGTCGCCCGGAATCCCCTTTGGGACGAGACGCGGCTCAGTTGGCAAATCTATCAGGAATTGGCGGTTCATGGCTCGCGCTTGCTGTTGCCCGTCCACGAGCGCGAGGGGCGAAAATATGGCCGCCTCTCCATCCAAACTGATCCGGCGCTCTATCGCAACGGCCCGGCCCTCCTCGCCCAAGCGGAACACTTCCACAGTCTCGCGCCCAACATGCAAGTTAAACTGCCCGCCAACACGGCTGGCATCGGTGTGGTCGAGGAAGCCATCTATCGCGGCGTCAACCTCAACGTCACTGTCAGTTTTACCGTGCCGCAGGTCATCGCCGCCGCCCAAGCCATCGAGCGCGGCCTCAAGCGGCGCGAGGCCGAAGGCAAAGACCTTTCTACTATGTCGCCCGTGGTCACGATGATGGTCGGGCGCAACGATGACTGGATGAAACTGCTGGCCCAGCGCGATGGCCTTGATGTGCCTGCCGACTATCTGGAATGGTGCGGCGTGGCCTGTTTCAAAAAGGCCTATGAGTTGTATCAACAACGCGGCTACCGCGCCCGGCTGTTGTCCGCCGCCTATCGCAACTTCTATCACTGGACGGAATTCGTCGGCGGCGAGGTGATGCTGACGATACCTTGGGAATGGCAAGTGAAGTTCAACGAGTCGGATGTGAAACCCGTGCCCCGTATGCATGAGCCAGTGAAGCCCGAAATTGTCGAAACGCTCTGCGAATCAATCCCCGACTTTCGCCGCGCCTACGACGAAGACGGCTTGACCCTCGCCGAGTTCGACACCTTCGGCCCCACCGTGCGCACGCTCCGCTCGTTCATTGCCGCGTGGCACGACTTCGTGGCCGTCATCCGCGATTTCATGTTGCCGAACCCGGACGTGAAAGCCTGAGCGCAGGAGATCGACTATGCCCACTGTTCGCCTTACGATGGCGCAGGCGGTCATCCGCTTTCTCAAAAATCAATGGGTCGAGCGCGACGGCGCGCAACAGCCGTTCTTTGGCGGATGTTGGGGCATCTTCGGCCACGGCAACGTCGCCGGAATCGGACAGGCGCTGTTGCAGTATCCCGACTTTCGTTACTACCAAACGCGCAACGAGCAGGCGATGGTGCACATCGCCGCCGCTTACGCCAAAATGAAGAACCGCCTGCAGACCTTTGCCTGCACCACTTCCATCGGCCCCGGCGCGACCAACATGATCACCGCCGCGGCCGGCGCGACAATCAACCGCCTGCCCGTTCTGCTTTTGCCCGGCGACATCTTTGCTCGCCGCAACGTAGGCCCGGTGTTGCAGCAATTGGAAATGCCCCACTCGCAGGACCTCTCGGTCAACGATTGCTTCAAACCGATCTCGCGCTATTGGGATCGACTCAATCGGCCCGATCAGGCAATCTATGCTTTGCCCGAAGCGATGCGAGTTCTGACTTCGCCCGCCGACACCGGCGCGGTGACCTTGGCCTTGCCGCAGGACGTGCAAGCCGAAGCCTGCGACTATCCGGCAGAGTTGTTCGAGCCGCGTGTGTGGTTCATCCCGCGGCCCAAAGCAGATTCGGCTTTGCTCCAACGCGCGGTAGAGAGGATCAGAGCCAGCCGTCGCCCGTTGATCATTGCCGGAGGCGGCGTCATCTATAGTGAGGCCGCCGACTCGTTGCGCGCCTTCGCCGAGCAAACCGGAATTCCCGTGGCTGAGACACAGGCGGGCAAGGGCGCACTGCCCTACAACCATCCGTTGGCCTTGGGGGCTATGGGCGTGACCGGCACGCTGGGGGCAAACATCATGGCCCGCGAGGCCGACCTCGTTATCGGAGTCGGCACCCGGTACAGCGATTTCACCTCGGCCTCCAACACCGCCTTTCAGAATCCCGATCTGCGATTCATCAATATCAACGTCGCCGAGTTCGACGCTCACAAACGCGCCGCCCTGCCGTTGGTAGCCGACGCGCAGGCGACCCTCGACGAGTTGAGGGCGATGCTCGACGGCTTCGACACCGGTGCCGAGTATCGCGCCCGCGCGGGGAACTTCAATCACCAGTGGGATGTCGAAGTGAACCGCGTTTACACGCTGGAGCACGGCCCTCTGCCGAGTCAGGGTGAAGTGATCGGTGTGGTCAACGAGTTCGCCCGCCCGACGGATGTTGTGCTGTGCGCGGCGGGCAGTCTGCCCGGCGATCTGCATAAACTCTGGCGCGCCCGCGATCCTAAGGGTTACCATCTCGAATACGGCTACTCCTGCATGGGCTACGAAATCGCGGGCGGCCTCGGCGCGAAGATGGCCGACCCGGGCCGCGAAGTGTATGTAATGGTCGGCGACGGCTCGTACTTGATGATGAACACCGAGATCGTCACCGCCGTGCAAGAGGGATTGAAGATCACCGTTGTGCTGATCGACAATCACGGCTTCGCCAGCATTGGCGGATTGTCGGGCGCGGTGGGCGGCCAGGAATTCGGCACGCGCTATCGCTATCGCGCCGCCAGCGGCCAACTCGACGGCCCGCCTCTGCTGGTGGATTTCGCCGCCAACGCGCGCAGTTTGGGCGCGCATGTCATTCAAGCCAAAGACATCGTTTCGCTTCAAGCCGCGCTGGCCGAAGCCCGCCAGCAAACGCAAACCACTGTCATCGTCATCGAGACCGACCGCGAACAGCGCGTGGGCGGCTACGAATCGTGGTGGGATGTGCCGGTTGCCGAAGTGTCGGAACTGGCCTCCACTCAGGCGGCGCGAGCGCAATACGTTGAACACAAAAAGAAAGAGCGGCATTTCTTCCCATGACTGAAAAAATTCGCATTGGGCTGATCGGCGCGGGGCGCATGGGCGCCACCTTCGCTCATCATCTCGCCTTCACTGTTACCGAATGTGACTTCGCGGCTGTGGCCGACCCGAACCCCGACGCGGCGGGGCAAGTGGCCGCGCGTTACGGGGCCTCCGCGCACTATGCCGACTATCGCGCGTTGCTCGACCGCGCCGACATTCAAGCCGTCGTCATCGCCTCGCCCACTCACACCCACTCCGAAGTGATCCAAGCGGCGGCGGCGGCCGGCAAACACATCTTCAGCGAGAAGCCGCTGGCGCTCACCCTGGCCGCGTGCGACACGGCCATTGCGGCGGCGGAGCGCGCCAACGTAAAACTGCAATTGGGCTTCATGCGCCGCTTCGACTCGGCCTATGTGGCCGCCAAACAGCAAATCGACTCCGGCGAGATCGGAACAGTGGCGATGCTCAAATTTGTTGGCCGCGACCCGAGCCGCCCCGCTCTGGAGTTTGCGCGCCGGGCCAACAGCGGCGGATTGATCATGGATCTGGCCATCCACGATTTCGATCTGGCCCGCTGGCTCACCGGCAGTGAAGTGGAGCGCGTGTATTCGGAAGGCGCATGCCTCGTCTTCCCTGAATTGAAGGAGGTGGGTGATATTGACAATGCCGTAGTGACCCTCAAATTTGCCAACGGCGCGGTGGGCAGTGTGGACGCCAGCCGCAATGCGGTGTACGGCTACGATGTGCGCGCCGAGATCATCGGCTCCAAAGGCTCGCTGATGATCGGCAAATTCCAGCAAACGCCGTTGTGGGTGATGACCCCGAATCGCGTCGCCCACGACACCGTCCCGTTTTTCATGGAGCGATTCGCCGACGCCTATGCCGCCGAGATCCGCGACTTCATTCGATGCATCGTCGAAGACAAGCCGCCCAGCGTTAGCGGCCTCGACGGGCGCGCCGCCACCGTTATCGGGTTGGCGGCCACGCGCTCGCTGGATGAGTCGCGCCCGGTGGCGCTCAGTGAAATTACCTCAAAACCTTGAAAGGAACTGCTCACTCGTTATGATAAAAATTGCGAATGCTCCCTGTTCATGGGGAGTGCTGGAGTTTGGATTGGAGGGCCAGACTGCCGGTTACGCGCAAGTGCTGGAGGAGATGCGCGAGACCGGCTACGCTGGCACCGAACTGGGCGATTGGGGATTCATGCCGACCGACCCGGAACACCTGAAGCGCGAATTGCGGGCGCGTGATCTGGAGATGTTGGCCGCTTTTGTGCCGGTGAATTTTTCCGACTCCGCCGCCCATGCCGAGGGCGAAGCGACCGCCCTGCGCATCGCCCATTTGCTTGCCGCTGTCGGCGGCGACCGCCCGTTCATCGTGCTCGCCGACGACAATGGCAAGAATCCCGTTCGGACTCAAAACGCCGGGCGCATCCAACCGGCACAGGGCCTCGACCCGGCGCAGTGGCACGTATTTGCCAAGAGGGTCAATCGTGTTGCTCAAAGTGTGCACGCTCAAACGGGACTCCGCTGTGTGTTTCACCATCACTGCGCCGGGTACGTTGAAACACCCGCCGAGATCGAGACATTGCTCTCGCTCACCGATCCGAAATTGGTCGGTCTGTGTTTGGATATGGGGCACTATCGTTTCGGCGGAGGCGATCCGATGGCCGGTTTGCAAAAGCACGCCGCCCGCATCTGGCACGTGCATTTCAAAGACTGCCATCCGGCAGTGGCGCAACGCTCGCGCGCCGAGGGTTGGGATTACTTCAAGTCGGTGCGCGAAGGCATCTTCTGCGAACTGGGCCGGGGCGAAGTGTCGTTTGGGGCAGTCAAAGCGGAATTGGATCGACTTGGCTATAGCGGTTGGGTTGTGGTGGAACAGGACGTTCTGCCCGGCATGGGCACGCCCAAAGACTCCGCGCAACGCAACCGGAATTTCTTGAAGAGCATCGGCTTATGACTCAAAATACTCTCAACATTGGCGTCATCGGCGCGGGCCGCATTGGCCGCGTACACAGCGAGCATTTGGCCACGCGAATCCCCGGCGTGCGGCTGGCGGCTATCGCCGACGTGAATCTGGCCGCCGCCGAATCGTTGGCCGGGCAATTCCATGCCGCGCCGCATCAGGATTATCGCCGCCTTCTGGACGACCCGGCCATTCAGGCCGTCGCTATCTGCTCGGCCACCGACACGCATTCGCGTTTCATCGTGGAGGCCGCCCAGGCGGGCAAGCATATCTTCTGCGAAAAACCGATTGACTACGATCTGCAAAAGATCGATACCGCGCTGGCGGCGGCGGAGCGAGCCGGTGTGAAATTGATGATCGGCTTCAACCGCCGTTTCGACTCGAACTTCCGCAAAGTGCGCGAGCTGGTGCGCGAAGGCAAAGTGGGCGATGTTCACCTGCTCCGCATTACCAGCCGCGATCCTGCCCCGCCGCCCGTCGAATACGTGCGCGTCTCGGGCGGAATGTTCCTCGATATGACCATTCACGATTTCGATATGGCCTGTTACCTCACCGGCAGTGACGTGGTTGAGGTGTTCGCTGCTGGCGGTGTGCTGGTCGATCCGGCCATCGGCGCGGCGGGCGACATCGACACCGCTCTGGTCACCTTGAAGTTTGCCAACGGCGCGCTGGGCGCCATCGATAACAGCCGCAAGGCGGCGTATGGCTATGACCAGCGCGTGGAGGTGTTCGGCTCGGCGGGCATGGCCTCGGTGAGCAACGACACGCCCGACAGGCATGTATTGAGCGACGCGCAAGGTGTGCATTCTGCCCTGCCGCTCTATTTCTTCATGCAGCGCTACACCGAGTCGTTCATTACCGAGATGACCGAGTTTGTGCAGTGCGTGCAGAAGGACGCAACGCCGCCCGTCACCGGCCGCGAAGGCCGCCGACCGGTGGTCATCGGCTTGGCCGCGCAGAAGTCTCTGCGCGAGAACCGCCCCGTGCGCGTGAGCGAGATCGAGTGACGAGCCACCATCTTCACCCCAACTTCGCCGCCGAAGTTCGGATCGAGGTGACGCCGGAGTCGGCGGGTTGGCGCTATTTGAGTTTCCGTGAGTTGGCGCTCAAGGCCGGAAGCGCGCATATCCACCACACCCATGACACGGAAGTAGCCATCGTGCCGTTGAGCGGTGAAGGGGTGGTCAGAGTGGGGGGGGAGTCGCTCACGTTGGCGCGCGAGAGCGTGTTCGCCGGAAAGCCTCATGTGCTGTACGTGCCGCCATGGCAGGAGATTGCCGTCGAAGCCGCCAGCGATTTTGAGTTCACAGTGGGCGGCGCTCCGGCCAAAGGCAAGTATCCGGTGCGCCTGTTCGCGCCCGGCGAGATGAAATCGGAAATGCGTGGAGGCGGCGCGGCCTTAAGGCAAGTTAATCACATTTTGGCCGCGCCCCTTCCGGCTGAACGGTTGATTCTTTTTGAGGTGTACGTCCCCGGCGGGACGTGGAGCGGTTGGCCGCCGCACTGTCACGACGGCTACGGCGGATCGCCGCGCCTGGAGGAGGTTTATTATTATCGTTTCGCGCCCGCCTACGGTTTCGGTATCCATCGCAACTACCGGCGTGATAATGATTTCGATGAGGTGTTTGCGGTGCGCCATAACGAGGCCGTGTTGGTGACTCAGGGCTTTCATCCCACCGCCGCCGCCCCCGGTTCTAACATGTACTTCCTCAATTATCTGGCGGGCGATTTGCTCGACGAGTCCCGCGCCACTCCTCCGCTGGATGATGTAGACTTTGCCTGGATGAAGCAGGATTGGGAAGGGAAGCGAATGCGACTCCCGATTGAAGTCGTTGGTGAATAGCATGAAGAACCGGGTGTCCATCGGGGCTTCATTGGCGTGCGCGAACTACAGAAATCTAGAAAAGGATATTCGGGAGCTTGAGCAGGCCGGAGTGGATTCCATTCATTTTGATGTGATGGATGGACACTTCGTCCCCAACTTTGCCCTCAACCCCGACATCCTCCGGATGACACGGGAACTGACCGCCCTGCCCGTCGACGTTCATTTGATGGTCGCCAACCCCGAAACCTACATTCCTGTCTTTGCGAAGGAAGGTTGCAACACTATCACCTTTCATCAGGAGGCCACTCCGCACTCGCAACGCGAACTGACGCGGATACGGGACCTGGGCCTGAAATCCGGTTTGGCCCTCAATCCGGCGACGCCCCTCGGTGTGTTGGCGCATGTTCTTGCGGATGTGGACGTAGTTCTGATCATGACGGTGAATCCCGGTTTCGCCGGGCAGTCGCTTGTCCCCGCCACCATCAACAAGATAAGCAGTTTGCGAAACGAATTGGATCGGCAAGGATGCAGGGCGGAGATTCAAGTGGATGGCAATGTGAGTTTCGAGAACATCCCCCGCTTGGTTGGCGCTGGCGCTACCATGTTGGTCGGCGGCACTTCGTCGATCTTTAGAAAAGGGCTGGGGATCGCTGAAGCGGTGCGGAAGACCTATGATGTGATCCCCGCCTGAACATTGCCGCTGTGCGAATGAGAAGGCCATGAAAATTGCAATTGGATGTGATCACGTTGGGCTTGAACTCAAAAAGGATCTCATGGAATTCCTCGATGAGCTCCAAATGGGGCATCATGATTTTGGAACTCACGACTCGCTGAGAACCGATTATCCGTTGTTCGCGGAGAAAGTGGCTCATGCAATCACGGATGAGGGCTTTGATCTCGGAATATTGATCTGCGGCACCGGGCTTGGGATGTCCATCGCCGCCAACAAGATCCCCGGTATACGGGCGGCGGCGTGCAGCGACACCTACTCTGCCCGCATGGCAAGACTCCACAACAATGCCAACATCCTTGCTCTGGGCGCTCAGGTCGTGGGCAAGGGTTTAGCCAGAAGCATCGTGAAAGAGTGGCTGTTTGCCGAGTTCGAAGGCGGCCGGCACCAGAAAAGAATCGATATGATCGCCTCGCTCGAACAAAGAGTTTCCCCATGAAAAAAACTACGCTCATCAACCCCGCGCTCTCTGAAGCCATTGCCAGCCTGGGCCATATGGATCGGCTGGTTATCGCCGACGCCGGTTTGCCCATTCCGCCGGAAACCCGGCGCATCGACCTCGCCTTGACCAAAGGCATCCCGACCTTCGCCGATACGTTGCGCGTCGTGCTATCCGAAATGCACGTTGAGAGCGCGATGATCGCTGAGGAGATGCTCACCGTCAGCCCTCATGTTTATGAGTTGCTCCGAACTGCCTTGCGGGATATTCCCATTGAGACGATGCCGCACACGGCCTTCAAGGAGCAAACGCGCTCGGCGCGGGCGGTGGTGCGCACGGGCGAGTATACGCCGTATGCAAATGTCATTCTTGTGTCGGGGGTGTGGGGTTTTGGATCCTAGCCCGAACCTGTGTTGCTCGCTGCGTTAACCTCAGTGCGGGATAAGAACGTCATTGCCAGGCGCGGTTTTCGCGCCGAAGCAATCTCATCGCAAAACAATGCGCCGCCGCTCATCGTGTCACTTCGATGGTGAAGAGGGCGATGTGATCGAGGATGGTGGTGCCGCTGGAGTCCTGCACTTGCAGGCGGGCGCCGTCGGCGGCGGAATACATCAGCGTCCACACTTCGTAAAAGCCGGGCGGCATATCATGAGGGAGGGCGAAGGCAATGTTGTGCCGGATGATCTCTCCGGCTCCCCACGAGATCGTGGGCCAGAATCCGTTGACGGGAAAGCTATCGTCCTGCGCGGCCACTGCGCCATCGGGCGTGATGAGGTAGGCGCCGATTTTGTAATCGGCGCCCGGCGCGGTGACGGCCTGCCATTGAGTGGAAATGTTCAACACACTGCCGGGGCGCACCCGGCCTTCGGGCGAGGCATCCCAGCCGATCAGCGCGATCGTGTCGCCGAGCCGGTAGTTGGCGGGATGCGCGGCGGGCGCTGAAAAGGCAGGCGCGGCGCTGGCGGTGGAGAATCGAACGAGGCGCACCGCCGGGCCGAACTCCTGCACGCCCGCGTAATAGAACTCGCGGGTCATCCACCATTCCATCGGGCGCGGCGATTCGGGCGTGAAGGGGCCGTGCTCCATGATGAGCAGTGTGGTTTGATGCAGGCGGGCGAAGTTGCTGGCCACGCTGTGGGCGTCGTTGTTGAGCAGGGTGAGTGGGTCGGTGGAGGGCGGCGGCGGCGGCTGATCGGGGGCGAGCAGCTCGTTAGGATTGAGTTCGAGTGTGTACCACAAGGTGTGGCCTTTGTAGTAATTGAGCATGAACTCGAAATAGGCGCGATTGTTGAGGAGGATGATCGGGTCGGGGGAGGTGTCGGCCTTGAGCGCGGCGTTGAGTTGATGCAGTTCTTCGTTGTTGCCCTTGTATCGTTGATCGTAATAGATCGCGCGCAGACTGAACCATGTCACCGCGCCGGCAGCGATGAACCCGCCCAGCGCCGCGCCGAGCATCGCCCGGCGTTTGATCGTTTCGCGGGTGAGGGCCAAGCCCATCGCGCCCACAAACACTGCTGACAATCCCAACGTGAGGATGGGAACCGTCCACGCCGGGCCGCCGGGCAAGGCCAGTACCCACGCAAAGTCGGGCGGCTTCACGCCCATCAATCGCCAATGGCCCAGCACTGCCGAGTAATACGGATCCCACAACCCAATCGTCCACGGACCGTCGGGCCTCACCGAGCCGAGCACGTCGTAAAAATCTTGCGGGCGGATTGCCACCGCGCCGATCTGCACGGCGACGCCGAGCGCGAACAATGCGGCCAGCGCGATCTTGAGCAGCCAGCCTTTGCGGTGAAGCGCGGCTTCGATGAGTGGGGCACAGGCAACGATGAGGAACGGCGTGACGGGCACCATATATCGCGGCCCCCAGTTTGTGCCGCCCCACCACATGATTCCGCGCACGAAAGCGTAGATGATGATGAAGGCGGCGAGGAGGATCAGCGGCCACGCCGTATCGAGCCGTTGGCGCCGGTCGCCGATGAACGGAGCCGCCAACGCCAACACGAGCATCGGCGAAAAGATAAACAGACTCTTGCCGGGGCTGATCACGAATCCCATCAAGCCATCTCGCGCCAATCCGGCGTGGCGGATCATCGCCGATAAACGCTCGGCTATGTCGAAGCGGCCGCCTAAAGACCCATACACGCGAAAGAAAAGCCAGAAGGCTATCGCCACAGCGGCAATCGTCGCGATCAGCGCGAAGGCAATGCGCAGCCAATCCATTCCGTTGCGGCGAATATCCGGCAACTGCGGCAATAGTATGAGCAACAGCAACGGCACGCCGAACAACGCAATCTCTTTGGTGAGGATACTGATCAGAGTCAGCACGGCGGCGGCGGCCAACCACCCGGAGGCGGCGAGCCCTTTTTCGGCGAAGGCGTCGCGCCAGCGCAAAAGGGCGTAGGCAGTGGCAAAGAGGGTGAGAGTCGCTAACGGTTCGCGGAAGAAAGTTTTGGCGTACGGCCAAGCGATGGTGCTGAGGCCGAAGGCCAGCCCGCCGGCCAGCGCAGTGGCGCGGCTGAAGCTCAATTGCCGAATGCACAAAAACACAAGCGAGCCGGTGAGCGCCGTGACGAGAGGGTTGAACAGCAATGTGGCGTGAACATTGCCCACGCCGTCGAACGAGTTCGCCAGCCAATAGACTCCGGCAGCCAGCAGCGGCTGTATCGGCTCGGCTTGAGAGGCGCCCGGCCACACGAGATCGGCCGTTTCGCTCAACTCGATACTGCCGTGCCGGGCGATGCTTTCGGTGGCGTCGAACAAAAACATCTCATCGTCGCTCACAAAAGTAAGCGAGGCGGTGAGGAGATAAACGCAGAACAACAGCCCGGTGAGCGCGGCCAGCGCCAAGCCGTCGGCGGCGGTCAGCGCGCGGCGCAATGCGCGTTCATCCATGGGCATTCCCGGAAATGGGTTGAGGCGCTCCGCGCACGCGCGTGCGCGTGAGCCATATGCGGCTGAGGGCGTCGGCCACTTGGCGGCTCTGTTTGAGATCGACGGCGGCGTGCCACAAGTCTTTCGCTCCCTCCGCCGTTTCAGCGGCGATCACATGCGTGATGAGTCCCGGCCCGGCGGCGCGTTCGATCTCGGCCAGCGCCGCCGCCGGATCGGGGTGGGCCAGCACCCGCGCGCGTTTGGATCGGCGGAGGGCGCGATTGATTTCTTCCAACGTCAACGTGGGCAAGACGTTTTCACTCATGTCGCCGCCGATGACGATCAGATCAGTTTGCTGAATGGCGGTGAGCGCGTGCTCGTTGACATCACCGTTCGGTTCGGTCGTCGCCACCACTCGACCGCGCATTTGCAACGCCGCTGAAGCCACATTGATTTGTTCAGCGATTGAGCCATTGGCGGAAAAGGCGGACGACCCGGCGATGACGGCGCGAGTTGCATCGGGGTGTTCGGCTAACACGGCGAAGCAGGCGTGCAATCGCTGGAGTGGCATTTGTCCTCCCGCCGGAGTCGGAGTCACCAGCATGAACACGGTGCGGCTCACGGCTATTGCGCCTTCGAGCAATGGCAGCATCGTTTCGCCGCCGCCGATGAAGGTGATTCGCAAGTCAGGTCGGAAGCGCGAGCCGGCAGGCTGGCGATAGATTTCTTCGAGCGTCCACAACGTGAATGCGCCCAGCAAAAGGAGGCCGACGAAAATTGTGTTGGCGATCTCCGGTGTGGCTTGAGTGATGAGCACGGTGAGCACGCCGAGCGCCGCGCCCACCGTGTATAGCGCGATCACCACGCGGCGGTGGCTGAGGCCCAGCCGCGCCAAACGATGGGAGGTGTGATCGGCGCCCCCTTGAGTGACGGATACCCGCCGCCGGAGTCGTGAAAGGGTGACGAGGGTGGTGTCGAAGATCGGCAGGCCGAGAACGACGATCGGCGCCATCCACGTCGAATAGGGGTTGATGCCTGGAAAGTTCAATTTGATTCCGAGCACGGCCAGCATGAATCCGAGAAGCAGGGATCCGGTGTCGCCCATGAAGGTGAGAGCGGGTTGGAAATTGTAAACGAGGAAGCCGACGCACGCGCCCAACAGCGCCGCCGCCAAACTGGATACGAGCGCCTGCCCGTTGAGCGCGGCCAGCATCAAAAACGATCCCGCCGCCACTGCCGCCACTCCCGCCGCCAGCCCATCCATGTTGTCCATGAAGTTGAGGGCGTTGCAGATGCCGATGATCCAGAAAAGGGTGAGGGCAAGATCGAGCCAAGCGTTGTGAAACAAACGGGCCTCGACTCCGCCCGCCACCAGAATGAGCGCGGCCAGCACTTGCCCCAACAGTTTTGCGGCGGGGCCGAGTCCCACGCGATCGTCGATCAGCCCAACGGCGGAGATGACGGTGCCGCCGATGATGATGGCCGCCAGTTCGCGGAACTCACTGCCGCGCCCGAAGACCAGCAGGCTCACCACAAACGCCAGCCAGATCGCCACGCCGCCCATGAGCGGAATGGGGACGATGTGTGTTTTGCGCGAGCTGGGCGCGGAGACGAAGCCGATGCGCCGGGCCATCACCAGCGTGAGCGGCGTGCCAATGAAGGCAATGAGCCCGGCGGCAATGGCGACGAAAACGAATTGAGACATCCGAAAACTCAAATCTCAAACTCCAAACTTCAAAACCCCGCTTTGAACTTTGGAGTTTGAAGTTTGGAGTTTGAAGTTTCTTCCATCAAAGAGTCGTACACCTTCTCCATCTCCTTGAACAATCGCTGTTGCGAGAACCGTTCCAACGCTTCGGTTCGAGCGCGGGCGGCGATTGGCTCGCCAGCGCGGAGGGCGGCTTTAACTGACTCGGCCAGCGCGGCGGCGTCGCCGCTCGGCGCGAGCCAACCCGTCTCGCTGTGGCGCACCACATCGGACACGCCGCCCACATCGGTAGCCACCACCGGCACGCCCGCCGCCATGGCCTCGATGAGCGCAACCGGTGTGCCTTCGTTGAGCGAGGTGTTCACCACCACCGAAAGTTGCAAATAGACTTCCGGCAGATCGCGCCGCCAGCCGGTGAAAGTGATTCGGTCGCCCAAGTCGGCGGCGGACTTTTCGAGTTCGCCGCGCAGTTCGCCATCGCCCACCACCATGAATCTGCCGGGAAAGCCGTCGGCGATCATGCGCCGGGCCGTCTCCAAAAAGAGAGCGTGATTCTTAATGGGCGCCAGCCGCCCGACGATGCCAACGACCGGCGCCCCGCCCGGAGTCCGCTTCACTTGCGCGAACGGCGCGAGATCGAGTCCCAACGGAATCGATATGATTTTTTCCGGCGGCGCAATGCCGAACTCAATCAGCTCATCGCGCACGCGCGCGCTCACTGCGATCAATCTATCGGCCAAATGAGCCAGTGCGCGCTCCGTAACCACTGCCATGCGCGAGCCGAAGGCGCCCCAATACCCGCGAAAGGTGTGGCCGTGAAAAGTGTGCAACACCACCGGCACACCGGCCAGCCGCGCGGCCACGCGCCCCACCGCGCCCGCTTTGGCCGTGTGCGTGTGAACGATGTGCGGGCGATAGCGGCGCATTAAGCCCCACAATTTTATCAGGGTTACGGCGTCGGCCAGAGGAGAGATCTCGCGCCCCATTTCGGGAATCACTTGCCAGTTGAGATCGCGGGCGAGATCGCTCATGTCGCCCTCGCCGGGGCCAAT
>Ga0194120_10002998_pt1 | contig 28243 bp, 24 predicted proteins | sample TA2MahCa65mmetaG_FD_148642 | JGI IMG/M metagenome (GOLD analysis project Ga0194120, IMG submission 148642) | Freshwater microbial communities from Lake Tanganyika, Tanzania - TA2015019 Mahale Deep Cast 65m | ecosystem: Environmental > Aquatic > Freshwater > Lake | place: Tanzania: Lake... | reverse complement strand
CGGTCATGGCGTGGGCGGGCGTCCAGGTGAGCGTTTAATCAAGCGAATCGGCATGCCGATGAGCGACGATACGATTCTGCGCTGTCTCAAGCGACGGGTGAAGGCGCGCGGCTCCGAAAGGAAAACGTGAGTCGTGGGCGTCGACGATTGGGCATGGCGCAAGGGCTCGACTTACGGGACCATCATCGTGGACTTGGAACAACGGGAGGTAGTCGATCTTTTTCCGGAGCGCGCCGCCGGCATGACTGCGGATTGGTTCAAGAAGCATCCTGGCGTGGAGATCATCAGCCGCGATCGCTGCGGTTCGTTCGCCCAAGGCGCGCAGGAGGGTGCGCCGAAGACGCGGCAAATCGCCGACCGGTTTCACATTGTGAAGAACATGCGCGAGGCCATTCAGATCCAACTCAGCCGCGCGCCCGGATTTTGCGCCCGTCCTTTGTTGCCGACGGACGGCGAAGAGGTCGCCAGCGTGAGAGATAAGCACGGCGGCGCCGAGCACCGCCGCCTCACCAGAATCGCGAACCAACGTTCAAGGCAAGCGGTTTTCGACCACGTTCGCGCGCTCTGGAGCGAAGGCAGATATGTCCGTGAGATCGTGCGACAAACGGGGTTCGATCGCCGCACGATCGCCAAATGGATTCGAGCAAATACGCTTCCCGAACGGAGCGCTTCGGCGCCTAAGACGACGTCGCCGCGACATTTCGAAGATTATCTATCACGTCGCTGGTCAGAAGGTTGCGTGCGCGGCCGTCGCCTTTTCCAGGAAATCAAAGCGCGCGGTTACACAGGAAGTTTTTCAAACCTTGAGCGACTTTTGGCGAAATGGCGCAATCCAAAAAGCAAGACGGTGAATTTGAAGGCCACGACGGCTGTTCCGAATCCACGACCTGTCGATCCCGCGACGGGACGTTCGATATCGCCAATCGTGGCTGCGGCGCTGTGCATCAAGCCGCGGGGAATGCTGACCGCCAATCAAGCTGCGAAAGTCGATGCGCTGAAAAAGGATTGGCCAGAACTCGCCAACATGCGTCGACTCGCCATGCGATTTAGAGGATGCTCAAAAGCAAGAGCGTCGGTAAACTCGGCTCGTGGCTGAAAGACGCTCAGAAGTCAGGCTTATATGCGATGCAACGTTTCGCGCGCACGGCGCAAAGAGACATCGACGCGGTGAGAAATGCGATCACTGAGCCTTGGAGCAACGGCCAGACGGAAGGACAGATCAATCGATTGAAAGCGCTAAAACGAACGATGTATGGTCGAGCTGGACCAGAACTCCTCCGGGCGCGCCTGCTTCCTGCGTAGTGACTGCCGCAACAGGAAGTGAGGAAGACCCCATTTCTTGACAATCAAGAATTTACGCCCGCCAATTGATTTATGATTGATGAACGGACACGCTCAAGATACTCGATATGCGCGGTCATCGCGGGTGTCGCTTGTCTGTTCATTTTGCAAGGACTTGCCTTCGCCGCTTCTCACAACTGCGCAGAAAAAGCCCAAGTCGGCGCCGGCGCCAGCATCGCGGACTTTTTGGCCGGCGAGCATTGCGGCGTGCATCGCGACGATGGGATGCCGGCGCAGGAGCGCAAGACTATTCTCAGTGCTGTATCTTTTGCGCGGTTAGCGGGCGTGACGCGTTGGTCGTTTTGATCGCCGCGTCGTTCAGTATCGCTTCTTACTCGGCGCCCTTGGCGAGCGTTTCCATCGTCCACCTCTTCGCCGACAATCCAGAGGGGCATCCCCAAGGCTGGGCAAGCTCCTGGTCTTCGCGCGCGCCACCTTTCTTCTTCTGACCGATCGAAGGTGAGCCTGACGGTCCGGCTCATTTCCAATCGATTTGCGCGAGCGCCGTACGCCGCATCAGGAGTTTTTTTCCGATCTCTCCCTCCATACTCTTGCGCGCCGTTTCCGCGAGCGCACTCACGCTCGCGTTCGCCGCAACCCCGTCTTTGCCCAGGACGCATCGGCTGATGCGTCGCCTAGGCTCAAAAGTTCACGGCCTCAGCCGCCATCTACATGGATGAGAAGGGCGACTCGCACGCGGGGCATGGAAGCGTTGGCGCCGGGGGCGGAACGCATGAAAGAGAAATGAAAGGCAAGGGCCGTACGGCCATACCAGCGGGCGTTCATGGCGCTCATATGGTCGCGGCCGGAGTGGTGCGGATCGCCTACTCGCCGACATATATGGAGATGCGGGGCAATTATACCGGATCGTCGACGATCGCGCCGACAACCCTTGTCACGACGATTCCCTATGTTCCAAATAGCGTCTACAGCCTCCATCCGCCTCCGGCGCGGACGCTGCGCGTCGCCCCTGAAAACATGAAGATGCAAATGCACATGTTTCACTTGCATTAGGGGGTCACCGATTGGTTCAACATAGGGGTGATGGGCTCGGTGTCCGACAGGAACATGAGCATGACGCCCTTTAAGGGACAGAGCGGCGTGACGCCGCTCGGATCGACCACGACTGCGACCCAGGGCTGGGGCGATATTTCGATCCAGGGACTCGTCCGCCTCCACCAGGATGACATTCACCACGTGCACGTGAATCTCGGCCTCAGCCTGCCAACAGGAAGCATCGGACAGGAGATGGTCCACCTGCATCCTACGATGCTGTGGTCGCAAATGCGGGGCTTTGATGGGCTGCAACTCGGGACTGGAACATATGATGCGTTGTTTGGCGTCACCTACACAGGGAGGCTGGATGCATGGTCCTGGGGCGCTGTCTACCGCGGACGAATGGCGCTCAGCGACAATAACGCAGGCTACCACAGGGGTCCTTGGAATGAGACATCCGCCTGGGGCGGCTATGAGATCTTGCCGGGCCTCAGCGCGACAGGGCGCGTGGCGGCCACGATATGGGACCGCATCTACGGGCATGATCAACTGATCTACGGCGCGCAGCAGGGCGCCGTTCCCTATTATCAAGGCGGCGAACGCGTCAGGCTTCTTGGCGGGGTGGAGCGCCTTGTGAAGCTCCAGAGCCTGAAGCCAATCCGTATCGCGGTCGAAGCGGGCGCGCTCATCTACCAGCGCTTGAATGGGCCTCAGCTGGGCGAAGCATGGGAGCTCAACACTGTGTTTGGATTCGGCTTTTAGCGGGAGGCCTGTTTGCGGCCAAAGCGTCGCGAACGGGAAGCTTTGGCGGCTGTGCTTAACGCAATCCATTGGAGGCCAATAGAACCATGCAAGTGTCAACAATGAAGATCAAGTTCGGCGACTTGAAGATGGGTGAGCGAGCCCGCGTGACAGGCTTTGAGCGCGGCGACACCGCCCATCGACAAAAATTACTGTCCATGGGGCTAACGCCAGGCGCCGAATTTACCGTCATGCGGGTCGCTCCGCTCGGCGATCCTGTCGAGGTGCGAGTGCGAGGGGCCGATCTCAGCTTACGCGGCGATGAAGTATCGGCCCTATTGATCGAGCGCATCGCCGGCGAATCGAAGGTCGATCAGAAAGATACGATAACGATCGCCATCGCCGGCAACCCGAACTGCGGCAAGACCACGCTTTTCAACGGTCTGACAGGAACCAATCAGCGCGTTGGCAACTGGGGAGGCGTCACGGTCGAGAAGAAGGTGGGAGAGTTTGAGTTTGCGGATCAGCGCTTCCGGGTAGTGGATATGCCGGGGATTTATTCCCTGGACACTTACGATGAAGCGACGTCCGTGGATGAGCGGATCGCACGAGATTACGTTCTCTCCGGCGAAGCTGACCTGATCATCAATATCATCGACGCCTCCCATCTCGAACACAGCCTCTATCTGACGACGCAGTTGCTGGAAATGTCGGCTCCTGTGGCGGTCGTCCTAAACATCATGGACGACACTGATGGCGGGGGCGCGCAGCTTGATGTCGACGCCATCCAACGTCGATTAGGTTGCCCAGTCGCAGCGATCGTCGCCACAAGGCGCAAACAAATAGAAAGCCTCAAAGCTGACGTTCAGCAATGGGTCCACGAGCGAAATTTATCATCCTTCTCCATCGACTATCCGCCAGTGATCGAAACGGCGATCTCGGAACTGTCCTTAATGATCCGGGAAACGTCGACAACAAGCCGCTTGGACGACCGTTGGTTGGCTTTGCGCCTGTTAGAGGGCGACGGTTTCGCAATGCGTCTGGTCACACCGGCGGTGAATGAGGCGTATGCGCGGCTGGCCAACGGAATTCTGCAAGAGATGGGCGACGAAGCCGATACGATCATCGCCAATAGCCGTTATCAGTTTGCTCATATGATCGCCGAGGAGGCGCTGCCCAAACGCGCCGTCATCGGCTCCAGCACATCGGACCGGATCGATCGTGTGGTGCTGAACCGCTTTCTCGGCATTCCCATTTTCCTTGGCGTCATGTACTGCCTGTTCTGGTTCACCGTTCAGCTCAGTCGGGCTTTTCGGCCGTTCTTCGTTTTACTTTCCGAGACGTTGTTCGTCGAAGGCCCCAGATATCTCCTCGGGACGATCAATACGCCCACGTGGCTCACCGCCCTAGTCGCCGACGGGCTCGGCAACGGCCTTCTTCAGGTGGTGACCTTCATTCCGATCATTGGCTTCCTCTATCTTTTCGTTTCGGCGCTCGAAGAATCGGGCTACATGGCGCGCGCCAATTTCGTCATGGATCGGCTCATGAAGTCGCTGGGCCTTCCAGGGAACGCGTTTATCCCGATGGTGGTGGGTTTCGGGTGTAATGTGCCCGCCATTATGGCGACGCGCACGATGGAGCGCCCGCGGGATCGGATCGTGGCGGTGCTGATGAGCCCGTTCATGAGCTGCGGCGGGCGCTTGGCGGTATACACGGTCTTCGCCGCCGCCTTTTTTCCTGAGCACGGCCAATTCGTGATCTTCGGCTTTTATCTTCTCGGCATCGTTTTCGCGATGATCACATCCGTCCTCATGAAGTTCAGTTTGCTACCGGAAGAGCGCTCGCTGCACGTGCTGGTATTGCCATCCTATCATTGGCCCAAGCTACGCAATGTGTTGATCAATGCGTGGATACGCCTCAAGATGTTCATCTTTCGCGTAGGCAAATTCATCATCCCCCTGGTGCTTCTCGTGAAGGTGTTGAGCGCTTGGGGGACCGACGGCTCGTTCAACCAGAAACCGATCGAGGAATCCGTGCTGGCCGCTGGAGGACGGGCGATCACTCCGGCCCTGGCCCCGATGGGCGTTCAACAAGACAATTGGCCGGCCACGGTAGCGCTCTTTACCGGGGCTCTGCACAAGGTCGTGATCGTGAGCACGCTCAGCTCGATCTATCCTGGAGCAGGCCCAGCACATGCCGCCGGCTGCGGCGGAGCCGGTCAAAGAACCGCTCGTCCCTGACGAAGCTCAGCAAAGCGCGCCCGCCGCAGCTATGAGTCCGCCGGAAACAAAGGCGGTTGAAGCTGAGCGTCCGGGCACAGCCTCAGGCGCCGGCCAAGAGCACCAGCAGAGCGCTTCGACAGCCGTTTTGGAGGAGCCAAAGACAGCTGGCTCCGAGCATCAAAATCAAAATCCGAGCCAAGACATTCGGCAAAGCGAACGGTCAGAAGCCCATCCGGCGCAAGCCCAGGCACCCGGTGTCTCGAACCATCTGAGACAGGCGCCGCGCCAGGAGATCGCGCAGGACGGCGGTGGCGGCGTTGGCGAGAAAGAGGCGAGAGCGCTGGTCACAGCGCTGTGGCGGCGCACAGCCACGGCAAAAGAGTTTGTCGCCGCGGTCACAGGAGCGGGATGGGTTCTTGCTCGAGGAGATCGACACAACCTTATTTTAATCGACCCTAAAGGCGGAGCGCACTCACTTCGGTCAAGCATCGACAGCGTCAGCGCAAAGGTTATCCGCAAGCGCATGGCGAGGCTCGATCCAACGAGCTTGCCGCGCGTCAATGAGGCGCAGGCGAAAGTGCGGGCCGTCATCGCCCAGGAACAGGCGCGGACAGCGGCTGAGCGCGTCCCGCCGGTTGCGGTGGAGCGAGCGCCGGACGCCGTGCATGCTAGAGAGCAAATGTCGACGACGATCGAGCACTTGCCGCCGACTGTGACGGAGCGCGCGCCGCCGACGGTCGCCGAGCATGCTGACCAGGCATCGAAGCGTCACGTTCAACAAGGCGGCCACCCGGGCGTAGGCCTGCAGCACGCCCGGCCCAAGGAGGCGCAAGGCTTCGACCTGCTGGGACGGTTAGATCGGGCGGCTCTGACCATTCCACAAAACCTCAAAGCGCTGGTGGGCCTAGCCAAACCGGTGCGCCTTCACGGAGCGAGGGCCGGCCTCGCCCCGGCCTTGGCGACCAAGTTCGATGGCCAAGTCGGAGCGCTCGCCTATCTCATCTTGCTCCTATGCTACCCATGCATAGCGACCACGGCTGCAACCGCGCGCGAGACTAACCACCGATGGACAAGTTTCATGGTGTTTTGGACCATGAGCCTCGGCTACGGCGCCGCCGTCCTTTTCTACCAGATTGGAACTTTCGCCTTGCATCCGTACTTATCGGCCGCATGGATCGTGGGCGTCGTGACTTACTTCGTCGTTCTGGGCGCGGCGAGCTCCTACGTTGGGCCGCAGCCGAGGACCGTCCCTGCGAACCCGAACGGATCCTCGACTGGCACGTGCTGTGGCTGATCAAGGATGAAAGCGCCGGTCGAGGAGCGGGACAGCGACGGAAATGGCGCAAGTGGGGCGGCAAGAGCAGCGACCTGGGGGCTAAAGCCTGATGCTCATGGAGGTCAAAGACTATCTGGCGTCGCGGAGGGAAGCGTCCGTCCGCGACGTCGCCGCACATTTTTCTATTTCTCAGGAAACAGCGCGCGCCCTGCTTGAGCACTGGGTGCGCAAGGGCAAGGCCTCCCGGCTTAGCCTGGAACAGTGCCGACAGTGCGCCCTTCACTGCGGCAAATCGTGGGAAGCGTATCAATGGCTTGAGCAGAAGGCAGAATACCCCCGGTGAACATCGACACACAGGAGCCGGGTGTTCGCTCAATGACCTGCATGCTGTAACGCCAAACCGCGCAGACCAGCCGCTGGGGCGGACCAACTTCGTTCACAGATCAATCTGGCGCGCGTGAAAGCAGCGCAGTGGCAATACATTTGGTCGTCAACGAGCGCCTCTAATAGCGCGTGAGAGCGGCCGGCGCGCACCAGTTTGCAAGCTCGATCATACATACGGATAGGCGCTCGTTGTAATGAACTAGAGGTGTCAGCGACCAGAATGGTCAAGGCGTCCTCAAAGGCGTTACAGCAACCATTCCTGACGCGATTGAGCAAGGAGATTTTTGGGTCCGCAAAGCGGCTTGGTTGCAAGTCATCGCAAGACCGCCGCTATCTGAGACACCAAGTGTCGCCTTTCGAACTACAGCGAAATTGCAGCGCGATGACAGTTGCTACACGAAGTGCGGAACCCGCGAGCAAAGGATCAAAAACAGGGTAAAGGCGCGATCAAATGGACGCGGCTGTCAATTCGGTCGTTCGCTGCCAACGCCACCCGTCTCCAACTTCACGCGCTCGCTTACAATCTCGGCAACTTCCTGCGTATGCTGGCGACGCCCGAGCCGATCAAAGACTGGTCGATAGCGAGCCTATAGGAAAAGTCCATCAAAGTCGGCACGAAGATCGTCAGCCATGGCCGCTACGTCGGCTTCCAGATGGCTGAGATCGCCACTCCGAGGGATTTGTTTGCCGACATCCTGCGGCTCATTGCGGAGTTGCGACCGCCGCCCAATGCGGCGCTGGCTTGAAGCATCCGACTGTCATGCGTTCGAGGCCGGCCAAGCCAACGGGAGAGGAGTGCCTTGATGAGGAAATATCCGGCAATCTTCGGCGGCCCGCAGCGCGTCGGTTCGTTTCAACCCCACAGGCAGACCGCCGGAAAGGCTCTGGCTTGTCAAAAGCGACAAGGCGAGACAGGTTTGGACCCGAACCACCGGCCATCATCTGGTGAATGTCGGTCAAATGAGGTCCGAGCGCGACTCGGCGAGGATCTATGACGGGGACCGACTTTCACGACCTCGCCTCTGCATTCGTCACGCTGCTCGTCGTCGTGGAGCCTTTGGGGCTCGCGCCGATCTTCCTGGCGACGACGGCCCGACATAGCGAGCCGTCGCGCGCGCGGATCGCCATCCGCGCCTGCATTTACGCCTTCACTATCCTCGCCGGCGCCGCCTTCGGCGGCGAACGCCTACTCAGCGCCGTGGGCATTTCGCTCCCGGCCTTTCATATCGCGGGCGGTATACTGCTGTTTTCGCTCGCCTCCGAAATGGTTCTCGGCGTGCGCATCCGCCGCGAGGCCTATGCAGCCGCTCGGGCGGTAGAGGAAAACGGGCGCCATATCGCCGCCTTCCCCCTCGCTATACCACTGATGGCCGGGCCCGGCGCGATCACCGCGACGCTGCTGCTCGCCGGACAGGCCCGAGGCGACCCCACGAAGCTCGCAGCGCTCATTCTATCCATCACGGCGGTGATGCTGATCTGCTACCTCGTCTGCCGTTTGGCGGTGCGCGTCGAACGCATTTTTGGAACCTCCGCAAATATTGTCGTCGCGAAACTGCTCGGCGTTCTGCTCGCTGCGCTCGCGGTGCAGTTCGTTCTCGACGGCGTGCGGGCCCTGCTGCGCGGCTGATTCAGTCCGCCTGGGTCCACTCCTTGGCCAGATTAAAACCTATGCCAAGCAACGCTGGACCGAGGAAGACGCCGATCAGCCCGAAGGTCAGGAGCCCCCCGAGCACTCCAAGGAAGGTCAACAAAAAAGGCAGCTTGCCTTCCCGGCTCATAATGTAGGGGCGCAGAAAATTATCGATAAGACTGATCACGCTGACGCCGTAAACAAGCAGTCCGCCGCCCGCCCAGATTTTGTCATCTAGAATCAATGAAACGCCGGCGGGCAACCATATCAGTGGCGGCCCGATAGGCACGAACGAAAAGAAGAAGGTCAGCAGACCGAGGAACAACGCGCCTGGAACACCAGCGACAAGAAATCCAAGGGTCGCGAGGCCAGCTTGTGCCATGCCAGAGCCGAGGACCCCGTAAATAAAGGCGCGCGTCGTTCCGCCAGCGATTTCGATCAAGCTGTGCGCCCGCGGCCCCACCAAGCGCTCGGTCGCTTTCCACAAACGCTGTCCAAGATCATGACCGTCGCGATAGACAAAGAACGCGACGAGAAGGCTCAGGGCGACTTCCATCAATCCTCGCCCGAGCCCCGCCCCGGCCTTCAACAGCCAGTTCACGAGCTGGTTGATGTGAGGGCGCAGATCATTTAGGAGCGCGGTTGAGTCTCGTTGCGCGGCGATCCAATAGTCATAAAGCGACGCGCCGATCAACGGCAAATCCTTGATCCATTCCGGCGGCGCTGGTCGGCCTCGCGCGAGCAACTGGTTCACAGTATCGACGACGGAAAGAATATCGCGCGCTAGCAGGCTGTTGAAAAACCGTCCGGCTTCGCTTTGAAGACGGCCTCGTCGCCGCTGTCGTATTCGAACTCGATCTCGATAGCGCCGTCTTCGAGCAATTCGGCGTTGCCCTCACCGGAGACTTCGTTCATTTCGTCGGAGCCGATCCAGGTGAAGGCGATCGAGGTCGGGCCGTATTCGACGTCGAGGGTCGCCTGCATGGCGCCGAAGGCGATTTCGCCGCGGCCGTCGGCGCCGATGACGATATTCGCCGGCCCGCACAGATCGAGATAGGCTCGATCCCAGATGTCCGCCTCGACGATCCGCCAGCGACCGACGAGCTTGCAGCCGGCGGGAGCGCTCATGTCGGCGCCGCCATCAGTTTTGGCAGCCGCACCAGATTGTAGGCGACGGCCGCGAAGGTGAACGCCCAGCCGACCCGCTCGCGACCTCTGAATTTGGTCTGCTCCTGCCCAGCGATGGTCTTGATCCAGCCGAAGCCTTCTTCGATCTTCTTGCGGATGCGCTGGCTGATGGCGTAGCCCGCATGCCGCGTCGTGCGCGCGTCGATCGCCGAGGCGCGTCCGCTGGCGTTTTGCGCCACATGCGGCGTCACCTTCATCGCGCGCAACTCATTGACGAAATCCTCGGCGTCATAGGCCTTGTCGGCGCCGAGCGTGATAGCCCTCGGCCGATCGGCGCGCGGCTCGATCATGTGCAGCGCGGCGACGCGCTCGGCGTGGCCGTCCGCCGGCGTAAGGCAGGCGCCGACGAGGAGTGCGTGACGGTTTTCCATCAGAGCATGGCCAATGAAGCAGAGCTTGGCTTCCTTGCCGGGCCCTTTGCGATAGAGCCGCGCTTCTGGATCTGTCGTCGAGGCGTGCGTCTCGTTCGAGCGCTTCTCGCCGTGGAAATCCGCTTCCTTGTTGCGCCCGCCGCCCTCAGTCGGCGGTTCGTCCGCTCCGTCCTTGGGCTTGAAGCTCTTCATCGAGGCCCAGGCTTGGATCAGCGTGCCGTCGACCGAAAAGTGATCCGTGCTCAAAAGCCGCTTCACGCGCGGCTGCTCCAGGATCGCGTTCAGGAGTTTCACGGCGATGTCGCCCGCCAGCAGCCGGTCGCGGTTCTTCGAGAAAACCGAATGATCCCAAACCGGATCGTCAACGCCAAGACCCACGAACCAGCGAAACAGAAGATCGAACTCCAGCCGCTCCATCAGCTGGCGCTCCGAGCGGATCGAATAGAAAGCCTGTAGCAGCATCGCTCGCAGCAGCTTCTCGGGCGGGATCGACGGCCGGCCCATCGGGGAATAGAGCGCCGAAAACTCTTTCTCGAGCCCCGATAGACCTTCGTTCACAAGCTGGCGGATCGCCCGCAGGGGATGGGACTTCCCCACACGCGCCTCAAGATCGACATAGCTGAAAAGCGCCCCAGATCGCGCATCCCCACCCCGCATGATTCATCGTCTCCCGCACCGCCAAGGGAGTGAATCACACCGAGATTCTAAGGACCAGAGACTTTTTCAACAGCCTGCTAGGCTCGGAGCCACCACAGCAAAAGGCAGCAACAAAATCACGGCCGCCGAAGCGGTCATGATGAACGCTGCTATGGCTGGACGCCGGACGATCCGCAAAAGCCAAACATAGACAGGCCAAGTCGTGAAACACAAAATGCTCGCCCAAAGTATCGACGACAGGAAGGGCTTTAGCACAAAGAAGCAGCCGAGCGCGATTAGAGCGCCGACAGCGAGAGGCAAGAATTTTTCGACGCGATCGGTTAGCTGCATCTGATGTAAGTGGGGCGCCTGCCCCAATCTAGCTCGAAGACGCGGCAATAGTCGAGTGCGCGTTCTTGCAGACGATTCGGCGCAACGCAGGATCGCCAGAGCCGCCTCAATGGCCAAACGGCATGGTCCCGCGACAGCGACGACGCTCCCATCTTCGAACCGGCGCGCCACCCGAAGAAAACATAGGGCTGATGACCGCGTTACTCGCCGACGCCACCAATCTCGGTCTTGCCCTAACGGCGCGAAGCCCCAAGGTCAGTCATTCGAAATTCCTCTGGATCGCGGAATGGCATGTTCGCGACGAAACATATCAGGCCGCACTGGCATGCCTCACCGAAATAATACATTCGCAGCCATTCACAAGTGTCTGGGGTGACGGCGGCGCATCATGGTCGGATGGAAAATTTTTCAAGGCAGGCGGCCATGGCGAAGTCCACGCCGGTTACAACACCAAATATGGATCGGAGCCCGGTGTCAAATTTTATACGCATATCTCCGATCGCTACGCGCCGCTTCACACCAAGGTCGTTGCGGCGAACGCCAGTGAGGTCGCTCATATTCTAGACGGCCTGCTTCACCACGAATGCTCGCTGGATATCCGGGAGCACTATACCGACACGGCTGGCACCGTTGATCACGTGTTCGGTCTCTGCCATCTCGCGGGATTTAGATTTGCGCCGCGCATTCGTGATCTCGCCGCTCGCCATCTCTACGTCGCGGACGCGCACGCGACACATAAATCTCTCCACCCGATGATCGGCGGCGTTATCGACTTCCGTATCGTTGGCGAAAACTGGGATGAGACGCTGCGCCTCGCCGCGTCAATCAAAGCTGGAACAGTTGCGCCATCGATCCTAATGCGCCGGCTCGCGGCTTACCCGAAACAAAACGTGCTGGCGAAGACCCTTCGGGAAATAGGACAGCTCGAACGCACGCTCTTCGCCCTCGACTGGATCAGCGACCCCGCACTGCGGCGGCGGACAAATGCCGGCCTCAATAAGGGCGAGGCGCGGAACGCGCTTGCCAGGGCGGTGTTCTTTCATCGCCTTGGCGAAATCCGCGACCGAACATTCGAAAATCAACGCTACCGGGCCTCTGGCCTCAATCTCGTCGTCTCGGCCGTCATCCTTTGCAATACGGGCTATCTCAGCCACGCTGTCGCCGAACTGCGCTCCAGCGGCGAACGAATCTGTGTTGATCTGCTCGCTCATATCGCGCCGCTTGGAGCACATCACCTTCAGCAGCGAATATGTTTGGCCGACTGATCTGCTCCGAAACGCATTCCGACCCCTCCGCAACCCGCGGTCCGAGCTACTCGACGCAGCTTAGGTACGATTATGGACTGGCCCGCCTCTCTGTCAGGAGTCACTTTGGCTGGGTCTGCGTCACTTTACGTGCTTTGCATTGCCAAAGCGGAGCTTGGCGTCTCAATAGCGCGTGACGAAAAAAACGAATTTGTCCTTTGGACCGGGACTGGTCGTCCGCAGCGTTGTATTTCGGGAGAACCGGTGGTTCGTATCGGCGGACGGAGCCGGGCGCGGTCATCGGCGCCGACGGGCGCGGCGAAAGGCGTCGATCCCCGACAAGTAGAGGACGTCGATCTTAATCTCCTAAAACTTAGTTGCCCCCACGACCTTGCATGCTCTCGCGGATAAATCGGCGCATGTCGGCATTCGGGGGGCTTGCTTCCCGGAGGGAACTTTATCGCGGATGCCAGGACTATTGGAGTTCCATCTGGGCGTCTTCTCGATGACGGCGCTATTGGACCTTCCGTCGGCCGATCACCATTGCGTTAGGCGTTCGACTCTGCGCAGCGATTCATGACTATTCCGGCGCGGTGCCATCGCCGTGCATATCGGCGGCCGATCAAGCCTGCGGGCAAAGAATTCGAAGCCGTGGGTGCGTTGCGCTCCGCCGCCCGACGAAGGATATTAGAGCGCTGCGGCGAACCGGACCTCAGCCTCGAGCGCGTGATTCTGACACCGTGAAAAGGCCTTGAAATTTCGTTATCGAAACGGCTATTGAAGGAATGAGTTGCAATGGAGCGGATCTGGTTGAAAAGTTACAGCGCGGGCGTTCCTGCGGAAGTCGATGTCGGCGCCTATCGCTCCATCGTCGACATTCTTGAGCGAAGCGTCGCGAAATTTTGGGACAAGCCGGCATTTATTCAAATGGGCGCGACGCTCACATACGCCGAAGTCGATCGCCTGTCCCGCGACTTTGCCGCCTATTTGAGCGAGGAACTTAAACTTGAAAAAGGCGCGCGCGTCGCGCTGATGATGCTCAATATCCTTCAATATCCGATCGCGCTGCTCGGGGCGCTCAGGGCGGGATATGTCGTGGTCAATTGCAATCCGCTTTACACTGCGCGGGAGCTTGAGCGGCAGTTGGCGGATTCCGGCGCCGAAGCTGTCGTCATCATCGAAAATTTTGCGTCTGTTCTGCAAGAAGCGCTCCCCCGGACGGCGATCAAGCATGTCATCACGACGCGGATCGGCGACATGCTGAGTTGGGGTCGAGGAGCGCTCGTCAATTTCGTCATAAAATATGTCAAGGGCCTCGTGCCGGCATGGAGCATTCCGGGCGCGGTGGAGTTTCGGACCGCGTTGCGGCGGGGCGCGAATCTCGCTTGGACGGGGCCATCGATAGAGCCCGACGACATCGCCTTTCTGCAATATACCGGCGGAACGACTGGCGTGCCGAAGGGCGCGATGCTGTTGCATCGTAACATTGTCGCCAATCTCCAGCAGCATCACGCGCATTTGCACGCCGTGCTTGGGGAAGGGCGCGACGTGGTGATTACGGCTATTCCGCTGTTTCACATCTACGCGCTGACGGTCAGCTGCCTGCTCGCAATCAAGATCGGGGCGATCAATGTGCTGATCGTCAATCCGCGCGACATATCCGGGCTCGTGAAGGAGCTGAAGAAACACAGATTCACCTGCTTTCCCGGCGTCAACACCTTGTTCAGGGCGCTTCTGGATAATCCTGAATTCGCGCGGCTGGATTTTTCCAGTTTGAGCATCGCCGCCTCGGGCGGCTCTGCGTTGCAGAAGGCGGTGGCGACGAAATGGAAGGCGATAACGGGCAAGACGCTGATCGAAGCCTATGGCCTGACCGAAACCTCCCCCGTCGTGACGTGCAATCCAACGGACCTGATCGAATTCAACGGCTCATGCGGCGTTCCGATTCCCTCGACCGAAGTCGCCATCAAGGACGATCATGGCGCCGACCTGCCGATTGGAGAAGCCGGCGAACTCTGCGCGCGCGGACCGCAAGTTATGAAAGCCTACTGGAAAAAGCCCGAGGAGACGGCGAAAATTATGACCTCGGACGGCTTCTTACGGACCGGCGACATCGCGACGATGGACGAGAACGGCTTCGTGCGCATCGTCGATCGCAAGAAGGACATGATCAATGTTTCCGGCTTCAAAGTCTATCCTAATGAAGTGGAAGAAGTCGTTTCGATGCATGCCGGCGTGCGGGATGTCGGCGCGGTCGGCGTTCCCGATCCGGTTTCTGGAGAGGCTGTCAAAGTGATCGTCGTAAGGCGTGATCCGTCCTTGACGGAGACCGAACTCAGGACGTACTGTCGCAAATATCTCACGAGCTACAAGGTTCCTCAGATCATCGAGTTTCGAGACGAATTGCCAAAAACGAATCTGGGCAAGATTCTGCGGCGGGCGCTGCGCGACTAGGGAATGAGGCGCGACGACGCGCAATCATTGGAGGCGTTGGGATGCCAGTCCACAATGCCGAAATCGCCGCGATGTTCGACCAGGCGGCGGAGTTCCTTGAGATCAAGGGCGACAATCCGTTTCGCACGCGCGCCTATCGGCGCGCCGCGCGGGTTATAGAGGGTCTTCCCAGGAGCGTGGCGACGATGTTGCGCGCGGGCGAAGACATCGCCGAACTGCCAGGGATTGGCGAGGATCTGGCGGGCAAGATCGCGGCGATTGTCGAGACAGGCAAATTCGACCTGCTGGAGTCGCTCAAACGCGAGCTTCCCGGCGACCTCGGCGAAATTGCCGCCATTCCCGGCCTTGGCCCGAAGCGCGTCAAATTGCTCATTGAGAAGCTCGGCGTTCGTTCGCTCGAGGACGTTCGCCGCGCCGCCAAGCGAGGCCGATTGGGCGAGCTTCGCGGCTTCGGCCCCAAGCTTCAGCAGAATATTCTCGTGGCACTGGCCAAGCCCGTCGCCGCGAAGCGCTTCAAATTGCCCTTCGCCGAAGCGGAAGCGGCCGCGTTGATCGATTGGCTCAGTCGCGGCTTGGATGGCGGCCGCGTCGTGCCAGCTGGCAGTTTTCGGCGCCGTCGCGACACCGTGGGCGATCTCGACATTCTCGTGACGACTGCCCATGCGGTGGCGGCAGGCGACCGGCTCGTCCAATACGAAAATGTTGCGGAGACGCTCAACCATGGCCCGACCCGAACGACTGTTGTCCTGCGCTCGGGGATTCAGGTCGATCTGCGCGTCGTCAAGGAAGAGAGCTACGGCGCCGCCCTGATGTATTTCACTGGTTCAAAGGCCCATAACATCGCTCTGCGCAATATCGCCGTCGATCGCGGATGGAAGCTCAACGAATATGGCTTATTCGAGAAGAACCGGGCCGTCGGCGGCGAAACCGAGGAAGGAATTTACAAGAAGCTCGGTCTTCAATTCGTTCCGCCGGAATTGCGCGAGGACCGGGGCGAAATCGCGCTCGCGCAGAAGAATGCGCTGCCCAAACTCGTGCAACTGTCCGACATTCGCGGCGACCTCCATGTCCATTCGAATTGGAGCGACGGAAACGCTTCGGTCGCCGAGATGGCGCAGGCGGCGCAAGCGCGCGGATACGCCTATATGGCTTTGACCGATCATAGCCGGCGCGTGACGATCGCCCATGGGTTGGATCGCGCCCGCTTGTCGCGCCAGATCGACGAGATCGATCGTTTCAACGCCAAATTGCGCGGCTTCACCGTGCTGAAGGGCGTCGAGGTCGACATTCTCGCCGATGGAAGCCTCGATCTGCCAGACGAGGTTTTGTCGCGGCTCGACATCGTTGTCGCCGCGGTTCACTACAAATTCGACTTGTCGCGCGACGAGCAAACCGAGCGCATCATCCGGGCGATGGACAATCGGCATGTATCGATCTTGGCTCACCCAACTGGTCGCTTGATCGAAGAACGCGCGCCCTATGACATTGACATGGATCGCGTGATGACGGCGGCGAAGGAACGCGGTTGCCGCCTGGAGCTTAACGCCGAGCCCGATCGCCTTGACTTGACGGACGTCGCCGCCAAGGCGGCAAAAGAACTGGGCGTGCAAATAGCAATCTCCACAGACGCGCATTCGACCGCCGGTCTCGCATACATGCGCTATGGCGTGGACCAGGCGCGTCGCGGATGGTTGGAGCCTGGGGATGTCATAAACACTCGGCCGCTACGGGAGCTGAAGAAATTGATTAGACGATAGCCGCGGCGCTAGACGTATGACGGCGCGGCATTGTCATCGCCCCTTGGGCGCTTGCCCATGAAGGAGCCGTTGCATAAGCTCAATTGTCCAAGTCCGACGCGAGAACGCCTCTGATCGACGCCGCATATTGAAAGATTGAAGAAGAAGCGTGGCGGCTACGGGAAACATTGAATGCGCGCCCCTGACAACGCTGCTCGATACGCGACGATCCACAAGGATCCGGCCTCATTTGCGGTTCCGCCGAACCTTGCGGACTATCGCAGCGTCTGCGCCGCATTCAACTGGGAGGCGGCGCGAGCGGGTTTGAGCGGCCTGCCGCATGGCAGAGGGCTGAATATCGCTTACGAAGCAGTGGATCGACACGCGCACGGGCCTCGCGCGGATCGGGTGGCGTTGCGTTGGATCGGGAAGACCGGAGAACGTCACGACTATTCCTATCGCGATCTGGCCCTCGCAACCAATCGCTTCGCAAACGCCCTACAATCCATCGGCGTCAAGCCGGGCGACGCCGTCTTCGTTCTACTCGGCCGCGTTCCGGAGCTTTATGTCGCCATTCTGGGCGCATTGAAGATGAAATGCGTCGTCACGCCGCTCTTCTCCGCCTTCGGGCCCGAGCCGATCGCGACCCGCATGGACATCGGCGACGCGCGCGTGCTGGTTACGACCGAAGCGCTTTATCGGCGCAAGGTCGAAGCGCTGCGAGGGCGATTGCCCAGACTCGAGCATGTCATTCTCGTCGACGCCGAGGAGCCCGGCGCGGGCGTCCATTCCTGGCAAAAGCTCACGCAAACTGCCTCCGACGCCTTCGAGATCGCGCCCACCGATCCGCAGGAGACGGCGCTGCTGCATTTCACCAGCGGCACGACCGGCCGCCCCAAGGGCGTCATACATGTGCATGAGGCGGTCGTAACGCATTACGCGACCGGACTCTATGCGCTCGATCTTCATGACGACGATCGCTTCTGGTGCACGGCGGACCCAGGCTGGGTGACTGGAACGAGCTACGGGGTCATCGCGCCGCTCACGCATGGCGTGACCAATATTGTCGTCGAAGCGGAATTCGACGCGCCGACCTGGTACGGCGTGCTCGCACAGGAACGGGTCACCGTGTGGTACACGGCTCCCACCGCCATCCGCATGATGATGAAGCTCGGCGCGGACGCCTTGCAAGATTATGATCTTTCCGCTCTGCGTTTCGCCGCCAGCGTTGGAGAGCCGCTGAACGCAGAGGCGGTGGTGTGGGGCGCAGAGGCCTTCGGCCTGCCGTTCCATGATAATTGGTGGCAGACCGAGACGGGCGGCATCATGATCGCCAATTTCCCGTCCATGGACATCAAGCCCGGGTCGATGGGCCGGCCCTTGCCGGGCATCGAAGCGGGAATAGTCCGGCGAATGCCCGACGGCGGAATTGAAACGGCCGACATTGGCCAAGAGGGCGAGCTCGTGCTCAAGAGCGGCTGGCCATCGATGATGCGTGGCTACCTTCACGAGGAAGCGCGCTATCGAAAATGCTTCGCCGGCGAATGGTATCTGACCGGCGATCTCGCGCGCTGCGATGGCGACGGCTATTTCTGGTTCGTCGGACGCGCCGACGACGTGATCAAATCCTCAGGCCATCTCATCGGCCCCTTCGAAGTCGAAAGCGCGCTCATGGAGCATCCCGCCGTCGCCGAGGCGGCGGTCATCGGCAAGCCGGATCCAATCGCCGGCGAGATCGTCAAGGCGTTCGTCGCCTTGAAGCTCGGATACGAAGCGAACGAAGGCATGCGCAAGGAACTGCTCGGACATGCGCGCAAAAAGCTCGGCGCCGCCGTGGCGCCCAAAGAAATCCAGTTTCGCGCCAATCTGCCGAAAACCCGCAGCGGCAAGATCATGCGGCGCTTGCTCAAGGCGCGCGAGCTCGGCCTGCCGGAAGGCGATCTATCGACGCTGGAGAGCGACGAGCGATGACCCAGAAAGTGCATCTTGATCACGCGCACTTGCTGCATCTCCTGAAGTCGATGATCCGCATCAGGCGTTTCGAAGCCAAATGCGTCGAACTCTACCAATCGCAAAAAATTCTTGGCTTTCTTCACCTCTATGACGGCGAGGAGGCGGTCTCCGTCGGCGTAATGGAGGCGCTGACCCAAGACGACGCCGTGATCGCGACCTATCGCGAACATGGACAGGCGCTCGCTCGCGGCGTCGATCCGAAGTGTCTGATGGCCGAGATGATGGGCAAGTTCAATGGATGCTGCCGTGGCCGCGGCGGCTCCATGCATTTCTTCGATCGCGGGCGTCGTTTTTACGGCGGCAACGCCATCGTCGGCGGCGGTCTGCCGCTGGCGCTTGGCGTTGCGCTCGCCGACAAGATGCAGCGGCGCTCCACTGTCACGGCCTGCTTCTTTGGCGAAGGAGCGGTGGACGAGGGCGAGTTCCACGAGACGCTCAATCTGGCCAAGCTCTGGCGGCTTCCGATCCTGTTCGTCTGCGAGAATAATCTTTATTCCATGGGCATGGCGGTTGAGCGCGCGGAGGCCGACCCAGACTTCGTGCACAAGGCGTCGGGCTATAGGGTCGCCGGCGAGAAGGTGGACGGCATGGACGTGGTCGCCATCGAGAGCGCGGCGAGAAACGCCGTCGAGCGGATTCGTAGCGACAGCGAGCCTTATTTTCTCGAATGCCGAACCTATCGCTTCAGGGCGCATTCAATGTTTGACGCGCAACTTTACCGCTCGAAGGACGAGGTGGACGCATGGCGCAAGAAAGGGCCGATCGTCCGCTTTCAGGCCTGGCTGGAAGCCAATCGCCTGATCAAGCCCGAAGAGCTTGCGGCGATTGAACAGGAGGTCGATGCTGAAATCGCCGAAGCGGTTGCTTTCGCGGAGGCCGGAGCGCTCGAGCCAGTTTCAGAACTCGAACGTTTCGTCACGATGGAGGAGGTTCCATCGTGAATGCGCCGCAAGCGAACGCCGCCGCCACGCGCATGACCTATCGCGAGGCTTGCAAGCAAGCGCTTCGCGAGGCGCTGCTTTCCGATTCACGCGTCTTTTTGATGGGGGAGGACATCGGCCGCTACGGCGGGTGCTATGCGGTGACGAAGGGTCTCTTGGAGGAGTTTGGCGAGGAACGCATTCGCGACACGCCTCTCTCCGAGAGCGCCTTCGTCGGCGCTGGCGTCGGCGCCGCCATGGCGGGGATGCGGCCGATCGTCGAAATCATGACCGTGAATTTCAGCCTGCTCGCGCTGGATCAAATTCTCAATAACGCCGTCACTATTCCGCATATGTCGGGCGGACAGTTCGCGATCCCTCTCGTCATTCGTATGGCTACCGGCGGCGGGCGACGCGTCGCCGCGCAGCATTCGCGCAGTCTCGAAGGGTGGTATGCACATATCCCTGGCCTGCGCGTCCTGACGCCGGCTACGGTCGAGGACGCGCGCTTCATGTTGAAGGCCGCGCTCGCGGACCCCAATCCTGTGATTATTTTCGAGCATGTCATGCTCTACAATATGGAGGGCGATCTTCCGCCCGACGTGGAGGAAGTCGACATCTCTCAAGCCAAATTGCGCCGCGCCGGTCGTGACATTAGCCTGATCACTTATGGCGGCAGCTTGTTCAAGACGTTGCAAGCCGCGCAAGAGCTGGCGTCCGAGGGCATCGAGGCCGAAGTGATCGATCTGCGTGTGCTTAGGCCGCTCGACACCAAGACGATTGTCAACTCGGTTTCGAGGACTAGGCGCTGCGTCATCATCGACGAAGGCTGGCGCAGCGGTTCGATTTCCGCGGAGATCGGCGTGCGCATCGCAGAAGAAGCCTTCTTCGAACTCGACGCCCCGATACGGCGTGTATGCTCACGAGAGATCCCCATTCCATACGCCGCTCATCTCGAAGACGCTTGCCTGCCGCAGATGGCGACGATCGTCGCTGCGGCGCGTGAACTCGTCCGTCCGTCATGAGCGAATTCAAGATGCCAGCGCTCGGCGCCGATATGGAGGCCGGCACGCTGGTCGAATGGCTCGTAAAGCCCGGCGATCGAGTCAAGTCCGGCGACGTGATAGCGGTCGTCGAAACGCAAAAGGGCGCGATCGAGGTCGAAATCTTCCAACAGGGCGTCGTCTCGAACATCCTTGTTCCAGTCGGCGAGCGCGTTCCGGTCGGGACGGTTCTTGCGCAGATCGATGGCGCGCCCGGCGCCGCCACGCCGCCACCCCTTGAAACTCCGGTCGCTGCGCCGAAACCGGCGCCGCAAGCATTGGCGCAGGCGCCGCCAATGCCGGTCCTCGCGGCGCCGAGTTCGCGACCAAAAATTACGCCTGTGGCGCGGCGTCGTGCGGCGGCGTTGAGCCTCGATCCCGCGCTGATCCTGAGGGGCACCGGCGTCGAGGGATCGATCCGGCTCGCCGATGTCGAAACCTATGCGAGCGGCGCAAAACTCGCGCGGCGCCCGGCGAAAAAAGGCCTCGACCTTTCTCAAATGCGCCAGGCGATCGCCGCCGCCATGAGTCGTTCGAAGCGGGAAATACCGCACTATTACCTCACCGAAACGGTCGACCTCAGCGCCGCTTCGACCTGGATCGAGCGATACAACGCTGAGAAAACCCCCGTCGAACGCATTCTGCCCGCCGTACTCTTCCTCAAGGCCGCAGCCCTGGCCTTGCGCGAGCAAGCGCAGCTCAACGGCGCTTATGAAAATGGCGTCTTTGTTCCTTCTTCGAGCATTCACGTCGGCTGGGCGATCTCATTGCGAGGCGGCGGACTGATCGCGCCGGCCATACGCGACACCGATGGAAAATCGCTGGCCGAACTGATGGCGGCCATGCGGGACCTGGTGGAGCGCGCGCGACGCGGAAATTTGCGCAGCTCCGAACTCACTTCACCCACCGTTACCATCACGAGCGTTGGCGACCGCGGCGCGGAGTCGGTGACCGGCATAATCTATCCTCCGCAGGTCGCGATCATCGGATTTGGCCGTGTGGTCACGCGCCCATGGGTCGTCGACGGGCGCATCGAGACTCGTCCGCTCGTTACCGTCAGCCTCGCGGCGGATCATCGGGTCACCGACGGCCATATCGGCGGCTTATATCTCGGCGCGGTCGGGCGTCTCCTACAGGAGCCGGATAAATTATGACGGAAGCTGAAATCAGAGCGCTCATTTTGGAACTCATCGGCGAAATCGCGCCCGAAGCCGATCTCGGGTCGGCGCAGGATCAAGATGATTTACGTGAAATATTCGATCTTGATTCGATGGATTTCGCCAATCTCGTCGTCGCTCTTCATGATCGACTGGGGGTCAATATTCCCGAGGTCCACTACAATCAGCTTTTCAAGCTCGAGAGCGCAATCGCCTTCCTGCGAAATGCGATCGTCCAATAAAATAGAACCATAGTTAGTGCGTCGTGTTCAGAAACGTTTTAGAAAAACGCTTGTTGTTTGCGCCGTGGCAGCGCATCATCGGCTCGTCGCATCAAGAATTAAACGGGTTCGCTCGGGAAGTCCGGCGTTCATGCGATCTCCCAGATTGAAGTGCGTCAACATAGGCAACGCTCTTCGAGAGGAATTGCGGACGACGGTCGGAAAATACGTCTCTCTTTGCGAGGATGGGCTCGCGACGTCGTTTCTGGCAACTTGATTATGTCGCGGATACGACAACTCTCACAGTTCCAAGCGGCTTCCGCGGCTAAGAATATAGATCTCGTCCAATAGCAAACAGGATGGGCGAACGCCCAGCCTTGGGCGCTCGCCCCGGCCGTTACGTTGCGCATGACTGTCATGTTCGTCGCGGCCCTTACCGTCCTCAACACGAGATACCGATCCGGCTAGAAGACCCGAGCATTTTCTACAGGGTCGCCGAAGCGCTCTCACGGCTCCTCTGAAAACTATTGTCTGCCCAGCGATATGAAGACGAAGAACTCGGCCGTCATAGATCCTTATAATCATCGCCGCTATCACGAGAGCCGAAACAATTGCGCGCCGGCCGAAGTCTACTCCGGACGCGGATCTACAATCCTACACGAACGAGAAAAAATCAAACGCACCACGATCCAGTCGCTTGCAAACGCCAAATGATTGCTGCACAATTTCAATTGTCGGGTGAGCCGCGTTTTCCGGTGGATCACGACGCCTGCCCCGGTGTCAAATCATTCGATATATGTTGCCGCAGCTCTGAAGCGTTTTCTTGTCTGTATCCGGGGTATTCTCAATGAGTGTTGAGCTCGAAGAACTGCAGCGAGAAAACGCCTCCCTAAAGGCGCAGCTGGCCTCAGCGCATCAACGTTATGATGAGGTTTGTCATCGGATCAGAAACGAATTGCAGGTGTTCTCGGCTCTCTTCGCCGCACAGCGAAGACAGTGCGGCCATCCAGAACACTGCGACGTCTGCGTTTCCCACATCTGCGCAGCTACGGCGCTGCATAGCGCGCTCGATAGCAATGAGCGCGAGATCGCTAACCTCGGCTCTTTCGTCAAGCGTCTGGCTGAAATTCTGCAATTGGCCTTCGGCTGTTTCGAGTGCTCAGTGATCATAGAACAGGATTTTGAGATTGATAACGCGCGCGCCAAATGTGTCGGGCTTATTGTCGTAGAGGCGACCATGAACGCACTCAAATACGCCTTCGCGGGTCTCGAAAGACGTAGAATGGAGATATGCGTCCGGCGTTCCGAGAGCGAGGTTAAAGTCATCGTCGAAAACGACGGAGCGCCTTTTTCTTCGACGGCATTATCTTATGAGACCACTCGATCGGGAAAAGGCCTCAAATTCATGCGTGATATTGCGGCGCAGCTCGGTGGAACTTTGGCGATCTCGCCGAGCGCTGTGGGAACTGCCGTGCGGCTCACTTTCCCGCTCGATCGCCCGCCGTAATGTTCATCCTAAATCCAAGCTTGGCGTCTAGGCCAATTTTTAAACTTCGGTGGGTGAGCCAGGGAATGCGACCACGTTTTTTCGTCACAGACGATGGCGGTTTTGACGTCTTGCGCAGCCGCTTTTGGGGCGTCGCTAAATGCTAGAGCAGACTCCGATCAAGGTGGATCATATCCACACGCGGCGAAATAATTTGCGCATTCGAGTGGCTTGAAGATTTCCGCGCCGATTTCGAGTGCGCGCATCAGTCCGGCGACAGTTCTCTCGGCGATTTTGCGCAAGTATGCCTTGAGTTTGGAGAAGGCCTTCGGGACTGTAGGGCGGCAGATAGCGCAACTCGGCTCCGGCGGCCCTGATCAACTCTTCGACCCGTGGCCCCTTGTGTGCGGGCAGATTGATGGGGTGGACGCCCCCTCGACGGCATCATGTGCCAGAGTGGTGGTGTTTCGAGCCACTCTCAAAGGAAGCGTCCATGGAAAATGTTAGCACAATTGGTCTGGATCTGGCGAAGCATGTCTTCCAAGCGCATGGCGCCGATAAGAACGGCGCGGTCATTTTTCGCAAGAAGCTACGACGCCAACAGGTCCTGGCATTCTTCTCCGCCCTCTCGCCTTGCACGGTCGCGATGGAAGCCTGTGCCGGTAGTCATTACTGGGGGCGTGAGATTGGCAAGCTTGGCCATTACGTCAAACTGATTGCGCCGGCGTATGTGAAGCCATTCGTCAAGCGGCAGAAGAACGACGCATCCGATGCTGAAGCAATTTCTGAAGCTGCGCAGCGACCGACGATGAGGTTCGTATCCGTCAAGAGTGAAGAGGCGCAAGCTGCGGCTATCGTGTTCCGCGCGCGCGATCTGCTTGTCCGTTAGCGCACGCAGATAATCAACGCATTGCGTGGTCATCTGGCCGAGTTCGGCATGATTGTCGCCAAGGGGCCGCAACACCTGTCCAAGATAATTGGGTTGGTGGATGCTCCGACATCTGATTTGCCGGACGGCGCACGCGTGATACTCGGCCTGCTGGTCGAACAATTGCAGGCGCTTGAAGAGCGCGTGAACAGGCTTGATCGGGAGATCGCATGTCGAGCGAAGGAGGATAAAATCGCTCGCCGGTTGATGACCGTTCCCGGGGTCGGCGCGGTGACGGCAGTCGCATTGGCGGCACTCACGCCGCCGCCCGAGACTTTTAAACGTGGGCGTGATTTCGCTGCCTGGCTCGGCTTGACGCCTCTTCAACGATCAAGCGGAGGCAAGGAGCGCCTCGGCAGGACGTCCAAAATGGGCGAGCGGACGTTGCGACGCTTGTTGATCATCGGGGCAAGCTCGGTCGCCGCCTGGACTGTTCGAAAAGGTGCGATAGCCGGATCCTGGCTTGATCGGATGTTGCGTCGTAAGCCGCCGATGCTAGTGAGGGTGGCATTGGCGAACAAAATGGCGCGCATTGTTTGGGCGCTGCTCACCCATGGCGGAATTTATCGAGCTCCAATCCCGGCTGCCGTGTAGGTGAACGGGATCGCGAGACTGTCGATGGCGTAGGAAGGTCAAACGGAGGGTATGGCGCAACGGTCAACGAGACGGGATCGGAAAACCAGTTCATGGACGAGCGCCACGAGCGCGCGAGATTGTAATGGATCCGATCCGCGAACTCCCATACGGGCCCGCGGCATGCAATCAGCCGCATAAGAGGCCGGATACATGTCAGCACCTGACCACGCGCCGTGCAGCTTCAAAGATTTTTCTTGCGCCACCGGGGGCGTCCATACATGTCCATGATGACAATGTCGCCTTTCGAGAGCGTGGGAACGAGAAAGTTTTCCACCCATTCTTCGAAGAGGACGGCATTGATTGGACGATCATAGACTTTCGACGCCACGAGACCGCGAAGGCACAACCCCGCAACCAGCGTGACCGTCTTGTAGTGGCCATGCGGCACTGCGGCACGCAGCCGTTGTCCGCGCCAGCAGCGTCCGGCTTTTCGGGCCAGATTGGTCGAGGCGCCGGTCTCGTCGATGAACACAAGAGAAGAAGAAGAAGATCAACAAATTTTCGGCTTAAGTGCGGAATCGAGCGGTTCAGATGGTGCGGGAGCATCAGGGCGAACACGCCTCGCAAAGGGCCGCGATACCTCGATTGCCGCGATGATCGGCTGGGTGAGCGAAACGGCGCGCAACCGGGTGCGGCAGGCGGAGCAATTGGTCAACAGAAATAGCGGTGGCAGAAGATTCAGCTGGCCGCATTATGCGGCGGTTTTCTTTCGTGGCCGATCGGCGCTTCGTAGCCTGTCGGCGCAATCTCGCGCCAGCGCGTCACAGCCGCTCGGCGCGCAGCGTGAAATCCGGGGTGATCTCATAGACTGAATCCTGCGGCGTCTCCCGCCAGTTCTCGTGGCTGATGGGCTCCGAGGCGACGATGACGGCGCGATAGCGCTTGTGTGGATCATGGTGGACATGTGGGAAGCCGCATATTTCGCAATCCTGGACGCCGACGCGCTCGACAAAATGTAGCGAGCGGCCGACTCTGCTGCCGAGCATATGTTCGCCATCGGTCAAGATCACATTCAATCCGATAGGCGCCGACGCATCGATCTCCTGACACCATTCGAGGATCTGGCGGACGGCATGGCGGAGCACGTCGATCAATGGACGTTCCGGCGCACATAAGTGGAGGTGGCGCAAATAATGAAAAAAATGTTCGCTGTCGGTGTCGCCGTGAATCGCTCTGCGGCGGTCTTCCGACAATTGCGCCAGAAGGCGCGGTTTCACCAGATCGAAATTCGGCACCGTGCCGTTGTGAATGAAGCTCCATTTGCCGTCGACGAAAGGATGGGTATTCTCCATTGTCGGCGGACCGACGGTGGCGCGGCGCACGTGAGCGAGGACTTGTTGTGAATAAATTCGCGCTGCAGCCCGTTTGAAATGTTCGCCGTGATACGCCGCCCACACCTGTCGTTCAACATGCGGCCGAACGGCTTCATAGGTCGCAATGCCCCAGCCGTTGGCGTGCGCCCAGCCCGCCAAATCCTTGCGGGCTTGCACCATCAGGGCGTTCTGGGCGTGCACCAGCGTGCATTCGACTTTCGTTGGCTCGTTTGCGCTGAAGCCATAGAGACGGCACATGGTCTGCTGTTGCCTTTCGCTGGATGATCGACAATAACACCACGAAGCGGCGAGTAAGACTCGAACATGACGAAAGAGCAATTTTCAGAACTCTTCGAAGCGTTCAAGGAAGACCATGCAATTCTCGGCCGGCGCCTGCATGAACTGTCTACAAATCTGCGGATCGGTGATCTCGTGGCGGCGAAGATTTGCGCTGATCGTCTCGACAGGGAGGCCGGTGCCCATATCGGCTTCGAGGAGCGCTGTTTCTATCCAGCGCTGCGGCCGCTGCTCGGGGATGCCGAGGTCGAACGGCTTTTGGGCGAACATCGGCATGGATTGCGGTTGGTTGAGGAACTGCTGAAATTTCGCGAGGGCGCGACGCAGGACGAAGCGCAGCGCCAGAGGCTGATCCGACAATCCGAAATTTTGGAAAGCCACATCGTCGAATGCGGTGAGCTGTTCGGCGCGATGGGACGGCTTCCGCCCGAGCAGCAACGGGCGCTTTATCGCGAGCTTCTCGAATTGCGGTCGCGGGCCCCGCGCTGGACAGACCTGGAATCGGAGACGAAAAAAGGCGACGCGTGAAAGGACGCGCGGCTTCCGCAGAGGCGGATCTCTGGGAGCCAGGACGAAAATTTCGATGACGGAGCCGTTCGAACTTCAGGAAATGACGCAGCCATCGCCGGCGCTGCCGATCGTTCCGGCGATGAGCGTGTCGCTCGGGCAGGGCGAAGCGCGGCGATTACGGGAAATCGCCGCGCGGATCGCCGAGAGCCAGCCCGCGATTATCTCGACCCGGCCCTTTGGAACCGCCGTACGCTCGGGACTGGCGGCAGGCCTCTGGCTACTGATCGGCGATGCGCGCGAAATTGCTCTCGCCGCTCGGGGGGAGAGCACAACTTACGAATACAGGCTGTCGCTTTTGGCCCGCGATGGCGATCTCGTCGTTTTCGGACGAGAGCCTCTGCCGGAATTCACGCGATACCGGGCTGAGCAACTTGGGCTCGGGTCGATCGTGAGTCTCAACCCGCGTAGCGGCCCGCGCGAGCGTTTGCTGCCGCTCGCCGAACGATGCCGTCTCGACCGAGAGGTTTTTTCTCGCATAGTGGAAAAAACCCGATCGGCTGGCGGTTTGACGATCCTGCCCCATATCGGCATGGGCAGCGCTTGGCGTCTGGGCGCGGCCGTCGCCGCCGCAAGCGGCCAAGAGGTTCTTTTGGCGAGTTCGCCGCCGGGTCTGACGCGCCGGGTCAACGACAAGCTCTGGTTTGCGCGTCTCGTGGAAGAGGTCGTCGGGGAAGCGGCGCTTCCAAAGACCCACAGCGCCTATGGCCCGGCCGTTCTGGCTCACCGGCTGCGCGCGCTCGCGCGATCGACAGACCAAGTTGTGGTCAAGGTGCCCGACAGCGCCGGCGGCTCTGGAAATATCTGTCTGGAATCGCGGGAGATCGCTGAGAGGCCGCTTTCGGAGATCAGGAACCGCGTTCTCCGGCTGCTGCGGGCGACGAGCTGGCGCGATGCCTATCCATTGCTCGTCGGCGTGTGGGAGGCGCCGGTCGTCAGCAGCCCGTCGGTTCAACTGTGGATTCCGCGCGAGGCCGACGGGCAGCCAATCATAGAAGGGATATTCGAACAGATTCTCGAGGGGCGGGAAGGGTCATTCGTCGGCTCCGTTCCGGGAGAATTTTCCCCGAGTTGGCGTTGGCGTCTTGCCTA